>Ga0316204_10009889_pt1 | contig 12525 bp, 4 predicted proteins | sample 6monrhotite_MG_2_FD_205661 | JGI IMG/M metagenome (GOLD analysis project Ga0316204, IMG submission 205661) | Microbial mat bacterial communities from mineral coupon in-situ incubated in ocean water Damariscotta River, Maine, United States -... | ecosystem: Environmental > Aquatic > Marine >...
CGTCGCGCGATGCGGACCATCTCCAGGCCCGCCGCGTAGGGCTCGACCTGGTCGCGCAGCTCGGCGATCTCCTCGGCCTCGAAGCTCGCCTTGCCCTTGCGCTGGATCGAGAGCACAGCGACGACCTCGCCCTCCGCGACGAGGGGAACCGAAGCCACGCAGGCGCTTCCGAGGGCCTCGCGCCACTGGCGGTGGAGACGCGCGCCGAAGACGAGGTCGGGGGAGGCGTCGAGTCCCTGCTCCTGGTCCACGACGGGGACGCCGAGGTCGACGCACTCCTGCATGGCGTAGCGGATGGCCTTGACGCCGGGGCTGCGCGGAGAGATGTCGTCCAGTCCGGAGATCGAGAGGAGCTTCAGGCGGCTTCCGACGACGGAAGCGAGGGCGACCTGCACGGCGTCATCGCGCGTGCGCAGGCGATTCGTGATCGCGAAGCCGAGCTCGACTTCGGAGGTGAAGGCGCCGACTTTGCGGATGCGGGCAACCTCGTCCTCGTCGGCGGCCTGCTCCTGGGCGCGGGGGCGATCGATGGACTCGACGAGTGACGAGGCGAGGGAGCAGAGGACGTCGAGAGCCTCGATGCTCTCTTCCGCTGCGGATCGGCTCGTCACGGGGACGGCAGCGACGAGCGCGCCGCCGCGGCGTCCAGCGTTGCCGATCGGAGCGGAGATCATCCCGACGGCCAGGTCGACCTCGCGCCCGATGAAGTAGCGCGCGTTGGTCTCCGAGGTCGAGAGGGCCTCGATCAGCATCGTCTGGGTGGCCTCTTCCCAGAACTCCGGCGGCGTGCGGCCGTCGGACCAGCTCTCGTGCAGGATCGTTCCGGCGCGACGCACCTCGAGCTCGACATAGGCCGCCCCGAGGCAGCGACCCAGGAGCGGTAGCGCGTGTCGATAGAACGACGAGATCGACGGTGCGATGTGCGCGAGCTCGACGAGCTCGGCGACGGTCGCATCCATCGAGGCGACCTCGAGGGTCGCCGGGGGATCTTGGGTGGCGTTCATGAGTTCCAGCAGCCCGAGCTAGTCGAGGAGGTTCTTCTTCGCGGGCGTCGTGGCGCTCCCGAGACTGATCTCGGTGAAGAACGCGAGACCGATCTCGAAGGCGTTCTCTCGAAGAAGCCGGCAGCGCAGGGCGCGCGCGAACACGACGGGCACGTCGAGCTTCTGGCGGTCGAAGCGCAGCTGATAGATGTCGCCGACGCCGAGCGGGACGGGCGAGATCATGGCGCAGCCGCCGGCGCTCACGTCGTTCGTCGTCGCGCGGATGGGGGCGATGGCGTGGTCGCTCGCGTTGCCCGGGCGGACCTCGATGTCCACCTGGACCTCGACACGCTCGTGGCTCCGCATCTTGCGGATCTCGTCCATCTTCTGGCGCTCGAGGTCCATCATGAGCTCGAAGTCGAGCTCTTCACGGGTGGACTTCGTGGGGGTGCGTTGGGGTCGTTTCATCGGTTCTCTCGGTTGGATCGCAGCCTCGGCAGGGGCTCAGTCCTTGGCCTTCTTGGAGTCGTGCTCGGTGTTCGTGTGAGCGGCGCCGGTGCTGGCCGCTCCGCGGAGGAGTCCCCAGAGCTGCGCGAGGATCGAGCCGTCGCTCTCGGCGTCGTCGGCTGCGTCCTCGAAGACGTCGTCGTTGCTGTCGAGGGTCGGTTCTCCCTCGGGCTCGAGCTGCGCTTCAGGCAGCTGACTGGGCAGGGCGGCCTCCGGCTCGGCGAGCAGGAAGTTCTCGCTCGAGATCTCCACGAACGCGTTCTGGAAGCCCTGTGCGACCACGTTGGGGGGAAGCATCGGCTCGACGTCGGTCGGGTTCGCTTCGAGGTTCGGATCGGCCGAGGACTCGAGGGTCTCGCCACTCTCTGCGAGGTCTTCGTCGACGAGTTCCGCACCGGCCCCGCCGCCGAAGGCCTGGCGTTCGCCGAACGGGTCACCGCCCTGCGAGCCGTCGTCGACCTGCACGACGTTGATGTCGTCCTCGTCCTCCCAGTCCTCGAACACGACCACCTCGGGGCCGGGGCGAGCCTGGGTCGAGACGTTGACGGTGTCGATCGACGTGTTGACGCCGTCGCTGACCCAGAGCTCGAACTGCAGCTCAGCGGTGTCGTCGGGCGGCGCGATGAACGTGGGGGACGACGTGTCGCCGTCGACCAGGATCACTGCCGGTCCACCGACCTGCACCCACTCGTAGGTGAGGCCGAGGCCTTCAGGGTCGCTGCCGGTGCCGGAGAGCTCGACGATCTGGCCGTCGAAGGCGAAGGTCGGTTGCCCTGCGTCGGCCGAGGGCGCGTCGTTGTCGGCGCCGACCGTGATCGTGACCGTATCGACGGAGGTCGAGGTCCCGTCACTGACGTGCAGTTCGAAGCGCAGCTCCGTGTTCGCGACGAGGTCGGGGGCGTCGAACGAGGCGCCCGGGGAGCTCGGGTCGTCGAGCGTGACCGTCGGACCGCCGACCTGCACCCAGTTGTAGCTGAGGCCTTCGCCCTCCGGATCGACTCCGCCGCCGGCGAGCTGGACGACGTCCTTCTCTGCGACGGACTGCGAAGTCCCTGCGTCGGCGATCGGCGCGTCGTCGTCGGCGTGGACCGTGATGGTCACGGTGTCGACGGAGGTCGTCGTGCCGTCGCTGACCTGGAGCTCGAAGGTGATGTCGGAGTTGACGAGCCCTTCGGGCGCGGTGAACGTCGGCGAGGTCGAGCTCGGATCGTCGAGCGTGACGCTCGGCCCACCGGTCTGAACCCAGTTGTAGGTCAGGTCGACGCCCTCGGGGTCGTTGCCGCTGCCGTTCAGGGTGACGACGTCGTGCTCGTCGACGGTCTGGTTCGGCCCGGCCTCGGCGCTGGCGGCGTCGTCGTCGGCGTTGACCGTGATCGAGACGGTATCGACGGAGGTCGTCGTCCCGTCGCTGACCTGCAGCTCGAAGGTGATGTCGGAGTTGACGAGGCCCTCGGGCGCGGTGAACGTCGGCGAGGTCGCGCTCGGATCGTCGAGCGTGACGCTCGGCCCACCGGTCTGGACCCAGGTGTAGGTCAGGTCGACGCCCTCGGGATCATTGCCGCTGCCGCTCAGCGTGACGACGTCGTGCTCGTCGACGGTCTGGTTCGGTCCGGCCTCGGCGCTGGCGGCATCGTCGTCGGCGTGGACCGTGATGGTCACGGTGTCGATCGAAGTCGTCGTGCCGTCGCTGACCTGCAGCTCGAAGGTGATGTCGGAGTTGACGAGGCCCTCGGGCGCGGTGAACGTCGGCGAGGTCGAGCTCGGATCGTCGAGCGTGACGCTCGGCCCGCCGGTCTGAACCCAGTTGTAGGTCAGGTCGACGCCCTCGGGGTCGTTGCCGCTGCCGTTCAGGGTGACGACGTCGTGCTCGTCGACGGTCTGGTTCGGCCCGGCCTCGGCGCTGGCGGCGTCGTCGTCGGCGTTGACCGTGATCGAGACGGTATCGACGGAGGTCGTCGTCCCGTCGCTGACCTGCAGCTCGAAGGTGATGTCGGAGTTGACGAGGCCCTCGGGCGCGGTGAACGTCGGCGAGGTCGCGCTCGGATCGTCGAGCGTGACGCTCGGCCCACCGGTCTGGACCCAGGTGTAGGTCAGGTCGACGCCCTCGGGATCATTGCCGCTGCCGCTCAGCGTGACGACGTCGTGCTCGTCGACGGTCTGGTTCGGTCCGGCCTCGGCGCTGGCGGCATCGTCGTCGGCGTGGACCGTGATGGTCACGGTGTCGATCGAAGTCGTCGTGCCGTCGCTGACCTGCAGCTCGAAGGTGATGTCGGAGTTGACGAGGCCCTCGGGCGCGGTGAACGTCGGCGAGGTCGCGCTCGGATCGTCGAGCGTGACGCTCGGCCCGCCGGTCTGAACCCAGTTGTAGGTCAGGTCGACGCCCTCGGGGTCGTTGCCGCTGCCGTTCAGCGTGACGACGTCGTGCTCGTCGACGGTCTGGTTCGGTCCGGCTTCGGCGCTCGGGGCGTCATCATCGGCGTTGACCGTGATCGTGACCGAGTCGACGGAGGTCGTCGTCCCGTCGCTGACCTGCAGCTCGAAGGTGAGGTCGGTGTTCGCGACCAGGTCGGGCGCCGTGAACGTCGGAGTCGTGGCGCTGGGATCGTCGAGCACGACGATCGGTCCGCCGGTCTGGACCCAGGTGTAGGTCAGGTCGTCCCCGGCGGGCTCACCGGGTCCAACGTCGCCGGCCTCGAAGACCTTCACGTTCGCGAAGTAGCTGTCGATCCCTCCGCCGGCATCGTCGTCGTTCCCGAAGGTCAGGTGGTCGAAGTCACCGGTGAAGTAGTCGCCGACCCGAATCGAGTAGTGCGTCCACTCACCGGTCCCGTCGTACTGGTCGATGCCGGAGGTGGTCCCCCAGTTCTGCGTGCCGTGCAGCTTGAAGGACTTGTTCGCGTCGAGCCCGAGGTCGGTGTCGAAGCCGATCGTGTGAATCTCGCCTTCCACCGGCGCCTTGAAGTCGAACTCGAGGATCGTGTCCGCCGTGACCGTGTAGGGTAGATCGATCTTCTTCCAGCCGTTTCCGGTGAGGTGCAGCGTCTCTCCGTTGTCCTCGACAGAGACATCGACGTCGCGGTCCTGGCTGCTGCCGCCGTAGCTGTCGATCGTCGTCTCCGAGAAGTCCAGGCTCGCCGGTCCCGGAGGCTCCACGCCGAGCTGGACCACGTCGCCCTCGGCGACGCTCTGATCGGACCCCGCATCGACATCGGGAGCATCGATGTCTGCGGCGACAGCGATGTGCACGACGTCGGTCGAGCTGTAGCTCCCGTCCGAGACCTCGAGCTGGAACGTCAGCTCGTAGTTCTCATCTGCGTCGGGGGCCGTGAACGTGGGCGCGGTGGCGCTCGGGTCGTCGAGGGTTACGCTCGGCCCGCCGGTCTGCGTCCACGTGTACGTCAGGCCTCCTTCGCCGGGATCCTCCGAACCACCGCCATCGAGCGTGACTTGCTCACCCTCGCTGGTCGTGAGGTTCAGGCCTGCCTCGGCATCGGGGGCGTCGACGTCGCCGTTGAGCAAGACGGTCACGGTCTCGATCGAGGTGTTCGCCCCATCGGACACGGCGACCTCGAAGACCATCTCGGTGTTCGCGTAGCCCGTGGGCATCGAGAACTGCGGCGTCGGGGAGCCCGAGTCGTCCATGCTGACCTCCGGGCCAGCGACCTGGGTCCACGCGTAGGTCAGACCGCCGCCCTGCGGATCGGCGGATCCGCTCGCGTCGAGCTGGACCGTGTCGCCTTCGCCGTACTCCAGGGCCTCTGCGGCAACGCCGTCATAGCCACCGAGTGAGACGAAGCCGTCGTCCGTGTCCGGCCCCGACATGCTGACGTCGAGGACCTGACGGCCACCGTTCTCGAAGTACACGACCTCGAGCTCGTAGGTGCCCGGCTCCAGGAGCTGGTCCGCCGAGGTGCGCGCGCGTGCGCTGTGCAGGCCGTCGTCATCGATGATCTCGACGTTGTCCAGGAACAGCTTGACGCCGTCGTCGCCGTAGGTCTTGAAGCTGTACTCGCCAGGCTCATCGATCGTCAGCGTGGTCGTGTAGCGCAGCGCAAACTGGTTTCCGTTGTCGATCGCGCCGGGGTCGAGGGTCGTCGCGACCCCAGTCTCGGTCGGCACCAGTGAGCTCTCGCTCCCGCCGTCCTCGGTGAACCCCGCCTGGCTGAGGTTGCTCAGCCCGCCATTGTGATCGAAGTACTGGTAGGACCAGGCGCCCGTCACGTTCGCGTTCGCCTCCGCATCGGGGGCGCTGGCGTCCGCTCCGACCGTGACGGTCATGAGGTCGGTGACCGTGGTCGTCCCGTCGTTTGCCTCCAGCTGGAAGACCACATCGGTGTTCGTGACGCCGTCCGGCGCCGTGAACGAGGGCGCCTCCGCCGTCGGGTCGTCGAGGATCACGGTGGGGCCGGAGACCTGCACCCACTCGTAGGTCAGTGGTTGTCCGTCCGGGTCCGCGCTGCCCGAAGCATCCAGCGTGACGACTGCGCCGTTGTCGACCAGCTGGTCGAGGCCGGCATCGGCGACTGCGGGCGGGTCGTAGTCGGTGGTGGCGAGCGAGGAGCCGTCGTAGTTGACGGTCTGATAGCCGTCGAAGGTCTCGCTGTAGGTGTCACCGCCGTCGGTGATCGTGAAGGCTCCTTCGGCTGCGGTCACGGTGACATTGCCGCGTAGGTCGGTCGACTCCAGGGTGTCGAGGTCACCGCCGATCGTGACGTCCCCGCTCAGCTTCCCGGTCGTGATCGTCCCCGCGTCCCCTGCCACTTGGAGATCGTCCTTCATCTCACCGGAGACCTCGAACGTGCCGAGGGAGCCCACGTGGATCCCCCCGTTGGATTTGACCGAGTCGGCTTCGAAGGAGCCGAGCTCGCCAGCGACGCGGACGGTCGCCGAGTTCTTCATGTCGTCTCCGATGACCAGCGAGCCGAGGTTGCCCTCGACGACGAGCGCCGGGCTCGACGAGCCGCCGGCCTCGAGGTCGTCACCGATCGTGATCGAGCCGACGTCGCCGTTCACCGTGTAGCCGCACTCCAGGTCGTTCGCGAACGAGATCGAGCCGACGTCGGCGTTGACCGTCACGTCGTGATTCCGGACGGTCCCGGATTCACTGCCCTCCTTGTAGTACTCGATCGAATCGATCGTTCCGCTGCCGCCCCCGGCGCTGATCTCGGTGACACCGAGGAAGTCGTTGCCGATACCGGAGCGAATGCGGAGGAGGCCGAGGTCGGAGTCTGTCGAGAACGAGCGCAGGTCGCCCTCGATCTGGACCGAGTCGATGGCGACGCTGGAGTTTCCGAGGTCCCGGACGGCGATGTCGGACGAGAGGGTCGTCCCGTCGGTGTCCGAGATCGTGAGCGTGTCGCTGTCTGCGTCGTAGGACCAGTCGACGCTGCCGGCTCCGTCCAGGTCGAGCTGGAAGGCCACGTCTCCATCGAGGAACAGGCCTCCAGTCCCGTCTGCGGTCGTCGCGGCGTGATCGCCGGAGAGCACGGTCGCCGTGTCGTCTCCGAACTCGATCGTGTCGACGTTCGTGTACTCGATGGAGAAGGCCTGCCCGTCGCCGAGGCTGACGGACATCCCTCCCTCTGTGAACTGGACGTCGGCCGAGTCGAAGCCGGAGAGATCGATCGTATTCGATCCGCCGTTGCCGTCGACCGTGTAGGTCGCACCGTCGGTGGGGGTGCTGAACGCGAAGACGTCGTCGTGCTCGCTGCCGACCACGCCCTCGATCTCCGTGAGCGTGTCGGTGCCCGCGCCGCCGGTGTCCTGCGCGTCCTCGCTCGTGAGGTCGATCGTGACGCCGGCGTCGGCGGTGGCGTAGCTGGCCGTGTCGGTGCCGCTCCCTCCGTCGAGGAGGTCGTCGCCACTTCCACCCTCGAGCAGGTCGTTGCCGGCGCCGCCGAAGAGCTGGTCGTTGCCCGCGTCGCCGAACATCGTGTCCTCGCCGCCCATCGCCTCCGCGAAGTCGTCGGCGGTCGATCCGAGGTACACGTCGGCTCCGTCCGTGGCGTCCGCGATTGCGTCGTCGGTGACCGGATCGACCCAGGTGGCGGAGAGCATGATGCGAGGCTCGAGGGCCTCGCCCTGCAGAGGAGCGAAGTCTCCCTCTTCGATCGGGAGGTCCTCCGGCGGCAGCTCCTCGTTGAGCTCCTCGTTTCCGTTTGAGTCGGTCATGGCTTCGGCGGCAGGGCTATGGAGTGGGCGGTGGAGCTACTCGAAGCTCACGCGGCAACGCAGGCCGGCGGGCAGGTGGTGTTCTGGGTTCGGCAGGTGCAGCTGCACGCGGAAGGTCCGGCTCGCGGTTTCGATGACGGCGTTCTTCACGTGGACCTCTGCCGTTCGGGTCGCATCGCCGGTGCCGTCCAAACGGACGACGGCGCGCGTCCCGAGCTCGATGTCGTCGTAGTGCTCCATCGGAACGTGCACCTCGACGACGAGCGGGTTCAGCTCCGCGATCGTCAGCACCTCGTCCTGGCCCGACCGGTTGAGGATCTCGCCGGGGGAGAGGTGGCGTTCGAGCACGATGCCGGAGATCGGCGTGGTGATCGTCGCCTGCGCGACCATCGCCTCGGCGCGGCGCAGCTCCAGCTCCGCGATGATCTGTTGTTCGCCCTCGCTCGCGAGCGCCAGCTCCTCGAGCTCGACCTCCGTGCGGATCGCGTCGATGGTCTCGACCATTGCGATACCGTCGGCGAGCAGGCGCTCCTGCTTCTCCAGGCGTCGCTGCGCGTCGCGGACGCGAGCCTCGGCCATGGCACGCTGGGTGCCTCGATCGGCCTGCGCGCGGGCGAGCTCCACCTGGGCCTCGGCCACGGCAACGTCGATCTGAGCGACGACCTGGCCGGCCACGACGGTATCGCCGAGGTCGACGTCCACGCTCCGCAGGAGGCCGTCCGTTGCCGCCCCGAGATGAATCACGCGGTGGGGCTGAGCCACGCCGTCGAAGGTCCTGGGGAGTACCTCGTCTCCCGATCCGTTGGACCAGGCGGCGACGGTGCCCCCGGCCCACAGGAGGACGGGGCAGAGAACGACGGCGGGGAGGAGCAGCTTCATGGCGAGTCGGGTAGGGGCAGGTGCACCAGGGAAAGGGCGCGACTCGTCCGTATCGATCTCTGGCGGCGGAAGGCTGAGGCCCGGTCGGGGCAGGATCGGGTCTCTTCCCTATCCGGGGAGACCACCCACTCAACATCGAGTCGGGTCCGGAATGCGGCCCTGGGTCTGGCGGGGGGGGCGCGCGGCTGGAATCCTGTGCCCGCGCCGCGTCCACCCCTCTCCTCTCAGCCCGCCTTCGCCATGAGCGCTCCCACCGCTGCCCTCCGTGACGTTCCCTATATGGGCGTGATCTTCGTCGTCGCCGAAGCCGTCAAGCTGGGCTTCAGCAACGGTCACCCGGATTGGAGCAATTTGGGCCAGGGCCAGCCCGAGGTCGGTGAGATGGAGGGCGCACCGCCGCGCCTGAACTCGATCGAGCTGCGCCCCGAGGACCACGCCTACGGGCCTCTCGAGGGCACGGGCGAGCTGCGCGAGCAGATCGCGGCCCACTACAATCGCCTTTATCGTCAGGGCAAGGCGTCCCAGTACACCGCTGCGAATGTCAGCGTGGCTGCCGGCGGGCGCCTCGCGCTGACCCGCGCGGCGGCGGCGCTCGGCGCCGTGCGCGTCGGCCATCAGTGCCCCGACTACACGGCCTACGAGGACCTGTTCAACGCGCACCTCGACCGGGTCGAGCCGGTCACGCTGTGGGGGCGCGCGGAGGACGGCTTCGCCGTGACCTCGGCGGATCTGGCCACCGCGGTTCGCGACCAGCGCCTCGATGCGTTCCTGTTCTCCAACCCGTGCAACCCGACCGGCACGGTCGTGCGCGGCGACGAGCTCCGGCGCTACGTCGAGATCTCGCGCGAGACGCGCATGGCGCTGCTCTCCGACGAGTTCTACAGCCACTTCATCTTCGAGGGCGAGGGGCTCGGTCCGAGCACGCCGGGCACCGGGCCGGTCAGCACCGCGTCCTACGTCGACGACGTCGAACGGGACCCCGTGCTGATCTTCGACGGCCTGACGAAGAACTACCGTTATCCCGGCTGGCGCCTCGGTTGGGTCGTCGGTCCGTCGGACATGGTCGAGCGCACCGCGCGCACGGCGAGCGCGATCGATGGTGGGCCGTCGCGGCTGTCGCAGCGCGCCGCGCTCCAGGTTCTGGAGCCCGCGCGCGCGGATCAGGAGACCGACGCGCTCCGCGAGGTCTTCTGCGCCAAGCGCAACGTGATGCTCGAGCGCCTCTCCGGCCTCGGCGTGCGCTTCCCCGTCGCCTCGCAGTCGACGTTCTACTGCTGGGGCTGCCTCGATCAGCTCCCCGAGCCGTTCAACGACGGGATGAGCTTCTTCCGCCGCGCGCTCGATCAGCGCGTGCTGACTGTGCCCGGCGAGTTCTTCGACGTGAACCCCGGCAAGCGCCGCGGGGGCGAGTCGCCGTTCCGCCAGTGGATGCGCTTCTCCTTCGGACCGCCGATGGACAACATGCAGGCCGGGCTCGACCGCCTGGAAGCGATGCTGCGCGGCTGAGTTCGTCCAGGGGGTAGGTCCACGAATCTCTGCCCCTGATCCCGATGCGGGCGGTGCGTATTCGCCGCACTTTCTTCACCTTCGCGCCCATGTCGGAGTGAGGGAGACCAGCAACGGGCGCGGGGCGCGAAGGGTTCCCGGCGGCATCGGGAGAATGGTCGCGGACATGGCGCCACTCCCGCGCATGGTCCGCGCATCGCGCGTTCAGGTGACGTGTACGTCCCTCGGTGAAGCGAGGTCGAGCCTTCGCGTTTCGACGTTGTTCCTCCGGGAAACCCGCATGGCGGGTGGGGGCGGGGGTGGGGTCTTCCCCGCGTTGACGAGCTATGCGCGCTCACGTAGCGAAGGGGTCGATCCCAGTTCCAACGGCGCGCTCGCGAACCGCGGTGTGCGTCGTGCATCGACACGTCAAGGAGACACCCCATGTTGCGAAGCTCCCTTCGCCTCTTCGCTCTCACCGTTCTCGGCGGCCTCGGCATCGCATCGGCTGCGGCCGGCCAGGTCCCCGCGGGAGAGCTCGGCCGTACGAACCCGATCGACGCGAGATCCTTCGAGCGCAAGATCGACCCGCAGATCGTGGTCGATCTCGATGGCCTCGGAACCGCGGCTCTGCCCGACGGCCTGCGCGTCGTCATCGAGCTCGAGACCCAGGCGAACGCCGTGCGCTTCGAGAACGCCACCGGCGCGGACCCCGTCCGAGAGGTCGCGGACGCCGTGCTCGCGCGCCAGCTCGAGTTCCTCGACGACGTGAACCAACGGCCGGGCCTCGTCGCTCAGGGGCAGGTCGAGATCCTCGACTTCCTCACCCTGCAGTACTCGATCTCGGCCCGCATCGGCAGCCGCGACGCGCTCGAGCGCCTCGCCGGGCTCCCCGGCGTACGCTTCGTCCGTCGGGATCACCTCAACGTGCTGTTCACCAACCAGGGGCGCACCCTGACGGGTTCGGACGTCGCGGCGGCGAACGGTGACGACGGCGACGGCATTGGCGTCGCCGTCATCGACTCGAGCTTCGACCTCACACACCCCGAGCTCGGCGGCTCGACCTCACTGCCCAACGGCGTGGTCGCGGCGGGCCAGAACTTCAGCGATCCAGGAACCTCGATCCACTCGCTGAACTTCAACGACTGCTACCACGGCACGGGGACGGCCTCGATCGTCAAGCGCTACGCGCCCGGCGTCGATCTCTACCTGGCGACGGTGTTCCCGAACGCCTACGACAGCGTGATCGCGAACTCGATCAACTGGTGCATCACGAACAAGAACGGGATCGGCGGCGGCGCGCCGATCCGCGTCATCAGCATGTCGCTGGGAGGCGGTCGCTACTACAGCGAGTGCAACTCCGGCGCCGTGCACACGGCGGCGGGCGACGCGCTCTCGAACGGGATCCTCGTGTTCGCGGCCAGCGGTAACGACGGCTGGACGAACTCGATGGGCTCGCCGGCCTGCTCGAGCAACGTGATCTCGATCGGCTCGGTCTGGGACCAGAACGGAGCGGGCTACTCGCCGTTCCCGCCCGCGAACTGCAGCGACTCCAGCCGCCTCGTGAACGAGCGAACCTGCTACTCCGATACGGCGGCCTTCCTCGACCTCTACGCGCCCTCCGAAGAGGTGATCTGCGCGCGCTGCGGAGGTGGGACCTTCGCGCTGGGTGGAACCTCGTCGGCGTGCCCCGCGGCGGCCGGCTTGACGGCGCAGCTGCTCGACGCGAACGCGAGCCTGCTCGGCGACAAGAGCGGCGTCGTCTCGCTGTTCCAGAGCACGGGCGTGCAGGTGATCGGTGACACGTCCAAGCGACGCATCGATCTCACAGCCGCGATCGGCGGCGGCGGGGGCTCCGGCCCGAGTCCGCTGGCGAATGGCGTGCCCGTCGCCGTGCAGGTCGCGACCGGCGCGACCGTGAGCTACACCATCGCGATTCCAGCGAACGCCACGGACCTGAACGTCGCGATCTCCGGCAGCGGCGACGCGGACCTCTACGTCAAGCGCGCGGCGATCGACTGGCCCGCGGACCAGGGCGCTCACAGCGCAGCCGAGTTCAAGGCGCCCTACGCCGGCGGCTCGTCCGAGTCCGTCGACTTCCCGAGCCCCGCGCAGGACACCTGGAACGTCCTCGTCCACGGCTACAGCGGGAACCCCTCGCTGACCCTGACCGCGAGCTGGAGCGTCTCGACCGGCGGTGGGGGCGGTCCGGTGGCCCTGGCGAGCGGCGTCGCAGCGAACTACTCGGTCGCGAACGGCGCGACCACGTCGTTCACGATCGCGATCCCGGCCAACGCCACGTCGCTGAACGTGTCGATGACCGGGAGCGGCGACGCTGATCTGTACGTCAAGCGGTCGGCGATCAACTGGCCGGGCGACCAGGGCGCGCACGACGATCCCGAGTTCAAGGCGCCGTACATCGGCGGCTCGGCGGAGGTCGTCGACTTCACCAATCCCGCGGCGGACACCTGGAACGTCCTTGTGAACGGCTACAGCGGCG
>Ga0316204_10009890_pt1 | contig 12525 bp, 14 predicted proteins | sample 6monrhotite_MG_2_FD_205661 | JGI IMG/M metagenome (GOLD analysis project Ga0316204, IMG submission 205661) | Microbial mat bacterial communities from mineral coupon in-situ incubated in ocean water Damariscotta River, Maine, United States -... | ecosystem: Environmental > Aquatic > Marine >...
GTAGGCATATTTTTTCACTTTCTTCAAATAAATACCTGCTTAAAATGACTTTTCTTCATTGCTCAAATACTGTTATCTATTTATCATTCTCCTCCCTATTATTAAATGAAACTGACAATTATGAACAGAGTTAAAATATATAGCACGGGTACTTGCCCGATATGTGATCAAACTAAAAACTTATTGCAAAAATGGAATATTGCTTATGATGAAGCGCGTATTGATTTAGATCGTGAGCAATTAAAAGAAATGCTAGAAGTGACTAATCATGCACGTATGGTTCCACAGTTAACTATTGATGGCAAATGGATCGGTGGCTTTACAGAGTTAACTGAGATGCATATGGAAGATGAACTTGACGACTTAATGGGAAAATAGAATGTTAGATACGAATGAATATTTTGCAGGCAAAGTTAAATCAATCGGTTTTCAAACAGAAACATTACCGGCAACTGTTGGTGTAATGGAAGTAGGCGAATATGAATTTGGTACTTCACAAAAAGAAACGATGACCGTTGTCTCTGGTGCATTATTGGTAATGTTACCTGATGAAAAGGAATGGAAAACTTTCGCGCAAGGTGAAAGCTTTATTGTTGAAGCCAATCAAAAATTTCAATTACAAGTAAAAGTAGCATCAGCCTATTTATGTACATATGAATAAGTATTACCAGGTAAACTTATGAAACTTTATTTAATGCGACATGGTGAAGCTTTATCACCTCAGGTTGATCCCGAACGAGGCTTAACTGAGAAAGGTAAAGAAAGAATTGTACTGGTAGCTGAACATTTATTAAATAAAGGCGTCACCTTTGAGCATATTTTTCACAGCAAAAAAAAACGAGCACGAGAAACAGCTGAGATAATGCAAAATATTATTTCACCCGGCACCCCATTAAATCTTCATTCGCATATTAAACCTGAAGATGACCCAAACATCATTTCAGCAGAAATAAGTACATGGCATGAAGATACTTTAATCACCAGTCACTTGCCTTTTGTGCCGAATTTAATGACTTTACTCACCGATAGAGATGCATACTTATCGCCAATTACTTTTGAGACCGGCACTTTTGTTTGTTTAGAAAAAGTGAGCAGCTTTGAGTGGGCCTATCGTTGGTCAACCTGTCCTTCTGAAATTATTTAATACTAGCGTAGCAAACCACCAACAACTTGTATCGGTGTAGGATCATTTTGCTTACTCACCCATACCACTACACCATGCTTATTCGCTTTTAAAAAATGCTTTTTAGGCAACTGCATTTTCCAATTAAAAGATGAATTCTTTTTTTCTGCCAGACTAGATGAAGAATAGCCGATCACAACAAATTCATGTTCGGCTGTGCGGCCTTCATTTTCACCTCGCTCAATATGACTCACCAAATCCATAGCGATAATGGCCACATTTAATTTTACCGAATCGGTATCATTACTTGTGCTGGTGAAATTCGCTTTGATTATGTCATTTTTAATATTCGCGACTAACTCTCCTACTCGCGATTGTGAGTTTGGTAATGCTGCAGAAAAAATGCCAGGGCGCCAACTTTTTCCATTGACCATAAAAGCCGGCGTATAAACTGTCGAAACCTTTTGTAAATTTGCATAACGAGATTGCCGCTGACCAAATTCTGCGCGTGCATAAGGGTCTTTCCAGCCAATGTAATCCCAATAGTTAACATGAAAGGCCACGGGGAATCGTGATTTCCACAACTCGCTATCGTTGACTAAATTATTAAGATATTTTTCTGCAGGTGGGCAACTGCTACAACCTTCTGAGGTGTAAAGCTCAACTAATGTATTTTGTTTTTCTCCGCTTTTAAATACCAGTTCTTCAGTTGCATAAACGGAAAAAGATAGCCAAAACAAAACGAAGATGATTATTTTCATTCTTAAACTCTCAACATCTGATAAATGATTGTGGCATTAGATTGATGAATTGGACTACAAGCAGTAAGGATGGTTCATGCTATTGGTATTCAAATTGTAAATATATCACTAAGAGATCAGTATTCTCTGAATACATATTATTTATCATTCAAAAATATGATATAAATATACTTATCATTATTATATAGAGTTTATTTATTATGAAAAACATTATCACTTTTTCAGCTTTGCTAACCCTTATCGCCTGCTCTTCTAGCCCCAATAACGGGATGTTATTTAGCAATAAAAATCCTCGTGGTATTTCAATATTAAATGTGTCTAAAGACGATCGTGTTAAGGCTTATAGAGAAGCTGAAAAACATTGTGCAAAATATTCTAAAGTCACGCGTATTATTAAAAACGAAAAACAAGAACAACCCGCAGATGAAGAAATTTATCGCGATTTGTCGACCATCATTTTTGAATGTTTAAAGCCTTCAAATTAGTTCTGAAAAGCCGCTAAAAAGGCAGAGGTGAATCGTTCATAGTCTTGTTGCGGCAAATGATTAATACCAGCTGCCGCCTTTCTTCCACCACCTGTTTCAAATTGCCCACACAGTTCATCTGCCCCATTTTTATTATTTAATGGTGCTCTGACACTCACAACATAACCACCCTCATTATTTTCAGTCAACATCGCGTGAGCTCGGTTTGGATTTTCTTGTGTCAGTTGATTGGCAAAAACACCACTCACTCTTTTTGCCCATTTTTCATTGTCTAAAATATATAAAGCATGGCTATCACTTATCGTGGCAGGTTTAACTAATTCTGCATTTTTGACATCGTCTTGATAACCTTGCAATAAGGTTTGATAAGCCTCTTCATTCTGAATGAAATCGAATGGATCTGAGTATGGCTGTATTTTTTTATACAAGTTTTCTGGTGTAAAAATCAAATCATCTAAAGATGGGCCGTAGCCATTATAGTTAATACATGTACCGAGCAGTTTTAATTGCTCTAATTGCCCGGCACTAAGACTTAAAGGCTTCGCGGCGGTTTCTGCGGCAGTAAAAAGATTATCTCCATAGGCTGCCGTGACTGCCCAGGCTAAATATTTGCCTGATAAATATTGGTTCACTAATAAGCTGGTGCACATATTGGCATCGGTATTGATATAAGCTTGTAAATTTTCATGTTTTGGAATTTCGCCGGCAAAATGATGATCAAAGTACATCACCTTAGCACCCGCATTAAGGCAGCCTTCTAAACTCTTGCGGTTTTTATCGAGAGAAATATCGAGCACAACAATCTGGTCTTCTTTATTGGCCGTGATGTTTTTCATTAACTGGATATCACGTTTCACTCCCGTGATGAGCTGACTGCTTAATGGATTTGCGAGTCGTAGTTGGTGCAAAGCACAAATGCCATCTGCATCGCCATTAAAAACATCGATATAGTTCATATTTTCTCACCACCATTAAAAAGCTCGATTAAGTTCAAAATATAATATGAATCATTCAGTTAGGCTAATTTATTAATGTGCGGTAAAGCAGCATTTTCTAGTTTGAATGTTAAAAACTGTCACATTGGTATTTTTAGTCTATATTATTAACTATATTGATTAAGTCTTGTACTTGTAACTTACGTTTACTTCCCCCCCCCACTACGTAAGCATTTGATTGGAGATGTAATATGTATTCGACATTTGATACTTCTCGTATTTTTAGTGACCAAGATGGTTGGTATATTGTCATGCGTGAATCTGATGACAAAAATTTAACCGGTACTAAACACAAACTCATTGGCATGCAACATTTAATGGGACCTTTTTCCAGTAAACATTTAGTAGAAGAATGGTTTACCGGTTTTCTCGCAATGCATGCAGAAAATAGATATGCGGATGATTTTATTCCAGACAATATCGACTCATACCATTAAAGCCTGACTTTGAGACATAAAAAAAGCCGATGATTGAATCATCGGCTTTTTTTATTTTAACGACGAGTTAATCGTTAAGAAGCATCATAGCTCAGCAACTTAAATTACTTTTTAGCTGCTTCTTCGCGCTCTTTAGTCTCTTTAATGACTGCTTCAGCTACATTCTTCGGACAAGGCATGTAGTGTAAGAATTCCATTGAGAACTGACCACGACCTGAAGTCATTGTACGCAAGTCACCAATGTAACCAAACATTTCAGAAAGAGGACATTCTGCTTTAATACGAACACCTGATGCGCCCGCATCTTGACCAGAAATCATGCCACGACGACGATTCAAATCACCAATAACATCACCTACATGGTCTTCTGGTGTAAATACATCGACCTTCATAATAGGTTCCATTAACTGAGGACCGGCTTTCGTCATTGACTGACGATAAGCGCCTTTAGCAGCTAACTCGAAGGCCATTGCAGATGAATCCACTGCATGTGAAGCACCGTCCATCAAGGTGACTTTGAAATCTAAACAAGGGAAGCCGGCAAGAACGCCCTTTTCACTCATCATTTCGAACCCTTTTTCAATTGCAGGCCAGAATTCACGCGGTACGTTACCACCGGTTACTTTTGATTCGAACTCATAACCAGTACCTGGTTCGCCTGGCTCAATAATATAATCAATCTTACCAAACTGACCTGAACCACCAGATTGTTTCTTATGAGTGTAACTGTCTTCAATGGTTTGTGTAATTGTTTCACGGTAAGCAACTTGCGGTGCGCCTACTGTTACTTCAACGCCATGTGTACGTTTCATAATATCAATTTTGATATCTAAGTGAAGTTCGCCCATCCCTTTAAGGATAGTTTCGCCACTGTCGTCATCTGTCTCAACACGGAAAGAGGGATCTTCCTTAACCATTTTACCAATCGCAATACCCATTTTTTCTGCTGCTGCTTTATCTTTAGGCGCAACCGCAATTGAAATAACGGGTTCAGGGAAAATCATAGGCTCAAGTGTGCCAGGGTGTTTCGGATCACATAAAGTGTGGCCTGTTTGTACGTTTTTCAAACCAACGAAAGCAACGATATCACCGGCACTCGCTCCTTCAAGTTCAACACGCTCATCGGCTTTCATCTCTACAATGCGGCCTATGCGCTCTGTTTTACCTGTAAAGGTATTTAAAACAGAATCACCCTTATTAATGACACCAGAGTAAACACGAACAAAAGTTAGCGCACCGTAACGGTCATCCATAATTTTAAAAGCTAAAGCGCGGAAAGGTTCTTTAGCATCGACAATAGCTGACTCACCCGTCTCATTACCTTCTTCATCAGTAATAGGCTGAGGGATAACTTCAGTTGGATTTGGTAAGAAATCAACAACTGCATCCAATACTAATTGAATACCTTTGTTCTTAAATGCAGAACCACAATATGTTGGGAAGAAATCTAATGCGATAGTCCCTTTACGGATGCAACGCTTAATGTCTTCTATTGAAGGCTCTTCACCCTCAAGATATTTTTCCATTAAGTCATCGTCTTGCTCTACAGCCATTTCGATGAGTTTTTCACGCCATTCTTCAATGGCGTCAGCCATATCTGCTGGTGGCTCTTCAACTACGAAGTTTTCTGGTAAACCGGTGTCGTCCCAGATATAAGCTTTACGGCTTAATAGATCGACCAAACCTTTAAAGTCATCTTCTATACCAATTGGAAGAACCATAACCAGTGGGTTAGCACCAAGCACATCTTCAACTTGCTTGACTACGCGGTAGAAATCACCACCCATACGGTCAAGTTTGTTGACGAAAATAACACGAGAAACACCTGAGTCATTTGCATAACGCCAGTTCGTTTCTGATTGTGGCTCTACACCACCAGAGGCACAGAAAACACCGATACCACCATCAAGCACTTTAAGAGAACGATATACTTCGATAGTGAAATCAACGTGTCCAGGGGTGTCTATGATGTTGAAGCGATGAGCATCCCATTCACATGAAATGGCTGCTGATTGAATAGTAATACCACGCTCAGCTTCCTGCTCCATGAAATCTGTGGTTGACTCACCGTCATGTACTTCACCAGTTTTATGAATTATTCCGGTCAACTTCAAAATACGTTCCGTAGTTGTAGTTTTACCGGCATCTACGTGCGCGAAAATACCTATATTTCTATACTTCTCTAAATCAGCCATGTTCTGCTACTCTAAATTATTGATTAAACAGTTAAAAATCTAATGTGACCTTTCATGCTCTTAAGGCCACAACCAAAATTCGGGTGGAAAGCGAAAAGCTCGCCGATGCTAATTGGCGAAGAAGAATTCACCAAAAAATAGCCGCGCATTATATACTAATCTCAGATTAAATAGACATGGAATTGAGGCTTTTCGAGCTTGTTTCAGTCCATTTTTGATAAATAATGGCTAAAACAACTGAATATGGAAATTTATCCTACAAAAACGGGATTTTTACTTTTCTTGAGCAGTGATATCCCAAGATTCAAAAACATGAAACTGATTTTTACCGGCGTTTTTCGCCACATAGCAGGCACTATCGGTTTGCTTAATAACGTCGGTAAAAACAGCCGAATCACCCGCAAACTGCTTTACACCAATACTCACCCCAGCAATACGAACTGATTTATCTGTTACTGTCAGCGAATATTTGTCGACCCGGTCAATGATACAACTCGCAATTTCAGAGGCTTTATTCGCGTCGCAATTCTCTAGCAAAATAGCGAATTCATCTCCTCCCATTCGGGCTAAAGTATCGTTTTGCCTGATACATTTCTCGAATTCGCGGGTCAATCCACATAGAACATTATCGCCTACGACATGGCCAAAATTATCATTTATTGGCTTAAACTCATCAAGATCGAGATACAATAAGGTGTGGTTTATATTTTGATTGACGGTATCGGCATCTAATAAATCAAACTTATGTTGTAGCCAGCGGCGGTTATAGATATTCGTCAGGGCATCATGGGTGGCATCCCAACTTAAACTTTCAGCGTCTGATATTAAACTCGATTCAATATTTTTAATTTGCGACAACGCTCTTTTCATGACAACAACACTGAAAATAAAAATGAGCCCACTAAAAAATAAGACAATTTGAATACTCTGTTGGTATTGTTGTTGCGCGTCATTTCGCGCTTTATCTGCATTTTGTCGCATAATGGACACTAGAGCATTAAAGTCTTGCAGTACTTCATTTTCATGAGGCAAATTCTGTTCTGCTATATCAGCATGAACATTAGCGTCACCGCCGGCATTAATCCGTTTGACAATATCCGCTTGTATTGATTCGGTTTTATTTAATTTTTGAAGTATCTCAGCAAATATAATTTTCTCATTCTCTACCAGTTGCAACTCTTCTAATTCAGCTCGTAGTTTCGATAAAGTTATTTTTGACAGATGAAACTCAGCAAATTTCTTATTCACTTCCCATGGGTTAAGTGACAAAAACATGGTCACCACCGTTAATGAGCGTTCACGTGCCACTTTCGACATTGACATAACAAGATCGAGCTTATGATTATAAGTACTATCAATTTCGACTAAAATGCGGTTATTTCGCTCTAAAAAATAAATATTTTGCGAAAATAGCAAAATCATTAGAACCAATACTAATATTGAGTTCCAAACAATAATCCGACTTGATTTTAAAGAACGATTCACCCGAGTCACTTTCCCAAACTATTCTGAATTTTTAACATTAACTTTTTATTTTCTCACTATATCGACCATCTATACCTACACTTTAAATAATACTATTAGATTTAGAGTCATTTAATTTTTTCTGTCACTCTCTTTTCAGGCCGGAATAGAAATATTGAGTATGAGAAGGAGAAATTTAGCAGAGATAACAGCGGAATAAAGCAAAACGTAAAGATCGTATGTGAAAAATGACTCAGTTGCAGTGATAAGGTGCATAATATTTAATCTGCACATAGCAGCCAGTGAGACGACAGGTGCTATTTACAAATCATTTTGATCATGTCTTTTATTCTTAGGCTTAAGTCTTTTAATGTTTGAATATCTTTGACTGGATTTACTTTATCAAAACCTAAGCGTTTAAAGGCTGGCAAACTAGAAAGTTCAGGCCCTCTAATTTTTTCACCGCCGACAAGATGTGAATGCATTAAGGCGACTTGCACTAAATCACAATAATCGGCTTGTTCAACTTTTCTATCCCAATCATAAGCGTGCTTTGCCACTTCAGAAAATTTATCGGCAAAATCCCATTGCTGTAACACCATACCGCCTATATAACTTTTTAAATGCCCTAATACTGCGGCAAGGTTGTTTTCTTTTTCAGCGATTTGAGCATGGCGATCAGCCACCACTAAGATTGGTACAACACCAATGTCATGTAAAATACCCGCCATAAAGGCTTGGTCACGATTAAAACCAGGTAATTTTTTTGCCAAGGCATAACAAATAACACCGGTGCGAATACTGTGTTCGTAAAATTGCGTCATGGCATCGATAACAGGCTGGGTATTAGGCATAAACAGATCGCGTAACACCACACCCATGACAATGGTTCTGACACCATCAACCCCAATTCGACTCAAGGCATCCTGAATAGAATCACTATGGCTATCACCGTATAAAGGACTATTAGCTACCTGAACAACACGAGCGGCAATAACAGGATCCATTTGTATAATTTTAGAGAGTTTTTTCGCGCTAATATCATCTTTCTCTAAGGCCGCATTAATATATAACGCTATCTCAGGAAGACTCGGTAAAGTAACCGACTTACTTTTAAACAACTCGGTAATTTCATCAAATAATGCAAGGCTGGTATTACCGAGAAGGGTTTCAAAATCAGCATAATTCAGATCCGTTTTAAAGCGATCATGGTTTAAGCCATATTTTTCTAACACTGCTCGTTCTACTAATAAAATCTTACAGCCACTTAAACACCGAGCATAATGTCCGGGTGAATCAGAAAAAAACAAAGGTTCTTGCGCACGTTCGGTATCCGCCCAAATTAACGTTTGTATGCCGCCGGTTGACTGCAGCTCTAGCTCTCCACTTAATAGGTACAGTGTTTTACCTGAAAACTGTTCAGCAACCATTCGTTCATTTTCGGGATAACTTTTGATATTAGCGTGTTCAGCAATATCCACCATTGCGGCATCAGCTACATTTTTAAAATCGTTTAACGCCAGTAACTCTTTGAGATCAATCATATTTCATCCATAGTAAAATCGAATTCTATAAGCTATATAGCGACAATTTTTTCAATATATTTAATGATCATCAGCCACCCTAAGTCTCATTTTATTTTTGTTCGTTATTTTGTCTACTATTCACCCTATATTTGATACAGATCATTATCTTAGCGCACTAAATACTCTAAATTTTAAACCTGATATGAGGTAACCCTTTTGTTACATCATCAACTTTAAGGCACTAAAAAAATGAAGAATTCCGAGCATTTCAAGCAAAAACTCACCACGTTAAAAGATGAAATGAACAAACGAATAAACGCCATCGATAAAGACATCAAGCATGAAGACATGTCATCCGATTGGACAGAGCAAGCGACTGAACGTGAAAATGACGAAGTACTTGAATCTCTCGGCAATGCCTCAGAACAAGAGCTTTCGATGATTAACCAAGCCCTGCTTCGTATCGACTCAGGTGAATATTTTTCCTGTAGCGCTTGTGGCGAAGATATTCCAGAAACGCGCCTTGAGTCTCTACCCTTTACAACTCACTGCGTTAATTGCGCAGAAAAATTAGAATCTTAATGGAGAACATAATATGTTAAATGAAAAACATGATCTTATTCATGAACTACCTGAACACCGTGAAACGATCCACAATCTAAAAATGACTGACAACCACTTTGCCCGTTTATTCAAAGAGTATCATGAAGTTGATCATGAAATTCATCGTATAGAAACAGGAGAAGAAACACCTTCTGATGAATATGTGGAAGAGAAGAAAAAAAAACGATTGAATCTGAAAGACAATTTATTACGAATGATTAAAGAAGCTTAAAGCTTTCGTAAAAACTTCATCAACAAAGGTAGATAGATGTATTCATTGAACGAACTAAAAGCACAAAACGAAGAAATTTCTCAGCTGTGTGATGTTTTGTCGGTGTTGATGGAAAAAAAATCTTTACATGACAATCCTTATGTCTGTGAGTTGATGAAGCGCTTTAAAGAGAAGGTATGGGTTCACCTAGTATTCGAAGATAATACTATTTATGCTGCCTTGCTACACACTGATGATGAAAAAGTCAGTCGTGTGGCTAAAGCCTTTCATGACAGCGCCAAAGAAATCAAACACCGCTTCTCTGGTTTTGTTCGCCATTGGACCTCGTTACCGAACTCGGGCACAGAACACGATATGCTATGTAAAGAGTGTGATGATATTTTTGAATTGATTAGGGAGCGAATAGCTTATGAAAATGAGGAAATTTTTCCTTTAGTTGAACAACAGTAATATTATAGTCAGTGAGTTAACTCACATACATGGCTAAAGTAAAAACATGTAAACCATTACTCCATTATTTAAACCAATCATTCACTTCATCATTATCTAACTCAGAGATATCTTTTTCCGAAAGCTCTATTTCTCCAACAGGCAATTCCGCCTCGCTTAACTGTTTGATACCTACCTTGCTTTTATTGTTTATTGATTCTTGACTAAGATCGTCTGGTTGCTTCGATTCTAGTCGAAAGGCATCAAAAAACGCTTGGAAATTTTTTTCAGTTAAACAGATAATCACTTTTTCCGGTGCGCTATCCATTCGTGCATCCCAAAAAGAAGTAATCGCGCGGTAAAATGCGCGGGCAGCAACGTCGACAGGCACACCAAAGATACCGGTACTAATTGCTGGAAAAGCCACCGAATTCCAATCATGCATATTACAGAGCATTAAACTGCTAGCAACCGCTTGCTCAATTTTCTTCTGCTCATGCCCTTCGCCCATTCTAGGGCCGACAGCATGAATAACGGCTTCATAAGGCAATTTTCCTGCAGAAGTAAATGCCACCATCCCGCTTTCTAACATGCCGTGCTCTTTTATAAATAAGTCACTTTCATGTTGAATAACATCACCGCCTTGGTGAGAAATTTTAGCGGCAACACCACCACCATGAGATAAACCGCCATTGGCTGGATTAACAATGACATCAACGGGAGCGGCAAGGAGATCCGCGACTTTGACAATAAGCTCACGATCACCAAATAAAAATTGCATAGAATTATTTTTAACCATTAGCTAACTCTTATATTTTAAAGTTTTTGACTCATCAATGAAAAAGCCTATCGTAAAATTTTATTCTTAATATTTCGCTTGTATTTCCATCTCTTCAATCCCAATGCCTAGTCAACATATCATTGGTACCTTATAAATTGTATGCTTTTAGGCTTATGCATGCTTTAAAAATCATCCAAATGTACAATTATAGCGAATGGTATTTTGCAATACTTAGCGCATTTTAACACTCCAACGAGTCATTTATATGTAAGAATAGAGCAAACTGAAAGACAGAAGATCATTTGATTTATATGGTCTAGAGAAACATTTATCACAAACACTAACCGGTTTAGTTACATCATGTCTGAATCAACTATTTTTGATAGCGCTCTGTATTATCTAAATCCTAATGCTATTCCTATAGCTTTTACTGCACTTCTTATTTTCACATTAGGCTTAGCCGTTTTTTACCGTGAAAGAGCCTCACACGTTGGTTGGCTATATGTGCTCTACTCTTCTACCTTGTTTCTTTGGTTTGCCACGATGACTTTCACCTATTCATCTGTTACGGATGATATTGCATTGCACTGGTCGCGAATATCAAATGCAAGTATTGTTTTTATTCCTTCTGCCTTTTTTTTGTTTTCTGTCGTTATACTTAATCTTTATTATAAATATAAAGTTTTTGTTATTGTCAGTTGGTTAATTTCTTTTGCTTTTCTATTACAAATATATTTTAGTGATGCATTTATCTCCGGTGTATACCATTATAGCTGGGGGCATTATGCAAAATATGCTAGTGGCAGCATATTGTTTGTTGTGTTCTTTTCTCTTGTTATTTCTACTACAATTTTTCTTTATTGGAAGACGTCTTCCAATGCGCCAATCAATAGTATTTTGAAAAAGAGAACAAAACATCTTTTTTATGCCTTTCTCATCGGTTCGTTCACTGCTTTAGACCTTCTTCCTGCATATGGTATTGATACCTACCCAACCGGGTTTTTCTTTATTTCAATTCTCTATTTGTATACAACATATATCGTATGGAATCATAAGTTTGTAGACATCACACCCGAATTTGCCGGTGCAAAAATATTAGAGTCGATGAATGAAGGCGTTCTCATTATTGACACAGATAACATCGTTCGTTTGGTTAATACTGCAATGTGTAACTTATTATCAACATCAAAGAATTTACTCATGAACACTGATGCTTTGATCAGTATTCCAGAAATCAACTTTCACCAAATACAATCAGATTCAATCAATAATACCCTCAGCAACCACCGTATTCAGTTTAAGTCTATTGATAACAAAGACATCATATTAAAATTCTCTTCTCAAACTTTATTTGATAAATCTAACAAGGTTGTCGCCCATTTATTTGTAATGCATGATGTTACAACTCAAGAGCAGGCAGAAAAAATATTGCTGCGTGATAAAGATGAATTAGAAAAAATTGTGGCAACCAGAACGACTGAACTAACATTGGCA
>Ga0316204_10009892_pt1 | contig 12523 bp, 12 predicted proteins | sample 6monrhotite_MG_2_FD_205661 | JGI IMG/M metagenome (GOLD analysis project Ga0316204, IMG submission 205661) | Microbial mat bacterial communities from mineral coupon in-situ incubated in ocean water Damariscotta River, Maine, United States -... | ecosystem: Environmental > Aquatic > Marine >...
GACCTTCCCGGGCGCCGAGGAGACCTGCAACGAGGTCGATGACGACTGCGACACCGCTATCGATGAGGGCGCGGCGGACGCCTCGACGTTCTACGCGGACAGCGACGAGGACGGCTACGGCGACGCCGACAGCACGCTGGACGCCTGCGATGTCCCGGACGGCTACACCGCCGACAGCAGCGACTGCGACGACGCGGACGCGGACCTGAACCAGGACGACGCGGACGGCGACGGCTTCTCGACCTGTGACGACGACTGCGATGACTCCGCACTCACCGGCGCCGCCGCCAACCCGGACGCGGACGAGATCTGCGACAGCATCGACAACGACTGCGACACCCTCGTGGACGAGGACGCGTCCGACGCTCAGACCTTCTACGCCGACGCCGATGAGGACGGCGAGGGCGACGCCTCCGACAGCGTGGAGGCCTGCGAGGCCCCCGATGGCTACGTCATCAACAGCACCGACTGTGATGACGCCGACGCCGACCTGAACACCGCTGACGCCGACACCGACGGGGTGAGCACCTGTGACGGGGACTGCGACGACGCCGCCGCGACCACCTATCCGGGCGCGGACGAGACCTGCGATGAGGTCGACAATGACTGTGATACAAGCATCGATGAGGACGCCACGGACTTCGGCACCTTCTACGCGGATACGGACGAGGACGGCTACGGCGACGCCGACAGCGCACTGGACGCCTGCGAGCAGCCCGACGGCTACCTGACCGACAGCTCCGACTGTGATGACGGTACAGCCACCACCTTCCCAGGCGCGGACGAGACCTGCAATGAGGTCGACGACGACTGCGACACCGACATCGACGAGGACGCCACCGACGTCAGCACCTTCTACGCCGACGCGGACGAGGACGGCGAAGGCGACCCGGCCAGCACGATGGACGCCTGCGCGCAGCCCGATGGCTACACCACCAGCGCCACTGACTGTGATGACTCCGACGCTGACCTCAACACCGCCGACGCCGACACCGACGGGGTGAGCACCTGTGACGGGGACTGCGACGACGCCGCCGCGACCACCTATCCGGGCGCGGACGAGACCTGCGATGAGGTCGACAACGACTGTGATACAAGCATCGATGAGGACGCCACGGACTTCGGCACCTACTACGCGGACACGGACGAGGACGGCTACGGCGACGCCGACAGCGCACAGGACGCCTGCGAAGCCCCCGAGGGCTACATCGCCGACAACACCGACTGCGATGACGGTACAGCCACCACCTTCCCCGGCGCGGACGAGACCTGCAACGAGGTCGACGACGACTGTGATATCACCATCGACGAGGAGCCCACGGACTCTCCCGGCTACTACGCGGACGCCGACGAGGACGGCTTCGGCGACGCCGCCGAGCGGGTGGAGACCTGTGACGCCCCCGATGGCTACGTCGGCAACGACAGCGACTGTGATGACGCTGACAGCGCGACCTGGCCGGGGGCGGACGAGACCTGCGACGAGGCGGACAACGACTGCGACCTGAGCATCGACGAGGACGCCGTGGACATGGACACCTGGTTCGCGGATGGCGACGAGGACGGCTACGGCGCCGAGGACGACTCGGTGGAGGCCTGCGAGCAGCCGGACGGCTACGTCGGCGACGCCACCGACTGCGACGACGCGGACGCGGACCTGAACCAGGACGACGCGGACGGGGACGACTACTCCACCTGCGCTGGTGACTGCGACGACGACGACGACAGCTTCAACCCGGGCGCCACCGACGACTGCGACGGCGAGGATCAGGACTGCGACGGCAGCATCGACGAGGCCTCACTCGACGGCATGTTCCTGATGAGCTTCGACACCACCGGCGGCGAGGTCTACGCCATCGACACCGCCACCGGCGCCGGCACCGCAATCGCCAGCGTCGACAGCGGCTTCGCCAACGGCATCAACTCCGTGGCCGTCGACGCCGAGGGCCTCGCGCTGGGCCACGACTACAACGACGACAAGCTGGTGGAGCTGGACATCTGCGACGGCACGGTCACCGAGTCCTATGATCCGCACAACGGCGGCAACACCTGCGGCATCTCCTTCGGCCCCGGCGGGCTGCTCTACGGCATCGACTCGGAGGACAATAAGCTGGTCGTCTTCGATGAGGACGGCGCGGCCACGGTCATCGGCGACCTGGGCTTCGACCTGACGGCCTGCGGGCTGACCTACGACTGCGCCAGCGATCGGCTGATCGGCGCGGACGGCGGCACGGACACCATCTTCTCCATCGACGAGACGACGGGCGCTGTCTACGACGTCATCAGCACGGCCGTGCCCTTCGGCTCGGTCGGCATCGAGTACGACCCGGTCAACGACCTGCTCTGGGCCGCGACGGGGCAGGACATCTACACCATCGATCCCCACGACGGCACCGACACCTTCGTCGGGACCAGCGGGGCCTCGAACGTGGATGACCTCATCTTCGTCCCCGAGTGCGACTGACCGCGCTCCGCTGAGCTACTTCGCGCCGGCGGCGTCCACGGGCTTCAGGGCTCCGGACGCCGCCTCGGCCCCCGCGGCGTCGCCGACGAGGAGCAGGGCCGTGCAGGTGCCGGTGACGCCGGTGTTGATGGCCTTCAGGGCGCTGTTGACGCAGGCGGCTGTGTCCGGCGCGGACGCCTCGGTGACCGCGACGGAGGCGGTCTCGCCGTCCGTCCAGGTCCAGCCCACCTTGTAGGCGCCGCCGGCCGGGGCGCAGGCGTCCAGCGCGCTCTTCTGGCCGGCCAGCGCCGAGACGACTGAGACGCCGGCCATCAGCCCGCCCTGGGTCAGCTCACACTGCATGGTCTTGACGGTGACCCCGTCGACGGTGATGTCCTCGACCGTGATGGACGCCCCGGCGTGGGCGGGGGCGCTGACGGTGAGCGGCAGGGCGATGAGCAGGGCGGTGAGCATGGGGCCTCCGGGGAGGTGCGTACCCGGTCAGGGTAGCGTGAGCTCCGGGGCGACGTCGTCGGGGAGCTGGATGATGTCGAGGTTGGCGTAGCGCCCGCCGCCCTCGACGAGGATGCCCACCAGGCCGGGGGCGCGGCCAGCGGTGAAGAAGATCTCCGCGACCCCCGAGGCGTCGGTCGTGGCGGTCGCGGGGACCGTGCCGTCGCCGCGGAGCACGGTGAGCTTCAGCGGCAGCTCTCGCACGGGCAGGTCGCGGGCGTCCCGGGCGACCACGGTGAGGGCCACGGCGGAGAGCCCGTTGGGCATCACCCGCTGGGTCTCGGAGGTGATGGAGAGCTGGCTCACCGGCTCGACGCTCGCGGGGCCGAGGTCGGTGGACGCCTTGGCGGCCTGATCCCAGCCGCCGCCAGCGACCGACGCGGTGACCGTGAGCGGCCCGGGGCGCTCCGGGGGTGTGTACTCGACGACGTAGACGCCGAAGCCTTCATGGTGGGGCTCGCCGACGCTGCCCGCGGTCACCTGGAGGGTCAGATCGGCGGCGGCGTCGGGGCGGCAGTCCGGAGAGACCACGTGCACCCGGATGGGGTAGGGCGCCCCGGGATCCGCCGCGATCGTCTCGGGCAGCGGGAAGAGCTGCACGCGCTTCGCCGACGCCAGCGTGACGGCCTGGGTGGCCTCCCTGCGCTGGCCGTCGACGAGGCTCGTCACGATCAACGCCTCGGTCCCCGGCGGCAGATCCAGCTCGACCTGGGCGGCGCCGGCCGCGTCGGCGGGGAAGGGGCCGCGCTCCCGATCGCCGACCCGCACCATGAGCTGACTGTCGGGCTCGCCGGTGACCCGCACGGTCTTTCGGATGGACTGCTGGATGGCGAGGGCGCTGTAGTTCACCTCGGGCGCTCGCGCGTCCACGGCGGTGACCTGCACGCAGCGGGGGGTGGTCGTCGCGGGCACCTCCAGCGCGGCCTTGTAGACGCCGCCGCCCAGGCCGCTGGCGTCGCCGAGCGCTCCCACGGAGGTCGCCAGCCGCAGCGCGGCCTGATCCCGCGACTCCAGCGAGCCCGCGGAGAGGACGGCGGACAGCGTCGCGCCCTCGTCTCCGGCGATCAGCGACTCCGGGCTCGCGGTCAGGGAGAGGTCGTGGGTCACCGGGGGGCGCATGGGCACGCTCCAGGAGCGGTTCAGCCGCTCCCGCTCCAGGGTCTTGGCGCGCAGCTCGAGCTTCACCGGTCGGCTGCTGCCCGAGAGGGGCGGGATCCAGTCGGCCCGGTACAGGCCGCCGCCCAGCTCCTCCAGGTTCTCCAGCTGCCGCCGGTCCACTCCAAAGCGCATCTCCAGGCCCTCGTAGGGCTGGGCGTCTTCGTCGAGCACCAGCAGGTGCAGCGGCACCGGGGTCTCGCCGTCGCCGACAATCTCGCCGACGGCGAGCAGCTCGATCAGGGGTTCATTGAGCGCCGACGCGGAGGCGACCGCGGGCTGTAACAAGAGGGGGAGCGCGTACCACATGCGCACGCGTTAACGCCGGGTATGGCCTTTCGCTTCCCCATGTACGACAAGATCCCCGAGAACACCCGACGCTGGGGGGTGGACGAGGGGGAGATGCGCCGGGCGACGCGGGGAGACTGGGTCGTCACGGAGAAGATCCATGGGGCCAACTTCTGCGCCGTGGTCGATGGGAGCACGATCCGGGGCGCCAAGCGCAAGTCCCTCCTGGAGGAGGGCGAGGACTTCTTCAACCACCGGCGGGTGCTCGACCGGCTGCGCGAGCCGCTGCGGCATCTCTTCGCCGAGGCCGGCGCGCCGGAGCGGGTGCTGGTCTACGGCGAGCTGTACGGCGGGGGCTACCCCCACCCGGACGTGCCCGCCGCCCCGGGCGTTCAGCCGGTGCAGACCGGCGTCTGGTACGCCCCGGACGTGGAGTTCCAGGCCTTCGACGTGGCGGTGGTTCGCGGCGGCGAGCGGCGCTGGCTCGGCTTCGAGGAGGCCCGCGCGCTGCTGATCAGCGCCGGGGTGCCCTGCGTGGAGCCGCTGTTCATCGGGCCCTACGCCGAGGCGCTGGCGATCACCCCGGAGTTCTCCACCCGGGTGCCGGCGCGGCACGGCCTGCCGCCGCTGGCGGACAACCTCGCTGAGGGCATCGTGGTCAAGCCGCTGGCGGCGGTGACGCTGCCTGACGGCGGCCGGCCGGTGCTCAAGATCAAGCACCCCCGCTTCGCCGAGGACGCGCGGTACCACCAGGGCCAGCGCTGGGAGGCGCCGACCCCGGGAACCTCGCCGCTGGTCACCCTGGAGTGGGAGATGCTGTCCCGACTCAACCGCCCCCGGCTCGAGAGCGCGCTCTCCAAGCTGGGGCCGGAGGCGCCCGTGCAGCTGCTGGTGGCCGAGATCGTGGCGGACGTGCGGGAGGAGGTGCTCGACGCCAACGCCGACGACTGGGCGCGCCTGGGCGCTGAGGACCGGGCGCTGCTGGAGGCGGTGCTGGCCGATGAGGCCGAGCTGCTGGCCGCTGAGCGCTGAGGAGGCCCGGCGCTCTCGCTACTTCGCCTTCAGGGACTTGCTCTTGTCGAAGCTGAGCGGCAGCGCGCCCAGCGGGGTGTCGATCTCCAGGTCGCCCACGAGCTGGATGTCGATGGCCTCCTTGGCGACGAGCCCCTGAATCAGGGTGACCCCCAGGCTCAGGAAGTCCAGGTCGATGGGCAGCGTGACCACCTTCTCGCCGCCGGCGGCGACCTGCATGGACTCGCTGAGCTTGCCCTTGGCGGCGTCCTTGCCGGAGAGCTTGATCGTGTAGTCCAGGTTCTTCAGGCCGTAGGCGGCGTTCTGCTCGTTCTTGACCTTGAAGTCCAGCTCCATGGCGGCGGTCTGCTTGCCCCAGTCGACCTTGCCCATCCGGAAGCCGTCGAGGCTGATCTTGGGCTTGCGCAGCACGGGCAGCTTGCCGTCGTGGTCGTAGGGCACGTTCAGGCGGCCCAGCGGGGTGTCGAGGCCGAAGTCGCCCTTGATGGTGTACCCGAGCTCGTCCTTGCCGTCAGCGCTGCCGACCAGCTCGAGCATGTCCCCGAACTTCACCGACACGGGCAGCGTCACCGGAGAGCTGGCGGAGGCGGCGAGCTGGATGCCCTCGTCCTGGGTGCCCTTCAGGAGCTGCTTGCCCTCCAGCCCCAGATCGTAGGAGAGGGAGGCGAGGCCGAGCGTCACGGGGTTGGGGTTGTCGACCTTGAAGTTGAAGTTCACGTCCGCGCCCTCCCAGGAGAGCTTCTTCAGCTCGAAGCCGTCGAAGGCGAGCTTGGGCGTGTAGTCCTCGAGCTTGTCGAGCACGCTGCTCAGATCCGGGATCTTCTGGCAGCTGGTGAGCGGCAGGGCCAGGGGCAGCGCGAGCAGCGTCAGGGCGAGACGATTCATGGGGAGCTCCAATTGCAGCGGTGGCTTCGTAACACGGGGGTTGTTCGCCACTTCCGGCTCACGGCCTTTCTGAAACAGGGGTGTCAGGTTTCCCGACAATTGTCCCGATGGGGACGAGAACCAAGCACCATCTGGACGGGTCGGTCTCCATGTTTCTCTTTCTCCTCGTCGTTCTCGGCGTCCTCGACCTCACCTGCATAGACAACCCTCAGGAGCAGCCCTGGGACTGGACGCTGAGCCCGGACGAGTGCCTGGGGTAATCCCCGGCAGCTCCTGGTAGCGCCTTGGGCGCTACAGCGGCGGCGCGCTCTGGTAGCGCCACCACTGGAACAGGATCAGCGCGGGCACCAGGATCGCCGTGAAGGGCAGGGTCATCAGCAGCAGGTGGCCGATCTTCGCGGCGGCGAAGCGCGCGCGCCGTGCGCCGTCCGGCTTCGCGCCGAAGCGCCGCCCGCGCTGGAACAGCGGGTGCTTCGCCCAGGTCGGATCCATCAGGAAGAGGGCGATCTCCGAGGTGTGCCGATCGCCGATGACGAGCGACAGCTGCTCGGTCCCCCGCCGCCCGGCGCAGCCCACCGCGTAGCCCGCCATGTAGAGCGAGCGCGGCGCCAGGGCGGACGGATCCGCGAGCCGCGCGCGCACGGTGCTGTTGTCCCAGCGGCTCATCTCCATGTCGACCGTGAGGCCGGAGGGCAGCTCGCCGTCGGGGCCCAGCGCCCGGCGGATCTCGTGATCCAGGCCGTGGTAGGACACCCCGCTCTCCAGCTCGAAGGCGGCGTCGGGGCTGTCCTTTCGCAGGAGCTCACGGGCGAGCTCCCAGAGCAGCAGCGGGTACTGAATCGCCACGAGCAGCCCCATCCACAGCGCCCCCACGATCCCCAGCACGGCGAAGTCGGGGATCTCCTCGACCGCGTCGTTGGGGTAGAGGTGGCGGATGCCGTTCTCCATGACCGGCCGGTCCAGCGCCGCCACGCCGTCGCGCACGAAGTCGCGGTAGGCCCTGCTCTCGCCGCCGACGATGCCGTGGATGACACCGTAGAGCGCGTAGGTGACGCCGCCCGCTTCGACGGTCACCGGCGGCAGCGACGCCGGCGGTCCGGCCTCCGCCTGCCGCTTCGCCTCGTCGGTGGCCGCGGTGATCCAGTCGGCTCGCGCCGCCGGGAGCCGGGCCTCGTCGTCGAGGTCCGGGTAGGCGCCCGCCAGATCGCTCAGGGCGCGCATCTCTACAAAGTCGCGCCAGCTCAGCGCGACTTCACCCACTCGTGGGCCAGGTTCCCTTGGGGTAGCTTATCGCCCCGGACATCCAGCCCCAGCTCTCCAGCGGGGTCGCCTCGATGACGTCCTTGCTGGTGGGCTCATCCGACCAGTGGACTTCGTAGACGTTGCCGTCGATCAGCATGGCCATGTGCATGCCGCCGCGCGCCGCGAGCACCGCGAAGGGGAGCTTCTTGATGGTCTCGAGGTCGGTGGCGTCCTTGGTGGTGCTGGAGCCCGAGCTGGGGGCGTAGTTGGTGACGTCCTTGTCGGGATCGACGTCGAGGCCGTAGTAGCCGCCCTTGCCGGCGAGGTAGGCGGAGTAGGTGTGCTCGTCCGAGCCGTCGCCGGGGTTCTTGGTGTCGGGGTTCCAGTAGGAGGCTTCCCAGTTCAGCTCGGTCTGGAGGGCCTTCATCAGCTCGATGCCCTTGAAGGCGCCGTTGGAGTTGGCGACGGCCTTGTTGAAGGCCTTGGTCCAGTCCGCGCTGCGGCCCACGGACTCGAAGGCGCTCTTCAGCACCTGCAGCACGTAGGTGGTGCAGTCGAGGGGCTTGGCGCCGCCGTAGCTCTCGTCGTAGTCCAGCTGGTTGCCGTAATAGAGGCCGAGCCCGTCGTCCTCGACGGCCTTGTCGTGGGCCGTGTCCATGCCCATGGCCTTGGCCTTGGCGGCGTCGGCGAGGGCCTTCTCCGGATCGGTGGTGACCGCGGTGTCGGTGTCGAGGGCGATGCCCGCGCCGGGGGCCTGGGAGACGTCGACGGACTGTCCCTGGACGACCTTGGCGGCGACCGCGTCGGCCTCGCGCTCGGAGGCCTGGCCGGGGGAGGAGACCGCGGACCTGGCCTGGACGCCGCCGCCGCCGGACTGGCGCTCCTGGACCACGTGGGTCATCTCGTGGGCCACGGTGGACTTGTCGGGGCTGGCGTCGGCGAAGGCGACCTTCTCACCGGAGGCAGCGGCCCGAGCGCCGATGGCGCCCATGGCGGCGGACTCACCGGTGGCGGCCTTGACGCCGCCGAAGTCCTGGCCGAAGGCGGCCTCCATCTCCGCGCGGTAGGGGATCTCGCTGCCGCCGCGGGTGGCGGCGCTGAAGGTCGCGGCGGGGTCGGTGGAGGTGACAGCCCCCGAGCCCTTGCGCTGGATGCCCTGGACGAAGTCGTTGCCGAAGGCGCCGTTCATCGCGTGAGCGTTCTCGGGAGACATCGGGCCGCTGAGGTCGGGAGCGATCGACTGGCTCGCGTGGGTGGCGTCGGGGGCGCCGCCGCCGAGAGAAGAAGGCTTGCGGTGGGACTTGCTGCTCATGGTGGCTCCGTTAGCCGCCTAAGATAGTCTGAACCGAGCGCTTTCGGGAGCGAATCGATGGCCTTTGATGAGATGGCGGATCTGCTGGAGGCGATCGAGCTGCTGGAGGGCAGGCTCTCACGCGATCCAGAGGGGGAGCTGGAGCTGCTCCAGGGGAAGGTCGCCGAGCTCGGGGCGGACGTGGGCCACCTGGAGGCCGAGCTGCTGGGGTTCCTTCAAACCCGCGGCGACTACGAGACTCCGGACAAGTCCGATGAGGCCATCCAGGGCTTCTATGAGACCAACAATGTGATGATCGAGGCGCTGAACATCCGGCGGGAGGCGCTGCGGGTGCTCACCATGGAGTGCCGGGCGCTCGAGGGGCGCATCGTCTCCGTCAAGCGGCTCAGGGAGCGCGTTCAGGAGCTGCGAGGGCATCCCCCCAGGAAGTCGTGAAGGAAACCCGGGTCTCTCGCACAGATGGTGCAGAAACGGGAGAGACCATGTCGGATTGCACGAGCTTCGAGATCAACATCGAGCGCCAGCGCAGGGACGCGCTGGACCCTGAGGCGATGGCGGCGCTGCGGGTGCATCTGGAGGGCTGCGCGGCCTGCCGCGCCTACGACGCGGACAGCAGCGGGGAGCAGCTCCGGGCGCTGGTGGGCCCGCCGCCGGACGCGGCGGCGCTGCTGGAGAGCGTCCAGCGACAGGCCGGGGTGCTGCGGCGGAGCGTCGCCTGGGCCATCGCGGGGGCCGCGGTGAACCTGTTCGCGCTGGGCTGGTTCGCCATTCAGGGCGCCGGTGACAGGCCGGGGGTTGTCTTCGGCGGCCTCGGCATCTCGGCGGCGGCGATGATCTGGGCGGCCTGGAAGCTGAGCCGCGAGGCCCGGAGCGCGGACCGCGCCGCCGGTGAGGGAGAGCTGCTGGCGGTCTGGCGGGCCTCGCTGGATGAGCGGATCCAGATCGCCAGGATCGGCGGGCCGGCCGTCAGCCTGGGGGCCTTCGCGCTCCTGGGGGGCGCGCTGTTGGTCGCCGGCATCGACAACCCCAAGGTGCTGTTCATCCTGGCCATGGCGCTGGGGGTCACCGGCTTCGCCGCCTGGCAGCGGCTCGTCGAGTTGCCCCGCCTGGTTCGTGAGCGCGACGGCCTGGACCGGGCGTGAGCGCGCCCTACGACCCGGGCTGGGAGTCCGGCCTCGCGGCGCGGGTGCGGGGCGGCGGGGCGGCGCGCGAGGCCGCCTTCGCCGAGGTGGTGCAGACCTTCCAGGCCCAGGTGCATCAGCTCGCCGGCATGCTCACCCGCGACGCCGCGGAGGCGGAGGATGTGCACCAGGAGGTCTTTCTGGCGATCCTGCGCGGCCTCTCCGGCTTCCGGGGGGAGGCGCGGCTCTCCACATGGATCTACCGGATCACCGTCCGAATCGCCGCGCGAACGCGGGCCCGTCACCCCGCCGGCGAGCCGCTGCCCGAGGGGCTCGCCGCCCCCGCCGGCCCCGACCCGGCCGTGCGCGGCGAGGAGCTGCGGGCGCTCCAGGCGGCGATGGGGCGGCTGGCAGAGCCGCAGCGCATCGTGCTGGCGCTGTTCGCGGTCGAGGGGCTCTCCCACCGGGAGATCGCGGACGTGCTGGGCATCCCCGAGGGCACGGTCTGGTCGAGGCTGCACAACGCGCGCAAGCGGCTTCGCCGGGAGCTGGCTCGGTGATACGCTCTCGCTCCACCAGATGAACGGGGTGAGGTATGCGGACTTGGACAGGGCTCTTTATCGGCGCGGCGATCGGGCTGGTCGGCTGTGATGACAAGGGCGATGAGGAGCAGGGAAGGGTCGAGGGGCAGATCGCCGGAGACTGCGTAGACGGCGCTGACAACGACCTGGATGGCTTCTTCGACTGTGATGACGCCGGCTGCAGCGGCTCGTCGGATTGCGGCGGCGGCGGCGGCGGCGGCGGCGGCGGTCCTGGCGGCGGCGGCGTTCCGGGAGGGGACGACACGGGCGGGGGTGGTGGCGGCCCCGGCGGCGGCGGCGACACCACCGACGCCCAGGTCACGATCTCGTCGGTCGCCTGGGGATGTGATGCGGATGGCTACAGCTTCCATGTGGAGACGACCGGGAGCAGCAGCGGCGGCTGGCTGTACATGTACCAGACAGCCTCACCGTCGCCCTGGAACGAGGATCACCCCATCGATGTCTCGGAGACCGCTGGCGCCGGCACGGAGCTCTACCTCTACCTGGAGAGCGTCTATCCGAACCCCTCCGATGTCGTCTCGGGCAGCGCGACGCTCTACGACTGCAGCGGAACGGGGATGGAGAACACCATCACCTTCATCATCGAGGTCGATGACCACAACGGGAACCCGAACGTCGACTGTGTTGTCTGGGGCGATGACCCCAACGCCGCGCCCGCGGACGACTGTGCGATCATCACCCCGGACTCCCTCTGAGAGGCAAAATGCCAGCGTTGATTCTATTGATGGCGGCCTGCGCCGGCTCGTCGGCCCCGGACCCTGGAGAGACCGGCGCCTCCGGGGAGACCGGGGTGTCCATGGAGGACTCGGGGAGCGCGCCCATGCCGCACCTCTTCTCCTTCGCGGTGCTGGCGGATCCCCACATCAGCACCGGCGTCGATAACCAGGAGCGGCTCGCCGCCGCGGTCGAGTGGATCAACACCAGCGCCGCCGCCGAGTCCATCGAGCTGGTCGTCGTCGTCGGTGACATCGGCTGGGGGGAGGGCCTGCCCATCGCCCGGGATCTGCTGGACGTGCTGGACATGCCCTACCTGCCGGTCATCGGCGACAACGAGATCCACTTCGGGGATGAGCAGGCCTTCGACGAGATCTTCGCGCCTCAGTACGCGCTGCTGGCCGACACCTTCGACGGCTGGACCCGCGGCAGCGTGGAGGTCCAGAACCCGGTGCATGATCAGACGAGCTGGTTCCAGAACTACTCCTTTGACTACCGGGGGCTGCGCTGGGTGGGGCTGGACTGGTGCTCTCGGGACGAGAACGACCTCCTGAGCGAGTTCGCCGAGGTGCACGACTTCGAGGGCGGCACCTGGCCGTTCTTCGAGGAGGAGCTGGGCGCGCTGAGCGATCAGGGCGGGGAGCGGGCCGGCGACGTGCTCCTCTTCTCCCACCACCCCATGCACCTGGGGGCCTTCAATGAGGACCAGATGGCGGACATCACCGGACTCACGGGGCCCATCCACGAGCGCATGGCCGGGGCCTGGGCGGGCCACCTCCACCTCGACGCCGAGGTGCTGGTGGAGGACGGCGGCTACACCGTGTGGGTTACGGACGCGGTCTGGGACGACATGAACACCGTGCGGCTGGTGCGGGTCCACGGCGACGGGGAGCGCTTCGAGTACACCCAGGAGCTGATGCTGGTGCCGGGCTACGAGCGCTGAGCGGCGGCGTTTCGCTGCTGGTGGATGGACCCACGCTCCCGTGAGCTACCCACATGGGGTAGGTGGGGCTCCCGATGGCTCACAGAGAGCGTGGGGTAACTCAGGTATCGGTCCGCACCGTGGCATACCTGCGTTGCTGTGTGTCTCGTTACAGGGTCGCTCATGCATAATGAGCCTTCCATCCACAGTGCTCAAACCAAGCACAAACATTCTCGATGGAGATTGTCGCTGATGCTCTCACCATGGCTTGGATCAGTGCCTGCTTGGTTCGAGCCG
>Ga0316204_10009893_pt1 | contig 12523 bp, 8 predicted proteins | sample 6monrhotite_MG_2_FD_205661 | JGI IMG/M metagenome (GOLD analysis project Ga0316204, IMG submission 205661) | Microbial mat bacterial communities from mineral coupon in-situ incubated in ocean water Damariscotta River, Maine, United States -... | ecosystem: Environmental > Aquatic > Marine >...
CAATATCATTGGCACTGAGGCCTTGCTTCGGTGGACTAACCCAGTATTAGGTGATGTTTATCCCGATGAATTTATTCCTATCGCTGAGCATACCGGCTTAATTATTGCCATCGGTCAATTTGTATTGACTGAGGCACTCAATATGACACGCCAATGGCAAAAAGACAGTAATAAAAATTTCCGTATTGCGGTTAACCTATCACCCCGACAATTCCGTGAGCCTAACCTCGTCAGCTTCGTTGAGAAGACCATTAAGGAATCGGGAATGTCAGCCAGCCTTCTTGAGCTGGAAATAACTGAAGGCGTGCTCATGAGTGGCCACAATTTTATCGATGAGGCCTTAACCTCACTAGCTGAACTAGGCGTTGGACTCGCGATGGATGATTTTGGCACAGGCTATTCATCATTAAGTTACCTGCGCAGATATTCCTTTGATACCTTAAAAATTGATCGCAGCTTTATCAATGATATTACGCTAGACCCCGATGACCGAGAGCTTGTAAATGCCATTGTCGCCATGGCTCATGGTCTAGGATTAAAGGTCGTTGCAGAGGGAGTGGAAACAGAGGCACAATTTGAGCACCTTGCTAGCCAAGGCTGTGAATTTGTCCAGGGATACTTTTTCAGCAAGCCGGTTAAACCTGAAAAAATATCAGAGCTGCTGGATAAAAGTAGTTGAGTTATTGTTTTTTCGCAGTACGAAAAAAGAAATTAGCATCAACCAGTGAGTATTGAGAACTCCGTAGAAGGTTGAGTAAAGTACTCCTGCCCTACTCAAGCCTCTACATATCATTGAAATCAATTGCCAAACCACACCTCTCAAAAGATCATGTTCATGAACTGGGAAATGAGGCCATTAAGCCTTAAAAGATCCACATCAAAACATACAGGCAATTGCCTGTCGTTTTGACTGGGTCACGCTACATTGGCTGGGTAATCGTAAACGCACCACGAATTTGGCCTTGCTTGTATCCACGGGCTTGATCATTGGGATACAGCTCATCCAGCTTGGCGGTGATACTCGCATCAATATTCTCACCATGGCACATCAAACAAGGCATTTTCTTCAATGGCGGCATAGCCATGGCTTTCATAAAACGAAAGCTCTTTTTACCGTTAGCTTCAACCACTTCAAAATGGGCCATATTTTTCGGAGATTCCCCAGCAGCGCGGCGTTCCTCAAACTTTTTCAAGACACCGGCCTCCCAGGCATCAGGGGCATTAGCTGTATTACGCAGCTTGAGGCTAGTACGACCCACATCCCAGCCCTGTTTATCAGAAATCTGCTTAGCTATAGCTGGAGCGCGAACATTGCAAACCTGAATAGCGTTAACCGGCCCGCCATCCTTCATGGCGGCCTTTAATTCACCAACAAGCTGCCCCATGAACTGCTTGACCACGGCCTTGCTTTGCCCTGCTCTAGCCTTAATATCATCACTGGCCACACTTGCTCCGAACGGTATAGTGCACAAGAGAGCTATTGCCATTATTTTTTTCATCTATTTAAGTCCTCCAAAGAATAGGTGCTAGAAGAATAGAAGCGATTCCCTAGGATGTCTAGCCGATTCATTCTCTATTAAAGCTCCTATCAGTATGTTTGTAATAGAACGTGCAAATTTCAAGATATTCCCATGTTCAGACGCGAATTAATTTACTCCCCACAGTCACAGACTCGCTTTCGGCAAACACTTTAATAGCCATGAAGTTTATTTCCTCTAACTTAACCTCGCTGCTAGAACGAGTTAAGAAAGATCAGATATTATGAGCAGTGAAAACAAACATAAATTGACATGAGATATTACATGGCCAAAACACGAATAATAATTTTTCTCGGCACTCTTCTCTATACAATGGATGGCATAGCATTAACCCCCGATGCTGCTGAGGGCAAGCTGTTATATCCTGCCTGCCATGTCTGCCACAATCAGGCAATGGACCCTCCCTTAGGCCCACCAATGTGGGGGGTACAGCGTCGATACAAGAACAGTACACTTGATGATCAGGATTTTGTTAAAAGCATGTCTGAGTTTGTTAAAGCCCCAACACTTAAAAATGCTATACATGACAAGGCGGTTGAACAGCTTGGCTTGATGCCTCCCATGCCTCTGCCTGATGACATGCTTAAAAAAATAGCTACTTACATCCTGGAGGAGCAATTCCCACCTCCATGCGAGCATTGGCGAATTGCGATAAAGCGTGCCGAGAAGAAAGGTGATCCAGCTCATGCAAAACGGGACAGAAAGCAGCTCAAACGCTTCTGTAACTAGAGCAGCGAAGCACTTCCGTCTTAACGACCAGCACTACTTACCCAAGCCTGATTCATCATACAGAAATCATACTGAAACAGGCTTCAAGGCCTAGACGGCGTCACTCGCTTAATGCTATTTTTCACTTCCAAAAATAAGGAATATGCACTGTGACAAACAATAAAAAAATGCCCGCTGACAAGGCCAAAGTGCTACTGGCCGATGATTCTGAATCAGTAAAAGCTGTTCTTAAAAGTCTATTGATAGCGATGGGGTTTAAAAAGATCTTACTCGCTAAAGATGGGAATCAGGCTGTAAAAATGTTGGGCGCGCAAGCATTTGACTTAATAATCTGCGATTGGGAAATGCCCGGCTACCAGGGAGATCAAATCTTGCAAATAGTCAGGCAGTCTCACAACAACAGTCAATCTATTTTCATCATGTGTACGGGACTAAATGAAACCAACAAGGTCAAAGAAGCTATTTCTTTAGGCGTTTCTAATTTCATTACCAAGCCATTCAATCATGACCTGATTCATTCAAAGCTGGAGACATACTTCCACTTACCGAGGTAAATAAGTTGAACAGGCATCGCAAAAGCATTTCTGAACTTAAAATTCGCTCATAAAAATAGACAAATAACATGCACTTGTCTTGGTTTCTTCACCAATAATGGTTTACCTCAGAGGTATGCTGAGCACCAAAAATGGCGTCTGCAACCACCCCCAGAGTATTAATCAAGCCTTATTTGCTTAGCCTATCAAAGATAACTTATGATTAAGCCAGAGCTACACCAAATTATCCTCTGGACAGCACGACCATAGACAGCTGGAACATCGCTTTTTTTGCAACATATTGCTTACCGAAAATATACGCCAAAAGCATTATCAGAGTAAACAAATGGCGAGTAATCGTATAATTATAATTGAGAACCGCCCCCCCGTTGACAGAAGATACAAAGTACATATTTCGTCATCAATCACTATGGATGAGTGAGTAATCGAAACGATAAAGTCAAAGAATTTCTACGTTTTTTTACGTAAGCAGATTGTCGTCATGATCGGGTTATCGATGCTACCTGGCCTAGGGTATATCTTGCTTGGCGTTTTAAACGGCGCAGTATTTAGGTCGATAGCCTGGTACTCAATGATGTCTCTTGTCTCATTATGGGGATACCAGCTCTACCGCTCATTTGATTTCAACACAATGAGCCATTATAAATTGGCCAAATGGTATCGAAGCACCACCTATTTTTATTACTGCATTTTTTCCCTTTGGACTGCAATATTTCTCCTCTACATTCCCTTCGAAGAAAGCAATCTTCATTACATTGCCCTTTTCACCCAGATTGGAACCTCAGTTGTAGCATCAAGCCTCCTGTTTAGCGATAAGCGCCTCTATGTGCCTATCATTCTTATTGTCATTGCCCCACTCATTATCTATTTTCTACAAATCGGCACCTGGTACGGCTATGTATTAACTGCCTTCTCTAGCGTTTTTGCGTGGGTACTCTTTTACACCTCGTCTAGCAGCAATAGGCTTCTGCAAAAAACCACATATCAGGCATCACGCGATCAGCTTACTGGCCTGTTCAACCGAAACTATTTTGTTGATGCCATGCAGCAAGTAGTGAATTCTCTGAAAAGCAATGATGGTTACTGTTACCTCCTACTAATTGACCTCGACTACTTCAAAACGATCAATGATTCACTCGGGCATGATGTTGGCGATATCCTACTCAAACAGGTAGCCAAGAGAATGCTTGATATCGGTTCTAATGAATCAGTTATCGCACGCATGGGAGGCGATGAGTTCATTGTTGTCGGTAACATATTTAACGACAGAGAGAGCTGCACAAGCAATGCGATGAAGCTGGCTGAAGATCTGCGTAACTCGTTAAAGTCTGCCTACAACATTGACCGCCACACGCTTTATATCAGTGCAAGTATCGGCATGAGCATTCTTCACAGACCCGACAACAGTGCCAACCAATACATCAAGGAAGCCGACATAGCAATGTATGAGGTGAAAGACAAGGGCCGGGATGGCATTGTTGTATTTGGAAAAGAAATCTCGGAGAGGATTGAAAAACATCTGGAGATCGAAAGGCTACTACGCCATGCATTAGTCAATAAAGAATTTTATCTCCACTACCAACCCCAGTATAACCAGGAACACCAGATTGTAGGCTGTGAAGCCTTATTGCGATGGCAGAGTGAAGAGCTCGGTGCAATATCTCCCGCTGACTTTATTCCCATTGCAGAAAAAACAGGGTTAATCATAGACATTGGAAACTTTGTCATTGAAGAAGCCTTCAGTACACTAAAAAAATGGCATACCAACGGTATTAATCTTGAGAGTATTTCAATCAATGTAAGCATGAGGCAATTTTACCACCATAGATTTCATGATGATATTGACCGCCTCAGACAACAATATTTAACACCTGACTTATGCAAAAAAATAATTTTTGAGCTTACTGAAAGTGTGATGGCAGATGAGTTAGACAAATTGATTAATTTGATGAATCAATTGAAAACTCATGGCTTTATGTTTTCAATTGATGATTTTGGAACAGGGTATTCCTCATTAGCCTACTTAAGAAAAATCCCACTTGATGAAATTAAAATTGATCGGGTATTTATTGAAGAAATAACAACCAACACGCACGATCAGTCAATGGTCGAACTCATTCTAAATCTATCAAAAGTTTTTGGCTTGAAAGTGGTCGCTGAAGGTATTGAAAATCAACAGCAGGAAGAGCTTCTACTTCAAGCAGGATGCGAAATATTTCAGGGATTTCTTTTCTCCAAACCCCTGGGCCAAAAAAGCTTCGAAAATATTTACAACAAACTTAAGTAATTTACTATCGCTCTATAAATATTCTCAAATTTAGCATCCCCTGTTGCAGGCTTGCTCCAGCTCACCCTATAACCTCAGAAAAATATCGGCAACGACATTTTCCTACCGGTTAGGCCGCATTCAGAGCCAGTTAAATTATATCTAACTATTGTTAGTTAAAAATGATACAGAGACTAAAACTAATTTAAAAAATTATGGAAATGTAGTTAACCACTCAATCTGGTGTTTGCTCAATTGTCTGACCAAGCCAGTTCCCAAACTCCTCTGCTGCCACAGGGTGACCATAGAAGTAACCCTGAATAATGTCACAGCCCATCGATGTCAACATATCGGCCTGTTCAGAATGCTCAACCCCCTCTGCAACAATATGTAGCCCCAAATCATGTGACATATGAATAATGGCACGCGTAATCGCGATACTATCCTGATCGTTAGGTAGGTCTTTTACGAAGCTACGATCAATCTTAAGCTTATCTACATTTAGCCGCTTGAGATAACTCAAACTTGAATATCCAGTTCCAAAATCATCAATCGCAAGCTTTACGCCAAGCCCTTTCAGTGAGCTTACCATCTCCAAGGATTGATCAATGTCCTGTAGTAATACACTTTCTGTGAGTTCCAATTCAAGTGACGAGAATGGAATGCCCGCTGAAAGCACTTTTTCCCTGACATCAGTCAAAAGGCTACCCTGACCTAATTGCAGTGCTGATAAATTTACTGCCATACGCAGATCAGCACATCCTGCGTTTCGCCAAACAGCAAGTTGACGACAGGCCTCTTCTAGCACCCAACGTCCTAGCGGCACGATCAATCCCGAATCTTCAGCAACAGGAATGAAAGCATCAGGGCTGATAAAGTTTCCATTAGCATCCTGCCAGCGTAATAGTGCCTCTGCACCGATGATGCGCCCACTCTCGACCTCAATCTGGGGTTGATAGTGCAGGAAGAAATCACCATTGCTGATTGATTGTCGCATGCTACCCTGCATCTCCAGCCTTTCGAGAAGGTCAGCATTCATTTCTTCGCTGAAATAACGATAGGCATCACGACTAGCTTCCTTGGCTGAATACATAGCAGTATCAGCCTTACGCAGCAAATTATCGAAGTTATTACCGTTATCTGGATAGACAGCAACCCCCATACTGCAGGAAATACCGAGCGAATGTCCTTCCAGGTCAATATTCTCTCTCAGGTTTTCAAGAATCTTGTCTGCGATTATCGCTACCGCATGCATGTTCGTTAAGTCTGTTAGCGCAATTAAAAATTCGTCACCACCGTGTCGACCCAGGATGTCTGCATCACGAATGGAATCGTTAAGGCGTACAGCAACTTCACGCAAAAGGGCATCTCCAACCGGATGGCCGAGTGAGTCATTAACCAATTTAAATCGATCTAAATCAAGGAAGATTAAACCTATTTTGTGTCCACTACGACGCGCGTGGGCGAGTGCCTGCTCGAAGCGCTCACGAAACAGTATTCTATTCGGCAACCCCGTCAGCATATCGTGATGAGCAAGATAGGCAATGCGAGCCTCTGTCTCCTTACGTTCACTTATATCCTGAACAGTACCAATTGAGAGCAATGGTGTTCCATCTGCGGAAAATGTTGTTTCACAGCGTTCCTGTAAATACTTGACCCGACCATCATTCATTTCAAGATGATGTACCACATTGTAATCAACACCATCTTCAACATGCGACTTTAAAGCCTGCTCCAGCATGCCCACATCTTCCGCTGTGAGTAGACCCTTAAAAGATTCATACGTGAGATTAAAACGTTTTGGGTCAACTTCAAATATTCGATAAACCTCATCAGACCAGATCAGGGAGCCATCTGCATGGTTGATCTCCCAGCTTCCTATCTTGGCAATACGCTGCGCTTCACCTAACCTTTCCTGGCTATTATTAAGTTCATATGTACGTTTTTCCACTGTGATCTCTGCACGCTTTCGACGCCCATGCAGCGCATGCACGTATACAGAAATTAACAGCGTCATCGCCAGGCCAACTATCCATATAAAAACATAACCTCGAGCAAGATTAGTCGTGACAAAACTATCTGTTGCATTGACCTCAACCTCCCACTCATGCCCTGCAAATTTCATAACATGACGATATCGCAGTTCAGGCACATAAGGATTACTTGTTTTGTCATGCACTTCCTCACCAACTGAAACCAAAAGCTGATTCTCAATGGCAGCAAATCGGTCCTGAATAGTAATAACCAGGTTATCGGCAACACGACCAAGAAGGGCATGCTTCATCAGGGCTCCAGCACTCATCCTTCCAACTATGAACCCTTTCAATGGAGCATCACTGGTTTCTTCACGTGAAATATTTACTGCCACATTTTCGTCGAATACGGGCTGTATGATAATAAATCCTGTCGGATCATTATTTTCGTGGATTAGCGTGATACGTTCCGAGGCAATGATACGACGTAGTTTAATTGCACGTTTCATTGTGTTCGCTCGAGTTTCTTCACTACTGATATTGAAGCCTAACGCGTTTCTATTTTTATCAATGGGCTCTGCAAAAAGTACGGGAGTGTAGAACCCTAGTGGCGCAATTATTATTTCACCAACGGCATTCTTATGCTTATGCATCATTCGTTGATGTAGACTTTTCTTATGCTGCGTGTTGCCCGCCGGCTTACTGTGATGTTTAAAATTACGAATCTTATAGGGGACCCCAACTTCCCCTGAAACGCTAAGTTCAAATGATTCACGTTGACTTATTGCCACACGCGGCACCCACATTAATGCCTTGAAGCCCGCTTCACGCCTAATCAATCCCGTTACAAAGAGGCTAAATTCATTTCTGTCTACTTTTTCAGAAGCCGCATAGTATCTGGCAATCGAGTCCATCTCATCGAGGCGACGATCAAACATCGTAGAAACAAATTCACCATATGACGAGGCGGCACGATTGAAATCTCGTGACAAAATATCCCACGCCTGTTTTTTATACCACTGATAGGCAACTGCAGTTATGGCTATACCGAGTGCAAGTATCAACAACAGAACCACATAATGGCGCACTGATCCTTGCATAGCATTTAAATTATCATTGCGACTATCGGTCATATGTCTATAGCGGAACCTCCGTGCAAAAGTTTACCCTTATGTGTTTCGCTAAACAGTGTGCGAGCCATACATAGCAATGAATAAGCTGAACCAACGCCTGATTTCTTTCTATACCATCAATAATCGATCAATCGCCAGCTTGAAGATTGTATACACTGGGCCACATACGAAGAATATTCCTATCGACCATAATTCAAGACGCCATCATAAGAGTAAACCTAAATTCTCCTTATGCGCCCCTCTTCTAGCCCTTGCATTTGACACAAATCAATCAGATTAACCATTTATAGCACCACTATAAGTGCGCACTAATGCTTTCTAGAAAACGACGTTCCACCCCAAACCTAAACAGAATAATTTTCCACTGGTAATTTTAAAATACTACTGCTAATCAATCAGTTATGTAGTTAAAATACTGGACAGGTCGCCTATGTTATTACACTTTATCCTGTCTCCAATAGCACACTAAAGGCTCCATACATGCATAAAGAGATATGAATAAGCATTTACGTATTTTTACTACCCGACCAAAGACATTCAACCCATACCTGTAGCCAGGGCAAACAAACATACTTATAAATATAGGCCTAAAAAATGAAATTATCTTTATTCACACTTTTGCTCATTCTCGCCATAGGCATTCAGGGATGTGCCAGTACAGTTATTGGAACAGCAGTCGATGTATCTCTAGAGGTCGCCAAGGTGCCTTTCAAAGTTGCGGGTGCAGCTGTTGATGTAGTTACTGATGATGATTAACCTCTAGCCTTCTTTATTTAACCCAATAAAATCACTAGGGAAATATTATTTATATGCAATAGAAACATACCGCCACGTATTACTCCATTGTGATTTTATAAATGGATTAACCCAATAAGAGGCTTTACTTGATTACAGAATCTCGCATAGAAAATGCTAAAACAGCGCACTGGAAACCACAAAAAAAACCAGTCCTGCGTCATTTTATTGTCTATTTTGTACCTCTCTTCTTGGCAATTACTTTGGTTTTGGCAGGACTGCTTATTGGCGACTATTTCCGTACATCCAGTCTCATTAACGCCAATGAAAAACTTCAAATTGACATTATCAAGAAAACATTAGCGCGTGACCTAATTGATGTAGGGCCTGACCTGAGAATATTGCTTCAAAGTAATAGTTTTCAGGAATATCTAGCTACCCCTTCCTCCCGGACAACAAAAAATTTACAAGACGCCTTCAGCGTCTTTGCCAATCAGAGGCGCCTCTATGATCAAATACGCTTTATTGACACCCAGGGTATGGAGCGTATTCGTGTTGATTTTGATAATGCCCGCGTCATTCAAGTCTCTGATGAAAACTTACAAAACAAATCAAGCCGTTACTACTTTAAAAAGTCTATGCTTCTTCAGCGGGGCGATATTTTTGTATCTAAACTCGACCTAAACATCGATAACGGCGTAATAGAAGTTCCTCACAAGCCGGTTATACGCTTTGCTATTTCCGTATTTGATGCAAAAGGGCAGCGTCGTGGCATACTCGTACTAAACTATCTTGCACAGCGCATGCTTGATCACTTTGACGAATTACTGGATGGCTCATCAGGCAATATCGAGCTGGTAAATCAGGATGGGTACTGGATACGCTCTCATTTGAAAGAAAAAAACTGGGGATTCATGTTCGACAAGCATGAAAACTTTCAAAGTACATACAGCGGTGCTTGGAAAAAAATTTCGTCAAATGACAAGGGATATATAAGCAACAACAAAGGCCTTTTTAATTATACAACCATCAGCCCTTTAAGCACGGTACGAGATTCGATACGTTTCATTCCGGAATTTGGCAATGTTATTCACCAATCAGATGACCGCGTATGGAAAGTCATTTCATCTGTTACTGAAGACAGAATCAGGAAGCGCATGATTGATAATCTCGTTCACATAAGCGGGCCTGTTTGGGGGTTACTCTTAATCTTAATATCTGTAGGTAGCTGGCGATTTGCCACTCATCATGTCAAAACCCAACAGCTACAACTCGAGGCCGAACTACATGCAAGGGTATTTGCCTGGACCACTGAGGGTGTAACCATAACTAACTCATCCGGAACTATTCTTGATGTGAATAGTGGGTTTACACGCATTACTGGTTACAGCCGTGAAGAGGCTATTGGTCAAAACTCAAGCATTCTCTCTTCTGGACGTCATGACAGTGCGTTTTATAAGGCCATGTGGAAGGACCTTAAATCAAATGGCTTTTGGGATGGTGAAATATTCAATCGTCGCAAAGATGGTGCCTTGTACTACGAATGGCTACATATTGCTGCTGTATATGATCACAACAAAAGACTCCTAAATTATATTGCAATCTTCTCTGACATAACCACCAAGAAAGACACGGAGGAGGCTCTGCAACGTCAAGCCACCGAAGATCCATTAACCGGCCTAGGGAATCGCCTGGCTCTAGATACCTTCCTGAACCAGGAAATTGCTCGCACAGCCCGCTACCACAACAAGCTGGCTTTATTATATTTTGATCTAAACGACTTTAAACCGGTTAATGACAATTATGGTCATGCCGTCGGTGATATTGTATTACGTGAAATCAGTAACCGGCTCGATTCTCATGCGCGCGAGACAGATAAAGTAATTCGAATGGGCGGTGATGAATTCTGCATGGTATTGACTGACATTACAGACAGTCAGCAACTCAACGAAATAGAACGAAGAATAAAAAAATCTCTGGCACAGCCAATCAAAACCGTATGGGGTAACTTCACAGTTGGCACAAGTATAGGAATTGCCATTTTCCCTGACAATGCCAGTGACAAAGAAGCCTTGATTCACTATGCAGATAACGCCATGTATGAGAATAAACGCAAGGCTAAGATAGAAAAACCTTAGTCCAAATCCAACTACTACTGCAGTGCAATTTTTCAGTTTACGTTAATTTAGAACACATCAGTATTGGTTACGCTTAAACACACGCACAGTAGGTGCTTATGTACTCATCTTGCGCGAAAACATCGCTATAATTGCAAAGGTTCGCTTTTAAAACTGGTGTCACATGACTGACCATCAAGACTCTCTCGAGTCGCTAAACCAACAAACAACCCTGCATGACAAGCTTGTTGCTACACATACATCAATTAGTGAGGTATTCCCTTTCATTGTACGCATAGCCATTGCGCTTTATGACGTAGAAACAAATGTACTTAAAACCTACGTGCACAGTAGTGGAGAAGACAACCCTTTAGATCATTATCAAACCTCACTCAATAACGCCCCCTCACTAAAAAAAATCCTAGAGAAAGGTTTGCCTCGCGTCATTAACAACCTGGTCACCTTTGAAAACAGCGAGAATGAACACACGCTACGCATAGGAAGACAAGGCTATGCTGCCAGTTATACCCTGCCTATTTTTAATGATGGTGCATTCATTGGCTTTATTTTTTTCAACTCATGTGAAAAAGACGTCTTTACAGAAAATGTACTTCGTCAGATTGATATTTACGCTCACTTAATATCCCTAATTGTCATCAATGAACTATCAGCCATCAAGGCATTCACTGCAGCACTCAAGACAACGGGAAGAATCACCCACATGCGTGACCCCGAAACGGGTAGCCACCTCGATAGAATGTCTCGTTACAGTCGTTTGATCGCTATGCAGCTTGCTGATAAATATCAACTTGACGATAACTATATTGAACACATTTTCATGTTTTCTCCCCTGCATGACATTGGAAAAATAGCGATTCCAGATAACATACTACTCAAGCCAGGAGAACTGAGCAAAGATGAAATGACCACCATGAAAACGCATGTCATCAAGGGTCGGGAAATGATTGATGACCTTCTCAGTAACTTTGAGCTGAGTAACATACAACATACCAGCATGTTACGTAATATAGCTGAGTTTCATCATGAATCGATAAATGGTCAGGGCTACCCTGATGGTAAAAAAGGCAATCAAATACCGCTGGAAGCCCGGATAGTCGCCGTAGCTGATGTATTTGATGCGCTTACAAGTGTAAGACCGTACAAAGATGCCTGGTCTAACGAAAAGGCTATAGATATGCTTAATGCATTGTCGGGTGAGATACTGGACGAGGACTGCGTGAATGCCCTAATTAACAACCTGGACGAGGTTATTGCTATACAGCAGCAATTTTTAGAAAATTACTACGGGTGAATATTCTAGCGCTATTTTATTCCAGACAACCCTGCCCCGACTTATCGCTGGCGGCATAATTGTAATCAGTGCTGCCGCTTATGAAACCATCACAAGTGGCAAGCAAAGCCAATAAGGGCTTTTATCAATAAGGCCTTTTAAGTTTTAACGAACAATATTGTCCATA
>Ga0316204_10009894_pt1 | contig 12522 bp, 8 predicted proteins | sample 6monrhotite_MG_2_FD_205661 | JGI IMG/M metagenome (GOLD analysis project Ga0316204, IMG submission 205661) | Microbial mat bacterial communities from mineral coupon in-situ incubated in ocean water Damariscotta River, Maine, United States -... | ecosystem: Environmental > Aquatic > Marine >...
AGCGTTACAGGTGAGATAGATTGGTTAAGCCTACAAATAAAGAGATTCCTGAATTTAGTCCTAACTACGAATTACTCATTTTCTATAATTCTAACGTTCAATAGCATCAAGTGTTTCGATTGAGCTTGAAATAGTTCAATAAGTCATTGATAAACTTAATGGCTACTTTTGTTAAACATAGCTTAGCTTTGATGGTAATTAGGAAATGTTTTGTATAACCCTAGAAAAAACAGTTGGACGTGCAATTAGAATACAGAATGTTGTGGGGAAGAACCAAATATTAGCTGGAAGTGTCTTTAGGGCACCTCCGGAAATTGATTTATAGCGTGCTAACTGTGTTAAAACAAAACTCAAAATGCTCATTTACTGCAGTAAACTCCGCTTTTTCGTTTTGTTTTGCCTTGTTATCACCACTCTAAATCAATTTTCGGAGGCACCCTTTAAAAGAATTCATTACTCAATAAGCAAAGACGAAATGCATAAGCACCTCGTCCAATTCACTGATCAATCACGCCGTAATTATAATCTACGCTAACAAACGACTATTAAAATTATTAAACTGATTTTGATCATTCAAACTTGAAAATTGATCATTAAGTTGTGCAATCTGATCTAACAATTGTTGGAATCGATCTTCCCCCTTATTAACCATTTTATTACCCATATACTGATTATGCGCTTCACCCAACTGTGCGGCATAATCCTGTAGTGGTTTCAGTGCTTGACCAAAATGGCGAGATGATGAGTTTTCTTGAGGAATATACCCACTGACTTCTTGATAAGCTGTCGTCTCACGAGTTTGCTGATGTTCCTTTAACTCTAGAGTAAAACCCGCTATTTCCGACGTATCGTAGCCCATGTGAGTTAATTGATCCATGGCCAACTGAGTATCACCAGCAAAATATTTATTGGCAGCTTGAGTTGCATCGTTCAATAAATTATCGATGGCTTCGAGTTCATCATCGTCTAAATGGCCTTCGACAGAAATGGAATAACCTGATTGTGAAAGTTGCGTTGAGCTATAAGCCATCGTAGTTTCACCGGGTGATTGGCTCACATAAGCTGACTCCAGAGATGCATCGAGCTTGTTAACATTTATTTTGACAACATCTCCGTCTTTGGTTGTTAACTCAAAATCAAAACTTTGTTTAAACATTGAGCTACGCTCAACAGCCATCTGTTGACTACTCGCAAGTAAACCATGAATGAGTGGCGCACCAGATTCAAGACTACCCGCTAACTTCTCTAAACCATCTTGCAATAATTGATAAGTTTTTTCTGCGTTCTCTTTAATTTCATCTTTAAAAACGCCCAAGCTTTCCAAAATCTCTTTAGCTTCTTTGAAACCTTTCTCTATTCCTTTACGAGCCTGCTGTAAAGCTTCTGATTGTTGGTCTTTGCCAGCACCTTGTAAGCCAGATATTGTCGCTCCAACAAACGATAGAATTCTATCCGCAACTTTTTCAGGGGTAAAATCATTCGAATCAAGCTCATACAGTGACGTCGCACCTGCTTTGCCGAGTGTCTTATCCAGCTTATTGACTATTTGATCATTGAGTAATTTGCGTGTTTCCGCAACTGACAATCCGTTAGCTAAACTATTATGTTTGTGGGTATGATTTGCTCTCTCCCCACTGATTTCCCCCCTATCATTTCGTTGATGATTTGAAGGAAAGTGTTTCGGGCTTTGCAGAAAGCCACTAAACAACGGATCAATATTCATGAGAGTCTCCTACCAAGAGTTCTACAATCTACTTAGTTCTATTAGCGGTCAGTGAGAAACAAATCACAGCTTTTATTCTAAAGTAATTGCTAATCATTAAAAATTTGTATGGAGCTGTTTTAATGAAACCCGTATCATATTGAAAATATCGTATTTTTATTGTTTTGTGAGCTAATTGGCATTAATTCAACTAATGGAAAATCTGACTCTATGGCACTTAAAATCTCTGTTTATATTGCATGCTCGCTTGATGGCTATATTGCACGAAGCAATGGTGACTTGGACTGGTTGGAAAATAATCCACCGAAAGATCCCAAAGAGGACTTTGGTTATCACAAATTTATTAAAAATATTGACTGTTTGATAATGGGGCGTAACAGTTTCGAAAAAGTCTGTTCATTTGATGTGGGGTGGCCTTATTCGAATCTTCCCTGCTATATTCTAAGCACAACACTCACTCAGAATGACATTCCAGAAAATATTCAAACACTAGGATCTGTTGAAGTAAAAAATATCACGCCTGTAGATTTAGTCAAAGAGTTGAGCAAGCAAGATTACAAACATCTCTACATCGATGGTGGAAAAACAATTCAAAATTTTTTACAACATGGTCTCATTGACGAAATAACCATAACACAAATACCCGCACTTTTAGGAAACGGGATTCCGTTGTTTGCAACATCTCATCAAGAATTCAGATTAAAATTATTGAGCAGTCGAACGTTTGAAAACGGTTTTGTGCAATCGAGTTATCAAATCCTCAAGCAGTGAGATTGACGATGAAACAGGCTGCTCCTATCGTCCTCCAGTAACATCCATCAAAGTACCAGTGACATAAGAAGCTTCATCGGAAAGTAGCCAGACAATCGCATTAGCAACTTCTTCTGCAGTGCCAGCTCGTTTCATAGGAATATGTTGCTTCAGTTTTTCTGGCCGATCAATATCCCCAGCATCAGCATGTAAGTCTGTTTTTATTAATCCTGGGCGAACAGCATTGACGCGTATGCCCTGCTCTGCAACTTCTTTAGCAAGGCCAATTGTCATGGTATCTATCGCACCCTTAGAAGCAGCATAATCGATAAACTCATTAGGTGAACCGATTCTTGCTGCAGCGGATGAGAGATTAATAATAGCTCCACCTGAACCACCAAAGTCTGTCGACATCTGTTTTACTGCTGCTTGCGCACAAAGGAAACTACCAATCACATTAATATTAAATACGCGTTGCAAACGTTCATAGCTCATATCTACCAATTTAGATTGCGGAGTAATGACGCCAGCATTATTAATTAAACCGTATAGTGAACCATGTTCTTCTTTAATAGTTCGAAAAAGCTGATCAACATCACTTTCCAGACTAACATCAGCTTGAATTACAAAAGCGCTGCCACCCTGTTCTACTATTTCTTGTTTTAAATGTTCTGCAGCTGTTTTATCTTGACGGTAGTTGATACAAACCGAATAACCTTTTTTACTGGCTAATTTTGCAGTGGCGAAACCAATACCACGGCTAGCACCAGTAACTAAAACAATTTTTTGCATATTGCTAAATTCTCAATTTATTTTTTACTGGATGAGACAAAATAAATCGGCAATAATTACAAAAATATTTGCCATTCGACTTAAACCTAGATTAATCAGTTGGACGTGTATTTAGAGTGCACCAACAGTAGGCGCTTTAGGCGAGCAGTTGGTTTGATTAGCGTACTAGCCCATGGATGGGCGTAGTTAGAACAATGCAGGAGCAATTGTCGGATGAAAAGTTTTGCGTTCACCTGGTTGGTGAATCAAATACTTTTCATATAGCTAAGTAAATCAAATGATCGCCTAAAGCGCCTACTTTTGGTGTGCTATAAATCGTGGATCAACTGATTAATCTAGGTTAAACTTGGAAAAAACAAAGAGCAATCTATTAGAACTGATAGGCCATATTAAAATGAACTTGAATAGATTGAGTGTTAGAAGATTTCACGCTACCAATCGGTTTTGCGATATCAATACGACTACTTAAACTATTTTTCAACCGATTTTGTATTAACAACCCAATTCCCACACCTTTTATATTTGTCGATTTAATTTCATTAATCATTGGATCATTCAAATATCCAGCTGCCATATCCATAAATAAAGCTAGCTCAAGTTTTTCCTTTTCTCTATCTAGCTCAGGGAATCGATTAAAATAAAATGGGGTTATATTAGTTTTCCATTCTGCGGAGATAAAAGCGACTGTATCAAATAGAAATTCTGACGTTGGATAGGCACGTACACTATTAGCTCCCCCAAGCGGCATCTGCTCCATAGAAACCAAAAGATCATTAGATATTTGACCATTTAAGCGTAAAACAAACGAGTTAACTGCATCAATAGCATGGTACTGTGTGTAGTTAAAGGACAGTTTATTGAATGTTCCGCCAGCGGTTTCTCCGCTACCACCAATTCGACTACTCTCTTCGTTTCCAGCAGATGGCATAGCGCCTAATAACCCGCCCACTCCACGATGATACATTAAAGAAAATTGATAGCTCAGCGCATCGTTAATATTTAATCTATCAGAACTAACACTAATTGTTCCTACTGATAAATCATCTTTTGCAATGCTATTGCTTAACTGTTCCGTTGAGCTATGTTTCCGAGAATATGAAATTCGGCTATATAAGCTTGCACTTCTTGTGCGGTATACAGTCTTTTGTGCATAGAGATTTGTATTATTGGAAATCCCTTTTATCTTTAACTCTTTCAGGTGTTGACCAAGCTGAAAACTGTTTCGACTATATTCAAAACCAACCAGATACTGCCCGTTGATTATTGGCCGATCAATGCTTAGTGGATAGTGATACCCCAAAGAGCCATAGAATGCACCATCAGGCCCTTCCGTTCTCACTAAATTAACACCTATCCTATCTCCAACACCACTGGGATTATTGTAGTTAATTCCGGCCCACACGCGATGTCTTCCAGTAAACTCTGTTCCATAATTATCAAACAATAGAGAAGTATCGATTTTTTTCTCTTTTTTAATATCTAACACTAACGCTGTGCTACCAGGGGTCTCTCCAGGCTTAAGTACGCCTGCGATTTGTAATCCTGGGTAGTCTCTCACCTGTAACATTGCTGCTTCTAACGCGAGGTTATTTAAAGGAGTATTGACCAATTTGTGAAAGGGTTTAGTTAATACACTTTTTTCATAACTACTCTCACCGTTGATAGAGATATTTTCTAAATATCCCTCCAACACCTGGAATGCTACATTGCCTTGTGTAATGTCCTGCTCGGGTAAAATAACTTGAGCGAGAACAAAACCTGCTTCACGATAACGTTGAGTGATATTTTTCGCAATAGCACTGAGTTCGCTGAGTACAAATCCCCGTGCATGTTTTAATTTTTGCTCTTTAAGGTAATCGTCGAATATTTCCTGACTGATATCGGGATGGAGTCTATTGCTCACACCAATAATTGAAAATTCTTTAACACGTATCCTATTTTCATCATCAACACTTTGCTCTGCGATGATTGCACCATCTTGCATTTCTAAATCCTGTGTAACAGGTAACGCTGATTCAGATGTTCTTTCTATTTCTGCTTCGGCTACTGGCACCGACTCTGTTGCTGTTGTTTCCTCAACTGCCGTCTTTTCTTCAATATTGGTACTGGCTTCGACATTAACCGGCTGTGCAGCTTCGTCCACAGGATCATTTATTTGCTCTGACTCTGGCTCATGATTGTTTTTCTCAAAAACAGGTGCCGAGTTATCAGAGCTATCATCTTCTGTAGAGGAAGTAACGCCGTTTGTTATACTTTCAGGTGCTGCTGTAACTTCTTCGTCTTGATTATTTCCGTCCAACAAACTTTTGATGATTCTATTTTCGATTTCAACCTGCCTTTCGGTCGTTAATAGATCATCTTGATCAACAGCAATCTCCTCAGCAATAACCTGATTAAAGCTAACTAGGGAATAAAGAAGAAAGAAATAAAAGTGAATACGAATAGATACAGCGTTACTCTGGTTATTAGTTGTAAAAACTGTATTAGGTGTGGGCATCCCTGACATCTTCCTAACTGCTTACTATCGAATTCCATGTAATTTTCATAGCATTACTCCGTAATAACTCGACTAAATGTATAAAAACCTAAGTGTTTTTGAAGTTTAGGGAAAAAAGAAGAGACGATCGAACAGAAAACGATCTAATATATCAAGAAGTGATGTGAGGGGTGTAAAAATCACCAGAAGGCATACACCTCACTGGCGATTTAAAGAGAAACGGCTTAGCAGGGAGCTAAGGTTTAGAGGCTACTAAATCTCGATACCCACCGGCATTGACTACATGAGTAAAACCATTTTCCTCAAGTACTTTTTGTGCTTTACCGGCTCTGCCACCACTCTTGCAGTAAAGAACAACTGGGCGGGATTTGTCATCACCAAACTCAGCGATACGCGCCGCTACTTCTGTATGAGGAATGAGTAGTGCACCCTCCAAGTGGCCTTGTTGATGCTCTCCAGGTGTTCTTACATCAACAAGCAATGCACCATCATTAATTTTTTGCCACGCTGTGCTCTCATCCACAGAGCTATTGCAGGCATTCAATAATACAAGCATAAACATTACAAAAGATATTTGAATTGCGCGTTTCATATGTGTCAGACTCCTGATCCTTGATATCATGATTTCAAAAAATACTTTTAAACAAAACCCAGCAAAATGCAAAAAAGCGAGTTGTCGGCAGTTGGAGCGCGATTTTGATTTATTACCAACATAGATGCCGGCTTCAAACATTCAAAATTGCGTTCCAACTTTGGACAGACCCACAACTTACTAAAGTTTCGTATATAAGCAAATACTTTTATTAAAGCATAAAAAAAGCCGGACTTAAAAGTCCGGCTTTTGAAAAAGCTTATAAGGCTATAAACTTATTTCTTTTCTTCACGTTCCTTAACTTCTTTGATTACCGTTTCAGCAACATTTTGTGGACATGCTGCGTAGTGTGCAAATTCCATAGAGAATTGGCCACGGCCAGAAGTCATTGTACGCAAGTCACCAATGTAACCAAACATTTCAGAAAGCGGACATTCCGCTTTAATGCGAACACCAGTTGCACCTGATTCTTGACCTTGAATCATGCCACGACGACGGTTCAAGTCACCAATTACATCGCCAACATGATCGTCTGGTGTAAATACATCAACTTTCATGATTGGCTCAAGAATTTGAGGACCAGCCTTAGGCATAGATTGACGGTATGCTGCTTTTGCTGCAATTTCATAAGCAACTGCAGAGGAGTCAACCGCGTGGAAAGAACCATCCATTAACGTTACTTTGAAATCTAAGCAAGGGAAACCGGCAAGAACACCTTTGCCCATGCTATCTTTAAAGCCTTTCTCAACAGCTGGCCAGAATTCACGAGGTACATTACCACCAGTAACCTTTGATTCGAACTCATAACCTGAACCTTTTTCACCTGGCTCAATAATGTAATCAATTTTTGCAAACTGACCAGAGCCACCTGATTGTTTCTTATGTGTGTAAGAATCTTCAATCTTTTGAGTGATCGTTTCACGGTACGCAACTTGTGGTTTACCAACATTAACGTCGATGCCATGAGTACGTTTCAAGATATCAACTTTGATGTCTAGGTGAAGCTCACCCATACCTTTAATAATTGTCTCACCTGAGTCTTCGTCAGTTTCAACGCGGAAAGATGGATCTTCTGCAATCATTTTACCGATAGCAATACCCATTTTTTCAGCACCTGCTTTATCTTTAGGCTCGATAGCAATAGAGATAACGGGATCAGGGAATACCATTGGCTCAAGCGTCGCGGGATTTTTCTGATCACATAATGTGTGACCAGTCTGAACATTCTTCATGCCGACAACAGCAACAATATCACCCGCTTGCGCACCATCTAACTCGATACGCTCGTCAGCATGCATCTCAACGATACGACCAATACGTTCTGTTTTACCGGTAAAAGTATTGAGTAGTGTGTCGCCTTTGTTCAACTTACCTGAGTAAATACGGATAAAGGTCAACGCACCAAAGCGGTCATCCATAATTTTGAACGCTAACGCACGAAGTGGTTTGTTAACATCAACAATAGCGAATTCGCCAGTTTCATTCCCTTCCAAATCAACTTCTGGCTGAGGCTTAACTTCAGTCGGACTAGGTAGGTAATCAACAACACCATTCAATACTAATTGAACACCTTTGTTTTTGAACGCAGAACCACAGAATGTTGGGAAGAAATCTAGCGCGATCGTCCCTTTGCGGATACAACGTTTTAAGTCATCATTAGAAGGCATCTCACCTTCTAAATATGCTTCCATTAACTCATCGTCTTGCTCAAGCGCAGTTTCAACAAGCATTTCACGATACTCATCTGCTTTTTCTTGATATTCATCAGGAATATCAATGATTTCATATGCCATTGGATCACCGGAGTTATCCCAGATCCAGGCTTTCATTTCCATCAAATCAACAACACCTGTGAAATCGTCTTCGATTCCAATCGGTAATGTCATAACAATTGTTCTTGCACCAAGTACATTTTCTACTTGATCTACAACACGGTAGAAGTCAGCACCCATGCGATCTAGTTTGTTCACATATATAACACGCGCAACTTCAGAGTCATTCGCATAACGCCAGTTTGTTTCTGATTGAGGCTCTACACCACCTGATCCACAGAAAACTCCAACACCACCGTCGAGTACTTTTAATGAACGATATACTTCGATTGTGAAGTCTACGTGTCCCGGTGTGTCGATGATGTTGAAACGGTGATCATCCCAGAAACAAGTTGTCGCAGCAGACTGGATAGTAATACCACGCTCTTGCTCTTGCTCCATAAAGTCAGTTGTCGCTGCACCGTCATGTACCTCACCCAACTTATGGATTTTACCTGTGAGCTTAAGAATTCGCTCTGTAGTTGTCGTTTTACCGGCATCTACGTGAGCAAAAATACCGATGTTTCTATATTTAGATAGGTCTGTCATTTTCGTACTCTAAAAGTTATCAAAAAAATCTGTTCGTTATAATTCGTTAAATGATGATTAACAGTGCAAATAATCACCACACCGGGGCAAATGAGCATTTGTCGTTATTGTCTTGCATCGAACAACTTGTGTTTCAAGGCGGCAATATCACTAGCTGGTGAAAAGACATCCGACTCTACTCACCGAAAGCCATGAACTGAGGCAAATTTAAAGCCGTTTTTCGCCCATTTGTCCGGTAGTAAAAAGGCCGCTATTTTAACCCGATTTTTTTTTAATAACAGAGGGTAAAGCCAGATTTATTGGGGAAAATGACGAATTATTTCAATTTTTTCTTTCCATTAATCAAATTCTTGCTATTTGCGACATATTCATCACGGCGTTGTTGTAATTTGATCAGATAACACACATCATAAAATCACACTCAATTTGATAGTGAACAATTATTCGATGATTATTGTTGACGCGTAATTCCTCGCCGTTTTAAATATCTGTTTAAACACTTATTGGCGGAATACCCCCCTTTCAAACCATAATCCTTTACGGGATGACACTCCCCGCTCGAGCGATAAGGTTGGAAACCGAGAAACCTTTTGAAAAAAAGAGAGAAACCTTTGAAAAAAAGAAAAGAAGAGCCTCCTAGGTATTTCTCGTCAGTTTGTCATGATTATCCAATAAGCAAACAAGTTTCCCATAAAACTATTGCTGATAATGTCATAATCGTGAAATGCTACAGGAGTACTAATCCAATAATGGAAGATAAAATCAAAACCAGCGACACAAACCGCTATAAATTTCTATTAGACCGCCTGCTATCACTACGCACCAAAATAACAGAACAGGCGGATGAGAAACTATCACCTTTTGCCCGCTACTATTCTGACGGAGTTCTTAGCCCAAGTGCAATTAATCTGGCCCACTATCTATTACTTCGCCAATATGATCTTCGCGACATGCAGCGAGAGCTTTTCTCGTTAGGACTATCGTCATTAGGCCGAGGCGAAGCGAATATCCTGGAGAATATTGATAAAGTCATTCACCTGCTTGAACAAATCACTAAAAGCAAAAGCTGCGATAAAGCGTGGAGTTACAATGAGTTTTTAAGATCACTATCAGATCACAACGAATCACTCTCTTACCATACTGATAAATTATTGGGCGAAGCCAGCAAGGGTCGAGAAGTAAGAATTATGGTTACTCTGCCTAGTGAAGCGGCGGATAATTACCAACTGGTTTTATCACTCATAAAAGCCGGTATGAATTGCGCGCGTATTAATTGTGCGCATGATAACAGACATGCCTGGCTAAAAATGCTCCATCATATTCATCTTGCAGAGAACGAGACGGGGCTAAATTGTCGACTGCTCATGGATATTGGTGGACAAAAAATTCGGACAGGCGCTATCGAAGATGGGCACGCCGTTCACCATATAAAAGTAAAACACAATGAATACGGAACCGTAATTGAACCAGGAATCATATTGCTATTGGCACAAAGTCAATTTGATTCTGAATCCGAAACATATCACTCTGATTATTTTAAAATCGCTATCGAAAACGAGCACTATACTTCGTTGCAAACAGGGGACCATCTAGGCTTCACCGATATACGTGGGAAAAAACGTAGTTTAGAAATTTTCAAAAATGAAGAAACCGGTTTATTACGTGGCGTATGCCAACAAAGTGCTTATATTTCTCCACAGACCACATTTAAACGATTTAGAAATACACGCTCAAAAAAACAGTATCACCAACAGCATATCTCCATTAAATCATTTCAGAGACTTCCCGCAAAAATTAAAATCCATTGTGGTGACCAGCTACTCTTAACGCCCAGCAATACCTTAGGCTCTCCTGCCCAACGAAATGAACAAGGTGAAATTATACGTTGTGCTCGCATTGGTGTTTCTCACGACGAAGTAATTAATAATATTACTCAAGGAAATCCCATTTGGATAGATGACGGAAAAATTGGTGCCACCGTTAAAAGCGTCAGCGCGGAAGGCTTACTACTGAAAATTATTCATGCTCCACCTAAAGGAGCAACTATTCACTCTAACAAAGGATTGAATTTTCCTGAAACCGAACTCGACATTTCCCCTATCACCGATAAAGACCTTGAAGACTTAGACTTTATCGCTGAATATGCTGATATTGTAGGATATTCTTTTGTACAATCCCGCGAAGACATGTCCTATCTACTCTACGAATTGAAAAAACGTAACGCATCACACCTTCCTGTTATCGCAAAAATAGAAACAAAAAAGGCCGTCAAAAACCTACCCGACATTATTCTAAGCACCATTGGCCGCACACAGTTGGGCATAATGATCGCGCGTGGTGATTTAGCCATTGAATTAGGCAGCATCCGTATGGCGGAGATTCAAGAAGAGATTTTATGGATTTGTGAAGCGGCACATGTGCCTGTCGTGTGGGCAACTCAAGTGCTAGAAACCTTGGCCAAGAACGGCATACAATCGCGGCCAGAAATTACTGACGCAGCAATGGGTGAACGTTCTGAGTGCGTCATGCTAAACAAAGGCCCTTATATTCTCGACGCATTAAACACCCTAGATAATATTCTCAAACGAATGCAGGAGCATCAACATAAAAAAACGGCGCGCTTAAGAGCATTGAAGCAATGGACTTCTCCAACTTTTTATGCGCTTCCTGATACGGAGTTATTAATGCCTGATGAGACTCGAGTTGTCATATAGCTGACTGACAAGTTAGCGTTTGGTTCTCGAGCTCAAGTTTCGGAATTGTACTTTATTAACCAATTTCATGTTAAAATAAACGTTGTTGGCCTCTATACGCTAGACATCCAGAAATATTATATCTGACTAATTTTATAAGTTTTACGTAGCATTTCACTTTTTCTATACATGCATGAATAATTGTAATAAAACTCAACCCGGTACTCGATTTACACTATTACTTTTAATATTCGTTGGCTTGTTTTCAATATTATTAGGGTGTACATCAATAAGCGTTAAAGGAACAGATTCTCCTAAAGGCCCTGTAGGGTTCATAGAATTTTATTATCCCGAAAAATATCATGATTTAGGATTACGTCCTGAGATATACAGCATAAAAAACTACCGCTCACACTACGAAGGCTCGATTGATTCATTTGACTCTTCAGGCTACGGAGAATTTAGAATCCCAAGACCACCGGGAGAGTACGATTTCGCAGTGACGCTAGGGTCTGCATACACAGAAATTAGAAAAATTAGAGTCGTAGAGAATCAATTAACGCCTATTAGAATTCAAGTCAACAATATTAAAACCGGTTTTGTCGCTCAACCTGCGTTAAATACCTACAGTTCTTTTTCAATATCGAGACAAACCAAGTTTCAAATGAAACTTATCATGGAAGGTGCTTTTGCAATAAATGACAACTAGCCAGGAAGTGTATGGCTTAAGTCGCAGCTTTTCCTGGAAGCTGTCCGAGAATAGGAGTTAGAGCAACGCAGGAGCAGTTGCTGAGCAGGACTTCTATTCTCTAACGATATCCTAGGTGAGTATTATTTCGAAATTTAAATAGCTAACAAAACCTTCAATGTGACCTTTTTAAACACGGTGGAGGATTACCACAAAGCAACAACATTTAACCTAGATTAATCAGTTGAACCACAATTTATAGCACAATCATTTGATTTACTTAGCTATATGAAAAGTGTTTGATTCACCAACCAGGTAACGGTGTCCGGTAAAATATCACAGATACCCCAACATCAAAGGCTTCAGCTGGCGCTGATATAGCGCTAACGAACTTTTCTCGCTAAAGCAGTTTTTTAAGAACCGCCAT
>Ga0316204_10009895_pt1 | contig 12520 bp, 14 predicted proteins | sample 6monrhotite_MG_2_FD_205661 | JGI IMG/M metagenome (GOLD analysis project Ga0316204, IMG submission 205661) | Microbial mat bacterial communities from mineral coupon in-situ incubated in ocean water Damariscotta River, Maine, United States -... | ecosystem: Environmental > Aquatic > Marine >...
ATCATTGGTGCTAGGCTTGATTCCTGATATTAATTGGTATGGACTTATTAAGCCATATTTTCACAAGCTACATGTTGATCTTCTAGTTTCTTTAAACGGACTGCAGTATAGGTAGCCACAAATTGAGATATTCCGTGAATCCCCCTAATTTTTTTAAAATTTATCGAATTAAAGCTTTCCAGTTCATTATGTTGCTGCTGCTTAGCCCCTTTGCTATGGCGGTGGATCTGTCTAATCCAGAACTGGAAGGTAGCGATGGTGTTACTTATCACCTGAAAGACTTTATTGGCAAAGGGCGCTGGACGGCTATGGTTGTATGGGGGGCTAAATGCCCAGCATGTCTTGAGGAAATGCCGGATGTCCAGGGCCTATATGACCGCCGAGAGGAAACAGGCATCGATGTATTGGGCCTGGTAATAGATTACCCAAGTTTTGACTTTCCCGATATACAGGAAGTACAGCTATATGAGGAAGATAACTTTATTACCTTCCCCAACTTAATGATTGATTATCAGGTCTTTGCCGATCTGGGTCTGGGCCGATTGAAGGGAACGCCTACCATAGTTGTTATTAATCCACGGGGAGAGGCAATTGATATGCGTGCTGGAATCATTCCTATGTCAGAAATTGAAGAATTTATTAATAAGCGACGCAATAAAAAATAGAGCTATATCAAAGGGCGCTGAGGATCCTTCGTGTACAGTGCCGCGTTACTGTCAGGTGAGGTATAGGCTTGAATGCTATTACTGATAGATTTTTTCTATCAGTGCGATATATATTAGCAAATACCAATATATCTACCTTACTGTTACAGTTGTTTTACTGAATTTTAACGCTGAGATTATTATGAAATTAATTAATACTGCCATGATCGTTGGTCTTTTTTCTATGCAGGCGCAAGCCGCAGACTGGCAGGCCTTGCCAGATGTAGCCCCGGCGCCAGCTGATAACCCAACTACCGCGGAGAAGGTGGAGCTAGGTAAAATGCTTTATATGGATCCTCGATTTTCATCAACGGGTACAGTGTCGTGTAACTCCTGCCACAATGTAATGGAAGGTGGCGATGACAGCCGTAGTTTCTCTATGGGTGTACACGGTAAAACAGGTGGACGTAATGCCCCTACTGTTTGGAATTCGGCATTTCACTCGGTGCAGTTTTGGGATGGTCGCGCGCCTTTGTTAGAAGATCAGGCAAAAGGCCCAGTTGCGAACCCGGTTGAAATGGGTATGCGAGACGTTGAAACGGCGATGCAGCGTGTTAAATCTATTCCAGGTTATAAGGCGTATTTTGACAGGGCGTTTGGACCAGATAGCATGAACGTTGATAATGCGGCAAAAGCAGTTGCGGCTTTTGAAAGAACGCTAATCACGCCGAACAGTGCATACGATAAGTATGTTAAGGGTGATAAAACGGCGATGAATGCTCAGCAAATTCGTGGCATGAATAAGTTTGCATCAAGCGGCTGCACATCATGTCACTCTGGCGCAGCATTTAATGGCCCACAGATGAAGGTTGGCGATGGTTTTTATGCGAAGTTTCCTACCTTCAATAATGCATATGTGAGTAAGTATAAATTAGCTGATGATAAGGGGCGTGAAGAAGTCACCGGTAAGGAGGCTGACCGCAATAAGTTCCGTGTTCAAACGCTGCGAAACATTACAGATACGGCGCCATATTTCCATAATGGCTCGGTAAATGATCTGGAAGAGGCGGTTCGTATAATGGCAAAAAGTCAGCTTAATCAGGACTTATCGGCTAAAGATGTCGGTGACATCGTTGCATTTTTAGGTGCATTAACAGGTGAATACCCAGAAATAGTGATGCCACGTTTACCGGCAACATCGGGTAGTAGCATTATTGCTGACTAGTTTTACCCGAACATTTCTCTAATATTTGGGCTGTTACGTGTATTGCGTAACAGCCCATTTTTATATCTACGGTCATTAAATAAAAATTTTACCTGGCCGGTTTATGCGTAGCATATGGCTTTATGAGTCAGTGTTGATAAGTCCAGAGTATGGCCTGAAGATAAGCAATTGAAAACACAGTGAATTGATAGGGCGTTAAATCGCACTTAAGGCACATAACCAGATTAAAAGTGATGATATTATGGTCTATTATTATGTGAAGAAACGCGAGGACTAAATTGGGCTGCCAGATGGAGGCCTAAAGGCCAACAGAGTGATGGTCTCTTTTTTTAATCATGATGAATATAAGCAGAATTATGCGTGGTTTGTACTCATGGTGCTTGTTGTAAATTCCGGTGTTTAATCGGCTATCTAGAGATGTAAGGTAAGTGTATATGAGCGATATAGATGCATTGAGTCCTGAAAATGCACATATTTTAATTGTTGATGATGAAGCTTCTAATGTGCTGTTGTTACAACGCATCCTGAACATTGCTTCTTATAAGCAGGTGCAAAGCACTCAGGATCCGAGGCAGGTAGTTGATATGTTTCGACAGCAAGCTTTCGATATTATTTTACTCGATTTAAATATGCCCCATCTGGATGGGTATGAGGTGATGGAGCAATTGCAGACAGAGGCAGGTGAAAACATGCCAATGATTCTGATGCTAACGGCACAGCATTCTCAGGAATATCGTCAACGTGCATTGGATAGTGGTGCTCTAGATTATGTCACTAAACCATTCAATGCCGAGGAGTTGCTGTCACGGATACGCAACCTGATCGATGTAAAGCTGGCGCGTAATTTTATTCATCAACAAAAAATGATACTGGAAAAAGAAGTTGAGCAACGCACCCATGAATTGCAACAACGTACCTCAGAATTACATGAGACGCGCTTACAGGTAGTTCGTCGCCTGGGGCGTGCTGCAGAGTATCGAGATAATGAAACGGGATTACATATCGTCCGCATGAGTAAAATGGCGGCAACATTGGGCAAAGCGGCTGGTATGAATGAATACGAATGTGATTTACTCCTTAATGCCGCGCCGATGCATGATATTGGCAAACTGGGCATCCCAGATAATATTTTATTAAAGCCCGGTAAATTTGAGCCAGATGAATGGGCTATTATGCAAACCCATGCACAAATCGGTGCGGATATTCTTTCTGGGGATGATTCTGAGTTATTAAACATGGCTGAAGAAATTGCCCTGACCCATCATGAAAAATGGAATGGTAAAGGTTACCCCAATGGCCTTAAGGGAGAAGAAATTCCGATATCAGGCCGCTTATGTGCGTTATCGGATGTGTTTGATGCCTTAACATCTGTACGACCTTACAAAAAGGCCTGGCCTGTGGACAAGGCCGTTGATTTTATAAAAGAAGAAAGTGGAAAGCATTTTGACCCAACACTGGTCGAGCTATTCATTAAATTATTACCCGAAATGGTTGCGATAAAAGAGCAATATGCTGAACCGGAAAGTGACTGAAATGGACAGTCGTCGCCTGAATGAGAGTGAGTCTTAATCTGTTTAAGTTCCAGTCTAAGTATTGCATTCGCATTAACTGAGTAATCCGAGCTCATACCGCTTATAATTCACCGAATAAATTTGCTACCTGCTAAGAGCTTGAGGAATAACAGTGACCAATAATGACGTTTTACGCCGCATCCGCTATGCCTTTGATTTTAATGACTCAAAGATGATTGCCATATTTGGCATGGCTGATCATGAGGTTACAAGAGGGCAGGTAAGCGATTGGCTAAAGAAAGATGATGACCCTGATTTTGAGGATCTTAGCGATATTGATTTGGCTATTTATTTAAATGGTTTAATTAATGATCGACGCGGTAAAAGAGAAGGGGCTCAGCCTGAGCCGGAGAAGCGCGTAAATAACAATATAATATTGAGAAAATTAAAAATTGCATTAGATCTTAAGGCGGAAGATATATTAGAAATTTTGGCCTTATCTGATACGAATATAAGTAAACATGAGTTAAGTGCCTTTTTCCGTAAGCCTGATCATAAGCATTTTCGCAAGTGTAAAGATCAGATTTTACGTAAATTTATCGATGGTGTTCAGACTAAATATCGTAATTCTTAAATGGCCTGTTTTTCTAGATAAGTTCAATGTTATCAGTTGGTTACATGTTTTTATATGTTCGGTGTCTCCCTGTAATGTAGAGTGGCCTAAAAACCACTGAGTTAGGCTGTATAAGTTGAGAGTATTTTTGTTTAAAATCTGCCGTGCTCAAATTATATTGGCTGTGATAAATGGGCAGTTTTTTGAGAAACCAGCATAGATATCGTTAACCCATGAGAAAAGATTGAGAACATCAGAATGAACAATCCATTTCAAGAGCAGCTGTTAAAAGCAGGTGTGGTCAGTAAGCAGCAAGTGCAAAAAGCCAATACCGATAAAAACAAAAAGAAAAAACAGCAGCGAAATCAAAAAACTAAGCTTGTAGATGAGGCAGCAATCAAGGCTAAGAAGATTGCGGATGCTAAAACTCAACGGGATCGTGAATTAAATCAACAAAAGCAGGCACAGGCAAAAGCCAAGGCGCTGTCTGCAGAAATAAATCAGCTGATATTAGATAACTTAATAAAACGCGATGAAACATGTGAAATTGTTTACAACTTTGAACATGATAAAAAAGTAAAGCGTATTTATGTAAATGCAGAAATGAAGCAGCAGGTTATAAAAGGCAAGCTGGGTCTGGCGAGGATTGAAGGCCGCTATGAACTTGTACCGGCATCGGTGGCTGAAAAAATTAAGCAGCGTAATGAGCGTCGGGTTGTGATTTTCACTAATGTTGTAGAAGAAAAGAATGAAAATGATCCTTACGCTGAGTTCGAAATACCCGACGATTTAACGTGGTAGTTAAGTTGTTCTCAGCTTGTTCATATTATTAATACAGTATTCATTTGCTAGAACAAATACAATTAACAATAAATAAACTTAAGTCCGATTTGTCGCTGTCGCGACAGCGTATTGTTATTGCATCGCATGTATCACATCAAGTAACGTATCAGGAGTTTTCCTCTTTTTTAACGTTTCTGAACTGCCCTGATCTTTTAGTTGTCTCATCGTCTATTAAAAATTCAATTTCACCTGATAAATCCTCTTTAAAACTGGGAGAGGAATATGATGGTGTAATCTTTGATGCGCGAGATAAATTCGATCCCAATGCATTGGGGATTATTTCCGGTGTATTGCGCAGTGCTGGAATGCTGATTATATTTTTGCCTGAAAAAGAACAGTGGGTGGAATGGGATAGCAACTACATGTTGCACTTCAAAAAGCTGCTAGATAATCGAGAGGGTGTATATTATATCGATGAAGGGAATAAGCTGGCAGAAAATTGTCCACGTATTCCTATCTGTAAAGAAATCACTGCTGATGTTCAATCGCCGTATAAGAGTATTGAGCAGAAAGAGACAGTTGATGAATTGGTGCGTTTGATCTCGACAGAAAGCGATGTCTGTACGGTTCTTACATCGGGAAGAGGACGGGGAAAAACATCATCATTAGGATTGCTGGTTGCTAAATTGGTGGCGGCTGAAAATCATAGGATACTCATTACGGCCCCTAGAAAATCTATTACAGAGCCATTTTTTAAACATTTATTAAAGCAGTGTCCCGATGCAATAGGTAGCAAATTTGGATATAAAATAAACCAGTCTATTGTTGAGTTTATAGCCCCAGATGCATTACTGACCGATAAGCCAGAAGCAGATGTTTTGCTGGTTGATGAAGCTGCGGCTATTCCATTGCCTATGTTGAAGGCAGTGCTGAGCCATTATCGAAAAGTTATTTTCTCGTCAACGACGCATGGGTATGAAGGGACGGGGCGTGGTTTCGTACTTAAGTTTTATGATTTATTGAATAACTGGCGACCTGACTGGTTAAAAATAGAATTGCACCAGCCGATTCGTTGGGGGAAAAATGATTATCTGGAATCATGGATTGAGGACGTGTTATTTCTTAACGCGAAATCGGACAGGCTTATAAATTTTCCAGAGCAACCTGAAGACTGTCAGTTTGAGTTAGTAGATAGGCGGCTTTTGGTGAGAGATGAAAGTAAAATATCCTCTATTTTTTCATTACTAGTATCTGCTCATTACAGAACCAGTCCCGCTGATTTTCAATACCTGTTAGATGATAAGAAGGTTCGTATTTACTCTTTAAGTTATATGGGGAGTATTTTGGGGGTTTTGGCTGTTAGTGTGGAAGGAGGATTTGATAAGGATTTATCAACAGATATATATCGAGGGGTGCGCCGTCCTAAAGGCCATCTGTTGGCGCAAACATTGTGCTTTCATGCGGGCTATGAATCTGCTGCGCAACTTAAATACTCAAGAGTAATGAGGATTGCTATTCATCCAGATGTTCAGCAGCATGGTTTTGGTAGCTATTTTCTACGGCAGGTTATTGAGCAGGAGAGTAGAAACGGTATCGATGTTTTTGGAAGCAGTTTTTCAGCGACATTTGAATTGCTTAAATTCTGGCAGAAGGCGGGCATGAGCATTCTGCGGTTTGGTTTTAGTCGCGATCATGTAACTGCTTCGCATGCAGTGGTTGTTGGAATGAGTCTGTCAGAAAAAGGAAAGGTGCTTGTAGATACGCTTGCGAGTAAATTTGATAGAGATTTGAGCTCATGGGAGGTCGGGCCCTTGTCTTCTCTTTCCGTAGATATTAGAAATTATTTACATAGTAATGTTAAAAATCATGATCAAAGTTTTTCGTCAATAGACGGTGTTGATGTGAATTCATTCGCGAATCACAATCGAAATTATGAAGCATGCATGCCATCTATAAATCGATTAATTGCTGAGTATGAAAATTTACCAGATGATTTGAGCGAATCAGAAAAAGAGATTATAAGGATTAGTTTTCAATATAATGGAGATTGGGAAAAAATAGTCAAATGTATGGGGCTTAGCGGAAAAGGAGAAGCTGTTGCCTTGTTGCGTATCGCACTTAGTGCTTTATTAAAAAATTATATGAGTCGACATGATGTGTAAATCTATTCTTAGAGGTGTTAATGGCAATAGTTTGGGCTAAATGTGTATCGGGTGTTAATTACGAGGTTCGTTCTGCCGGGAATAGTTTGCGTTTATACACGGATGGCGTTTTTCACAGTCAGTATAATCCCGGGCAAATACTAACAGGCCATGTCTGGGATTTATTGTTATTACCTGCCTTTTTTTATCCGAAGCAAAAAATAAAACGAGTTTTGGTCATGGGTGTCGCTGGAGGTGCGGTATTGCATATGCTGCGGCACTTTTTTTCGCCAGATGAAATAGTAGGTGTTGAATTGAATCCTACTCATGTCTCTATTGGTAAGCGTTTTTTTGGTTTAAAAAAATCGCCTATTAAGTTAGTTGAAGCTGATGCGATTAATTGGTTGAAAAATTATCAGGGAGAGCCATTTGATATGATCATTGATGATTTGTTTACGGAAAAAGATGGTGAACCGGTATCCGTTGTTCCGGCAAACCATAAATGGTTTGCTGTCATGCTCAAGCATCTGGCTGATGATGGTGTCATAGTCAGGAACTTTGTTGATAGGCAGGAATTGCTTGAGTCAGCTGGCTTGGTACATGCAGTGACGAGTAAAAAATTCAGTTCGGTGTTTCAATTTAACAGCTGTTTTAATGAAAATTTTGTAGCGGCTTATTTAAGAAGGCCTGCAACGAGCCAGCAATTGCGTAAACATTTGGTGAATACGCCTGGGCTTAACCCCAGTTTGAAAACAAGTCGCTTGAGATATCGGGTTCGGAAACTGGCTTAAGAGTTGTGTTTATGGGTTGGAAGAGGGAATAAGTAACTGTCTTTCGTTAAATCTTCTATTCTCCACTGGAGATATGTTTTAAACAGCAACCATTCTTCCTGCAGCTGATCATCTGTCAGACCGTCATGAGATTTTACAAACTGTGAAAATTCATCGATATGATCAAGCAAAGCATCCATATCATCTATATCACTGGTATGTGCATGATGGTTATTTCGTCGTCCTGTTGATTGAAATTTGTTCATGCGGCATTGTTTTTAAGTGATTGTAACTTACTACAAAAATCGACTAAATTGTTTGACCAGCGATAGGTGTTAGATAGTTCCAAAGAACTTGATGCTATTAGATTGCTCAGTAAATGCAGCTGGTGAGTGATGTTTTGTATATTAGTGAGCGAGCCTTGTTCTACAAGGCTTGAATTAATGATTTGTAGTTGATGCTCCATGTATTGGCTAAATAAGTGACAGGCATTGCGAAAGTCTGAATTCGCAGGGTTTTCAGTAGAACTAATAAGCTCGCCGAAATCGAGTGTTTCTTTAGTGAGCTCGTTTACTCGGTCTTCTATACCCATGTTACACCTACCTAGTTTAGCCAGTTGTATTTGTTTGAGGTGTGTATTTTAGTTGAATGGCTAATTTAAATTAGTAAATTAGGCTGAAATGTATGTCAGAAAATTCCTACAAATGTATATCTAGAGAGTTAATTCTTGAAATCTGTGCGAATGGTTAGGCCTTGTTGTACAAGTGTTTCAGCCATCCGAGCCAGGTTGTCTTCATTTGCAAATAGTGTGTCGCCATGCCCTTCTGCCTGAAGTACAACTTTTTGGGTTTTAGGGTTTGTTACAGTGAGTTGCCAGGTGTTTTTATCTATTTTGTAGCGTTTGACGCTGAGCTTGCTGCCACCAAAACCCCAGTTGTCTTTCGAGAGCAAGGCCTCCTGGGTGTTTTGTTGTAAATCAGACAGTCCTGATGTTGTATCAGGTTGTCTGTACACGGGGTGGTAGCTAGCAGGTATTTGAAGAGAGTTTTTCATGGCTACCTTTAAATTTGTTTAATTCATTTAGTGTCTATGTGTTAATTGTGTAATTAACAGGGGGTAATGTAGAAAAATAGCAGAAATGTTAAAAAATGTGAAATAAATAGTTAATTATTTCTACAAATGGTCATTATATTAATATTTTTATATATTTTAAATTTATATAAGTGCTTGTATATTATATATAATTTATAGAATTAATGATTTAATATAATAATATTATTAATTATGCAAAAACAGGTTGTGTATTTTATTTTTAGTTTTTCTATGGGTAAGTTCATCAACTGTTGTGTACATCGTAAGAGAATTATTTCGTCCAGAAAAAATTTTAATGCTTAGACTTAATAGTGTTTTCCTATAAAATGCTCGGTTTTCTCCGTTTCGGACTACCGAAGGTGATGTATGAATAAAAAAGTTGGTGTAGTCATGGGCAGCAATAGTGATTGGCCTGTGATGAAGCTTGCAGTACAGCAATTAGAGGCATTTGGTATTGAGTATGAGGCGCGCGTAGTGTCTGCTCATAGAACACCGGATTTGTTGTTTGAATATGCTGCAACTGCTCGTGAACGAGGCTTGGCCTGTATTATTGCAGGTGCGGGCGGTGCTGCGCACTTACCAGGGATGCTGGCTTCTAAAACGACTTTACCCATATTGGGGGTACCGGTGAATTCCAAGTACCTTAAGGGAATGGATTCATTGCTTTCAATCGTACAAATGCCAAAAGGAATACCGGTTGCAACCTTCGCAATTGGTGAGGCGGGGGCTGCAAATGCTGGCTTGTATGCGGTTTCATTGTTGGCGCTTCAGGATGAGGAGTTGGCTAATAAACTGGATGATTTTCGTGCAGAGCAGCAGGAAGCGGTGTTTGCAATGCAGCTTCCTCCAGAAGAAATATAGGTTGATTTGATGTTGCTACCGGGTTCAACTCTTGGCGTGTTAGGGGGCGGTCAGTTAGGCAGGATGTTCTGTATGGCTGCGCGCAACATGGGGTATCGCACGGTAGTCCTCGACCCAGATAGTAATAGCCCGGCGGGCGATGTAGCTGATCAGCAAATACTCGCTGATTATACAGATCAGATCGCATTGGCTGAGATGGCTGAAATATGCGATGCCATTACGACAGAGTTTGAAAACGTACCGGCGGAAAGTCTACAGTTTCTCTCTGCCCGCAAACCCGTTCATCCATCGGCTGATTCAGTCGCAGTGTCTCGTCACCGCATTCAGGAAAAGGACTATGCTCAACAGGCCGGATTGAATCCAGCGCCCTACGCCTTAATCAGTTCAGGGAGTGATTTTGACTCTGCAATTGCGATTACAGGGCTGCCTGCCATTATTAAAACAACCACTCTTGGTTATGATGGTAAAGGTCAGCAAATAGTGAGTGATCTGGCGCAACTGGAAAAGGCGTTTAAGGAGTTAGGCCAGGTTGAATGCGTTTTAGAGCGCAAGATGGATTTGGCCGTAGAAATTTCAGTTTTATTGGCTCGAAACCCTCAGGGTGAGGTAGCCTGTTACCCCCCCGCTGAAAATGAACACCGAAATAGTATTTTGCATCAGAGCATTGTGCCTGCGCGCGTAGATAATAGTTTGTCTGAAAAGGCCAAGGCTCAGGCAATTGGCCTAGCTGGTGAATTAAACTACGTTGGCATAATGGCTGTGGAGTTTTTTATTACCACTGACGGGCAGCTTATCTTTAATGAGATGGCACCGAGACCTCACAACAGTGGGCACTACACCATGGATGCCGCTGTAACATCTCAGTTTGAGCAGCAAGTACGTGTAATGTGTGAATTGCCACCGGGCGATGCGCGGCTGACCAGTCCTGTTGTAATGATTAACCTGCTTGGTGATTTATGGCCAGTTGATTGGGCTGAATGCTTAAGTGACCCCGCGCTTAAGCTTCACTTGTATAGCAAAAGTGAAGCCAGAGCAGGGCGCAAAATGGGGCATTTTAATTTGTTGGCGGATAACGTCGATACGGCTATTGCGGCTGCGGACCAAGTTTTTCAAAAAATTTCATAAAGAATCAATAACTGAATTGTCATTCGATTGACTTGGTTCTCACTTCACTAGATTCAATCTACTGTATATGGGTAAAGCGGATTGATGTTTGCTCACTCTCTGTCATAATCATTTACATAAAAAAATAGCAATTATCGATTAAGATAGATTAGGTACTCATTATGAGCTTGTCAGAGCCTGTTAGGGAATTTGATGGCGATTTAGATCGACCTGAGAATGCACAAATAATTCAATTTCTAAAGCAGCATCAGCCATCTGCGTATGCAGACATTGTTCAGTTGCTGGTTGAGTCAGCTAAAGACCTCTCGGATGTAGAATTTTATTGTCCAGATACAGACAACCACGCCTATTATCTGGCGCATACCCCCGATGGTGTTATTTTTGCTGCAGCCATGGGGATGAGCGCATTAATGTATCGCTTGCCTAAGCAATCAATGTCAGCGGCTCTGATGAAGGGTGGCGAAGTGTTTTCTGAAATAGGCGAGCCCTGGGTTAGTTTTAATCCCTTTTGGCCTGATGAAGAGAAAGGCGATAAAGTGAATATGGATGATATGAAGCAGTGGTGTAATTTGGCCTCACACTATGCGATGTCGAAAGAGTAATTATGTCTGAACCAATACCAACAGTTATGCGTTTTTATAAGGCATGTGCCCTGTTGGGTACATTGATTATTTTATTAGACGCTGGTTTCTCCTGGATGAGAATTCAGTCGTTTGAAAATACGGTGACAGAAGTGTTTGAGTCTATTGTCAGGACTCAAATGGAAATGGATGGTTTACAGCAAGAGCTGTCGCACATGGATAAGGTACTGAAACTTGTTGTAGATAAAGAAGTTACATCCGAAGTGGTTGTAGATGATATTGAATACTCTCCTTATGAAGTTGAGCGACTAAAAAATGAACACAGCAGCATAAAATTATATTTACAAGAGAAGCAGTTGGCGCTGGTGGCATTAAGTAGTGAAAAAAAATACATTATGAATGAAGTGCGGATATTGTTTTTAATGTCACTCATATTTTTAATTTTAGGCACTCTGTTAGCTGCGTTTGGATATCTTGCCTGGTACTTTAAAGTGGAGTTGTTTGAAGATCGCCGAAAAAATGCAAGGTAGTAAGGCTTAAATATTTAGAAGGGAATACAGGTAACGGAAGATAGATTTTCCTGAGACGAAAGATAAATTTAGCACTGGTGATAAATTGAGTAAAGCTATTTATTTTTTTCCTTGTTTTTAATAATATATTTTGTTTTTTTCTTGACCTAAGTATCTGTATCTTCTATAAAATCAAGCAACACCAAACTAAAACAGGAGGTGGTTTCTGCCAAAAAGTAAGCAATTGTTTTAATTTCTATTGTTTAACTCATTTTTTTAAAGGTGATATATGGCTAGGAAATCAGGCGCACAAAAAAAAGCATCCAGGCAGTCCAGAAAAAGAGGCCCGGATAAACCGAACGTTGTTGATATACGCTCGCGAAATTCCTTCCTTGATACACAATCGATCCCCCCGAAAGCAGCTCCTCCTCTCCAGGCAAAAACCCCGTCACAAAGTCAGTACATCACAGCTATTAAGTCTCATAAATTAACGTTTGGAATAGGCCCTGCCGGTACAGGTAAAAGCTATTGTGCAGGGGCTATTGCAGCAGAGGAATTGTCTGGACGACGGATTGATAAAATAATCATTAGTCGGCCAGCAGTTGAGGCAGGTGAAAATTTAGGCTTTTTGCCAGGTGATCTGCATGAAAAATTTGACCCTTACT
>Ga0316204_10009896_pt1 | contig 12519 bp, 10 predicted proteins | sample 6monrhotite_MG_2_FD_205661 | JGI IMG/M metagenome (GOLD analysis project Ga0316204, IMG submission 205661) | Microbial mat bacterial communities from mineral coupon in-situ incubated in ocean water Damariscotta River, Maine, United States -... | ecosystem: Environmental > Aquatic > Marine >...
CAGGCTGTCCAGGAACGGCGTCAGATCCTGCTCGGGGTCGTAGCGGCTGAAGTAGTCGCGTCGGGCAGTGTCCAGCGAGATGATGATGACGTTGTCAGGAGGATCGTCCCCGAAGTCCAGCAGCCCCACCGCGTCGGTCGTTCCCCCGGCGGTGTCGTGCTCCGTGGAGGTGTCGTGCTCCGTGGAGGTGTCTGTCGGCCCGGTCCCTGTCTGGTCTGTCTGCCCTGTCTCCGCGTCGGCGATGTCTCCAGTCGGCTGCTCCGGCTGCGCCGTCGGAGCACACCCCAGGGGCAGCAGCGCCAGCAGCGCGAGAGGGATCGACATCGTCTGCTCCGTCGGGTTGTCTTCAGTGGAGGCCGCAGTCAACCACGGCTTCTCTGGATCGGCCACCACGGACTCAAAGAACCGCCGCGGAGTCCTTGCGGTACCATCGCGGAGATGACTCGACCCCTTGAGGCTAACTCAGTGAGCCCGGTCTCGGACGAGGCGGTGGAGGCCGCGCTCCGCGAGCTGTACGTGACCGTCGAGGGCTCCAGCCTGCGGCGGGAGGAGCGCAAGAAGATCCCCGAGCTCGCCTCGCTGCTCACGGTGCTCGGGCGGCTCAAGCGTGAGCCGCTGCTGGTCGACGCGGCGGCGGGCCGCGGGTACGTCGGGCTGATGGCCGCGAAGCTGCTCGGCGTGCGCCGGGTGGTCACCATCGAGCGGGATCCAAAGCGCGCCGCGCTGGTCCGCTCGCTCGCCGCCGCCATTCCTGGCGCGGACTTCGACGTGCGGGAGGGGGAGGTGGGGGATCGCTCCCTGTGGCCGGCGTCGCCGGACGTGGTGGTGGGGCTGCACGCCTGCGGGCCGGCCTCGGACGCGGTGCTGGAGGCGGCCGTGGAGACGCGGGCTCAGTGGCTCCTGTTGGTGCCGTGCTGCTACGCCGACGCGGTTCCTTTTGCGCCCCGGGCCAGAGCGCTGGCGGACGAGGTGGGGATCCCCCGGCAGGCGGGCGTCCGGCGGCGCTTCGTGGAGAGCGTCATCGACAGCCAGCGCACGCTGCGCCTGGAGGCCGCTGGCTACAAGGTGAGCGTCCTGGCCTTCGTCTCGCCGACGGTCACGCCGCACAATCTGCTGTGGCGGGCCCGGCGCGTCGGGCCGAGTCGGCGGGCGGATGAGGCCAGGGAGAAGCTCGCCCGCCTGAGCGTATGGGGCTCCGCCGCATGGCGAACGGTGCGATAGCGCTCGTGTTCCTCATCCCGGCGTCGCGCTGGAGGCCGCGGCGTCTCCAGCGCCGCCGGCCTCCACGCAGGCTCGGCCGGGGGCGGGGGCGTTCGCCGCGGGGGCCGGCGTGAGCTCGGCGTCGCGCCGACGCTTCGTGTCGCGGCCCGCGTCGGGATCGGGCCGTCGCGCCTCGGCGTCAGCGCTGTCGCCGTCGTCCCCAGGGCGCTGGCGGAGGGGCGGGCCCAGTCGGCGCTGGGGGCTGGGCAGCGACGGCGGCGTGCACTGCTGGGGAGACACGCCCCCGGTCTTCGCGGTGCTGTATGTCGCCTTGAGCGTCTCGCCGGAGGGCTTCGTCTGCGCCATCGACGCGGCGGGCGCTGGAGTGTCAGGGAGACGACCGCTTCGGGGAGACCTCCCCCCCAGCCGGCACCTGGACCGGGATCAGCGCCGGCTACGATCACGCCTGCGCTATCGATGACGGTGGACAGCTCGCCTGCTGGGGCAGCGATGACCTCGACCAGTCGCCCCCGGTCAACGAGTGATCCGCTGCCTGCCTACTGGCTGAAGGTGACGCTCAGGGTGAACCCCACGGAGCTTGGACCGTCACCCAGCTTGCGCTGAAGCCGGGGGCTGTCGAGCGGCGCCGTGGCGCACTTCGTCAGCGCGGGATCCGCCCCCTCGTCGGACTCTTGCTTCAGGATGCCGTGGGAGCCGTGCACGAGGAGGGTGACGCTGCCGGTCGCGGCGCTGCCCGACTCCTTGTAGCACTGTAGGATCGGCCGCTGGAAGTCGCGCTCCAGCGCGTCCGCGAGCCCGCTGGGGACCGGCGCGTCCGGGGTCGTTCCGCTGCTCACCGCCACCGAGGGGCCGCCGCCGCAGCCGAGCATCCAGAGCAACGCGAACATAGAAACCTCCTGGTGCCAGGACTCTATCAGCCGTGCGGTATCAGCGGCCCAGCATCGGTCCGGGGGCGTTCAGGGCCTCGCCAGCTCTGTTCTGTTCGCCATGAGCGGGCACTTGCGCCAGTGTGCACGGATGCGAAGGGCGTGGTCGACAGGGTAGAGGGCCCCCTGATTCCAGGTGGCGTGTAGTGCTGAGAGGGTGCTGTCAATGAGCGCTTCAGCGTCGCTGCGCTGGAGCCCGTGCTCGACCCCGAGTCGGGTGAGGTGGGGCATGGCAATCTTCTTGAAGTTGCGCACGCCATACAGAGGCAGCGCGAGCGTCTTGTCCTGTTGTAAGGCGAGTGTGGAGACCTGATCGTAGAGTGGACTCCACACAGGACGTTTCTTGTCCGGGTAGATGAACGACCAGTTCTTGAGGTGAGCGTCACCGTTGCCGGTCGCGACCTCGAGTACGACGCGGCGGAGGTACTCTGCGACGCCGCTGGAGCCCAGCAGATGCTGAACGATGTCAGCCAATCCCTCGTGGGTGGTCAAGAGTCGACGCCGGCCGGCCGCGGCGGAGTCTCCGGTGAAGCCTTCGCCGGGCTCGTGGGGGTACTTCCAGCCAGAGAGCAGCCAGGTCACCTGGAGGATGTCCTCCTGATGAATCGGGCCTTCGGGAGTTCTGTCGTAGCGCTTGATCAGAAAGACAGGTGAAGCAGGTGCATCAACTACGGCTTCGACCCGTTCGGGGGGAACCACCATGGTCTCGGGGACATCGAACCCCGCCCGACGGGCCCAGGACATGGTCGCGTGCTCATTCTCGGCGAGCCCCTTGTAGCGCTTCGGGGGCGGCACCTTCAGGCTCCAGGTTGTCAAACCAGGGAGGGAGCGAGCCTCGGACTCCCTGATAGACCTCATCCCGGTCGCCGTCCTCAAACCATCTGCCCAGGACCGGTCGGTCGGCCATGTCCCAGTAGGTTCTGAAGAGTCGGAAGGTAGTCGTTTGTCCGTGATCGACGAACTCGCCGATGACTGAACCGTGTAGCTCGACCTCCAGACGCTGTGTCAACTCGCGTGCCCCAGAAGCGCGCGGATCGCTGGGGTGTCGTCTGCCTCCCACTCGGCATGCGCTGAGGCGCGGTCCGCGACGACGCGCTCAATAGCTCGCGCGCGGATTTTCAGGAAACCTCCGATATCCTTCTGTAGGAGTGCCCTGGCGGCAGCGGCGCTCACTGCATGGGATAGCAGGACCGGATCCTCGATAGAGTCACGGGCTCGCACAGAGAGCATCCGCAGCAGCTTGCTGTTCTTTGTGTGAAGTATGCGGTTGGCTATCGTCGTCTGGTAGCCGATCTTCGCCGAGGTGAGCTTCTGTATGCTGTCGCTGCCATGCTCCGTGAGCATATCGCTGACCTCGATAGGCTGTCCCGTCTCGATATCGCGAGGCTGCAACAGCGAGAGGCTCAGGAGCCCGACGCGCTGCTTCGCGGCGGTGGGGGAGAACCGGGGGTCGTCAGCGCCGATCCGCCATGGATATTCCTGACCTGGGACCATGGAGAGCAGGCGCGCGAGCTTGTCATTGACGCTGAGATCATCCCTCGCGGCGAGCTTCGCGGCCTCTCGAAGGTGGACCCGGTTCTCGGGCTTGTGGACCCCCGTGACGAAGCCGCGCCAGACCCAGCGAACCAGGAGGCGCCGCTGGCGTGGGGTGAGGTCGGGGTGAAGGCTGAAGAACGCGGGCAACACAATCAGCGGCGTCTTGTAAGGGAGCAGGCGACGGTTGGAGATGGAGGCGTCGTGCTTGAGGAAGGTGATGGCGGCCTGGAATCCGGGCAGCAGGCGCTCAGAGGCACCCTCCAGGAGCTTCTTTCGCTCAGAGTCGTACCGAAACTGTCTGTCGATCTTCAGCGTCGGGTTCAGTCGCTCGTTGGCGAGCACTGCGGCGAGCAATGTCTTGTCATCCAAGGCCCCCCAGTTCAGCGACTGGATCCCATGTTGAATGAACTCAAGCGGCTTCTGACCGGCGCTGGTCGGGCTGTCCAGAGCGTTGAAGACCTCTGGCTCGGTGAGCTGCTTCCCGCTGCGGTTGCTGCGACGGAAGATCTCTCGCAGGACGCTGACGTCATCTGACTCGATCAGGTACGCGGGGAGTGAGTAGTCGCGGATGTTCCTGCCAGCGTCGAGGAGCGAGCGAGCCCAGTCACGGTGGTCGCGTCCCGGTGCCCAATCCATCAGGAACTCACCCAGATCGGCGGCGTCGAAGAGGTGATGTACCGCCACCCAGTGCTCCTCAGGCCCCCGCGTGCCTGCCAACTCGAACTTTCTGGATGCCGGATCGAAGTAGATGTCAAAGCGTGTGTCTGGAGCGCGCGCTTGTGTGAGCGCGGCGGTCAGAGACGTCACACGCTGCTGGCCGTCAACGAGCCAGCGCACATCTGTCATGTCGGGGGTCGGGATATGAACGGGGCCGACGCGTGTCGGTCCTGTCGGAGACTGTTTGCGTCGCCACATGAGCAGCGAGCCCACCGGGTAGCCGCGGTAGATGCTGTCGAAGAGACGCCGTACATCCTCGGAATTCCACTTGAAGTCTCGTTGGAACTGCGGAACCCGGAGGCGCCCTTGCCTAGCGTCCAGCACGAGTTCCTGAACCTTGAAAGTCAGCGCCTGTGGTGCGCGGTTGAGGGTGTCGGCGTTGGACATTCGGGCTCCTGATGAGACGATATACCGATTGATGGTGCTCAGTCCGGGTCGCAGGCGCCGTCGCAGACCTGGACGATGGTGCCGTCCTCCAGGAAGGCCCCGACCTGGGCGGTGTAGGCCTCCAGGTAGCGGATGGACTCGTGGGCGCCGTTGTCCTCGGTGGGGGCCACGTTGCCCTCGGGCAGCGGCGGGTAGCCCTCGTCGTAGATGTAGAGCGCGGCGCCGATGTCCGCGCTCCCGGGCTCCGGGGCGGTGATCGTCTCCAGGTCGTAGTCCGTCCAGGTGCTCGGCGTGATCATGGGGATGCCCGCCGAGCGGGCGACCCAGCCGGTGACCATGTTGGACACCTGGGCGTCGCCCACCGCCATGTGCATCGTGACCGCGTTGGCCGCCCGGCCCTCGAAGGGATCCAGGTGCAGGCCCCGGGCGTAGTTCAGGGCGTCGACGGGATCGAAGACCTGCTGGATGAGCGAGAAGAGCAGCTGCAGCTCGGGCGGATCGTCGTACTTGGCCGCGAAGGCCGCGCCCATGGTGGTCCACTGGACGGCCCGCTGCATCATGTGCGCCCAGCCCCCGCCGGGCACCACCAGCGCGCCGTGGTCCAGGGCCGGGCTCGCCGCCAGGATCACCGCGCCCTGGGTGCCGCCGTTGGAGATGCCGAGGTAGCGCACCCGCTCGGCGTCGATGGGCAGCTCCGCCGCGAGCTGCTCCCGCGCCAGCCGGGCCAGGAGGGTGAAGTGGATGTGGGACTGGCGCTGCTTGTCGATGATGGTCTGCAGCCCGCTCAGATCGCCGCTCACCGCGCCGAGGGTCTCGATCAGATCGTCCTCGGTGAAGCCCATGAAGTCCGTCGCCGCCGCGCTGAAGCCCCAGGGCACCAGCGAGTGCTGGAGGGAGGACCAGGTGATCTCCTCGCTGTCCGAGAAGAAGCCGTGGCCGAAGAGGATGAGCGGTCGCGGCCCGTCGACCGTGTCGGGGATGGTCATCACGAACTCCACCTCCCGCTCGCCCACCTGCACCGGCGCGCCGTCGCCGCCGATGCTGATGACGTCGCCGTCGCCCAGAAAGTCCGGGGCGGTGAAGCTGCCCTTGATGAACCGGTTGTCGCCGTCCTGGGTGTCCTCGAGCTGCGTCCAGACCCCGAGGTCGGCCGCCATGGCCGCGTCGTGCATGGCGAGCAGCGGATCCACCACCTGGGCCTCGGAGCGGGTGTGGAAGCTCCAGCCCAGCACCACGGACTCGTCCGCCAGCCCCAGCGCGTCGATGGCCTCGTTCACCAGCGCCGCGTCCTCGCGCATGGCCTCCACCGCGTCGTTGTCGGTCTCGACGCCGTCCCGCAGGGCGCGGAAGGCCTCGTTGGGGGTGTGGGTGTCGCCGTCCTGGGTCGCCAGGCCGTCGGTGAGCAGCACCACGTAGGCCTCGGAGGGGTCGAGCGTCACCTGGGGGCGGATGATCAGCGCCTGCTCGGTGGGGTTGTCGGTGTTGGCGTCCAGCTCGACCAGCGCCGGGGTGGGGGACCAGTCGGAGGCGCGCAGGAGCAGCACCGGGGAGTCCGCGGTCGCGGTCGTCGCCACATCCGGGAGCGTCGCGGGGTCGAGCCCCCCGTCCAGGACCGCCAGGATCGCCGGCGCGCGGGTGAAGCCGTCGTTTCCGTTCATCAGGCTGGCCGGGAAGTCCTCCGGCATGAAGGCGTCGTCCAGCTGCAGGCTGCGGCCGGTCAGCGTCGCGTCGTCCTCGACGAGCCAGTAGTCCGACGGCCAGGGGTACATGGGGTGGGCGGTCACGCGGGGATCGCCGTCCACGGCGTCGATGTGCAGCAGGGTGTCGTCGGCCTTGTCGCCCGCGCAGGCGAGGAGGAGGAGGGTCAACATGGGGGCTCCAGTGGACTTCGTACGCGCCACCATAGCGCGCGCTTCAGGTTCCGAAGCGCGCCTCCAGCTCGGCGACCGTCTCCGCTTCGATCTTTTGAATCGCCGGCGGGATCACAGTGAAGGGTCGGCCCGCCAGACCGTCCAGCGCCAGGTTCTCGTCGGGGCGCCCGCAGTCAGCGGGGAGCCCCAGCGCGCCGAGCAGGTGGGCGGAGAGCTCCGGGATCACCGGCGCGGCGGCGACCGCGTTCAGTCGGATGAGGTTGAAGCAGGCGCGTATCACCATCTCCGCCTCGTCCGGGTCGGTCTTCATCAGGCTCCACGGCGCGCGCTCGTCGATGTACACATTGCCCAGCGTCCAGAGGTGCCGCAGCGCCTTCATGGCCGCCCGGAACTCCAGCGCGCCGACGGCGCGATCCCACTCGGCCACCGCGGCGGCGCAGTCCGCCTGGAGCTTCGCCTCGCGGGGCCCCGGCGATCCACCAGCGGGCACGACCGCGCCGAGCTTGCGGCTGGTGAAGGAGAGCACCCGGTTCACGAAGTTGCCGAGCACCCCCGCCAGATCCGAGTTCACCAGCCGCTGGAAGTCGGGCCAGGTGAAGTTGCTGTCCGCGGACTCCGGCACCCGGGCCATCAGCGCGTAGCGCCAGTAGTCCGGCGGGTACAGCGCCAGGGCGGCGTCGGTGAACACCCCGCGCCCCTGGCTCGTGGAGAACTTGTCCCCGTAGTACTGCATCCAGTGGAAGCCCTTCACCGTATCCACGAGCTTCCAGCCATCGTCGGCGCCCAGCAGCATCGCCGGGAACATCACCGTATGGAATGGGAGGTTGTCCTTGCCCATGAACTGGGTGTAGTGCACGTCGCGTCGCTGGGTCGCCGCGTCGTCGCGCCACCAGGACTCCCAGTCGTCCGGTGTGCCGCGGGCCTCCGCCCACTCGATGGTGGCGGCGATGTAGCCGATGGGGGCGTCGAACCACACGTAGAAGACCAGCCCGGGCAGATCGTCCACGGGCACCGGCACGCCCCAGTCCAGATCCCGGGTGATGCAGCGATCCTGGAGGCCCTCTCCCAGCCACTTCCTGGCGATCTGGCGGCTCAGATCCGGCCAGCCCGCCTCGACCGCGGTGACCCACTCGCTGACCGGCTCCGAGAGCGCGGTGAGCTTGAGGAAGACGTGCTCACAGTCGCGGATCTCCAGGTCGGTGCTCTTGGAGATCGCCGACCGCGGCGCGATGAGATCGGTGGGGTCCAGCAGCCGGGTGCAGAGCTCGCACTGATCGCCGCGGGCCTGCGTGTTGCCGCAGTGGGGGCAGGTGCCCTCGACGTAGCGGTCGGGGAGGAAGCGCCCGTCGGCCTCGGACCAGATCTGCTGCAGCGTCCGGCGCTCGGTGAAGCCGTTGGCGTCCAGCGCCTGGAACACACGCTGGGTGAGGGCGTGGTTGGGCGGGCGCGAGGTGCGGCCGAAGTGGTCGAAGGAGAGCCCGAAGCGTCGGTAGATCTCCGACTGGACGCCGTACATGCGCTCGCAGAAGGCGGCCACGTCCTCTCCCGCGGCGGCGGCGGCCAGCTCCGCGGGGGCGCCGTGCTCGTCAGTGCCGCAGATGTACAGCACCTCCTCGCCGCGCTGGCGCAGCCACCGGGCGTACACGTCCGCGGGGAGCATGGAGCCCACGAGGTTGCCCAGGTGCTTGACGCCGTTGATGTAGGGGAGCCCCGAGGTGATGAGGTGTCGCATGCACCCTCCTTCAGTAGGAGTATCGCACCGGCGTTCGGGGCGATACGTTGGGCGCATGCGAGCCCTCCGTCTGTTCATGCCTGCGTTTGTCACCGTCCTCCTCGCCGGGGGCGCCTTCAGCACCGGCGGGTGCAGCCTGAGCCGCGTGGGCATCCGCGCCATGGAGCGCGGGATCGAGCGCCAGGGCTTCAGCGAGCAGGTGTTCTCCGATGAGGAGTTCACCGTGCGCTACTGGGTGGGCGGCTCAGGGCCGCCGCTGCTGCTGGTCCACGGCTTCGGCGGCGACGGGGTCAGCACCTGGCGGGGTCAGCTGGAGGCCTTCTCTGAGCACTACACGGTGATTGTGCCGGATCTGCTCTGGTTCGGCGGCAGCCGCGGCGGCACGCCGGGGCTGGACGCCCAGGGCCGCGCGCAGCTCGCGCTCCTGGATCACCTCGGGGTGGAGAAGGCGGACGTCGTCAACGTGTCCTACGGCGGCTTCGTGACCCTGGCCATGCTCCACCTGGACGCGGACAGGGTAGGGCGGGTGGTCTTCCAGGACAGCCCGGGCCCCGCGTTCTCCGAGCAGGACGTAACGGAGCTGATCGCGCGCTTTGGCGTCGACGCGCCTGAGGATCTCTTCGTTCCCACGAGCGGCGAGGACGTGGGCGTGCTGATGGATCTGACCTTCTACGACGACATGAGGCTGCCCGGGTTCCTGCTGGATGATCTGCACAAGAACGTCTTCTCCGTGAACCAGGAGGAGCAGCGGGCGCTGCTGGCGGATCTGATGGGGAACCGGAGCCTCGGCGAGTCCCTGGACATCTCGGGGCTGAAGCCGCTCGTGGTGTGGGGGCGCTACGACGAGGTGTTCCCGCTGGAGAGCGGGCAGGCGCTGGCGGAGCTGACGGGCGGCGAGCTCGTCGTCATCGAGGAGGCCGCCCACGGCCCGAGCGCCGAGCACCCCGAGGCCTTCAATCGGGCGGTCTTGGAGTATCTCGCGAGGTGATCGCATTGGGAGGGGGGATGGATACAGTCGCTGTGAAGGTTCGGTTGCGGCCACCTGGATCTGGCCATGAGCGGCGGGCGGTCCTACGTCGCCTTCGGTCCCTTTGGAGGCGAGCGGGATCTCAGCGTGGACGCGGATCTGCGGATCGAAGGCCACACCTTCCAGGCGACGGCGGTGGCTGGGGTGGGGGACATCGACGGGGACGACTTCGACGATCTGCTCATCGGCGCGCCCAGCTACGATGACTACGGCAGCAACGCAGGCGGGGCCTTGCTCATTCACGGGCCTCGGACCGGCACGATCGACGCGGCTGACGCGCGCGGTCCTGGGCTCCGAGGCGGGGTGGCGGCTGGGCTCGTCGGTCGCTGGCGGTGACCTGGGCGGCGACGGCGCGGGCGACCTGATCATCGGCGCGGACGGCGTCGACGGCGGCGCGGTGTTCATCCTGGGCAGTTTCTAAGAGCCGCCGTGGTGGACGAGGGGGGCGTTCAGATACGCAGCCCGACATGCTCACAGGCTCGCTTGCTGCGGGAGTCGACCTCCTGCCATTGCTCCGCCAACCCCTGGGGATCAGCGCCGAGCTTTGTGTGAACGACCCTGCGGATCGCGGAGGCTCGGGCCCCGGTGCTGGCTCTCCCCAGATCGGGATGCTGCTGCATCAGCAGTGAGAGGTTGTCCGCGACCTGAACCACCTGGGCGAGCGCCGTCACCTCCGCCAGCGCCTTCGGCCAGGTGGCGCTTCGCTCGTGGTGGTGGGCGATGGTGAAGCGCAGTGACTCGGGCAGCCCCCACTGCTCACAGGCCAGCGCGCCCAGCGTGGCGTGATCCACACCCAGCTGTTGTTGCTCCAGCAGCATGAGCTCCTCGACCCTGTGCCAGTCCCCCCGCTCGATGCCCAGTCGGGCCTCCGGGTGGACCTTCAGCTCCGCGAAGCGCCCGATGTCGTGGAGCAGCCCCGCTACATAGGCGCGCTTGGGGCGGACCTTGAGGCGGGCCTTCCAGGCGATGGCCTCGGCCCAGAGCGCCGTCTGCACCGAGTGCAGCCACAGGCGCCGCGCGACCATCGGCGGAGGCAGGAAGACCGAGGAGACGGGCGCGCGCGTCAGCGCGTCCAGGATCAACCGACTGCCCACGCGCGCCAGGGCCTCGCTGATCGACAGCAGGTGGCGGTGAGAGGTGTGGGCTGCGACTATCTGGAGCAGGTGTAGCGCCAGCGGCGGATCGGACGTCGCGAGGGTCTCCAGCTTCTCGGGGGTGTCCGGCGACTCGGGATCCAGCTGAAACAGGGTCGCGAGGACCGCTGGCGTCAGCGGCAGCCCGTCCTCGGGGAGGACGATCACGGACTCCTGGGGGGCGGTCATCGGCTGAGGCGGGGGCGCCTCTACAGCCGGGGGGCCTGGGGCTACACCAGAGAGCCGCAGCGGCTTGAAGCGGAGCAAGCAGGCGTCGGCGGGGCCGGGGCGCGCGTACGCGTATCCCTGGATGAGGTCGACCCCCGCCGACGCCAGGAGCTGGACCTGCTCCAGCTGCTCCGCCCCCTCGGCGACCAGCTCCAGCTTCAGGATCTGGCCGAGGGAGACCATCGCTTGAAGCATCTCCGCCGACCGCTGAGAGGTGGAGAACGACCGGACATAGGACTGGTCGATCTTCAGCACCTGGACAGGGAAGTCCGCCAGGTAGGAGAAGGCTGTGTAGCCGGTCCCGAAGTCATCGATGGCGACCTGCACGCCTGCCGCCGCCAGCGTCTGGACCATCGCCTGGCTGTCCGCGCGGTTCTTGATCAGGGCGGTCTCCGTGAGCTCTACCTCGAGCTGGTGGGGAGACAGCCCGATCTCTCGGGCCAGGGTCAGGATCTGCTCGGCGCGTTCGGGCAGGTGCAGCTCCGCCGCGGAGATGTTCAGGGAGACCCGGAACCCACCAGCAGCCTCGCTCAGCGGCCAGCGGCCTGCCTCCCGGCCGATCGCCCGGAGCACCCCGTCGGTGAGCTGCACGATGTGTCCGCTCTCCTCCGCGATGGGGACGAAGGTGGAGGGCGGGATCAGCCCCCTCGTAGGGTGCGCCCAACGCGCCAGGGCCTCGACCCCGATGACGCGACCGGTCGGGGCGTGGACCCGGGGTTGGTAGGCGAGGTGCAGCGCGTCGTTGTCGAGGGCTTCGGCGAGCTCGGCGGCCAGCTCCATGTGCTCGGCGGAGGCGCGACCCAGCTCGGGCGTGTAGAACAGCAGCGTGTTCGAGGGCTCCCGGTGGGCGGCCAGCGCGGCGCTCTCGGCCATCCAGAGCAGCTCATCGACGCGCCCGCTGTCCTGTGGAAAGAAGCTGACTCCGATCGCGACCTCCACGAGCACCTGGTGCTGGTGGATGCTCAAGCCAGCGCTCCAGCAGGAGCGAAGCCGCTCGGCGATGGCCGTCACGTGTTGCGGAGAGGTGGCGTCAAAGGCCACGACCACGAAGCGGTTCTCCGCGGCGCGGAAGATCGAGTCGCCCTGTCGACAGGCGGCCCGGCAGGACTGCTCGAGGGCCTCCAGGAGGTCCGGCGCTTTGGTGTAGCCGAGGTCGATGTAGGAGAGTCGGTTGATGTCGAGGACCAGCAGGGCGCCTCGCCGCGCGGTGTTGATCAGCGGCGCCAGGTTCCCGTGGATGGCCTGGCGGTGAGTGGTGCCCTGGGAGGAGCCGTGCTCCTCCTCAACGGATGGGCGTGCCCGCTGTCGCTTGAACCACCCCATGGCTCTATCGGGGGGTGGGGTGGGCTTGGAGGAGCCCACGACTTGCTGGATGTTCTGAGGCTATTCGCTCTCTTCGCGACATCTCTTCCCCCAATGATTTGTTGTCCCTCTTTGAGGGGTAACGGATCTCCCCGGCGGGAGTTGAGGAGGTTAGCGGGGCTGATGGGGAAGCTCGGCGAGTCCCTGGAGATCTCGGGCTGACAATGGAACCCGGTTCACGCCATGAGCGGGGCCGAGCGGCTTCAGAGCGACTACGAGCGGCTCGCACGCGCCGCACGGCGCGCGCCAACTGCGAAGAGGATCCGTTGAGGAGCGCGACGTCCCAGCGCCGCACACTAGAGGGTGTTGCGACGTCAGATGCCTCGCCGCAAGGCGCTTCAGCTCGCCCTTCAGCGCTCCTTCGTCGCTGTCTCTGAAG
>Ga0316204_10009897_pt1 | contig 12517 bp, 9 predicted proteins | sample 6monrhotite_MG_2_FD_205661 | JGI IMG/M metagenome (GOLD analysis project Ga0316204, IMG submission 205661) | Microbial mat bacterial communities from mineral coupon in-situ incubated in ocean water Damariscotta River, Maine, United States -... | ecosystem: Environmental > Aquatic > Marine >...
TTCTTAATCGCGTATACAAAAACTACAACCGAACCGAAAACATATAGTGTTTTGACCAATAAGAGTTATCAAGATTTGAAATAATCACTCCCTTACTGGTCGATGCGTGCATAAATTCTGAATTACCTAGAGCCATTCCAACATGCAGCTTGTTGTAGCCCGTTTTAAAAAATACCAGATCACCCGCTTTAAGCCGCGATTTTGAAACTGAAGTTCCAAGTTTCGCTTGCTGCTCTGTCGTTCTTGGCAAATGTTTGGTAAATTGATTTTTAAAAGTAACTTGAACAAATCCTGAGCAATCGACACCTCGCTTACTTAAACCGCCATACTGATAAGGGGTTCCTTTCCAACTAGCATATTGAGATAAAAGTTTTTGTTTTACAGACCGAGTAGGCGATATTTTTGATTGATGCTTTAGCTTTTGTGAAAGTGTAGTAGCGTAATCTGAGGGTAAATTAGCAGACTGCGTAGAATTTCCCGCACAACAAGTTAAAACGACAACTGCAAATAAAAATAACCTTTTCAGCATATTTCATTTTCTATATTTGCCTAAATTTGTCGTACTAGAATAAACAACTAAAGATGAATGGACGGTGAACTAGATAGCAAGTTCTTAATTTAGTGTACTTTTTTACTGCGTATTCCTGCGAACGTGAACTGCTGACCACCGCACTGAACCTCCAATCACTTGCACCCGGATAAATTGATTGTTTCTTGTACAACTATTTTCACTATCTTAAAAGCCTTTTAATATCATGAAATAATGCACTGTTTATTTAAAACTAGACAAAGATCAGCTTGATCCCACAAGCCTTCACAAATATAGTAGATATCGTAAGTAATGAAAAAGCCAGTAGAGTTGCACCTCATACTGGCTTTATAAGTTCAATAAACACTGAGAGAGTAATTTATGAAACTTGAGTATATAGTAAACCCACTTATAAAATTAATCAATGTAGTTAAGTCTAATCGTTTTGATACTGCGCTAACAATTTTATTATTGTTTGTAGCGTTTAGCCCTTTTTGGCTATTCTAATTTTTTTGCTGGGGCTAGAGGTTTTATAATTGCGCTTGGACGACTTATGAGCAGTTCAGCCTTTTACTTTCCTACTTGTACCCCGATAAATTAAGCTTTTTATCTTCATCAAAGCCTTTATCACCACGGTACGTTGGGTTAAAAACAGATCGAGTAGGTTGGCGGTGCAAACCCCAACATTAATGGTTGAATTAATATCGAGGCTTCAATGTTGGGGTTCGTAAACTCACCGCCAACCTACAAAAAAGGATTACAAAAGCAAAACTATTTTGTCTTAGCAGTCTTCTTAGCGGTAGTTTTCTTTTTGACAACTTTTTTCTTGGCTGCCTTCTTTTTAACCACTTTTTTCTTTAAAGTCTCTTCCCACTTACCATCCACATAATGAGCACTCCAACCGCTGGCTTTGCCATCAACTTCACTCATCACATATTGCTCTTTAACTTTACGACTATAACGATACATCGCTTTGTTACCATCAGGATCGGCAACTGGCGCGGTAGTTAAATATTCAAATTTAGGATCGAGTTGATCTTTAACCGTTAACAGTTCTTCAACCAAAGGAGCGCGAGTCTCACGATTTCTCGGAAACTGACTTGCCGCCAAAAAGATACCCGACGCGCCATCTCGTAAAATATAATGATCATCCACTTTTAAACATTTAAGATCCGGCATGGGAATGGGATCAGCTTTTGGTGGAGCGGCTTCACCATTGCGCAATAATTTACGAGTGTTTTTACATTCTTCGTTTGTGCAGCCAAAATATTTACCAAATCGTCCGACTTTTAATTCCATATTTTCGCCGCATTTATCACATTCGATAATCGGTCCATCGTAACCTTTAATTTTAAAACTACCCTCTTCGATCAAGTAGCCTTTACACTTTGGGTTGTTACCGCAAACATGTAGTTTTCGATCTTCATCAATTAAATAACCATCCATTGCGGATTCGCAAACCGGGCAACGTTTTTTCAATAATAAATTACGGCTTTCGGCTTCTTCATCTTTATCGACCGCTTCTATTTCATCGTCGGTAATAAGGTTCATTGTGTGCTTGCAACGTTCAGCAGGCGGTAAAGAAAATCCGCTACAGCCTAAAAAGGTTCCCATAGATGAATTACGGATCATCATATTATTGGTTTTACATTTAGGACATAACATATCCATTTCGACCGACTTTTGGTTTTCCATTCCGCCGTCTTCAACAGGTAATTCAGCTTTTTCCAATCGTTTGGTTAAGTCATTGTAAAAGTCTGTTAAAGTTTCTTTCCAATACTGTTTGCCGCGCGCGATAACATCTAATGTTTCTTCCATTTTTGCGGTAAACGAATAATCCATTAAGTTATCAAAACTTTCGCCTAATCTATCGGTGACAATTTCGCCCATTTTATTGGCATAAAAACGCCGATTTTTGACGATGACATAACCACGATCCTGGATAGTTGAAATGATAGAGGCATAGGTAGACGGACGTCCAATCCCTCTCTTTTCCAACTCTTTGACTAACGCGGCTTCGCTGAATCTTGCAGAAGGTTTGGTGAAATGTTGCTTTGGCAATAGTTTTTCAAGTTTAAGCACTTCGCCCACAGTGACTTCAGGTAAAATAGTGTCGTCATCATTTTTACTTTTTCTTGGTGGTTGAACCGCCGTCCAACCGTCAAATTTTACCACTCGGCCTTTGGCCGCTAATTGAAAATCGTCGGCTTTAACAATTAAATTGGTCACATCATAAATCGCATCGGTCATTTGACAGGCAATAAATTGTGCCCAAATTAGCTGATAGAGCTTGATAGCGTCGTCATCAACATTTTTTAGGTGTTTGGTACGTGTGCGAGCATTCGTTGGTCTGATCGCCTCATGTGCTTCCTGCGCGCCTTCTTTGCTGGAATAAAATTTTGGAGAATCCGGCAAATATTTATCGCCATGATTTTCCTTAATATAATCGCGACACATGGCAAGCGCATCTTGGCTTAGCATGGTCGAGTCGGTTCGCATATAGGTAATATAACCCGCTTCGTACAATCTCTGCGCGAGCATCATGGTTTTTTTTACGTTATAACCCAAGCGTGTACTGGCCGCCTGCTGGAGTGTGGAAGTAATGTACGGCGCGCTTGGTTTACTTTTAGTCGGTTTAGAATCACAGCTCTCAACCACAAGATCGGCTTTTTTTAATTGCTGTTGAGCTTCATCGCTTTGTTGTTTGTTGATCGGGCGATATTTTTTATCTTGATAGCGACGCACTTCTAAATTGAGCGCGTTATTTCCCGCAGTTAGAGTATCGGCATATAAACTCCAATATTCTTCAGGAATAAATGCTCGGATCTCTCTTTCTCGCTCAACAATCAGCTTGACCGCCACCGATTGAACTCGTCCTGCCGACAAACCTCGTGAGACTTTTTTCCATAATAATGGCGACACCATAAAGCCAACTACACGATCAAGAAAACGCCTTGTTTGCTGAGCATTGACAAAATCCATATCCAATTCGGTTGGTTTAGAGAAGGCTTCGGTGATGGCTTTTTTAGTGATCTCGTTAAACACTACTCGTTGATATTTATCATCACTGCCGCCGATCTCTTCGCGTAAATGCCAAGCAATTGCTTCTCCCTCTCTATCCAAATCCGTTGCGAGAAAGATTTTGTCAGCATCTTTAGCGTATTTTTTTAGCTCTTTTACGACTTTTTCTTTACCTGGGAGCGTTGCGTATTCAGCCGCCCAATCCTTTTCAGGATTTAAGCCCATGCGTTTAAATAGACCCTCTTTTGCCATCTTAGCTTTGTGGATAATTTTGGCTTCAGGTGATAATTTACGTGTCGCAGCAGCCTTCTTTGCCCGTTCCTTAGGATCGGAAGAACCAGCCGAAGCCTTGGTTGGAAGATCTCGCACATGACCGACACTCGACTTAACAATGTAGTCGTTACCAAGGTATTTATTGATGGTTTTTGCTTTAGCCGGTGACTCGACTATAACTAATGATTTGCCCATGAAATGAACTAATTCCTAATGATTATATTTATATTAATTTGCGTATTTAATGCTAGTTAATCTCAATACGAAACAAGAAAAACAACCTAATTTACCGCATGCCCGACTTGCTTTTACCGGACACCTACCTTCAACAAAATTGAAATCTTTAGCGCTCCGATTGAAATATCTAGAAGATGCTGGATTCCTTAAATTTAGTAATTGAGTTGGCTTGTTCTAGACTAGCTGCTCAATCGCCTATTTTCCTCCTTTTATTTTAGGATGATTTACATAGGGTACGTCAACTCTTTTTTCAATTTTTTGTGATTTTGATATTTATCAGCACTAAAAATCTGCTAGCGAGTCTCATTTGCTCATAACCAGTCGATGCTTGTTATTTCAACAAACTCAGAGGTGCCGGTTTGGTCACTCGATCAACCCCACGCCAGGAAGCTAGCATCATCAATAGAAACAATCCACTCGGCAACTGCCACCACAACGCAAAATGAAATTCAAACTCAATATCAAATATTTGCTGATATAAAAAATAACTCACTAATTCGATACAAATGATCGCTACCATTGCCGATAAAAGCGATAACCACAAAAATTCAAACCTGAAACTGGTAGCAATAAACTGTCGACTTGCGCCTAACGTCCTTAAAATAGCCGATTGATGTAGCTTCTGCGAAAAGGTATGCTCCATCGCCGCCCAAAGCAATGCGACCCCGGCACTGACCACAAAAATCATGATCAACTCAATCGCGGAACTAACTTTTTCTATAATTTGTTTAATCTCTGCAAAAATACGATCTAATTCAATAATAATAGCGGTTGGATGTTGATTCGTCAGATCGGCTACTAGTTTCTTTTTATCTTTGGGTAAATTAAACGCATTAATATAAGTGGGTGAAAAACCATCCAAAGAACCAGGGTTGGCGATAATGTAAAAATTAGGCGTAAATGTTTGCCAGTCGATTGAGCGTAAGCTAGTGATTTCTGCGCTCCAATTTTCGGAGCCTATATTAAAAGTGAGACTATCACCTATTTTTAACCCTAACGTTTTAGCCATTTTATCTTCGATGGAAATAGTCGCTTTCTTTTTCACCCCTTTAGATTGAACGGAGTCGAAATCGAGTTCATTGCTTGGCGTTGCCCTTCGACTACGCTCAGGGAGCGGACTGTCTTCAAGACTAGCAGCCCAACCCCATCCTCCTTCAACAATTTTATTTCCTTTGGGCAAAGATTCTGTCCAAGTCATATTTAGTTCACGTTTAAGCGAATTATGTTGCATGGCTTTTTCAGAAAGAATATCTTTGATGTCAGCACCATTTATTTGCACTACTCGTCCGCGAACCATTGGGTAAGTTTCGCTTGAGATAACTTGGTTTGTGGTTAAAAACTCATCGACTTTCGGTGCCTCGGATGCTGGAATATTTACCATAAAATGATTAGGCGCATCATCCGCCAAACTCTGCTGCCACTTGCTCAAGAGTTCTGTCTTAATGATCACGACTAGCGCGATCACAAAAACGGTGCTACTGAAAGCCAGCAAGTGTAGTAAGGTGACATTTTTATTGGCGTCAAGTTGCCTCAAGCTATAATTGACCGCTGCACTTTTAGACTGAGTTAAACGCCTAATCTGCGACATTACCAATTTAGATAACAAGCCAAAAATCAGCGCCATAGCAAGTAATCCCGCGAACACACTCATGAGAAGTTTTACATCACCCATTTGCACATACATTACGATAAACAGAGCGATAGCCGCCGCGCCATAAACAGACCAAGCGCTGACTTTCATCGGTTCTAATTGGCGACGCAATACCCTCATGGGTGGCACACTTTTAAGCTGGATCAAGGACGGCATTGCAAAACCGAGTAGCAAAATAAACGAAGTCAACATAGGTAAAAACAAAACAGAAAAATCAGCCGCAGGTAAGTTCTCGCCAAAAAGCTCAGCAAGCCAGGTGACCATAAGCGATTGAAAAACAACCCCAAGCAAAGCGCCGACACCAATCCCGACAAAACTAACCATCAGCAAAATCATCAAAAAAATACTGATCACTTGTTTATTGTTCATTCCAAAACAGCGCATCAACGCGCTCATATCAAATTGCCTGGTAGCAAATCGATTGGCTGACATAGCGATAGCAACGCCTAATAAAATAAGCGTTAACAGACCAGACAGGCTGATGTATTTTTTGCTACGTGCAATTGCTGAACCCGCCATTGGCGATTCATCAAATATGGTCACTAGTCGCTGACTGGTATCTAGCTGAGGTTTGATCCATTGATTAAATTCTGATACATCATTTTTAGCACCAACAAATAAATATCGATAATTCACCCGACTGCCGGGTTGAATAATTTTAGTCGCTTCGAGATCTTGCAACCCAATAATCGCGGTAGGCGCAATATTAAACAGGGTCGATCCTTGCCCCGGCTGCAGCATAATCGTGCCATCAATTTCAACATCGATATATCCGAGTTCTAGTTTTTGCCCCTTTTGCGCAGATAACACCGCCAGAATTCTCGGTTCGATCCAGATTTTACCTTTGCTTGGATGTCCGGTGACTGTTTTGGTTTTGGAGTAAGGTGTATCTGCGATTTCAATGCGCCCTTTTAACGGATAGTTATCAGACACGGCTTTTACCGCCGATAGCTGCAACTTATCATTGGCAAATAAAACGCTGGCAAACTCGACAATCTCAGCCCGTTCAAGTTTTAATTCTTTGGCTTTTGTCAGCCAGTTTTCATCGACTGCTTTAGGCGATGTGATCACCAGATCAGCACCCAATATTTGGGAGCTTTGCTGACTGGTTCCTGTTTCAACCCTATCAATGATTAGATATATAACACTGACGGAAGCCATTGCAATCGCCATAGCAAAAATCAAATTGAGCAAATCACCGCGCCGCCAATCTCGTCTAAAAATTCGCAGTGCAATCACCAATAGTTGCCATTGATTGATCATACTGAAGGCTCTTCGATTGAAGTTAACGAACTTTTCACCACTTCACCGGCACTTAATGTAATTGAATGATCGCATCGCTCAGCCAATTGATGATCATGGGTCACCAAAATCATGGTGGTATTAAAGCTTTTATTTAGGTCGAACATTAAATCGATCACTTTTTGACCTGTATTCGTATCTAAGTTTCCGGTCGGTTCATCGGCTAACAACAATTTTGGCTGAGACACAAAAGCTCTCGCTATAGCCACTCGCTGTTGTTCCCCACCAGAAAGTTGATTGGCGAAATGAGTTAATCTATGCGACAAACCGACTTTTTCTAGCATGGCACTCGCCTTATTTTTGGCATCTCTATCACCTTTCAGCTCAAGCGGCATCATCACATTTTCTAAAGCAGTCAAACCATCTATCAGTTGAAAACTTTGAAAAATAAAACCCAAATTATCTTTGCGAGATAACGCTCGTTGCTCTTCTGATAATTCAAAAATTGATTGGGATGCAAGCCAAACTTCGCCTGATGTGGGCTTATCTAAACCGGCCAGTAAACCGAGTAAGGTTGTTTTTCCTGAGCCCGACTCACCTACAATGGCAAGGCTTTTGCCTTCCTCTAGTTCAAAAGAGACTTGATTTAATATAAGTAGATCAGCGTCTAAAGTAGCGACGCTTTTACACAAATTAACTGCTTTTAGCATTTTTTGCTCGGCTTTTTGAGGATGTTTGATCGATTGGGCTAATAGTTTAGCCATTTGAGTAGAATTGCAAGTCTATAATTGTAAATGAGTTTAAATGTCGCAGCTGAACGATTAGCTAACAGCCCTGAGAGGTGCAAGTTTTAGATTATTCCGCCCGCTATCTTTTGCCAAATAAAGCGCCTCATCACAGCGTTTAAACCATGAATCTCTAGACTCGTTTTGGTAATACTCGGCTACTCCGAGGGAAATCGTAAGTTGTCGAGTATCGACGATTTTTGCTTGCTCAATAAGTGTTCGAATATCATCAGCGACTCTTTTTGCTTTTTCACTATTTGTACTCGATAAAACAATAGCGAACTCTTCACCGCCGATACGATAGATTTTGTCTACTTTTCGCAGCCTTTTAGAAACCAGCCGCCCAAGTTTACATAAAACATCATCACCGACAGAATGTCCATATTCATCGTTTAAGCTCTTGAAATGATCAATATCAAACAATATCAGGCTAGTATGTTGACTATCTCTCACCGAGCCTATCGCTTCGTCTAGCCTCTCTTCAAAAGCGCGGCGGTTACGCAAATTGGTCAGCGGGTCTCTTCTGGAAAGTTGGGTTAATGCCTCATGCTGCTGCTGGGTAATGTTAGCAAAAATAAAAACCGCCATACAGGTGAAACTCACAGTAAAAAGGTAAGTTTCAAACTCAAAGAGTTCCATTAACGGATATAAAATATAAGCTCCCCAACTTATGCAAATCAGACAAAATATTGCCGCTACCTTTGCTCTAACAGCAAAAAATAATGCCACCAATGCAGGATAAGACCACATAAGCTCGTCTCTACCGTTAAGATTAAACCCAATTAACAACCCGATTACCAGAGTAAGTGCAAAAATCATTCTCGCAATATATTCTTTACGAGTCTTGTATACATAAAGAGCATTAAATACAAAAACAACAAACAGAGCGATGTTAAAAACTGCATGACCCCATTCTTTTGCAAATATTCTTAAAAAAATAAAAGGGAATATCCCTAAAGCAAAGGTTACCGACAAAGAGATAAGAATAAGTTCTCGTCTCTTGCGGGGGTTAGCCATTTTTTTAGTACCTTCTAACGTCAAAATAAGCCTATTACGCAAATATGATTGCAAAACATTTATAATACCTCTCATTATTATAGACAATAAAACAGTAATTGTTGGTTACAAAGTCTTTTATCTGACATTATGATCAGCATTAATATTGATATATCATTCAGCTTGTCAAACGCCGTTTATTTAAGGAATTATGTGTCATGCCAATATACCGAAATTTCTTCTGCATAGTTTTAGCTTTTGCCAGCCTGTTGATTGCCTCGCAAAGCGTCATTGCAGCCGAAAAAAACATACTGGTGTTTGGCGATAGCCTAAGCGCAGCCTATAACATCCCAACCGAAAAAGGCTGGGTAGCACTGCTTGAACAACAACTTCAATCAGAGAATAAGAATATCAGAGTGGTCAACGCCAGCATTAGTGGTGAAACTTCCTCGGGAGGGCTTGTTCGATTTCAGTCACAAATAGACAAAGCAATGCCTGACATCGTTATTCTCGAACTGGGTGCCAACGATGGCTTGAGAGGATTTAACCTAGACACCACTCGTAACAACCTAACAGAAATGATCCGAATAAGTCATGACATTGGCGCATCGGTGATTTTAGCGGGTATTCATATGCCACCTAACTACGGACGTACTTACACTCAAAAGTTTGATCAGATCTTCGTTGATTTGGCTAAATTAGACAAAGTGAGCTTGATCCCATTTATTCTGGAAGGTGTCGCTACAGTGCCTGAGCTAATGCAAAAAGACCGACTTCATCCGAACGAACAAGGTCAGGAAGTTATTCTAAAAACGGTCAATAAGTACTTAATGCCTATACTCGAGCAACTCACAGCAAATACCGCCGACCCAAAAATAGGAGGTTCACAATGAGCCGAGAAACAATCGCATATGAAGTCAATTTTGACGGCTTAGTCGGTCCGACCCATAACTATGCGGGATTATCCGTAGGCAATGTCGCCTCACTTAAAAATGCCGCTCAAAAATCAAACCCAAAACAAGGCGCTCTACAAGGCTTAGCTAAAATGAAAGCCTTGTCAGATATGGGACTCAAACAAGCGGTATTACCACCTCTAGAACGACCCGATGTGCATGTTTTACGTCAATTAGGCTTCAGTGGTAGTGACGAACAAGTTATTATACAAGCCGCAAAGGAAGCACCATCTGTATTTGCAGCGACTTGCTCTGCCTCTAGTATGTGGACAGCCAATGCCTGTACGATTTCTCCTAGCGCTGATACTAATAACGGTAAAGTACACTTTACTGCCGCGAATTTATCCAATAAATTTCATCGTTCTATCGAAGCGCCAACCACTTCGCGAGTTTTACAAGCCATTTTTTCTGATAACACCTATTTCGATCACCATGAACCTTTACCTATGGGCGATCATTTTGGTGATGAAGGCGCGGCCAACCACACTCGTTTTTGTGATTCTTATGGTCAGCAAGGAGTTGAATTCTTTGTATTTGGTAAATATGCCTTTGATAACAGTAAGCCCTTCCCAAAAAAATACCCTGCTCGGCAAACCTTTGAAGCATCGCAAGCGATCGCAAGATTGCACCAGTTAAACGATAACAAGACCGTTTTTGCTCAGCAAAATCCAAACGTGATCGATGCAGGTGTTTTCCATAACGATGTCATCGCGGTAGGAAACAAAAACTGCCTGTTTTACCATGAAACGGCTTTTTTAGATTCAGATAAAGTCATTGCGGACTTACAAGAATCCTACGGTGACTCGCCGATGTATTTTATAAAAGTGCCTGAATCTGAGGTCAGTATTGATGATGCAGTGCATACTTACCTGTTTAATAGCCAACTGGTGAGCCTGGATGATGGCTCAATGGCGATTATCGCTCCCGGAGAGTGCCGCGAAAACAAGCGGGTTAAATCTTACCTGGATACTGTAATCGCGAGCGATAACCCGATTAACAAAGTCGAAATTTACGATGTGAAACAAAGTATGCAAAATGGCGGTGGTCCAGCTTGCCTAAGACAGAGAATAGTCCTGACTGACACGCAAATCCGCTCCAGTAATTCGTCTGTTTATATGAGCGATAAACTCTTCACAACACTGAATACTTGGGTAAAAAAGCACTACCGAGACTCGTTAGATGAAACAGATCTTGCTGATCCACAGTTGTTGATCGAATCTCGTTCAGCTTTAGATGAATTGACTCAAATTTTAGATCTAGGCTCGGTTTATCCGTTTCAACTATAAGTTCTAGCCAATTTAGCAAGATTGACATTGTATTTGCATTGCTAGTCGCAAGGCTTTATTCTTGGCGATTGGGTCATCTCTTGACTAGCTAATAATTATAAGTAATTTAACTAATTTTATAGATAATAGAGTAATAAAATAATGAATTTGACTGCAAAAGTTTTGATTGGAATGGGGCTTGGATTGATTGTAGGGCTAGGTATTAATCTGACAGATTTATACTTCATGGATGGCTCATTGATGCAAGCCGGAACATTCACTAATGAATATATAGTCAATGGATTTTTTCATATCGTTGGCAAAATGTTCGTTAACTCTTTAAAAATGTTAGTCGTTCCTTTAGTACTTTTTTCCCTAATCTGTGGTGTATGCGGAATTGGAGACATCAAACTGCTAGGTCGGATAGGTTCTAAGTCATTCTTTTTATATATGATGACAACTGCTATCGCCATAGCAACCGCAATTGTTATTGCTGTCAGTTTAGGTATCGGTAAAGGGATCAGCGCAGACACCAGTTCTACGTTTGTAGCTAAAGATGCTCCTCCTCTGTCACAAGTACTTATCGATATAATTCCTAGTAATCCTATTCAGGCAATGGCGAGCGGTGAGATGTTATCTATAATATTTTTCGCAATGCTGGTCGGTATAAGTATATTGTTAGTTGGTAAAAAAGCGAAAAGTCTAGTTGAAAGCATAGAATTATTGAATGAAGTAATGATGAAAATGGTCGGTATCATCATGTCGCTCGCTCCGTATGCTGTATTTTGCCTGTTGGCAAAAGCGATGGCTAATTTGGGAATGGATCTTCTCCGCGAGTTGATCTGGTATGTTGCGGTATTAGTTGGCGTATTACTTTTTCACTTATTCGTGACTATACAAGCAGTACTCGTCATATTTTCTCGGCTCAGTCCCATTAAGTTCTTAAAGAAAATCCGTAATGCTCAAGTTTTTGCCTTTAGTACATCGAGCTCTAACGCAACAATTCCTGTTACGTTACGAACAGTTACCGAAAGACTCGGAGTCAACAACTCTGTTGCGTCATTTACTATTCCTTTCGGCGCAACGATTAATATGGACGGTACGGCAATCATGCAGGGCGTAGCAACTGTCTTTATTGCGAATGTTTACATGGTTCCTATGGAGCTAAGCGATTATCTTATGGTTATTTTGATGTCCGTGTTAGCGTCAATTGGAACAGCCGGTGTTCCGGGAGTTGGACTAATAATGCTCTCGATGGTATTTGCTCAAGTTGGACTTCCAATGGAAGGAATTGGATTAATTTTAGGCGTTGATCGCTTGCTCGACATGGTTCGTACTGCAGTCAATGTATCTGGTGATTTAGTAGTATCTACAGTGGTTGCCAAAAGCGAAGGTAAAATAAATCTTGATGTTTTCAACGACCCTGATGCTGGCACCTTCGATACAGATGAAGTGCACATCGACGAAGCAGCTGAGCATGAACTAGCTGATGCAGTCGCGGCAACTCACGACAAATAAATACTGAGCAAAAATGGGGTTCACCCGAACCCCATTAATATCCAATC
>Ga0316204_10009898_pt1 | contig 12515 bp, 12 predicted proteins | sample 6monrhotite_MG_2_FD_205661 | JGI IMG/M metagenome (GOLD analysis project Ga0316204, IMG submission 205661) | Microbial mat bacterial communities from mineral coupon in-situ incubated in ocean water Damariscotta River, Maine, United States -... | ecosystem: Environmental > Aquatic > Marine >...
TTAATTTTGCGGACTACTTAAGTGCTTGGACAAATTAAATCGGACATTAACTAATCTAATCTTTTGGGCTTATCCATCGTTGCAAAGCCCTTAAATAAAGATATTCGCGGCCTTTACGCCTTGCCTAAGCCCAAAATCTTTAGCAATTTAATGGCGACCCAATTTTGTCCAAGCACTTAGTTCTTTTTGAATCTAAATTGAAAAGGCCTCTTCTTCGAAGGAGCACACTCTTGAGTCTTGGTTTTCTGAGCTTCTTGAGGGGGCCGAAAAAGGAGGAGAAGACGTAAAAGTCAAACATCATTCCGCAATCCGCAACACTGCGGAATGATGTTTAAAAAGCTATTGCACCAGTTTAACGCAATTAATTTAGGTCTGCAAAACCCCCACATTAAAAGGCTCCATGGGTGCATTGTTGGCTGCTTCGATACCCATCGAGATCACCTTACGGGTTTCGCGAGGATCGATGATGGCATCCACCCAGAGCCGTGATGCAGCATAGTAAGGGCTTGTCTGGTCATCGTATTTCGCCTGAATAGAGGCTAGCAATTCTTTTTGGGCTACTTCGTCCAGGGCTTCGCCCCTTGCTTTTTTCCCGGCTACCTGAATTTGTAAGAGTACTTTGGCTGCCTGAGCACCACCCATCACTGCAATTTTTGCAGTAGGCCAGGCCACAATCAAGCGAGGGTCATAAGCTTTCCCACACATGGCATAATTGCCTGCGCCATAGGAGTTCCCCATGACAATACTAAACTTAGGCACTGTAGAATTAGATACAGCACTCACCATCTTGGCACCATCTTTTATGATCCCACCGTGTTCGGAACGGGAGCCTACCATAAAACCGGTTACATCGTGTAAAAAGACCAGCGGTATTTTCTTTTGATTACAGTTCATGATAAAGCGGGCAGCTTTATCTGCGGAATCGGAATAGATGACCCCTCCAAATTGCATTTCCCCTTTGGCATTTTTCACCACCTCGCGGTTGTTGGCTACAATACCGACCGACCAGCCATCGATTCGGGCATAGGCGCAAATAATGGTTTTACCATAGCCTTCTTTATACTGAGTAAACGTAGAATCATCGACCAAACAGCGCAGCAGATCAACGGTCGCATAAGGTTTGTTTCCCGCAGGAGGAAATATCTCTAAAAGCTGATCAATCTTCACTTTGGGAGGAAGCGCTTTTTCACGATTGAACCCCGTTTTAGAGAAGTCGCCCATTTGGGCTACTAATTGTTGGATGGTATCCAAACAGCTGGCATCATCCTTCATTTTGTAATCCGTGACTCCGGAAATTTCGGATTGCGTGCTGGCTCCTCCTAAGGTTTCCTTATCTACAGTTTCGCCAATGGCTGCTTTTACTAAGTAAGGGCCTGCCAAAAAGATCGAGCCGGTCCCTTCGACGATCAAAGCCTCATCGGACATGATCGGCAAATAGGCTCCTCCGGCAACACAGCTTCCCATGATGGCTGCGATCTGTGGAATCCCCATACTTGACATCCGTGCGTTATTCCGAAAAATGCGCCCAAAGTGTTCTTTATCGGCAAAAATTTCATCTTGCATGGGCAGAAAAACACCCGCACTATCGACCAAATAGATAATCGGCAAACGGTTTTCCATAGCAATCTCCTGTGCTCTAAGGTTCTTTTTACCCGTGATTGGGAACCAAGCTCCGGCTTTTACAGTGGCATCATTCGCAACCACTATACATTGTCGTCCCTGTACATAAGCGATCACGACCACTACTCCACCGGCTGGGCAACCTCCGTATTCCTCATACATTCCATAACCTGCCAAGGCCCCAATTTCTACGACTGGACGATCCTCATCAATCAAATAATCAACGCGCTCCCGAGCGGTCATCTTACCCTTATCTTTTTGCTTTTGAATACGTTTTTCGCCACCACCCAAGGCAATCTTTTTTAAGCGGTGTTGTAATTTCGATAACAAAAGCAACATTTCATCTTGGTTCTTACTCGCTTGCAAATCGACTTTTTCCATTCAGTTTGATTTATTTATTTGGTTGGTTTGGGCTTTAATTCCTTATTCTACATCTAATTCAAAGCTATAATAGTAAGGCTCTTTAGGATCTGTATACCGTCCTTCGATGACCACCTTACCCGATTGAATCTTGAGTAGTCGGACAAACTGTTCAACTCCGTAGACATCCGTTTCACCTAATTTCGTAATGATAAATCCTGGTTCCATATTGGAGGATTCTACTTTACTAAATTTATAGATGCTTACTACTTTAATACCTTGCAAGCCTTCCATTTGTTTTTCTTCATTTCGGGTTAATTCTCGCAGATCAAAACCAATTTCGCGCAAAAAGGCTTTGTCCCGTGCGTGCATCAGTGTAGTATTGTTGCTTTTATTTTTTAGGGTAATAAAGGTTTTTTGGTGCTCGCCTTTCCGAATGAATTCTATTTCCAGGGTATTGCCCGGGCGAAAACGACCAACTTGTTCCTGCATTTCAGGGAGACTGGAGGTTTTAACTCCGTTGATACCTACAATAACATCTCCTTTCTTCAAACCGGCTTCATCTGCACCTCCCCCCACAGTAACCCGGGTAATATAGACGCCTTCGACAGCCTCCAGATTCAATTCTTTTGCTCGTTTGCTATCCACCTCATCGATAAATACACCCATCAATCCTCGTTGCACCATCCCAAACTCCTTAAGGTCACTTATAACCTTTTTAGCTAGGTTGGCAGGAACAGCAAAAGAATAGCCCTCATAACGCCCTGAGCGGGTAATAATGGCGGTATTGATGCCTACCAGTGCCCCTTGGGTATTCACCAAGGCACCACCTGAATTTCCAGGATTAACTGCGGCATCGGTCTGAATAAAGGATTCAATACGATCCTGGCCTTCCAGGATATCAATACTTCGGCCTTTAGCACTTACAATTCCGGCAGTCACGGTTGACTCCAGATTGAAAGGATTCCCTACAGCCAAAACCCATTCTCCAACTCGAACAGAATCCGAATTCCCAAAGGACAAGTAAGACAGGTTTTCTGCTTTTATCTTCAATAAAGCCAGATCTGTGGAAGGATCTGACCCAATCAGTTCTGCCTCAAATTCTCGTTTATCACTCATAGTTACATGAAACTCGTCGGCATCCTCTACCACGTGGTTATTGGTGACGATATAACCATCTGCACTCAGGATGACCCCAGAGCCGGAAGAAGCCCCTAAACTACCTCCTCGCAGGAAATTCAAACCACCTGTCCCTTGAATAGCACTGATATTCACTACCCCAGAGGTCACTTTGGCAGCCGCATCGGTGAAGTCCGTAGGGGCTGCAGAAGGGTACTGGGGAATCGCGTCATTAGAGATTCCGGGAGCAGGTTGTTGGGTATTGGCATACCGGGCAACGAGGGGTTCGCGCACAATAACTTCTTTTGGTTGCTCCAACATGCGATAAGCAAATACCGAAAGAAAGGCACTTAACACAGAAGAAATAATAATAGGCTTCAAATTTTTCATAAACACTTCTATTTAACAGATGCTTTTCTTTGCGAGGTAAATCCAGAGCTACTGGCGTAAATGGGGTTCTAATATTAAGCCTATTTTCTGGAATGCCCTACGGAGTAATATAACGATACTTAAGAATAAGTCTAGTATCATAACAACTGTAAATATATTTGGGTGTTGTCAAATGGACAATTATTTTTGCCAAGTATTGACATTGTAACTACAAAACCAAGATCATGAGCGATAATAACAAACGTAAGCCCTTTTGGTTGATGAATGATTTCGAAGAAGGGACTGGAAATATCTGGGGCTGGAAGTTTAGCAACTATGGTATGATCTTTATGGGTATCCTAATTGTGATCGCGGTTTATCGTCATATCGCCATGGATGTACCCTTTGAATACAAGCCTCCTACGGACGAACATTTACATCCTTTTCAAATAAATGCAAAAGCGGATACTACCAAACTAGATGGAAATGACTAAAATTCCTTTTTACAAATATCAAGGTGCTGGTAATGATTTTATTCTACTCGATCAGCGCCATCAAAGCTACATCGGAGCCGAGGATCAAAGCAAAATTGCTCAACTCTGTGACCGACGTTTTGGAATTGGAGCAGATGGCCTCATGTTGTTGGAGAAGGCTGCAGGTTACGATTTCCGGATGGTTTATTTTAATGCAGATGGCCGCGAAGGAAGTATGTGTGGAAATGGTGGTCGCTGTATCGTGGCTTATGCCCATTTCCTAGGTGTTTTTGAGGAGCGTTGTAACTTTATCGCGATAGATGGCCCACACGAGGCAATACTCAGTAAGCCAGCCTATGTAGAACTCAAAATGCAAGAAGTCCAACATATTGAGGCGCACGAACATCATTATATCCTCGATACTGGCTCCCCTCACTATGTCGCCTTTAGAGAAAGCTTAGAAGAAGTGGATGTGGTAAAAGAAGGACGCAAAATCCGTAATAGTCCGCCATTTGCTAAAGCAGGAATCAATGTCAACTTTGTCTGTAGCAGCGCGCCCAATCAGCTACAAGTTGCGACTTATGAACGCGGTGTAGAAGATGAAACATTGGCTTGTGGAACCGGCGTTACAGCTGCAGCATTAGCTTATCATCTGCGGCAAAACAAAACAGATAATCTAGCCGTCCAACTCCAAGTAAAGGGCGGACAATTAGAAGTTCGATACCAAGAAAGCAATGGCCTGTTCCATGATATTTGGCTATGTGGCCCTGCTGTTCAAGTTTTTCAAGGTGAAATAAAAATTTAAGCATGATACCCGTTAATCTCATAAGCGATACCGTAACTCGACCTACTCCTGCTATGCTAAACGCCATGATGGAGGCCCAGGTTGGAGATGATGTATTCCATCAAGATCCGACTATGAATACCTTGGAAGAAAAAGTGGCCACCATGTTTGGGAAAGAAGCGGCCCTTTTTTGTCCTTCCGGAACCATGACCAATCAGATTGCCATGAAAGTCCACACGCAACCTTTGGACGAGGTAATCTGTGATGTAAATTCGCATATCTACCAATACGAAACCGGCGGATACGCTTTTAATTCAGGGATCAGTGTCAACCTGCTCGAAGGAAGTTTTGGCAAAATCACCGCCGAACAAATTGAGGGCGCTATCAAAGCAGATTATGACTGGCTCCCCAGAACCAGTTTAGTTGTACTGGAGAATACTTGTAATAAAGGAGGAGGGAGTTTCTATACCTTGGATGAAGTCAAGCCGATTCAAGAACTCTGCCAGCGCAAAGGTCTTGCTTTACATCTGGATGGGGCCCGTCTTTTTAATGCTTTGGTAGAGAGTGAAGAAACGACGCAAGAAGTAGGCCAACATTTTGACAGTATTTCGCTCTGTCTTTCCAAAGGTTTGGGGGCACCCGTTGGTTCCGTTTTGATTGGGGATGCGCCTTTTATTAAACAAGCCCGCAGGTTCCGGAAAGTGATGGGTGGAGGTATGCGCCAGGCTGGATATCTGGCTGCTGCCGGGATTTATGCCCTGGATCACCATGTGGTCCGTTTAAAAGAAGATAATAATCGGGCCAAACTGTTGGGATCAACGTTGGAAGAATTGCCTTATGTCCAGGCTGTCCGCCCGGTCCAATCCAATATTGTGATTTTTGACCTGGCAGGAGATTTAACAGCGGAGCAATACCTTCAGCATTTAGCGGAGCAGAATATTCTGGCTTCTGCCTTTGGGCCACAAACTGTACGTTTTGTGACGCACCTGGAAGTCACGGAAGCTATGATAGAGCAGGTAGTAAGGGTATTGAAAGACCTAGTGGACAAGGTATAAAACCACTATTTGCAGCGACGAAACCATGATGAATGATATTGCTCTATGCCAAACAGAAGCAGAGCTTCTGTTTGGATTTCGTAAACCAAGACAAAAAGTACGGTTGGAGAATATTGAGAGCCAAGCCCCTGCAATATTTAGGATTTGCGGCGATCTATTTCATCCCGAATCTTGGCAGCTTTTTCATAATTCTCTTCTGCCAAAACTTCTTCGAGCATTTTATGGAGTATTTCCACCGTCAGAGAAGAAAGGGATTCTTTTAATTTCGGGCTTTCTTCTACGGCCATTAGAGGTTCTTCCTGCTCTGATTCTTCATCCTCCAGTACAATTCCTGCGGCATCCAGAATGAATTCATAGGTATATATGGGGCATTGAAAACGAACAGCCATAGCCAAAGCATCGGAAGTCCGGGAATCAATTTCTAATAAATTCCCATCCTTTTTCAGACATACTAAACGGGCATAAAAGACCCCATCGAGCAGGTTATTGATAACAATTTCTTGTAAATCGACTTTAAAAGTATCCAGTGTGTTTTTAAACAGATCATGCGTAAGTGGCCGGTTGGGAGTCATTCCTTCCATGGCCACAGCAATCGCTTGGGCTTCAAAACCACCGATCACAATTGGCAATCTTCTTGACCCAGACTTTTCGCCCAAAACCACGGCGTAATTATGTGACTGAGCAACACTGTGGGACAACGCTACAATATCTAATTCTATTTTCTTCATACCCTACAGCTATAGATGTAGATTGATTAGTTTAATATTCAGAATATTCCTGAAAAAATCAAGCCTTCGCCACTATATTCTAAATATCCTAAAAAGAGTGCAAAAATAGGAAATTTAGTAATCAAGTGCGAGTATTAAAGGTAAAATCTAGGCCTTTTTACGGAGTTTTGCTTCCTCCCATAAAAGATCCATTTCTTCCAGGCTCATTTCCTGTAAAGGTCGTTTGGCCTGTTCTTCAATAAATTCAAATCGAGCTTTAAACTTTTGGTTGACTCGTTCTAGTGCTGTTTCGGGATCTATTCCTTTAAACCGCGCGAAATTTATCAATGAAAACAAGATGTCGCCAAATTCTTCTTCCTTGGCCGCATCATCCATATCTAAATCTACGGCTTCTTTAAACTCTCCGATTTCCTCCTCTACTTTTTCCCAAACCTGATCTGAGTTCTCCCACTCAAATCCGACCTGTGCCGTTTTATCTTGCATCCGATAAGCTTTGACCATTGCTGGTAAAGATTGAGGAACCCCTTGCAAGACCGATTTCTTTCCTTCTTTGAGTTTGATTTGTTCCCAATTTTGTTTAACGGCATCTTCTGTATTGGCTACTACATCTCCATAGATATGAGGATGACGTTTTATCAGTTTATCGCAAACACTATTCAAGGCATCCCCAATGTGAAATGCCTTTTGTTCGTCCGCAATTTTTGCATAAAAGACCATATGCAAAAGTAAATCTCCAATTTCTTCTTTTACCTCTTCCAGGTCCTTCTTTAAAATAGCGTCTGCCAATTCATAGGTTTCTTCTATGGTAAGATTACGTAGGCTCTCCATGGTTTGTTTGCGATCCCAGGGGCACTGTTCCCGGAGTTCGTCCATAATGGTGAGCAGGCGTTGGAAAGCTATTAATTTTTGCTCCATTTCTGGTTTTTATTTTACCTTTGCAAGGTTTTTAAATTTGCGCTTTTCAATCAGAACTAAAGCGCCTACTGCTGTGTTCTAATTAAAAAATTGATCGATGAGCATTTTATACACCATGGCTATCATTTTTGTTTTCTTTGCCATCTCTTTTGCCCTGATTAACATTCGGCACATTTTTACTGGCAATGAATTCCGGGGTACTTGTTCCACGAACAATCCCATGCTGAAAAATCAGATTGGAGAATGTACGGTATGTGGTAAAACAGCAGAAGAAAGCTGTAAAATGCCGGAAGTGAAAGCTTCTTAATACTGGTCCAGCGCTAACATTACCAAACTACAGGCGTTTTCTACCTCTATCCCTTTGGATTTTGCCCATTGGTATAAGTAAATATTCTCCGCTCCTGGGTTAAAGATAATCCGCTTCGGATTAACTTCTTCAATGTAATCATAAAAAGCTTCCTGGTTTCGAGCATTCAAGTATAAGCTCAATGTGTCTACCGCTGTCAAGAGAGGCCTATCTTTTTGAACCGACACTCCCGCTACTATGCCTTCCCGCAAGCCAATAGCCACTACTTCATGTCCAGCATTCACCAATCGTTGAATGGCCTGATGAGAAACGCGATGAGGTTTTAAGGAAGCGCCCAAGACCAACGTTTTTTTATTTTCCATTAAAATTACTTGATTTTAAAAAGAGAACAAGGCATTGAGCGCATAGTTTGCTCAATGCCTTGTAAAGCATCTTATAAAGAAAAATAGAAGCTAAATTCCTCCAAAGACTATATCATTAATCGAACAGGGTCTTCAAGAATTCCTTTAAAGGTCTGTAAGAATTGCGCACCACTTGCTCCATCTACTACTCGGTGATCGCAAGAAAGTGTAACCTTCATCATGTTTCCTACCACGATATCTCCAGCTTGGACAATTGGTTTTTGGATAATACCTCCAACCGCTAAGATACACGCATCCGGTGGGTTAATAATAGCCGTGAATTCTTCAATGCCGAACATTCCTAAATTAGAAATCGTAAAGGTGTTCCCACTCATTTCATCGGGGCTCAGTTTACGCTCTTTCGCTTTAGCAGCTAAACTGCCTACCTCCGTTTTAATTTGGGAAAGGGATTTCATATCCGCGTAATGCACCACCGGGACTAAAAGTCCATCGGGCACCGCTACTGCTACTCCAATATTCACATCTTTATTCAGACGGATCTTATCTCCTAACCAAGAAGAATTAATTGCAGGATGCAGTCTCAAAGCTGCTGCTGCTGCTTTGATTACAAAGTCATTGAAGGAAATCTTCACCGGCGCAACTTCATTTATTTTTTTGCGCATTTGGATCGACTTGTCCATATTAATTTCTACGGTTAAATAGAAATGAGGTGCCGAGAATTTACTCTCTCCTAATCGTCGAGCGATCACTTTCCGCATTTGAGAAACGGGCGTATCCTCAAAGTTTGCTTCTCCTCCGTTAAAAGAGAAAGCAGCAACCGCTGGAGCAGGTTTTTCTGCCTGGGCCGGTGTACTCGGAGCCGTAGGTGCTACTGGTGGGGCAGCAGGTGCTACAGGCGCAGCAACTGGCGTTCCTGGTTGACTGATTGCAGCTTCAATATCTTTCTTTACAATTCTGCCGTGGTCTCCACTTCCTTGTACACTACTCAGGTCGATGCCTGCATCTTTGGCCATATTACGGGCCAGAGGTGAAGCTTTTACGCGCTGCCCATTCGCATCGGCAATTGCTGCTGGTTCACTGGCAGCTACCTCAACACTCGCTAATTCTTCTTGAGGAGCATCCGCACTTGAAGCAGTTGAAACACTTCCTGCTGATTTAATAGCAGCTTGCCAATCTTCTCCGGCATCGCCGATAACCGCAATGATGCCATTAACAGGAACGGTACCTTCTTTGACTGCAATATGTAATAGTACTCCGTCGAAAAAGCTATCTAGCTCCATCGTTGCTTTATCTGTTTCTACCTCTGCTAAGGTTTCACCAGATTCTACTTGATCACCTTCTTGCTTCAGCCAACCAATGATATTCCCCTCTTCCATAGTATCACTCATCAGGGGCATGCGAATCACTTCAGCCATAATATTTTTTTATTTTTAATTGCTTATTGGGTACCCGATCAATTTATTTGTTTTAAAAACTTGGCCCGCTGATCAGGAAATTTAATAAATTCGGCTCAAATTTAAAGTAATACAGGGGGTTCCCAAATTTTGTTCACCATATTTTTTGGATTACTCTTGAGAAGTGGGATTTCAGGGGCATTTTTATGGAAATTAATGTCCACCCCCTTTAATATAGCTGGAAATTTCTCCAGTTTTTTAATTCGGTGTATTTTGTGGCATGAACTTCTCTTCCAAAAATATTGAAAATGCGGTAAATGCCTTTGCGAGTTTACCAGGGATTGGTAAAAAAACCGCCTTGCGACTCGTTTTGCACCTGGTTGATCAAGATCCAGGAGCTACGCAAGAGTTTGCCGAAACCCTCCTAACCATGCGGCAGAATATTAAATCCTGCCAGCGTTGCCACAATCTTTCCGATCAAAATCTTTGTTCGATTTGCCAAACGCCTAAACGGGATCAAAAAATAATTTGCCTGGTAGAAGGAATTCGCGATGTGATGGCAATCGAAGATACCGCCCACTATTATGGCTTGTATCATGTATTAGGGGGCGTTATTTCTCCGATTGAGGGCATAGGACCTGAACAATTAAACATTGACAGCTTAATCCAACGTATAGAAACAGAAGGTATCCAGGAAATCATTATGGCGATTAGCCCGACTATTGAAGGAGATACTACTATTTTTTATATCTCTAAATTATTACAGCATAAAGGTGTTTCCATTAGCACTATTGCCCGAGGCGTCTCCTTTGGAGGGGAATTAGAATATGCCGATGGAATTACCCTGGGGCGATCCATTGCTGCTCGAAACCCTTATAACGTCCAAGGAGATTAATCCAAGCGCTTAAATACACTGCGTCTTAAAGTCCAGTATGCCCAAAACGATGCGTTCTGATCCAGCTTTTCAACTATCTGTCATCATTGTCAATTACAATGTAAGACACTTTTTGGAGCAGGCCCTGCGGTCGGTTCAGAAAGCATCAGAAGGGCTGAGCATAGAAACCTGGGTGGTCGATAATAACTCTCAAGACCAGTCGATTGAGATGCTACATCAGCAATTTCCGGAAGTCAACTTGATCCATAATCAACACAACCCAGGCTTTGCGGTCGCAAACAATCAAGCGATCCAAAAAGCTCGAGGTCAATACATCCTACTCCTCAATCCGGACACCGTTGTTCAGGAGGATACTTTTCAACGTTGCTTAGCTTTTATGGAGGATCATCCCAAAGCAGGAGGCTTAGGAATAAAAATGCTGGACGGTAGCGGGGCGTTTTTGCCAGAATCAAAAAGGGGTTTCCCCAAGCCTTTAGTCGCTTTTTGTAAAGCTTTTGGCTTGTCTAGTCTATTTCCAAAATCTCGGATATTCAATCAATACCACCTCGGATTTCTTTCGCCGGAAGCCAACCATCGAGTGGAAGTTCTTTCTGGGGCTTTTATGTTGATGCGCAAATCTGTTCTAGATGAAATTGGCCTGCTGGATGAGGCATTTTTCATGTACGGGGAAGACATCGACCTGTCTTATAGAATCGTACAAGCTGGATATGAAAATTATTATTTTTCGGAATCAAAAATTATTCATTATAAAGGGGAGAGCACTAAAAAAGGGAGTCTGAATTATGTTCGGGTATTTTACCAGGCTATGATCATTTTTACCCGAAAACATTTTCAAAGTGAACAGGCCCGGTTTTTTATTTTCCTCTTAAAAATTGCCATCTATTTTCGAGCTTTTTTAAGTTTGGTCTCCAACTTGGCCAAACGTTCCCTAATGCCCCTGCTCGATGCCGTCTTGATTTACGGAGGCTTATTTTTTCTTAAAAACTTCTGGGGCGTTTACCATTTTAACAGCCCGAATTATTTCGGTCGGTCCTTCTTACTATACAATGCGCCCTTCTATACTTTAATCTGGATTTTAGCCTTATATTTTTCTGGCGCTTATGATCGAAAGTCCAACTTGTATCGGGTAGTCCGTGGAATACTTTCCGGGACGCTTTTTATTGCTGCCTTTTATGGCTTCTTAAACAGCGAATATCGGTCTTCCCGAATGTTAATTGTACTGGGTACTTTTTGGTCTTTATTTTCTTTAAACACCTTAAGATTGCTCCGAACGGCTTTAGGTTTTGGAGATTTCCGCTTCGGAGGTTTGTCGCCCAAACGTTTACTCATTGTAGGGGATGCTGCGGAAGAAGCACGTATTCTCCCTTTACTCGGAAAAATTCAAGTACAGAGTAACTACATAGGTCTTTTAGATCCGGAAGGCCGGACACAAAACCCCCAAAGTCTGGGTCAGTTTAAAGATTTAGATCAGGTTTTAAACCTATTTCGGGTCAATGAATTAATTTTTTGTGCCAAAAACCTCCCCTACACCCAGATTATAAACAGCATGGAGCGCTTAGGCTCTGCTTATAGTTTTAGGATCATCAACCCGGAAAGCCCTCATATCATTGGTAGCCATTCTAAAAATAGCACGGGCGAATTATACACCCAGGATGTAGCCTTCCGACTTCAGGAAGCCCTATATCTGCGTAGTAAGCGGCTTTTTGACTTAACCACTTGTGTGGGCATGTTACTCCTATTCCCCTTGATGCTTTTGTTGGTCAAAAACCGAATTCGTTTCTTTCGCAATTGCTTCAATATACTAATAGGCAGGTATTCGTGGGTAGGTTACGACCCTGACCATACGGCTAAACTCCCCCCACTTAAACCAGGGGTTTTGAGGCCAGTACCCATCGCTCAAATTCAAAAGATCAGTTCTAGTCTAACCCAAAAGGCGAACTTCCTTTATGCCAAAGATTACCATTGGTGGAAAGATCTAAAATTGGTATTTCTACAACTTAGACAAGTTGACAAGCGTCCTAATTAATAAGTTTGTGGATAATTCTTCTCCCCCGCTTTTATCGAAACCTCTAGATGGTTTTCCGCTGGCGGGATCGGACAGCTATAGCCTTCACTATAAACACAGTAGGGGTTG
>Ga0316204_10009900_pt1 | contig 12512 bp, 8 predicted proteins | sample 6monrhotite_MG_2_FD_205661 | JGI IMG/M metagenome (GOLD analysis project Ga0316204, IMG submission 205661) | Microbial mat bacterial communities from mineral coupon in-situ incubated in ocean water Damariscotta River, Maine, United States -... | ecosystem: Environmental > Aquatic > Marine >...
TATCGCCAACAATACTTTTTACTGACTCTCTACCTTTATGATGAGGTGATATAAATGAAGCAAGCACAATATGGCCTGTCTCTGCAAACAATGAGGCAACTTCACCTGTGCGTCTTAAATTTTCTTCCCTGGCTTCTTTGGTAAAATCAAGATCATTATTCAAACCAGAGCGTAAAGTGTCTCCATCTAATATAGAAACGGTATACCCTTGTTGAAATAACATTCTTTCAACTAAGTTAGCAATTGTAGATTTACCGGCACCAGAGAGTCCTGTAAGCCATACAACACCACTTTTGTGACCAAGTTCGGTATTGCGTTTATCTCGCGTGATGAAGCCTTGATGTGGGTGAATATTGTTATCATCAGGTGATTCAATTTTAATTTTTTCACAAGTTGCAGGAGCCATAACATTCATCTCTCTTTTGCTTAATTTGTATTAAGAATAGACGTAGTTATGTGATTTATGCCATCTGGTTTTTGTGATCAACCTAGCAGTTTTTGTGAGTGATTTTGTTAATAATTGTTACTCAAAAGTTCTTTTGCTTAGAGTAAAACACATGTAATATCTAAGCTAATTACTCATATGCATTATCGTAATAGCTGAATGGAATCGCTAAACAAAAGAAGCCAACATTTAGACTAATTGTTTGAGAAATATAATGCCACTTGTTAAAAATGATAAAATCTCACCTAAAAATGTCCCATTAAGTGACGCTACTTTACAACGTTTATTGTCATTTTGTGAACGTCGTAAATTTCCCAAAAAAGGTATTATTTTCAGAGAGTCTGATCTGGCTAATAGTTTATATTATATTGTAGAAGGCTCCGTTGCCGTTACATCTGCAGATGAAGACGGACGTGAAATGATATTAGCTTACCTCCATAAAGGTGCTTTTATTGGTGAGATTGGTCTCTTTATCTCAGATATTCATCGTTCAGCAATGGTAAGAGCGCGTACCGAATGCGAGTTAGCCGAAATTAGTTATGAACGTTTCGATAGTCTGGTAAAAAATGAACTTCGTGAGCAACATGCAGAAATATTGAGTGCTGTTGGTTTGCAACTATCTGAGCGTTTATTAAAAACCAGTAAAAAAATTAGTTTATTAACCTCAATGGATGTAGCTGGACGTATTGCCAGAACATTGTTGGACTTATGTCACGAACCACATGCAATGACTCATCCAGAAGGCACACAAATCCACATCTCACGTCAGGAGATTGGTCGTATCGTCAGTTGCTCAAGAGAGACCGTTGGTCGTGTACTTAAGCAAATGACAGAAGATGGAATGATTGAAGTTAAAGGCATGGATATTGTTGTATATCATAGCCGATAAGCTATATTAAGATTTAATATTTAATGCTCGCACATCATCCCACTCCCGATCGGTTCCCTGTTCGATACCTTTTAAACGAATCTTTTTAAGTAACGCCTTACCTAATGGATCCTGCTCCATTTCCAAAAGAATCTTTTGTAATTTTGATACTACTTCTTGAGGTACACGAGGATGTGCAGCAAAAGCATGTGGCGTATAGCCATCTGACTTCCACAAAACTCTCAATTTATCACGATATTCAGGTGAAGTATTATTAAATGTGCGTAAAACTCCTCCACCAGCTGGGTAACGCCCACGAGCAATATTTCGGTATACAGAATCATGAGAAGAAACATATTTTGATGTAAACGACATATTAGCTTTGGATAATACCGCTGTCGGTACTAAGTTTGCAGCAAAAGCATTTGAAGGGAAGGCAAGTTCAGAGTTATCTAAATCATTAATAGAACGATATGGGCTATCTTTTTTAACAACCAGGATTCCTTTTAATCTTTTCTTTTTTGCTTTAGCAAATGCGTTATAACCTTGCTCGTCATGAAATACTGTATAGTGATAGGGATTCATATATACGATGTCATACTTTCCAGAAGAAAGACGTTTTTCAAATGTATCAATATTTCGTGCGGTTGCAAAACGAAGCTTTATATCAGATTTATTTTCCAGGTACTGGAGAATTGGTGACCATAGCTTTGAGAGTTTGCTGCCGTTAGTTTGTGGAACTATTCCAAATGAGTATTGCTGTGCAGCAAGTGAAACAACCGGATTTAGTGTTGTTACTAAAGCAACACCACATACGAGTTTGAAAAAAATCTTCTTATTCATGTTCTATCTCCACTTCAATATTTTATTCTGTACATAATCTATTTAATTTATAACCAACAATAGATTTTGAATATTTTCTAATAATTCATCTTCAGAAAATGGTTTGGTAAGATAAGCGCTGACACCTGCCGTATCGGCCATATCACGATGTTTTTCGGTCGATCTCGAAGTAATCATAATAACTGGAATGTTTTTTGTTTCAGGCTTATTACGAATATGTGATGTAAATTCAAGCCCATTCATTCTTGGCATTTCTAAATCGACCAGGATGATATCTGGTATGTGATTATCAAGAACCTCAATTGCTTCAATTCCATCCCTTGCCATTATGACATCGTAGCCAATATCTTTAACAAATTCTGCAAGAGAACGTCTGGCACTTAATGAGTCATCTATAATTAATGCGCTCAAGGTATCTTCTATGTTATTTGTTTCTGCGAGTCGCTGCTCTATAAGTGGACTTACATTTTTACTTACCGCCGTTCTTATAAGGCCGGGAAGGTCAAGAACAGGTGCCACACTACCATCACCAAGTATTGTGGCACCTTCGATGCCGATAATATCAGGTATATACGTTCCTAGCTGTTTTACGATTAAATCTTGATTGGCGATTACATTTTCAACAGAAACCGCATATTGGTAGCCCGATTCATCACGTACAACTAATATAGTACGTTCTTCTCGATCAGTATCACGTTGATCTCGTGGTAGATGCAATAATGTTTCTATATCAAAAGCAGTATAAGTTTCATCGTTCAGCTCATAAGTATACTTATTATTGACTTTTTTTAGTTCACCGTCTCCAGCAGATAAAATTTGTTCTATACCTCGGTTTGATATAGCAATAGTTTGATTGCGTAATTTAGATAATATTGCATGAACTGAAATGAGCGTCACAGGTAGTCTTAATTCTACAGTGCAACCTTTTCCTTTTGCTGAATTAATATTTAACGTACCTTTCATAGCTGTAATTTGGTTGTATACAGCATCCATGCCTATACCGCGCCCAGAGACCTGTGTGGTGGTATCTCGTGTTGTAAAGCCAGCAATCCAAATTAAGCGTGTAAGTTCTTCGTTTGATAATTTATCTTCTTTTGAAATAAATTTTTTCGTTATAGCCGTATTGCGTATCGCATTAAAGTCAAGGCCGGCACCATCATCAACACAGCGGACAACTATGTGGTCTCCATCTCTAAAAAAGAATAAATCAATTTTTCCTGTTAAATCTTTGCCCTTGCTCTTCCTTAGAGTTTCATTTTCAATACCATGATCAACCGCATTGCGTAGAATGTGCATTAACGGATCAATTAGTTCATCCAAAACATCACTGTCCATTAATGTATCTGACCCTATAACATTTAAAGTTACTTTCTTTGAGGTTGTTCGTGATGTTTGACGTATGCTTCTTTGTAACCGCGGTACAATATTTTGTACTGGAATCATTCGTGTTTGCATAACAATATTCTGGTTCTCTTTATGCAAACGGCCTTGATCAACGAGTAGTGTTTCAAGTGTATTCAGTTCATCCTCAATGTTAAGTGTTAATTCTTTTGAATCTGTTGCGGCTTCAACAAGTCGATGAGTAACGGTATGGAGTTCGTTGTATTGCTCAAGCTCAAGCGAATCAAATACTTCATTAGAGCTGGTATCAGGTTTTTTAGCTAAACCCTGAACGTCTACAATTTGTTCTAACTCGAATACAAGCTGTTGATAAAGCACATTTTGTTCATGCACCAAATGTGTTTGTTCATTAGCTTTGCGTAATCTTTCTTGTAGTTGGCCACCTAAAATAATAGATTCACCTGCTATACGAAGTAACTCATCCATTAATGTAGCAGGGACTCTTAACATTGTAGGCGCAATGATATCTTTTAAATGACTATTATCTTCTTGTACATCTAAATCAATCTCATTTTTATCTGGATTTATTTTAATTTGAGCATCATCTTCTGGAATACCATCTTGATCGAGTAAGTTAGCCCAGTCGAGAATTTGTTGTAATACATTTTGAGCTTGACTCGGTTCATCTCCCAGACCCAACAGTGCTTCACTCATCATTTCAAGAACATCAGCAGCATTCATTAAAATGTCAGCTAGGTTTTTACCAGGTAAACGTTGTTGAGCTGTAAAAATATTAAATATATCTTCTATGTGATGCGTTAAAGTTGCAATGCCCACTATACCAACAGTGTTTGCTGCCCCTTTAAGGGTGTGCGCTATTCTTTGTGCCTTTTCTACATCAGCCAGAGTAGCATTTCCTTCTACAAGTTGAGTAATTGACTGAGTGAATTCTTCTGCTTGAACAGGTAATTCCTGAAGTAGCGTATTAAGTAGCTGTTGGTTAACATCTTCAGGAAGTTTTAAAGAAACGTCATCCGTTGTTGCCTGGGTTGCACGTATTTCAATATCATCCTCAATCATTAATTGAGGTGAAAGTAATTCTTTTTCCAGTTTGTTTTGCTGATGATTAAGTTCTACAGGCCAGGAAGCGGTATAGAAAGGAGATACTAATTTACTAATGATATCAGCGTTATCCATTTCACTTAAATAACTAAGTGCAAGTTGTGAAAAATGTTTTAAATAGTTAACAATATCTTGATTTAAAACATTAATGTTTTCATCATTAATGATTTTATTTAAATTTTCGACAATATGGGTTAGTGTTTTATTTAACCCCGTCAAACCAATTGATTCTGTTGCAAGAGCAAAACGTTCAATCATTAATTTAAATGTAGATAGTTCTTCGATACCAGAAGAAGTTATTTTTACGTCTGCTTTTATATTTTTTATAGCATCATCTAATGAAGGCTGTTCAAGCTGAAATTCATCATGTATGAGTTGAATGAGTTCCTGGCCAAGAAAATACATGTCATCTGAAACAGTAATATCATCAAGTCCTTCTGTATCGTCCATTTCATAAACTAATTCTTGCTCTTGAACTATATTTTCATTTTCTTTAAAAATTTCAGTTTCATCGACATCTCCATCGGGTGCTGTTACTTCTATATCTTCTGGTATCAGCATGAATTTTAATGTCATCACTTCATCTTCAGACATTTTTTCAGACCAGGGGATATTATTTAAATGATCTACGAGATTATCGACGATGTTGCTATCGGTAGGGGAGTTAAGGTACGCAATTAAATAAGAGGTCCATTCCTCAATAACGATTTGCTCATCTTCACTCAGTTGTTTTTCACGTTTTGCCAGTTGTCGTAAACCAGTCTGAAAGATCATACAGACATCCATCAAGCCCATTAGACCAGCTGTAGCAATTGACATTCCGAGTAGTTCTATTCGATCTGCACATAGGTAGAAGGCATGACCTAAACCAAAGTCATCATCGTCATCTGTTGAAGCAAGATCAGAAATAAGTCCGGTCATTGCATCTAATATTTCTTCCTGAATGGACTCAAACAATGCGCCATCAAAAGCACCGGGTATTGTTTCTTCTATTTCTTCATCATCTGATGAAGTTTCATTGGCTAGTTGAGTATGTGGGGCGCCACCATCTTTGGTTGTATTGTTTTCAATATCATTGTAAAAAGCATTGTTAAGTTGTTGTATATCACTTTCATCAGCTTGATAAGACCATATAGAATCTTGTAAAACTTGTAACAAAAGATCAATGTTATCCTTATCACTGGGATTAGATATGTAAGCTAATGTTAATGTTGGCCAAACTTCAAACTGTTGAAATTGTTCTTCTGTGACTTGAGTATTGTTTTTATATAGTTCGTCAAGAATTGAGTGAAAAATAACGCATGAGTCACGCAGTGCTGTGAATTTTGATTTTCCAAGACGAAAAGCAATTCGCGTGATACGTTTTATATAGGTTTCTATATAATCATGTGCGGCTTTATGATCATTGTTTTCGTGGAAGAGAATGTTTGTATCATATAGTTCAATGACTATTTTTGATATTTCTTCCTCAACAGCCGTTATATTTTCCAGATCTTCGCTCATGAGTTTTTATGACGCTTTTTGTTGTTGAGTAGACATTACAATTTCAGGGAGTTTTGGGGTTTGTGTATTAGTATTACTCTTTGCTGCTTGCGGTTTGGTTGCGACACGCTCTGCAACTCCTGGTAATTTGAATACTTGTACTGCTTTCAATAGTCCTTTCGCATAGTCTACTAAACGTTTAGTTTGTACAGTTTGTTTTTGTAACTGCTCACTTGTTTTTCTGGTTGAATCTAAAATTTCATCTGCATTCTTTTGTAATTTTTTAGTGATTATTACTTGATCTGCTGAACTGGAAGCAATTTGTCTTACTGAAGCAACTAAATCTTGTGTACTATTTTGTGTGTGACGCATTTCTTTACCTGCTTTTTCAGCCAATTGACTACCTTCAACAACCTGGGTGATTACGTTATTCATAGTATCAACAGTATCAACCGTTTCTACTTGAATATTTGATACTAAGGTTGATATTTGTGATGTTGCGTCACGGGCGTTTTCTGCGAGTCGTTGAACCTCATCAGCAACTACGGCAAACCCTCGACCGGCTTCACCAGCAGAAGCTGCATGCATACTGGCATTCAGTGCCAGAATATGTGTTCTTTCGGATATACTGTTAATAAGATTTACTGCACGACTGATTTCTTGTGAACGTTCACCTAAGCGCTTAATACGTTTCTCTGCTTTATGAATTGTTTCACGAATAGTGTTCATACCATCACTTGATCTGTTTACAGTTTCCATCGCAGTGTTTGTGGTTTTAATTGCATTTTCTGCTTCTTGATTACATGATTTTGCAAGATCTGCAATATGTCCCATGGCATGAATGGCATTCGAAAGCTCTTTCGATGTGTTAGTTACAGCAGCTTGTTCATTAGCAGCAACGGCTATAACAATATCAGACTGGTTTTTAACAAGGTTAGTTGCTCTCGCAACTTCTTCTGAAATCACTCGTACACCTTTTAGTACTTTTGATGTTTCAGCAGTAAATAAATTTAAGGCATCAGCAACGGGACCCGTTATATCTTCTGTAACGGGAACTTTAATGGTTAAATCTCTTTGGCTAAGTTTAGATACCGCTTGAAGCAGCGATATAACAGAGTCATTTAATTCTTCATTATTTTTCTCTGCTTCAACTAATGTTGATACTTTCTCTGCTAAGAGTATATCAAAAGCGCTACCAAGTTCAGATAACTCATCCTTACCAGACATGTCAGTTCTGGCGTAATAATCACCATCCGCAACTCTTTTAACAGTGGATGAGATGTTTTGTATAGGACGTGTAATTGAACGGAAAATAATATAGCCTAAAATACTGGCAAACATTAAACCAAATGCCATAATTGCCGCGCTGGTATTAAAGAAAAACTTGTTTGTCGCGAGAGACTCTTCAAATAAAGCTTCTGATATAAGCTGATACTCATTTACACGTTCATTTAATTCAGTAATAAATGGAAGAATGGTCTTTTTAATGCGTGTTTCAACAAACAGGGTTAAGCCTTCCTGATCTTCTGATTTAAATAACACATCTAATTCGCCAAAAGCGGTTAATATATTTCTATATTCATTACCTAAAGAAGCTTCAACTTCTTTCTTTTCACTAGCTGACTTATCTTCTTTATATTCGTCCCAGTTATTAATAAATATGTTTTTCGCAGCTAATAAGTCTGCAGAACCCTGTTGCCAGGTGATCTTGTTGTTGGCGACGCGTGTAACCATCTCTAGTAAGTCAGTTCGAACTGTACTATTAAGTTGGTTCATGGTTACTTGCTCAATAACATTTTCATTTAAAGACTGAGTTGTATCTGTCGCAAAGTTCAGACCTATAACAGCAGTTACACCAATTACAGCTAAAACAATCGTTTGTGCAGCTATAAGTAGCACCAGCCTTGGTCCAATTCTCATTTTATTAAGCATTTCTGTGTAACCTCATTTATATTCTTTAAAATGTCACTATTTAAATATCGGCTTTGTCGGCCATTTTTTTAAATAGTTTTTGCGGATCAAATTCGATCCAATCTACATCATTTTGGCTGAATCCTTCATTAATAAAATCATGCAGTATGTCAGGGTAGTTTTTTGTACTTGTTTTACTATCATTAAGCTCTAAAGAAACGGGTAAATCACTAATCAATAGTGCAATTGTTGCAGTATTGTCAGATTTATTAAGGATAAGTATGTTAGTTAGTTTTTCTTTCTTTACGCTCTTAAGAATTTTACCCATATTCATTACGGGAATAATATTGCCACGAATATTGATTAAACCTTCAATCCATACAGGAGAATTAGGCAACATAAAAATATTTTGATTTTGAAGGACTTCGCTAACCGTTCCTTCAGGAACAAGAAAGTTCATATCAGATATTTTGTAGCCATAACGTGTATATGGGCGCTCAACAGATTCATCTGGAAAAATAATTTCATCGCTAGAGAATAATGGAGCATTATTTTCCATTATCTCTAACTTTTTATTTTCGTCTGTATCGTTTGCAACGGCTTGCATTATTCTACCTGTCAGGTTTAATGGTCTTAATTAAATGATTTTAGTTCGTTTAAAATTTTATCTGCAGTATAGGGTTTTGTGACATAACCTTTACCGCCTTGCATTTGTGCCCAAAGCTTGTCAGCTTTTTGGCTTTTACTGCTTACAAATACAATCGGTATATCACGCGTACTTGCATCATTATTCAGCTTTCTAGTCGCTTCATAGCCATCCATATCAGGCATAATAATATCCATGAATATCATATCAGGCTGTTCTCGCTTAGCTATTTCAACAGCTTCAAGACCGCTTGATGCACTCAGTACGATACACCCTGTATTACTAACAATGCTTTTAATATTCGATAATTCAGTATCAGAATCATCAACAACCAGTACTTTATTAATAGACATTATATGTTTCTCCTTAGGTTATGCTTCAATAGCTTTGTTTGTTGTTTTAAGTGGAATATAGTTTTTTACTGCATTCTGAAAAGTTGCTCTTCCAACAGGTTTAATTAAATAGTCGTCGCAACCTGCTAGTGAGCCTTTTATTTTATCTGCTTGAGTTGCTTTTCCAGTTAACATAATTGCAATTGTTTCTTTATTTTTTGCTTTAATAAATTTGCATATTTGGAATCCATCTTTATCTGGTAATACAACATCCAGTAATGCTAAATCATAAGCATTAGTATTTAATAGAGTGAAAGCAGATCCAGCAGAATCTGCATAATCAACTGCTACGTCAAACATGTCGAGCTCTATCTCAAGCTGCTTTCTTACGGAAGCACTATCATCTACAACCAGGACATGAAGCCCCCCGGTTTTTCTTATAACATTTTCTTTTTCATTTTTGACTAAAGTTAATTCAATGTTATTTGCAGGTGTGGATTCTTCTTTGTTTGCAGGATTTTCCAGTTCTTTATCATGAACTATAGCGAGTTCTGAAGCTTCTTCTTCAGAAATGTCGAATTCTATTGGCTTTGATGCTGGGCTTTCCTCTGCGATCTTACTTTTTACTGGTTCATTTTGAACGGGTGATATATTTTCAAGCAGTTGGTCTAACGTGTGTAAAACTCGGCTTGCTATTAATGGGCGTTTTATCGTATTACTTTCATCTTCTTTGCTGTCCGTTACCCATACATTAATTCCGTTTTCTTTTAATGCATCTGGATTATTTTTGTTTTTGCTATCGTTAATATAAATATCGCAATTTTCAGCTACAGTAGACAGTTCATAGGATTTTGTTCTGTTTTTTGTTCTTTCTGATACAGAACAAATCAACTTAAATATGATGTTTTCATGTCCAAGTAGACCATCGAGTGAAATCTTGTATTTTTTTAATGTCATTTTGTACGGTCAACTCTGATTCAATAATCGTTTTCTAACGTTACAATACGTTTGTTGCATTAGTAGTATCGACACATTGAGTAATTTCGCGATGTTCTAAAAATGAAAATGTGATTATGCTCACAAAAATACACCGCATAAAATTGTTATTTTTATTTATTACCTAAAGTTTTCAATTTATCCCTATTTTGTATGCAATAAGGTGATTTATCTATTTGAAATGTTACATATATTTAACAAAGTAACATTTAAACTACGTCAAAAGATTAGGTTTTATTATTGAATTTCGATTCCATATTTAGTGAATTTAATGCAATTAATAGTCCAAATCATAGGATTAATTCGAGCTTGGTATGTAGAATGTTGTTAATATAACTTTAGTAAATGTATGTTTTTATGTCTATATCAAAATTATATAGCAAAGGGGTTTTATTATGTCGTACACAACAGAGCTTGTTGATGAAGTAAATGTATTAATTCTTTTTGATACCTCAAATGGACAAGAGGGATTAAAAGTACATAATTCTGCACAAGGCGGTTCGATAGAAGCGACTAAAAGATTATATCAAAAGGGATTAATCACACAAAAAGATGGTGGCTACTTGACGGGGTTAGGTGTTGATGCCGCCGAGCATGCTCAAACATTGTTAACAATATTAACAACGGATTAATTTCACTATTTATTAATGAATTGGTGGAATAGGGCAGTCCAAGTTACTCGATATTGTTCTAAATATCTCATAACCTTTTACGGTAGGTTCTCCGTCAGCCATAATAATTGCTACACAGGCTTTTAATATGCGATGTTTTAATAATGGTTTGAGTCTCATCAATTTGTCGAGAGCATGGTTTAATGTATTTAATGAAAGATCTTCTTTGGGAATAATTTTAAATGCAAAGGCACCGATTTCTTTTTTACCAAGATCAAAAGCTCTCTCGGCCATTGTTTTGTCATTTTTATGTTCAATGTATGTGATGAGCGATAAAATTATTTCAGCCTCATTCTTTACCGCTCCTAGATAAGCATATTTTTCTTTAATCGGTTTACGTAGTACAAAATGTAAATCAAGTTGTTGTAATACTAAGCGTTGTAACACCCACTCATTAAGATCGACCGTAGTATCTGCAGTAATAATTTGGTTAATGGTGTTTTTGAATTGCTCATACTGATTTAAGGATAATTCACGTAAGGCATTTATACAAAATTCGAGCAATGGTAATATCAGCTGTCCATTTAAGTGACCAGTTTCAACTAATAGTTCTTTAGTTAGTGGTGGCATAGTGGGATCTGAATGTTCTTTTAATAGTTCCCATGCTTTATTTTTATTTTTTTGCTTACTGATTAAGAGTGCATAAATCACTGAGCGTGCTGAATAGGCATTTTGTGAGGCGGTTTTTAATTTTTCTGGAATATTGTTAATGAGATAGTGTGCTCGTTCAATATTTTCTTCATTAATGTTACCTATTTGGTTAATTGCTTGTTCTGCCGCAGTTAATATGGCAACGGTGGTGACATCCAGACCAGCAATAGATGCGGCTTTTTTTTCGGCTGGCTCATTAACATTTTCAACAATTGGTTTCGGAGAAATAAATCGACCATTCCAGCCCGGATCAACTTTTTTTATACGATCTTTTAAAGGAGGATGAGTAGCAAACATGGAGTTAAAAAAATGTGTAACACCGTCCGCAAAGTATGCATGGCTATATTCAGAGGCAGAGGGTGTTTGTAATAATGATCCTTCATCAAGCCCACCAATCTTTTTTAAAGCGCCTGCAATAGTATCTTTGTTTCGGGTAAATTGAACAGCAGAAGCATCAGCTAAATACTCCCGTTGACGGCTAACTGATGCTTTGATCCATTTTCCAAAAAATGTACCTGCATAACCTATAACCAATAAACCTATACCAATGACAATAATCGCTCCTCCGTTGTCTTTTTTACCGCTTGAACGATAACGCATAGAGTTTAGGATGTGTTGGCCGATGATCCCAATTAATAATATTCCATGCAGTAAGCCCATTAAACGAAGATTGAGTCGCATATCACCATTTAAAATATGGCTGAATTCATGTGCAATAACGCCTTGCAGTTCATCACGTGAAAGTTGCGATAAACTACCTCGCGTTACCCCGATAACAGCATTACTCTGGGATTGACCTGCAGCAAAAGCATTAATGGATGATTCTTCTAATATATAGACTTGAGGTATTGGCATCCCTGCAGCTATAGACATTTCTTCTACAATATTAAGCAATTTTCTTTCTTCAGCATCCGTAGTGCTCTGAGGAACGAGTTGACCGCCCAGCATTTCAGCAATAGCTGGACCACCTTTGGAAAGAGAGATAACTTTATAAATACTTCCAAGTAGTATTAATAAACTAACACCAAAAGATATAACTATAATACTATCTCGATCATAACTATTTTTAACTACGCTAATGAAAGGCTCGGTTTCATCGGTTCCCATATAGGAAAAGGTAGCGATAAATAACAGGTTGGTTAATATAATTAAACAAATAACGGCCAAGGCAAACAAAAATATAAGTCTGCTGGTATGTCGACGC
>Ga0316204_10009904_pt1 | contig 12506 bp, 5 predicted proteins | sample 6monrhotite_MG_2_FD_205661 | JGI IMG/M metagenome (GOLD analysis project Ga0316204, IMG submission 205661) | Microbial mat bacterial communities from mineral coupon in-situ incubated in ocean water Damariscotta River, Maine, United States -... | ecosystem: Environmental > Aquatic > Marine >...
GGCCTCGGCCAGGTGCCGGTACTGGTGCGACTCAGCGAGCACGTCGAGGGCCTGCGTCGCGAGACCCTCCACATCGTCGAAACCACCGAGCATCCCCGTCACTCCCGGCTCGATGACCTCCCGCACAGGCGCGGTGTCCGAGCCCAGCACGACGCAGCCGCAGGACATCGCGTTCAACATCGACCAGGAGAGGACGAACGGGACCGTCAGGTAGATGTGCAGGTCGCTCGCGGAGAAGACATCCACCAGCACGTCCGGCGTGACCGTCCCGAGAAAGTGCAGGTGCGGAACCTCCGGCTCGACCGTCTGCATCACGTGCTCACGGAAGCTCTTCGCTCCGATGTGTCGGACGTCGTTGCCGTAGTGGGTTCGGTCCCCGCCCACGACGAGGAAGTGGGTCTCCGGTCGTGCAGCGGCGATGCGCTGGGCGACCTTCACGAACACGTCGAAGCCACGCATCGCCTCGAGGCCACGTGAGACGAAAGTGACGACGGGAGCCCCTTCAGGCAGCGCCACGCCCTCGATCGCAGACGGCCGCGGGCGCCGGCGCCATTGCTGGACGTCGATGCCGTCGTGCAAGACCTCCAGCTTCGAGTGCCAGTTCGCTGGGAACAGGTCGTGCTGCCACCGGGTCGGTACGTAGCCGCTCGCGCACTGCTGGAGGTCCATCAGGATCATCGCGTTCCGCGCTTTCGAGCGCAGGAAGTCGATCTCCCGCGGCGGGAACTCCGGTCGGAAGTCCATGTCGGAACCGTGACCGCGGTACCAGTATTCGAACAGGTTCACGATCGGCGCGTCGTAGAGCTCACCGAGGAACGCGGTCGTCCCGAAGCCACTGTGACCGATGATCAGGTCCGGGTTCAGGTCGTCCGCGGCGCGGCAAGCCTCGAAGGCGGCGTGCGCGCTCCAGGTCGCGTTCTCGAAGGTCCGCGAGCAGTAGTGCGTGCTCTTGGTGGCGCCGCCCTTCGAGGAGTAGCGCAGGCAACGGACACCCTCGCGATCGCCCTCCGCTCGCTGCGACAGGAAGACCACTTCCACACCTTCCAGCGCGGCGAGGCGCCAGATGACCGGACCGAACTGGGCCGGGAAGTTGGGGTGGACGAAGAGAAGTTGCATCGAGGCGACCCGGGCCAGACTCAGCCGTCCTCACGCAGCGGAACGCGCACGCGACAGCGCAACCCGGCCGGAATGGCGTGGTCCATGTTCTCGAGCCCGCAACGAATGCCGATCGTCCCGCTCGCCGCGTCGATGACCTTGTCCACGACCGTCACGCGCGCTTCGTGCCGCCCACCTACCGGGCTGTCGGGGAAGACCTCGACGATGTCACCAACCTTCACGCGGCCGTAGACCGAGAGCGGCGCGATGATCTCGACGTGCAGCGGGTGGATCTGGGCGATGCGCAGGATCTGGTCGCTGTTCGCGCGGTAGACAGTCTCGCCAGGACCGAGGTAGCGCTCGACTACGACGCCTGAGATCGGCGAGCGCACCGAGCGCTGCTCGAGCAGCGTCTCTGCACGCCCGAGCTCGAGCTTTGCCATGGCCTGGTTCTCCTGGGCCTGGATCAGCTGCAGCTCCGAGAGCTCCAGCTCGGTCTCCGCCTCGTCCAGCGCCCCTTCGCTGATCACCTTGTCCTCGTAGAGCTTCCGCGTGCGCTCGACGCGCTGGCGGTTGAGCTTCACGGCGGCGGCTGCCGAGTCGAGCTGCGCCGTCGACTCCGCGCGTGCCTTCGCGATCTGCATCTGCGCCCGCTCGATCTCCGACTCGAGGGTCGCGACGACCTGCCCGCGCAGGACCATGTCACCGCGCTCCACGAGCAGGTCGGCGAGGACGCCGTCCACCTGCGCGCCGATGTTCAGGTCCTTGAACGGTTCGATGAGCCCGTCGAGCTCGATCGCCTGCGCTTGCCGCAGGGTCTCGGTTTCGACGCTGCTCGGGGGCCCAGAGGCGTTGGCTACGCCGAGCAACCCGAGGGCGAGGACGGTGGCTTGGATGGTTCGGTTCATGATTCGGTTCGCTAGTGGTGGATCCCGCCGAACGCCAGAGCTGCCTCCTGGGACTCTTCGGCGCGCAGCGCAGCGGTCAGTCGGCCCTGGTGACGGCCTTCGAAGCGGGCTTGCGCACGACGCTCGAGCGGGCGCAGGAGAAGCTCGGGCAAGCGGCCGTTCTGCTTCGCGACCCGCGCAAGCCCCGACCGGAGGAGCTGCGCGGTGGACTCGGCCAGAACCGGGTCGTCGAGGGTTCCGAAGGACTCGAGCGGGCCCTCGACCTGCGACCCTCGCGCGTGGGCGTAGAGCAAGCGGTCGAAGCGACGGCTCTGCAGGGGTTCGAGGCGTAAGACGTGCAGACGCTCGGGCTCACGGACTGTGAGGTCGCGCAGGGCACGGGTTGGAATCAACGTCACGCGCCCCGACGCGCCGGCGTCCTCGAGCTGACCGCCGGGCCCAGACCCACTCGGGGCGAGGACTGCGTGCGCGTCGAAGCCCTCGGCCACGAGCCGCTCCGCCCAAGCGCGCGCTCCATCCTCTTCGCGAACGCCGACGAGCGCGGCCTCACCGGCGTCGGTGATTGCCCGCAGCCGCGCTGTGAGGGCACGGTCCCGCTCCTCGACCGAGCGGAACGCGCTCCGCGCAGAGAATGTTGGCTCGGCGCCCGTAAGCAACGGCACGCGCACAACCGGGCGCTCGTAGAACGTGAACAGCGATCCGGAGACCTCCCGCAGCGTGGCACCGGTCCCCGCGATGCGCTGGTAACGCTGGAAGAGCCGCGGGACGCTCATGCGTCGTAGTGGGTCCTGCGACGGCGTCAGCATGACGTCCTCGACCAAGCCGAGAACGGGCAGGACCTCCGGCCCGTCGTTGCCGAGCCGCTCGGCCCCCTCGGGGAGGAGCTGGAAGCCGCCTCCCGAGAGCTCGTGCGTCACGCCCTGCCGCCACAGGTGCAGGCACGCGAGCGCGACCGTGACCATGCGCGCGCGCCACGCAGGCCGCTTCCAGACGCCCCCGACCGCTTCAGAGGCCGACTCGACGCTAGCCTCCCCCTCGGCCGTCAGCGTGACCTCGAAGGCGACAGCGTCGAGCGTGAAGTCCTCGCCCAGTCGCAGCTCCCGCGCGAGGCGCAGCGCCTCGATCCGAGCGCTGTGCAGCTCGCTGCTCCGGTCCGGGTCGGCGATGGTCAGCGGACGCTGTCCATCGTCGACGAGGACCCGATCGGCGTCGTCGACGAAGGCCGCCCGCAGGCCTCCGAGGACGAGCGTCTCGAGGCGCGCCTCCCGCCCGCGCAGCAGCCGCTCGAGCACGAGCTGGATGCGGTTCTGGCGGCCGTCGAGCAGCACACGGTCGTAGAGGTAGTCGAGCACGAGCTGCGGCGCGGCGACGAAGGTCACGTCGCAGGCGTAGGCCGCGCGCTTCTCGGCCCGTGAAGCGTCCGCTTCGACCAGCGCCGTGCTCATGCCGAGCGCAGCGAAGAAGGGGCGCAGCCGCTCGTGAGCCGCAATGGCCCGGTCGGGACGCGCGTGGACGAGCTCGACGGACGCGCCGGCGCAGACCGTCGTCGCCGCGGCCAGGCCGAGAGCAAGCGTGCGGTCCTCCGCGCGGGGCAGCTCCGCAAAGGCGCCGCCGAGCATCGCCGCCGCGCCGAGGCACTGGGTGTCGTCCTGACGCTCGCCCAAGCTGCGCGCAGCCATTTCCCGCAGCCAGGCGAAGGTCGCCGGTAGAAGAGTCCGCGAAGGCCCCCGTCGCACCAGCTGCGGCGCCAGTAAAGCGCCGTGAGCCCGCAGTGCTTCGTCGTCGAGGCCAGCGAGCGCCGCCTCGTGCTTGCGCAGACCACTGAACATCCACGAGTACCGCGTGCGCAGGTCCCAGCGCCCGTGGGCGAGGACCCGGACACGAGCCGTCGAGCGGTCGATCCAGCTCCCCCGCTTCCGCTCGCGCTCCGGGTAGGCCCCGGTCCCGACTCCGCTGCGTAGCTTCATGGCAGTCAGGCGTCCACTTTGGAGAGGAACAGCCGACGAAGCTCGCGGTAGATGCGCGGGCCGTAAGGGGACCAGTCGTGCTCGAAGCGAGCGTGGACGCGGCCCCCGACGTGCAGGATCTCTGGTGCGTCGCGCAGCGCCAGCTCGAACTCGAACAGCGGCTCGAGCGCAACGTCCCCTGTCGCCTCGCGGGGATCGACCAGGATGTCGCCGCCGCCGTAGCTGCCGAGTGCGTTGCTCGGGAGCCGCTCGCGGCCGAGCGGGACCTGACGCACCAGCTCCGCTTCGACCGGCTCCTCCGGCGCGTGCACGAGCCGCACGCTGGTGCGCCGGCTGCCTGAGCGAACGAGGTCCGCGTCCTCCTGCGGAACGACGACGCGCACCGACAGGTCGTCGTAGTCGAGCACCTGACCAAGAGGTTGGCCGCGCTCGAAGAAGAGACCCTCGAAGCGCTCACCGAGCACGATCACGAGCTGCCCCGACTTCGGCGCGACGATCACCAGCTCGCCGACCTGGCGCTGGAGGTGCGCGACCTCTTCGCGGATCTCCGCCAGCTGGTCGAGCAGCTGTGCGGCCGCCACGCGGTCAGTCGTCCGCGCGCCGTTGTAGCGCGCCTCGAGTTCGCGCAAGCGCGCAGATCCAGCGTCACGCCGCGCGATGAGCTCCGGATCGGAGCAGCGGAAGAGCTCCTGTCCGACGGTCACCTGCTCGCCGTCCTCGACCAGCACCTCATCGACGAAGCCCGCTGCCCCGGCCCGGACGACGGAGCCCTCGGGCACCCAGACGATGCCCTCGGCAGTCGTGTTGCGCGGCATGGGAACAGCGAACAGTCCGAGCCCGAGCGCGAGGAGGACGACCGTCGTGGTCGCGATGCCGCGCGCTCGCACCGCGTGCAGGCGCGGGCTCGAGAGCAGGAACGTCAGCCCCTTCACCAGCGGCAGCCCGATCCAGGTCAAGACCGACCACGCGGCGAGCAGGATCCCGGCGAAGAAGAACTTGCTCGAGATCAGGAGGACGATTCCACCGAGCACCAGGATGCGATAGCCGAACGAGAGAATGCCGAAGCCGACGAACCAGCGCCGTTCACCAGGCGTCGAGTCCGGGCGCTGCGCGGCCTCGTTGCGGCACAGGTAGCGCTCCGCCATCCACAGCAAGTAGGCGTTCGCGCGTTGGCGCAGGTTGGGGATCTCGACGAGATCCGAGAGGATGTAGTACCCGTCGTAGCGCAGCAGCGGGTTCCCGTTGAACAGGATCGTGGACACGCCAGCGATGAGGATCATGTTGTACGCGACGGCGCGGACAAGACCGTCCTCGACGTTGACCCACACGAGCATCGCGAGGCCCGCCAGGAAGAGCTCGACGATCATCCCCGCAGCGCCGACGACAATGCGCTCGCGCTTGTCCGGGAAGGTGCTCGCCGACGACGCGTCGACGTACGGCAGGGGGATGAAGACCATCAGCAGCACGCCGAGCTCGTGCACCTCCCCTCCGTAGCGCTTGACCGCGTAGGCGTGCCCGAACTCGTGCAGCACCTTGACGACGGGGTAGACGAACCAGAGTACGACGAGGTTCTGCGTCGCGAAGACACGACCGGCGAAGTCGGCCGTCAGCGCGTCGAGCTTCAGGGCCCCGAGGGCGAGCCCGGCGCCGACGACGAGGCACCAGAGCAACGCGCCTCCGCGCCCGAACACCCAGCGCACGCTGGGCATCGTGCGCCGCAGGAACTGCTCCGGATCTAGCAGAGGGAACTGCAGGAACATCGGGCTCATCAACTTGCCGTACATCTTGCGCTTGCGCTGCGCCTCGTAGCGCAGGAAGACCTCGTGTACGTCCGGCCCCTGCTCGCCAGCGAGGGCGTCCGCGAGGTGCAGCTGCGACAGCAACGCGATGACCTCGCTCTGCGTCGGCGCCTCGTCGCCCAGCTCGTCACAGGCCGCCTCCCACACTTGCGAGACCGATTGCTTGCCGTCGAAGCGCTGGAGGAACTGATAGGTCCGAGGCGTGAAGCGGTGGTACCGATCGCCGGAGGGATCTCCGAGTACGTACCAGAGCTGCCCGCGGTAGCGGTGTCGGTGGAACTCGAGGTGCCCGCGCAGGCGCACGACCAGCCCGGAGATTCGCGGCCAGGCGTCGGCGAACGGTGCCGCGCTGTGTGGCCGTTCTGCGGGGCGGCTCGACTCGCTCACGGCGCCCACTTCCAGACGAACAGGCGCCACCAGTCGACGGCCTCGTGGGTCCAGTTCCAGATCAACAAGCGATCCTCTGTCTCGACCTTACCGATGCCCTTCATGCCAGGCCGTAGCCTGTCGGCTGCGCCCTCGAGCGTCGCCTCGACGCGGAAAGTGTTCGTGCCATCCACCGCGTTCGAGACCGGGGTGACGCGGGTGACCTCGAACGTGAAGGTCTGATCTGGGAGGCTCGTCAGGACGAGGCCGCCGGCCTGCCCGCGCGCGACGAACTCGATCTCGCGCTCGTCCACGAGCAAGACGACCCGCATCTCCTCCAGCGGCGCGACCTGGAACAGCACCTCTCCGCGTTCGACGGGGCTCGTTAGCGCCTGGCTCAGGTCACCCTCGACGACCATTCCGTCGATCGGCGAGACGACCCGCGTGCGCTGCAGCTGATCCTCGACGAGTCGAAGCTGCGCGACGATCTGGTCGATCTGCGAGCGGATGATGTTTATCTGCGCGGCGTCGCGTTGCGCGAGCGCCTGGTTGTAGAGCTTCTGGTACTGGTCGTTCTGGCTCTGCAGGCGGCCACGCTCGAGGACGAGGTCGCGGTCATCGAGGCGACACAGGAGATCGCCCGCGCTGACCAGGTCGCCGGCGCGCAGCGGCGCCTCCGCGACGTAGCCACCGAACGGCGCGACGACGACGCGCTGCTGCTCGGCCTCGAGGACGGCGTCGGCCATCACGCGGTAGGTCCCCTCGAGGAACGAGAACAGCACCGCGAGCAGGAGCGCCGTCGCGAGGGCTCCCTTGAACACCGGGCTGCCTGGCGTGCGCAGCTTGCGCCAGAGCCGCCCCAGCGCTGCGAGGAGCAGCGCGAACACTCCGAGGGACTGGCGGCGCTCCAGCTCCAGCAGCGGGCCGGCGAATCCCGCGACGACGTCGACGAGGTCCAGCTCGCGCTCGGTGAACGGGAGGGCCTCCGCGCGCTCGAGAGTGATGACGCCGTAGGTCCTTTGGTCCCGCCCGAACGGCACCGAGGCCACCGCCTTGGCCCCGCTCTGCTCCATCAAGCCCTCGTGGGCGGCGCGCACCTGGAAGCCGCCGGAGTCTGCAGGCAGCGCGACGATCGCCTCCTGGTCGTAGGCCTCCTCCATCGCTTGCTCGACCGAGCGCGAGAGGTTGCTGCGGCCCTCGAAGACCGCGGTGTGCGACACGGCGCGCAGGCGCACGCGCTGTCGCTCGACGAAGCCGATGCCGACGCGATCACAGCCCAGGCGCACGGCGAGCTCCGTCGCGAACGCGGTCGCCGAGCGACGGAAGTTCTCGCGCTCGGCCACGGTCGAGGCGAGCTCGAGCACGGCCAGCAGCCGCTCGCGCTCTTCGAGAGCCTGACGCGAGGCGCCGCGTTGCCGCTCGAGGTCGATCCACGCGCTACCCCACCGGAGCGTCTGGACGGCGCGTCGCAGCTCGCCTTCGTCGCTGATGCCGACCAGCTCGCAGGCGACGGCGCCGCGCACTTCTCCTTCGAAGATCAACGGCTCCGCGAGGACGTGACGAGCCTCCTTGGAGCCGCCCTCCTCCCCGACCAGAGTGACCGCCCGCTGCGTCGAGAGCGCGCGCTCGACGGCGCGCGCCAGGGGCTCGGCGACGCTGGCGCTGGAGGGCCAGGCCGCCACAGGTCGGTAGTTCTCCCCCTCGCCGAGGACGAGGACCGCCGCGGCGACCCCGCCGACGCGGCGGCAGAGGAGCGTCAGCCACGCCGCGTGGAACTCCGCGGGATCCGACTCAGCGACGAGCGCAGCCCACAGCGACGCGTCGGCATCGACCGGTCCGCGCGCCGGCGCGACGACTCCGGGGCCGGGGCGGGGCGCGCGCGTTCCTTCGTGCTCACCCGGTGCCATGAATGGACTTGGTGGACCGTGAGGTCACCGCCCTCCCTGGGAGGGCGAAGGCCCTACTCGGGCTGACCCGGGAGCGGCAGCTTGCCGAAGCGCGCTTCGTACTGCTGAAGAACGCCACCCAGCAGGGCGTGCAGACGGGCGGCCGCGTAGGGGCTGACGATCAGGCGCTGCGTGAGCTCGACCGTGACCTCTTCCTGGCCGGGCTGCCAGTTCTGGTTCATCCCGAAGAACAGAGTGACCTCCTCCCGCGTGCTCGTCACGTTGGCGACGTTGGCGTAGGACGAGTGCATCTTGCTCGCGTCCCAGTTCACCTTGGGGGACTTGGGGGCGCCGGTGGCGGCGTCGTTCGTCTCGGACATGGTCGGGCTCTCTCGGGTTCGGAAGGGTGCGCTGCGCTGGGGCGGCGAGGGTAGAGATCGGGCCCGGCCTCGTCTTGGGAGGTCGGGCCCTCGATTGTTCCACCACTTACTCTGGATGGAGCAGCAATGTGCGTTTTCCTAGATCTGAAGACCTACAAGCCACCTCGACCGAGCCGGCCGAAGCCGCGCCAGTTCACCCGGACCGAGCTCGCCGACCCACTCTCGAGGGCCACCTCCGGCGTGTCGCTCCAGCTCACGGCGACCGCGGCGGTCGCGACGACTTCGGAGTCAGGAGCCGGGACCTCCACCTCTTGCCACTGCGCGGGCTCCACGGGGCCCGACTGCAAGGGAGCAGGAGCGTCCAGATCCACCTCGATGAACTCGATGGGCGGAGCCGAGGCCTCGAGGGAGGCACCCTCTCCGAATCCGGCGATGTCGCCGAGCATCAAGCTCGCCCCGTCGACCATCGACACGCCTTGAAGATCGACCGGCAGCTCGGCCATCGCGCCGAGCGCCGGCTCGAGCGCCGGGGCGGCTTCGATCCGGCCCGGACGGGCGTCGGGCGCCGACTCGACCGTCACGCGCACGCCGCGCTGGGCGTCCGGCGCGAAGCGCACCTCGAACGGAGCCGGTGCGCCCTGGCGCGTGGGCTCCGAACCGGCCGGCGTGTCCGTGGGCTCCGGCGCACCGCCGGGGCCCGGCTGCGGACCCGTGCCCGGGCCGCCCGGGTTGCCGCCGCCGGGGTTGCCCCCGCCGCCGCCCGGGCCGGGCAGGGGGCCGCCGCCCGCGGAGCCCTGTCCGGACGTGCGAGCGTGAGCGTCCTCGTCGTCGTCCCCGGCGAAGCCGTCCTCCGGCCCCGCCGTCGGGTGGCCGTCGCAGTCCTGGCCGGGGATGTTACCGGGAAGGTCGCTGAACACCGGCGTCACTTCGCCGCCGAACTCCGGGTCACCGGGCAGGATCAGGTTGAGCTCGCCATCCGGCTCGCCGCGGCGCAGCGCCGCAGCCGGATCGTTCGCGTCGAAGCGCGTCTGGTCGGCGCCGTCCTGCCAGCCGAGCAGCAGGAGGAAGTCCGAGATCTCCGGCGGCAGCGGACCGTGCGTCACCACGGGCCCGTCCACGTTGAAGAACGGAACCACGTAGAGGTTGTGGACCCCCACCGAGTCGACCAGCCGGTCGTCGCAGCTCGCACCGGTCAGCGTGTCCACGCCGCCGCCGCCGAAGCCCGTGTCGCCGATGTGGTACTCACCCGAGTCCGGCAGGTTGTTGTTCCCGCCGTCTGTCTCGAGGTTGTCGTCCATGTTGAGGAAGTCGTTGCCCGCGCCGCCATACAGGTGGTCGCTGCCCGTGCCTCCCATCAGCCAGTCGTTGCCTGCGTCGCCGAAGATGGCGTCGTCGCCGTCACCTTCGCCCGACTCCATGCCCTCGGCCGCGTTGAAGTTCAGCGCGTGGCCGTCGATCTTCTCGCGAAGGGCCGTGTAGTCGTAGTCCGCGAACTTGTTGTCCTGCGAGTTCGGGTCGGCAACCGTCACGTAGTCGTGATCGGGTGTGGACTGCGGATCGACGAAGAAGCCCTCGAGCGCCTCGGCACCCGAGACCAGGTCGTCGCCGGCACCCGCGTGCAGGCTGTCGCCGCCGAGGCCGCCATAGATCGTGTCGTCACCGCCCTCGTCGAAGGGCTCGAGGTCGACCGTCTTGCGCAGCTCTGCGTCGACGAAGAACAGGTTCTGCAGGCGATGATCCGGACGCGTCTCCTTGAAGAACTGCTGCGTCGGATCGATGTCGTAAAGGTCTTCGGCCAAGCCATTGCGGCTCGTGAAGATCCGGCCGTCGTCGCCCAGTACGCCGTCTTCCCCGGTTCCACCGGAGACCCAGTCGCTGTCGGCGCCACCGTAGACGTCGTCGTCCTGAGCGTCGCCGAACAGGACGTCTGACCCCGTCATGCCGAGGATCGTGTCGTTGCCGGCCTCGCCGTGGATCTCGTCGCCGTCACCGTTCGACGGCGCGCCGGAAGCTCCGGGCGTGTAGTCGAGCTCGTCGAAGGCGCGGACGATGGCACGCTCGCTGCCGGCGTAGTCGTCGTACGCGAAGCTGAGGTACTCCCCGTCGTCGACGCCGTTCAGGCCGACGATGCGGTAGATGTTGCCGTTGTCACCCAGGATGACGTCGGCATCCGCGCCGTGGTCGCCATCGCTGAACTCGTTGCGAGCGGCGTCGAGGCCGGCGCCGCCGAAGATCGTGTCCGATCCGTCGGGACGGTCCGCCGCCGTGGTCAGGCCGAAGAACTCCGACGAGCCGCCGATCAAGTCGTCCTGGCCACCGTCGCCGTAGATCAGGTCGCTGTCGCCGCCGCCTTCGATGTAGTCGTCCGCACCCTCGAGGCTCGAGCCGCCGCCGGCCGGAGCCACCGCCGAGTCGCCGCGCAGGGTGTCGTCTCCGCGCTGCCCGAAGATCATGTCCTCGTCGTCGCCGCCGACGATCAGGTCATTGCCGAACAGGACCGACTCACTCGACTCGTTGTGGTCGAGGAGCGTGATGTCCCGCCGGGTGAAGCCCGAGAGATCGTCGTGGTCCGCCGCGTCGACGTTGGCCTCGAGCATCTCGTCCCAAAGCTCGCCAGTCTCGAGCACGCGGAAGCGCGCCGAGAGGCTGCCGGTCCGGCGCACCACGTCGGCGTTGTCGCCGACGATCACGTCCTGACCGCCTTCGCCGAAGATCGAGTCGTTGCCCTTCTTCGAGATGCCGTCGTGGCCGCCCGCGCGGTTGTGGCCGCCGATCAGGTCGTCGTCGTCCGCGCCGCCGTAGATCTCGTCGTTGGCCTGTCCGCCGACGACCGTGTCCTCGCCGCTGCCGGCCGTGATGAAGTCGCTGCCGCCCAGGTCGGAGGTCAGCATGTGGATCGACTCGAAGGACGTCTCGATCGGCTGGGTCCGATCGACGCGACCACTGTCGCCGAAGATCAGGTCGTCGCCGCTCGCGCCGTCGAGCGTGTCGCCGAGGCCGCCGCCGAGGATCGTGTCGCGGTCCTCGCCGCCCTCGACCTGGTCCGTGCCGCCCTCGGTCGGGTCGACGCTCTCGGCCAGGGTGACCTCGCCGTCCACCAGCGCGATCTCCGCGGAGTCGCCGAAGAGCAGGTCCTCGCCGATCTCGCCCTGCACGAGGTCGCCGTCGATGCCGCCGACGAGGATGTCGTCGCCGATGCCGCCGGTGATCGTGTCCCCGTCGAGCGGGTCGGGCCCGCTGTTCTGGCCGCCGACCAGGACGCCGCCGACCTCCTCGAACTGTCCACCACTGGCCGCGAGCGTCTGCATCTCGCTGAGCTCGTCCGTGATCCGGTCGAGGTCGGAGTCGTCCCCATCGAGGTCGTAGTCGACTGCACCGCGGTCGCCGAGTGCGACGTCTGCGCCGCTGCCACCGGACATCTCGTCCGCGCCCAGGCCGCCGAGCATCACGTCGTCGCCCATCTCGCCGATCAGCGTGTCGTTGCCCTCGCCGCCCTCGTCGCGCGTGAACGCGCGCTGGGTCAGGCCGCCGGCCACGATGACCTCGCCGCCGTCGCCGAAGATCAGATCGTTGTCGGTGCCAGTCACGGCGCCCGTCTCGAGCGCCCCGTAGAGCGCGTCGTCCGCGCGGCCGCCGAACAGCGTGTCATCACCCTCTTCGCCTTGAATCGTGTCGTTGCCGCCCGCGGACTGACCACGGGTCATCGCCGTGAATGCTCCGAAGGTCCCGGAGACCGAGCCGTTGTCGCCAATCAGGAGGTCATTGCCGAGGCCGCCCCGCAAGACGTCTGCGCCGTCGATGCCGGTGAGGGAACCTCCGATCACGAAGTCGTCGTGGTTGCCGCCGTCGACCGTGTCGTCGCCGGCACCGCCGAACAACGAGTCCATGCCGTCGTTGCCCTCGATGATGTCCGAGCCGCCATCACCTCGCGCGACGTCGTCCCCAAGCTCGCCGAGCAGGGTGTCGTCGCCGTCACCGCCGCCGAGGGTGTCGTTCCCGGTCCCCCCTTCAAGGCTGTCGTCGCCCGTGGCGCCCTGCAGCTCGTCGTCACCGGCCTCTCCGAACAGGTCGTCGTCGTCAGCACCACCGTCGAGCTGATCATCGC
>Ga0316204_10009905_pt1 | contig 12506 bp, 7 predicted proteins | sample 6monrhotite_MG_2_FD_205661 | JGI IMG/M metagenome (GOLD analysis project Ga0316204, IMG submission 205661) | Microbial mat bacterial communities from mineral coupon in-situ incubated in ocean water Damariscotta River, Maine, United States -... | ecosystem: Environmental > Aquatic > Marine >...
CTGGGTTATCGCCTTGAGTTATCTTTATATTTCGTATTGGAGCCATTAAAACTCCCTCAGCACCTTCACCATTAAGGCCCGCTAAGGGTGCCACTCGAATTAACATTCCATCTTCGTCAGGTAGTGGATATAGATCTTTCCAATAGTTTTCGATGAGTGTGCGGGTTAATTTAAAGCAGCTTTTGAGTCCATTAAAACCATGTAGCCTAACAACAGCTTCAATGTACCAACTGGAAATTTCTAAGTCTTTACTATACTTACTGATTATTTCAGGTGCGAGTACGCTAATGTTACGCCAATGATCTATTGCTTCATTGTTGTTGGAATCATACATATTGCTACGTTCAGCAGCTCGTGCTGACATTCTAGCTTGCTTAATTCTTTGATATATTGAATCAGGTTTTTGATCTATGCGTAGATCTAATCCAACAGGATTTTCATCTGTGATAGGTACAAGTAGTCCATCTATATCTATATTTAGATTTGTAGTCATTGAGTAATATCCATATAAAAAAACATAAGAATTAAATATTTAATTCATCTGTCATGCAGAGTGTCCGTATGGTTGCTAATTAACCATTGATAAGCATTACTAAAACTATTTCTTGTAATTGCTATCTCACCCTTTGACTTTTATAGGGTATTTAGATAACTATGTAAAGTATAGAAACATGGAAGTGGGTTATATCTCTCAAACTCAGATAAGTTAACTCATTAAATGAAGGTTCTTTGTTTAGTGTGCATATAATAAAAATAGTTAGTAAATAGATATATCTTTAATAATTTAAATATATTTACTTACTTAACATGGATTTAGTTGAATGTCTTTATTGATAAGCATAATCGGATTTCCGGAAAATTGTGCCGTTTCTGAATCATCAAAAACTTTTGGTGAGCAGGGAGGGACGATAGGGCGAAGTGTTGATAATTATTGGGTGTTGAATGACCCTGATTGTTTTTTGTCCTCTCGTCATAGTGAAATAGCGTTTGAAGGTGGACATTATATTTTAACGGATATAAGCACAAACGGTACATTTTTAAACGGTTCGCGTGAACCAATGGGAAAAGGAAACAAAGTTCAACTTCAAGATGGTGACGAAATTGAGTTAAGTGATTATAAATTTTCGATTAAACTTTTGCAGTCTAATCCTATAATCAATAATGAAGACCCATTTTCAAACGAAGATATTTTAAGTGGAAGTGCATCTCAATCTAATTTTATGTCAACTGACCCATTTTCTACAGGTGAAATCGAATCGGTAGAATCCCTCCTTAACTCAGAGTCTCAAGTTATAGATCCATTAGTTGCTTTAGATAATATTAAATCTGAAAGAAATCAATCAGTTTTTAACTCTGATTTCAGTAATTCACAATCTAGCCAATCAGATCAATCACATCTTTTAGGTCAATCACTTATTTGGCCTGAAACTAAGTTAGACGAAAATGTGATCCCAGATGGTTGGGATATGGATGAAGATATAGGGCTTCTTGAAGAGGTAGGTCTTGTTGAAGAAGTAGTCAGGCCTAAAAGTAATACGATGGTTGATGCTGGTGTTATTGTTAATTTACGTAGTGAAAATTTAGAATTAAAAAGACAATTGAATCATCTTCGTAAATTAAAAGAAGAAAATGTAAGAATGCAGTCTGAGATTAAAAGAATAAAGAAACAATTCTTGGCTTATCAAAAAAATAACAAGATCACTCAACATGATTCTTTAGATACGACAATGATTACTACAATGGGATTACCTACAAATAACTTAACTAAAAGTCAGATATTAGCTATTAATCGAGTTGCTGGCGAAATGATTAAGAAAACAGTCGCTGGCATGATGCAAGTGTTAACTTCAAGAAATAGTATAAAAAATGAATTTCGAATGAACGTAACTACAATTCAACCGGTTGAAAATAATCCATTAAAATTTTCAGCAAATGTAAGTGATGCATTAGAAAATATGTTTCTAAAATCTGGAAGTTCATATAAAAAGCCTTTAGAAGCAGTCACTGACGGATTTCACGGAATTGCAGAGCACCAAGTTGCAATTATTGCCGGTATGCGTGCTGCTTTTAAAGGTTCCATTAAGAGATTTGATCCTAACTTTCTTGTTAAACGGTTTGATAGACAACAGTCAGGTTACTTTAAATATAATCTTCTATTCAAGAAAACAAGAAACTGGAATCAATTTGTGGATTATTATAACGACCTTGTTAATGACATGGATAATTCTTTTCAGTATTTATTCGGTGATGATTTTGTTAAGGCTTACGAAGAACAATTGAAAAGCTTGGTTATTTCCAGAAAATCAAAAAAGGTCAACTAATGAAAAAATTAAATATCCTAAAAATATCACTATCTGTAATGGTCTTGATATCTATATCGTCATGTTCATCTTTAAATGGATGGGTTGGTGAGAAATTGGGTTTTGATACTGATTTAACACTTAGGTTAAAAGTAGATGCTGATATAAATCCAGATGATAAAAAGCAACCATCACCTTTGTTTGTTCGTTTGTATGAATTAAAAGAAGTGAAAATGTTCAAGCGGGCAGATTTTATTGGTTTGTATGAACGAGACAAAGAAGTATTAGGTTCTGATTTTATTGCTAAACAAGAACTTAAACGTATTATCCCTGGAGAAAGTCGGGAGCAGAAATTTGTTTTAAGTAAAGATACTCGTTACGTAGCAATATACGCCGAGTTTTTAGATTATACCGCAGCAAAATATAAAATAATAATGCCGGTTGTTGCTAGTAATGTTGTAGCTACTTCAAAAACAATTCAGATTAGTGGGAATGTATTAAAGCTAATAGACGATTAATTGATAGTAATTTAAATAATAATATAGTGAATAAAAAATGTCTTTAGAAAGTAAAATACTATGGTATGAGGGTATGTTTTTAAGCCCTCAACATTTTCAACAGCAAGAGCGATATATGGAGCGGTTTGTTGAAAGTAAATGCCTAGCTTATGGTGCTTATGGGTGGGGTTTACAAGAATATGAATTAGATCAACAACTCCTTAAGCTCGGGAAACTTAGTGTTATACACTCTAAGGGTGTTTTTCCTGATGGTACGCCTTTCAGTTTTCCTGATGTTGATGCACCTCCACCTGTGATTGATATATCTGAAAATATACATGATGAAATAGTCTATCTAGGTATTCCTGTTAAGAGACCTGGTGCTATGGATGTTACATCAGAATCAGGTAATCAAGGTCTCGCAAGATACTATTCTTTTGAGCACGATATTAGAGATGTGTCGACTGAAAGTGGTCAAAATATGTCTTTGGATGTTGGGAAGCTCCGTATTAGGCTTTTATTAGAATCTGATGACCGCAGTGGATATGCTTGTATTGGTATTACAAAAATATCTGAATCACGAGAAGATAAAAATATACTACTGGATGACCAATACATACCGACATGTGTTGATACTTCTGTATCTCAAAAAGTTGACGGTTTTGTTTCTGAGCTTGTAGGATTGCTTCATCATCGAGCAGAGGCTATTGCTGGCCGGCTTGCTGATGCAAATCGAGGGGGTACAGCTGAAGTTGCTGATTATATGATGTTGCAGCTTATTAATAGAATAGAACCTTTGTGCTTACATTTATCTCATATGCAAAGCCTTCACCCAGTTGATTTATATAAAGAATTAATTCAAATAGTTGGTGAGCTATCTACATTTGTTTCTACACAAAAAAGACCTCCATTACTTCCTGTGTATTTGCACGAAGATCTACAATCTACATTCTTACCTATCATGGATTCATTACGTGGTGGTTTGAGCATGGTATATGAGCAAACAGCTGTATCGTTAAATCTTGTTGAAAAGAAATATGGTATACGCGTTGCTCAAATATCAGATCGTTCTCTTATTGGAAATTCAATGTTTGTGCTGGCAGCTCGAGCTGATGTTAAGGCTGCAAGTTTACAAAATGGTTTGGCTGCACAATTAAAAATTGCTTCTGTTGAAAGAATACGACAATTGGTAAATGCAGGAATGACAGGTATACCTATAAAAGTCTTACCTGTTGCGCCAAGGCAAATTCCTTTTCATTCAGGGTATACATATTTTGAACTGGATAGACAAAGTCCTCTTTGGAAGGAATTGCAAAAGTCTGGAGGAATAGCGATGCATGTAGGTGGTGACTTCCCAGGATTGGAATTAGAGTTTTGGGCTATTAGACAATAAAAAATAAAAGGAGTAGGTCATGTCATCTAACGACTTTGACTCACAATCAGACAGGACTGTCTTTCGTCAACCTTCCGTCAAAAGTGATCGGACGGTTGTAAAACCATCTCCAGGTGGTCGTTCTAAACCAATAAGCCCAAATATGGATTCAAAACCATCTGAGTCGATACCACCTGAGTCAATACAACAGTCTCATGCATATCAACATGATAATGGTGGTAATTATTTTAAAACAACGCATGGTTTAAATCCTTTAGTAAATTCAGCCTCAACACTGATTGCGGTATTTGAAAAGACTAAAAAAGCAGTAAGCCATCCTGATATAGGGGGTTTACATCAACGATTAGTAAATGAAATAAAGTCGTTTGAAATAAGGTCGAAAGAGCAAGGAATACCGTCAGAAATCGTTCTCTCTGCACGATATATTTTATGCACAATTCTAGATGAAGCAGTATTAAATACTCCTTGGGGTTGTGAAAGTGCATGGCACCAAAGGTCACTCCTAAGTATTTTTCATAATGAAACATCAGGAGGAGATAAGTTTTTTATTTTGATTGACCGTTTTAGACAATCACCTTCTGAAAATATAGATATTATTGAGTTATTTTACATTTGTCTTAGTGTTGGATTCGAAGGTAAGTATCGTTTAAGTCCTCGAGGGAAAGAAAGCATAGAAAATATACGAGGCGAGCTATTCAGTATTATTAGAAACCATCGAGGTGAATATGAGCGTGCCTTATCATCTAGTTGGCAAGGGTTAGGTAAGTTTAATAACTCCCTAGTACATTATATTCCATTATGGGTTGTTATGAGTATTGTGGGAATGGTTCTTATAACGAGTTATTCCGGTTTTCGTTATTGGCTCTATGATTCATCGATACCTGTCGTCTCAAATTTAGAGAGAATAGTTAAGGTGCAAACATCTAATAATAGTAAGGTCGGCAATATTAAGACCAAGACCGTTAAGTTTTTTAAATGATTTATATCGAGATAATATAAATGAAAAGTATTGCCAATTTCTTTAAAAATAAAATTGTAGTTTCAATCATTGGGTTAATATCTCTGTCGATAATATTATGGTTTATTGGGCCTACTATTAAGTTTGGTGATAATAATGTTGCGCCTTTAGGAAGCGAGTTTGCAAGATTAATTCTTATTTTGATGATTGTAACTTCGTGGGGTATTAGTAATTTATTTAGTAAAAATAAATCTGATAAGAATAACAAAGAATTTGTATCTGACATTCAAGAAAATAGAGATTCTAATACTTCTGCATCTGCTCAGTCGTCACAAGAAGTTGTTTTGTTAGAAAAGCGATTTTCTGATGCATTGCTAACATTAAAAAAGTTGAAGTTTTCAGGGCAAGGTACAAAAAAAGCACTTTACGAATTACCTTGGTACATTATTATTGGACCACCTGGAGCAGGTAAAACAACGGCACTCATTAATTCAAGCTTAGACTTTCCTTTAGCAAAACAATATGGTGAAGGAGCGCTTAAAGGTGTCGGAGGAACACGAAACTGTGATTGGTGGTTTACAAATGATGCAGTTTTAATTGATACAGCAGGTCGCTATACAACACAAGATAGTCATAGAGTTGTTGATAGTAAGGCATGGGAAGGATTTTTAAATTTACTTAAAAAGAATCGACGACGACGTCCGATTAATGGCGCTATTATTGCGATTAGTCTTTACGATCTTCTATTTCAAACAGAAGAAGAACGTATCCAACATGCTAAAACGATACGAATTAGAATTGATGAGCTAATGGATAAATTGGAAGTGAGATTTCCAATTTACCTAATGTTTACAAAAACAGATATGGTTTCAGGTTTTTCTGAATATTTCGAAGATTTAGGTAAAGATGAACGTGAACAAGTGTGGGGGGTAACTTTACCCAATGCGCCAAATTCAACTGATGAGCCTGACTTTGAATTCTTAAATGATGAGTTTAATAAGTTAATTGCCAATCTATATGAACGTGTACTATGGCGAGTTCAGCAGGAAACTGATGTAAATCGAAGAACCGCAATTAAAGATTTTCCTCAGCAAATGGAAAACCTTAAGTTTATTATTGATGATTTTATTAGTCAGGCATTTTCTAAAAGTCGATATCACTTCCAACCGTATTTGAGAGGTGTTTACCTTACGAGTGGCACTCAAGATGGCACTCCTATTGATAGGTTAATGACGTCTGTTTCATCAAATTTTGGATTTTCTAGGGAAGATGGTTACGCAGCTTCACAACAAGGAAAAAGTTTTTTTCTAGGTGATTTATTTAAACGCATAATCTTTCCTGAATCTGAGTTAGTTGGCTCAAATCGTCACTACGAAACACTCTTTCGTTGGGTGCAACATATAAGCTATGCCTCAATTGTAGCGATTGGGATTTCACTTATTGTTGTATGGTTAGGAAGTATGACGCGTAATGAAATGTTTATGTCTGAAGTACAAGGGCATGTATCTGATTTCAATCGTGTGAACTCTCGGGTTAATACTTGGGATAATGATCTACGAAAAATATTGCCTGCTTTAAATTCGTTAGCTAAAGCTAGTCGAGTATATGACCAAGAAGAGCACCCTTGGTTATCTGGTATGGGACTATATGATGGCAATGTTGATTTAACCGCTAATAGAGCATACGAGTCACAGCTAAAAGCGTTGTTCTTACCTAGATTAATTAAGGAATTAGAATCATATATTAAACAAGGTCATCGTGGTGGTGATTTATATAATACTTTTCGAACGTATATGATGTTTAGTAAATTAGAATATTTAGATAAAAAAATTATATTAGATTGGTTTAAATCAAATTGGAAAAAGAGATTAAACAGAGAAGCTACTGTAAGAAAAGAACTTGAAGAGCATCTTGTCTATTTATTATCTTTAGAGTTACAAAAGATAACTCTAAATAATACTTTAATATCTCAAACTAGGTCGCTTTTATTACGAATTCCTGTATCAAAGCGCATTTATAGTCGCATAAAAGCAAAACCTGAATATGCTGGTAATATTGATTTGTTGAATCAAATTGGTGAATCAGTTCGTTCAGCATATAAAATTGGCAATGGTGGTTCTACGCGTGGTTTGGTTGTCCCATATCTTTATACTAAAGAGGTATATAGTAATATTGATTTTTCAGTTAAATCACCTGTAATTTCAGACATCGTTAATGAGTATTGGGTTTTATCAGATAATAAATCATCTCAAGTAGATTTTATTAAAGATGATTTAGATGAAATTAGTAAGAAAGTAAAAGAACACTATTTGGCGGATTATTCAAAATATTGGTCAGATATATTAGCGAAGCTGAATATTTCCGATTTTTTAAATTTAAAGCAATCTAATGATATTTTAACAAGTTTTACTGATCCAGTTTATTCACCATTGATATCGGTTTTACAAGTTATAAAAGAAAATACGCAATTAACAACCCCCTTAGTAAGTAATTTGTTAAACGATAAACTGGCTGATAAAAAGGGAAAACCAACTATTCTCACTAAGCGTTTTGATGGTAATCGTGTAGACAAGCAGTTTCGAGAACTAAACTCATTACTACATGAATCAACTAAAAAGATGCCGGCAATAAATGTAGTTTTACAAAAAATTCAACTACTACGTGATTTTGTTGGTGAAATTTCTATTTCTCCAGATCCATCAAAACAATCGTTTGAAGTCGCAAAAACTCGATTTTCAATCGGAAAAGGAAATGCTATTACGTCGCTACGCGTTTATGCAAAATCTTCGCCGCAACCAGTTAAAAGATGGTTAACAACAATAGCTGATCAGTCCTGGAAAGTGGTTTTAAGGTCAGCCCATCATCATGTTAATGCGGAATGGAAATCTAAAGTATATAAAGTTTATCAACAAGGTTTAATTGGGAGGTATCCATTAGCTAAGACATCTAGTAATGAATTAGCAATATTAGATTTCAGTGAGTTTTTTAAACCTATGGGTACAGTTGATATGTTTTTCAATGATTTTTTAAAGCCTTTTGTTAATACAAAAAAAGGTTGGTCGAATAAAGTTGTAGATAATAGAAGTCTTGGTTTTTCACGTAAAACAATATCTCAAGTAAGAAAGGCGCAACAGATTAAAAATATATATTTCCGAAATAACCCTGAAGTTCCAAGTGTTAGATTTCAATTAAAACCTTTTAAAATGGGTAAGAAAGATGCTCGTTTCACTTTAGAGCTGGGTGGTAAGCGTATAGTTTATAATCATGGACCGAAATTTTGGAAAACAGTGACTTGGACAGGTGACGATGAACAAACTAGAACAAGAATAATATTTGAAGATCTTAATGAAAATACTCATATAAAAGTTTTTGATGGGAGTTGGGCTTGGTTTAAATTACAAGATCAATCGAGACTAATAAAAACTAAAAACTCAAATACATTCTATGTTAACTATAGTGTTAAACCAGATAACACAGCAGATGGCATTGTTACTGCAAATAATCAACATAGTATTACATTTCAGATTAAAGCTAAAAGCGTTAATAATCCATTCAACCGTAATTTATTAAGATCATTCAAAGTGTCAGAAAGAATATGATTGAAACTGAATATGAATCTGGAATATTTGGAAAATTACCAGCTCATGGCGATTTCATCCATAGGTCATTGGCGCCAGAATTTATCTCTATCTGGGATGATTGGTTACAACATTATATAGCTGGTTCGCAAGAACAAATAGGAGATTCATGGACTGATCTCTACTTAACCAGTCCTATATGGAGATTTATGTTGTCTGAGGGATGTATCGACTCAAACTCGTGGGCAGGACTCATGTTACCTAGTGTTGATAAGGTAGGTAGATATTTCCCTATTTCTATCGTAACCAAGTTACCTCGCAATGTATGTTCTTTAGAATTTCTTTTGTCTAACAATGAATGGTTAAATGAGATAGAGAGTATTACATTGAATGCATTAGAAACTGATTTAGAGGTTGATGAACTACTAAATAAAATTAATAAAGTAGGGATATTCTATAACTCTATTTATAGTAAACAGGGAGTTCTTTCAAATAGTGATCCTGTTGTAATTAAAATGGATTTTGAGGAACAGCAACCCTCCTCAGTCTCAGATTATATGTTAGATACAATATTGCAGAAGTCAGTGTCGAGTTATAGTGCTTGGTCAACTCAAGGATCTGAACATGTTTCCCCAAGTGTTTTTTATTCACAAGGGCTGCCTTCAATAAATGGAATAGCCGGTATGTTAAATGGTAAATGGATCTGGCAAGAACCCTTTACAATTAACACCGCGTAAGTAGTTAATTATGACTGACATTACAATGCGTAGAGAAATTACTTGGCTTTCCTCATCTAAAACAGATGTTGGATGCTCAAGAGATATTAATGAAGATTGTATTTTCGAAGATAATTCAACTGGTTTGTGGGCTATTGCTGATGGAATGGGTGGTTATGAAGCTGGTGAAATTGCAAGTAAAATGGTCGTGGATGCATTGTCTGAAGTGAAAAATGAAAATTCTTTCGCTTTGTTTATTGATAGTCTCGAAGATAATATTATTGAGGTTAATAAAGCGATCAAAGAATATTCAGATGTGTTGTGCAATCACAAGACAATGGGGAGTACGATAGTTACTCTTGCAGTACGTGGGAAATTAGGTGCTTGTCTATGGGCTGGAGATTCTCGTTTGTATAGATTTCGCAACAATGAACTTCAACAATTATCCAGAGATCATAGTCATGTTGAAGAATTAATTCAGCAGGGATTTTTGAATCGTGAAGATGCCTCTTCACATCCTGAAGCTAATGTTATCACACGTGCAGTAGGCGCATGTGAAGACATATTTTTGTCTATCAATGTATTTAACACCCAAATTGGGGACACATATCTTCTCTGTAGTGATGGTTTATATAATTCAGTATCTGAAGATGAAATAATTGATTATTTAATAGGTGGGAATATCGACAAATGTTCTAAAAAATTATTGGAATTATCCCTTGAAAATGAAGCTAAAGATAATGTGTCAATAATTGTAATTAGAGGTGAACCTAAAAAAGTTACTACTGATAAACAATTCGAACAAGAAAAATTTAATGAATAGAGTAGATAACAAAACATGCATTAAAAAGCAGTTGGAAGCTGAATTACCTTCAGAGTCAGGTCATACACGTATTCGTAAATCAAACAACCCATCTCAGAATTCTCGAAAAGATGAAACAAAATTTAAGGTAGCTAAAAATAATTCAGATACAAGAATATCTCATCAAAAGGCTAAAGCTACAAAGAGTCATGCGTATACATTAGATAAGCAAAGTAATGGACACCACGGTGTTCTTAAGGGCCGGTTTATATTAGCTAATGTAATTGGTTCTGGTGGAATGGGGGTGGTATATAAAGCAAAAGATTTGCTGAAGGTTGAGGCGAAAGACCGAGATCCTTATGTTGCTATAAAAGTACTTAGTGAAGAATTTAAATCACATCCTGAAGCCTTCATATCATTACAGCGTGAATCACGAAAATCACAAAGAATAGCACACCCAAACATAGTAAATGTCTTCGATTTTGATCGGGATGGTGATGTTGTCTTTATGACAATGGAATTTATGGATGGTCGACCATTAGATCAAATAATACGTCAATACACATCAACAGGTTTACCTACAGAAGATGCATGGCGCATTATAAAATCTATCTGTTCGGCACTGATTCATGCGCATGGCATGAATGTTATTCACTCAGATTTCAAACCGGGTAATATTTTTGTTACAAAATCGGGAGTTACTAAAGTATTTGATTTTGGTATCGCAAGAGCTGTTGCTAAAGTCAAAGGCTATGACGGAAAAGAAGAAGACAGAACTGTATTTGATGCTGGTAATTTGGGTGCACTAACTCCAGCTTATGCAAGTTTAGAGATGTTAGAAGGTAAAAAACCAGATTCTAGAGACGATATTTATGCCCTTGGATGTATTGCTTACGAGTGCTTTACTGGTAAACACCCATTCAATAGAGTTCCCGCAGATGAGGCGTTACGCCAAGGTTTATCTCCAAAGCGTATAAATAATATTTCGAAACGTCAATGGAATGCAATAAAAAGCTGTTTAACTTTTAAGCGTGAAGACAGACTTTCTTCAGTTCAGGATTTCTTAACTCAGGTCACTAAACAAACAAAAAAAACTATTACTATCCCTTTCTTAGTTGTGTTGATTTGTGTGTTATTAGCTGTAGGATATTATGAAATCAAGAATAATAATTATCAAGGTCTATCAGAATCTGAAATTCGAAGCAAAGTTCAATTTGAATTACAATTAAATTTTCATAAAAGTACAATTGAAAATTTAGTTAAAAGTCCAGAATTTACTATAAGTTGGGAGGAACAATTGTGGCATCAATATTCTGGCTTGACTAAAATGCTAGTGAATATAGATGAATTGTATTCAAAAGAAGATAGCCGTAACATATTTTTATGGAATGAAAATATAACAATTAAAATATACACTTTGTATATAAAGGCTATTCAAAAGGCAAGATCTGAAAATAAGTTTAAAGTAGCTTTAATGTTAATTGAAAATGCAAAGCGTTATACAAATAATTTTCAAGAGCTTGAAAAAGAAAATCAACTTCTCCAGGAAGGAATAAAGAATTTCAAATCAAAAAGATCTCTAAATAATAGATCTGTATCAAAAAAATCACTTAGGCAAGTAAATCTTAATCACAACGTAAAGAAAAGAGTGGAAATGTTTAATATTGCCTTAAATAATGTGAATCAACAATTGCGTTGCCAGTCTAAACTTAATATGCGTAATATTGATGTGGCAATAAAGAAATTAAAATCCTATAACAATCCTAGATATAATCGCCTGAAGTCTAAAATCATATCCAGGCTTGCTTCTTGTATAACCGAATTAGGTAAAGCATTCCCTAAAAAAGCGTATGAATACAAAAAATATGCAATGCGAATATTTAACAAAAATAAGATAATAGTGGCAATTCAGATCTCACCTAGAGATCCTTGTAATGTATCAATTGCTGGCCTGGGAGCTCGCGGTAAACGTACTGTGTGTAGGGATAAGTTGAAGGGGAGTTCAAATTCAAGCCCGGATCTTATTGTTGTGTACGGTAATAACAATATAAATACATTTGCGATAAGCAAATATGAAGTATCAATAAACGAATTAAATCTATTTTGTAAAGAATCATCTTTATGTATACCCATCTCGAATAGAAAACCTACTCTTCCAGTTACCAATATTAGCTTTAAGGTTGTTAAAGCTTATATTAAGTGGATATCTAAAAAGACTGGAAAAAGGTACAGAATTCCATCTAAAAATGAATGGCTATATGC
>Ga0316204_10009906_pt1 | contig 12506 bp, 14 predicted proteins | sample 6monrhotite_MG_2_FD_205661 | JGI IMG/M metagenome (GOLD analysis project Ga0316204, IMG submission 205661) | Microbial mat bacterial communities from mineral coupon in-situ incubated in ocean water Damariscotta River, Maine, United States -... | ecosystem: Environmental > Aquatic > Marine >...
CTGTAATCAGTTCGATGGACTCACTCACAATAACCGGCTCCACAACCGGCGGTCCTTCCCCCACATTGAGCGGCAGCGGCACCGCTGCTGACCTATTCAAATCCACAACAACATCCACTCAAGACGATCTGTTTCTCAAGATGATGGACACTGTATATTTCAGAATCTACGAACCGATAGATCAGCTAATGCGAGCTATGAAAGATACAAAATTCGGATTTACAGATATCGCCGCCCTGCCCGCCGCGATGCTATTCAGTTTCTCTATGTGGACTGTCCAAATGACTGCGGGACTTGCCAACACCGCATTCTTTGTCATTCTCGTAATGCATAAAATTATGACCACTTTTGTAACGGGCATGGGCCCACTTATCATAGCTCTATGGACGTTCCGGGCAACCGCTCCTTATGCGAAATCGCTAGTCCGTTTTTTGCTAGCGACCGGCTCAAGTGTGATTGGAGCCGCCTTCCTTATGGGATTGTCTCTTTCCATAATAACGAATTCAATCAACGGCGGAAAAATCTTTATTCTCAAAGAGGAGAAACTTCAGATAAACCTACAGGCCATCAATGGGTGGCTATTTACAGGAGATTTCTGGGGTTTCCAAATGGCATACGTTGTCATGTTCATTATGATGATTATCGCTGTATTAGGCGGAATCGTTTCCGTCATGGCACAACGTCCAAATCTGGAGAGATGAACATGTGGAAATCAACAACTGTCGCCGTTGTAGCTATCATTCTCCTAGCTACCCCATCTGTCGCCCAACAAGAAACGGTCACCGGCATCGCTAAAGTTATTGACGGTGACACCCTTCAGTTTGGAAATAAAAAAGTAAATTTGGTTTACTTTGACGCCCCGGAACTTGAACAACGCTGCCATAATCTGGATTTTAGCAATAACGGAAGCCCCCGTTTCATCGAGCCTTTCGATGGCGGAAAATTTGCACGACAGGCGCTCATAGAGCTAATCGCCGGCCAGCCCGTTACCTGCAAGATTGTAAGCACGTCCTATATCAACAACGGAGAGTGTTCGACGTCTACGGTCGGGAGTTTGTCAAACGAGATGGCCCGGCGCGGAATGGGTTATCCCGTCGAGAAATTATCAACAATTCAATACGAAGATAAATCCGCTGCCGCGAGTGCCTGGAAAACGATGTATAAAATTTTTAACAATCTCGAAGGCTCTAATCTCGGAATCTATACCGTCAAAGGCGGATGGCGGAAATGCTTTAAACCCTCTGACTCCCGCGAAAAAGGCGATCTCTGGTAACTTAAATTCGAAATCAACCCATTAAGGACGTTCAAACACGGATCTGAAAATCTGAAAGTTTAGCGACGGGCGCGGGAACGCCCGCCGCACCGAGATCTGGATCATCCAGATCCCGCAACCAAAGCCATAGGAGCAAGCCAATGGCCCTGACTACTCGGGACTCTGATCCCCTGCCCTATTCTGTCAAGCTTCATCAATGCTGGCATAAACCTCACCCCTTCCCTCAATCAACGCTCATGGGGGGCAACCGCCCCCCGGCGCTAAAGCCGACCGCTTCGCGGCTGCGTGGCCGGTATCCCCATTCTGCGTGTCCTTCGGACCCTGTAGAACACCTACAGCGCCCCGCCCTCTGGTTGGGGTGGGTGATCCCCCTCCGGCCTCTCCGGGCTTTCTGCCAACCCCCCGCGCTCCGTCCGCGAGCCAGAAATCCACATGCGCGGATTTCAGAGTTAACTAAGGAGTGGGCGGTATGAGTGCCAAAATTTTCACCAACGGGTTTGCCCTGATAATCATGTTGAGTATTGCCCGGCTCAATAAAGCCTCGTTAATGGCGATCAAGGCGGAAATCGAGCGATGTACTGACAAAAAGATCAAGCCTGGCGCGATCTCGGCCAGCCTGAAACTGTTGGAAAACCGCCAGTTTGTCAGCCGGGTCTTAGAACAGCAGGAAGGCGAGAAAACACGGGGTCAGCGGGACCGCGTGTATATTTACAGATTGAACGAGGCCGGGCGTAAGGATCTGAAATGGTTGCTCAACGCAATCGATCTGTTGCGTAGTGTTTGAAAACTGTTCAAGAAAAATACCCGCCGGGTTTCCTCTAGATCTGGCGGGTATTTTTTTATCGTGGTCAGTGCGGGCGCGGCCCTCGCCTCTCCCCTCAACAGGGTCTGACGAACGACTAACTCATATCCCTCTCAAGCAAATCAATCGCTCTTTCTATCAGCTTCCCGAACGGCTCTCCGGTCTGTTCGCGCATATCATCAATCTTAACAAACGCACGGTTTGGAATTCGCACATTGAACTGAACCTTGGGTCCTTCGGATCTCCGTCCCGACCGGCGCGCATTGATACGCTCCTCCACTTCATCATCACTTAGGTCAGTAGCCGCCCTACCCGCTCCTGGCTCTACGAGCTTTGGCTTTGGCGTTGCCTTCTTTTTTGGCTTCGCCTGGCGCGACGGAAATCCCGATTCCTCCGAAATTTCACGAATTTTATCCCGGTCAACATCGGGCACTGCCGTTTTGTCAGCTTCCGGAACGTCCGCAAGTAACGCGCTCAAGGATTCTCGCTCTTTACTCATGATGCCAGTTTCCTTTTCGATTTTTTGAGTGGCAACCTCTGGATAATATCGAATGCCAGTGCGCTTGAATTATCCTTGGCGGCGCCAAGATTGCTGACGTTTTTCGATGATTGGTCGTAAAGCGTTCCGCCATAGGAAAACATCGTCCTGAAGGCTTCGCGCTCAAGCAATTGCGATTCAAGGATATCAACATCAGCCGCCGTGAATTCGGCAAGAACATGGCGATAGGTCTTCGGCTGGATCGCCACGTTTGTTTTGCTGAACAGCAGCGCGTGTTTGATTTTGCGGTCGAACGCCTTTTCGTTTCGGCGAATGAGCTGGATCGCCTTGACGGCCTGCTTGGCGTCAAGCTGCGAGCCTTGCAGCGGAATGATAACCAGGTCGCTCCTGCTGATCGCGTAGCCAACCATTGCGCTGCCGGTGCCCTCAAGGTCGACAACAACGAACTTGGCCTTCTTATGGGCGTCGTCAACAACATCGATAATGTTGTCTTCCGTGATGTCGGAAATAACTGAAATGTTATCGACGGTTTCGGACAAGCCGTACCAGTCCTGCAAAGGATGGTTCGGATCTGCGTCGATCAGAATGACCTTCTCGCCAACTTCCGCCAGCTCGCCCGCCAGCACCAGCGCCGCAGTGGTTTTGCCGACCCCGCCTTTCGGACTCACGAATGATACAATCGGCATGATTTCCCCCTTTTGGTATAGCTGATAAATATCCGATAGCAGATATCTAGCAGCTAATTGTTAAATAACACTTAGCATATAGATACCGGATACATGATATCTATATGCTAATAGCTAGCTACTAGATAGCGAAATGATAGCAATACTCGCATCATGCTATCAGCTAGCTACATGCTAGCATCTTAATATCAGCGGTCGCGGCGCAGCCGGGACGTCTGGCTGGAAGAGGGCAGGGGGTCGGCACCTGCAAAACAATAGGTCCTATCGGATCCGATGTATCCAGGATCGTTGAAATCGATAAAAACAAAGCCACCGAAACGGCTCTTATGAATGCCTCAAAGCTTTCCCAGGGCATTGAAAGTCCCGCAATTCCTTACCTTTCGAATAGTGAATTAAATTCGCTATTCATTAGCTTACGCGTCCTCAGATAAGAAAAAATTCCATGCCGCCGCCTGCGCCGAAGCTCGTGAACAAACACGCTCGATCCGAGATTTTCGTTAGACGTGACTGCTTGCCAGTCCACTTTAACGCGCGAATGCGCGTTCTAACTAATTTCGTAGCGGCCATTAGGCCGATTCCGTATTTAAACTATGAGGTATGGAGGCTGTTAGGCCGGAATTCCATTTAGAGGAAACCGTAGGTTTCCGTCGAATCGGTTGTTTAGTGTTCAGAATTGGCATGTTGACCCGCTTCTTTTCTAAACCTTCAAGGATTCTAAGATTCATGTTCGAATTTCGCGTGTTAAATCAAACACTTACGAGTCCAAAAATAAGGAATTGCAGGCAAACGATAAGGAATTGCAGGCAAAAGGTAAGAGATTGCAGGCTGAAAGGTAAGGTATCGCAGGCTAAAGGTAAGGAATTGCAGGCTGCTCAAAAAATCTAAAGGTAAGGAATCGCAGGCATACCGTTTTGCGAGCTTTGATAAACAAGATAACAGCTATTAATGTATATTTTGACCGAAATCTTGTCCGTTTTCTGGCAGAAACCCGCCCCGATTCTCTCCCGATTCGTCGAAAGGTAAGGAATTGCAGGCTTCAAAACCGCCCGAAAGGTAAGGAATTGCAGGCTCAAAGCCGCAAATTACCGTTGATTTTTAACAGTTGGTTAATAAACTCACCCCAAGTTGTGGACATTAGGCCAGAATGACCGCTAGATATTGTGGGTTGTGAGGAGAAAGCCAGCATGAATGATATTCCTGTCAAATCGACACTGGAAAGAAAGCCCAATACCGGCGAGTTCATCAAAGCCCAGGAACTTATCGATGTTTTGTCCCTGGCCGGTCTCTCAACGCAATCCAGACGCACCTATAACCTGTTGCTGGCGGCGGCGCACTCAAACCTTTCAGATCCTCATGCCGAACACGTAATCCCAATGAAAGAGCTACGCGGCTCTGACAAGAGCAATTCGCGATTGGAAGAGGCGTTGCATCAGTTGATGTCAACGGTGATCGTTGTCAGGGTTCACGGCAAGACCGGCAAAGAGTCGATCGTTCGCGCCCAGTTGCTCGGCGGTAACGTCATGGACGTTGACGAGCGTAACGGCATCTTTCGGTATCGTTTTGATCCGCGCCTGGTTGAGGTGCTGAAAGCCAGCCGGATTTACGCCCAACTCAAGAAAAATGTCATCTGGGCATTCCAAAGCAAATACGCGATGGCACTTTATGAGGTCATCGAGCGGCGGCGGAATATGGATTATGTTCGCAGTGAAACAGTGTCACTTGACCAGTTTCGGAACCTGCTTGACGTGCCGCTAGGCAAATACAAAAAATTCGCACAACTCAATCAGTCGGTGATTTATCCGGCGGTTGCCGAGGTTAATCATCTTTGCGATTTTACCGTCGAGATTTTGCCCGTAAAGTCCGGGCGAGCTGTAACTGCGCTACGGTTGGTCTGGTCCGACAAAACAGCACAGGAAAAATCACTGGCGAGAGACGAGCTAAGACGCTCGGCAGTTGGACGGCGCGAGCGGCGCGAGGGGAACGTTGTTCGCATTGCGCAATACCATACCGATATCCGCGAAAGCCTGTCGCCCTCAAGCGCCCCGGCACTGCCCGGACTGGATGACGATGTGATCTTTTGAGTGAACGCCGAAAGGTAAGGGATTGAGGGTTCAGCCTGCAATTTCTTACCTTTCGGCTATTTCCTGCCATTCAAGCGGCTAACCTCGTTACTGCCGGAATCTCGGTAATCTCTTCCAAGCCGCCCTAATGAGAAACCACAAAGAGAGCGCCGCGCCGGATGAGCTCGGCGATGTCGTCATCATAAAAAGGGAAGGGGAGTTGTTTCACGGCTCCACCCCTCACACGGCGTCAATGAGGAATGAAAGTTGTTCGGGTTCAGCGGTCATCGGTGCCGGACGTGGCGCGGCGGGCCTAGGCTGGCGGGCGGCGCGGGCTTCTTCGAAATCACAACAGACGATCTCACAAAGCGGTTTAACGTCTTTCCAGTCGTCGAGGTGATAGGCCGTATCAACGCCGATTCCGCAATCCATCGTGATTCCCGTTTGAGCGGTAAAGCGATCTGATTTCTCAGTGTTCCCGTCGCTGTGTTGGCGTTGTCCGGAATAGCGAAACGATGCGGAGTGTTGCGGAATGATAAATGTGCCGGTGTCTGCAAGATCGCTTGCAATGTCCATTATCTTATATTCAAAATCGGCACTGCTGCTGCGTGGTGCCTTGGTGCTGCCCTTGATGGTGCCGAATGGCGGGTTTCCATAGGCGCAATCGAAATGACCGAGAGACGCCATCAAAACCGGGTTTGTCACGTCGCCACATATCCAGATCGCTTCCGGAACCAGCTTTTTACCGACCGCTACATATTCAGGATTCAGCTCTACGCAGACGATCTCCGGCGCTTCGCCGTTGTCGTAGCTATATTTTGCGCGGGTAACGACTGCATAGGACAGAACGCCAATTCCGGCGCAAAGATCGATCACCCGTTTTCCGCAAATGTCGAATTCCATATCAAAAGCCAGCGCGGGCGGCGTGAAGAATGCCCCGGCTTTGCCGTTCATATTCGTGGCGCCTTCGTGCCAGTGTTCAAAAACAAAATCCTTATCCTCAAGCGTCAGCGTGTCTTTCATCAGAAGATCACAAGCGGTTTCGTGGTCTTTAACCTGCTGTTTTGTCAATTTTGCCATCTCAAAAAACCTTTCTACCCAAATCACATTTGACTTTCTGCCGAGCGGCGAGCGGAACGGTTAGACGCCGAAGGCGTCAGTGAGCGACGACCGGAAAATGAACGCCGACAAGCCGCCTGCGCTCATAGAGCGGCACCCTGACAACACGGGAGCGTCAGCGAATGGAGCGGACCGGAAGGGCAGGGGGCTTGTTGCTCAGGCGGTCATTTCTTCGGTTAAGCTTGGATGAAAAGTCCACTTGAGATTTATCGACACAACGTCACGGCCCCTGGCCGTGTCATACGATAACGCAAGGATCTGATATTCAGATCCGCGCAAGCTCGATGCGGTTGCGTTGCCGGCGACGTGAGGCCGTATTAAGCATCAGGATCGAGCGAAAGAACGGCGTTAAGATGCCGGTCGCGACCGGCACCGTAGCCGTAGGTGAATAGATGGCCAACTCTGCCATATAGAGGGCAGCGGCCTAATTTTGGCCTCCTGTGGTGAAGCTGGAACAGCGACAACCGGCTCGATCCTCCCTATAGGAACGAGAGAGTGGGTTTCACCACTGAAGGGCAAAATTCCCCTTAACAACCTGGTCGCCCGAAGATCGGCAGGGATAAGATTTTCAGGATGAAATATCGACCCTGAAGAAAGATCTTCGGGTCTTCCGTCTCTGGTCAACGGTAAAATGTGATTAGTTCGACCCGGTTGTTCTGATGTTCAACGTGGGTCAAACTACGCCATTGGCGTATTATTAATTGACAATACTACGCCAATGGCGTAGTACTACTGACACCTGGGCAGGGATCATCTCTAAAGGAACATACGTTATGTCAAAACCCTACTTAACGGTTGTCGAGACTCCTGGGTATCTCGATGACATAGAAACATTACTTTCTGAGGAAGAAGCAGAGCAACTCGTTTTTTACTTGGCAGTCAATCCGGAGGGTGGTGACATCATGCCGGGCGGTGGTGGCATTAGAAAATTACGTTGGGCCGCTAAAGGAAAAGGCAAAAGGGCGGGCGCTAGGGTTATCTATTATCATTATGATGATGATATTCCGGTGTTTGTCCTTGCAGCGTATGGCAAAAACGAGAAGATCAATCTAACTGAAAAAGAAAAACGTTACCTAAAACAACAACTAGGGCAGCTTGTGAACCACTATAAAAGAAAGGCGGGGTAAACCTTATAAGGGAGTACAGGCTCGGTTCAAGGAGAGATAAAGTGAATAAAATTTTGCGCGGCGTGGGAGAAGCATTAGCCTTCGCAAATGGGAAAGGGAAGTCGTCTCGTGTTACGAAGGTAGATGTTCTTGATGAAATTGATGTAAAGGCCATTCGTGGAAAAATGAAATTGACGCAGGAAGAATTTGCGTTGAGATATGGGTTTTCTATTGGAACATTACGACATTGGGAACAGGAACGGCGCAGGCCTGTAGGGGCTGCCCGTATTCTTCTCTCTGTGATTGACAAAGAACCAGAAGCGGTGGAGCGGGCGTTACGTGTCGCTTAAAACCTCATAGATGTGGGGGAAATAGATTTAAAGGGCGGCTTAAGGCCGCCCTTTTTAATGACTGTTATATCTCCCGGTGGCGGCGTCCCGATCAATTGAACAAGCTGACAACGAGCGGCAAGCCGTAGAGACAAAGCCCTAGAATGATCAGCACTCCGGCGAATTCCTGCAGGGTTCTAAGCATTGTTTTTCTCCTTCATTTCATTGACGAAATGCAAAACCTGAAGCGTTTCCGCGAAACTCAAGTCGAGGGTGACGGTTGTTTTGTGATAGCTCCGCCACATCTGGACGCTGCCATACTGAAACCTGAACTCTGTTGTATTGTTGTCGATCTCCCGCCAGTCCGAGGCTCGCAACTCGGGCGCAACGCGGCGCAACAGGTCAATTTTCTGGCCGTGTTCGGTCGACTCGCGCCCGCTCTTTTCGATGTAGGCCTCGCGCTCTATCCAGTCGTCCAGATAGCCGGGCAACAATCGCCGGTTAATGTCGGCGGCGATTGAGTGAGGCGAGCGGTTTTGTGAGACGGTGATGGTCTGGGATCGCTGCGAATGAGCCCCGAGACGGTCAAGCCGTCCGAAAATCTCCAAGCGTTGATCGCCATATTTTGTATAGGGTGCAATCTCGATTTGCCGTCCCGGCGTCGCGTCGTCGGTCAATACAAAATAGTTCCAATTGTGGTTTTCTGAAGCCAGCCGGTTAAACCGCCACGCCCCGTCCAGTCGGGGCGCAACGGTTTGAGCGAGCTTTAAGGCCCGGTCGGTCATGCTGTACCTCTGATTGCTGTACGGGTGCGGAAATCAGGCCGCGAGCTGCCCCACTTGTCGCGGATATCGTTCATTGATTTTTCTTTGCGGTTGCGGCTGCGGTATCCATCCGGGCGGAAAAACCATAGTTTTTTCTTCGACGCCCATTTGCACCCTGCGGCCTTGATGGCCTCTTTGTGTTCACGGGTATTGCCAGAAACCCACAACCACGCGCCGCAAATCTCGAAACCCAGACCGCCAAGACCACACAAGGCGGAAAGCGCCTCGTTGAGGGCTTCCGGATAGTCCTGGGTGGTGGCTGTGGCCTCGGCCTGCTCGGCGTCAATCGTGCCGGTGTAATCCTTCAAAACGTCGTTGGCGGCGTTGATGAATTTCATCATCTCCAGCCCGCCCGGGTTAACGTCCGGGTGATACTTTTTACACGCGGCGACATAGGCGCGTTTAACGTCTGTCGGGGTGATGTGGCCGGAGAGATTGAGAAGTTTAGCGGCGTCTGACGTGATCATGTTCTTAGCTCCTTAAGCTGCGAATAGAGAAAATTGTTTGGGGGTTTCGGTGATCGTGAGGGGGGCTGCGGCGGGTGTAACAACGCTCGACACGTAATCTCCCCACTGCTCGGCCATGGCGGCGGCGATGCCCTCATAAAAACGACTGCGGAGTTTCCAGCGATCTTTACCGGGTGCGGCCTTGTGGCATTCATCGCGGGCGGTTGAGCCGTCGAGGGTGCCGGTAGCTTTCAGTTTGGGAAGGTTGCGCAACCAAAGGCAGGTACGCTTCTTTACGTTGTCGGTTCCATCGGTATCGGTGCCGAATTGCCACGGCTGAACGGACTGGCTGAACTCAAAATAATTTTCTATCCGCTGTTTGGCGTATTTGTGCATCACCGGATTTTCAACGGCGATATGCGGGATATCAGCGTTCAACACCTCAGAGAACAGCGCCGCACCTTCGTCCAGCTCGTTCCACATCTGATCGAGAGTCTTTCCGGGCGGCGGCGCGGTTAACCAGCGAACGCCACTATTACAAAGCCGGGTGCAAGGCGGATGCATAACAGCCAGCAAATCCCAATTATCCAGCTTGAGAACGTTTCTGATATCGTCCTGAATATGGCGGTTGCTTGGCTGGTCACTTGGCAGAACATCACAAGACCACGCATCAAACCCACGTTCGAGAAACGCATTTCGAACAATCCCGCTATGCTCACAACCGATTAAAACCTTCATCTCAAAAAACCTTTCTACCCAAATCACATTTGACTTTCTGCCGAGCGGCGAGCGGAACGGTTAAACGCCGAAGGCGTCAGTGAGCGACGACCGGAAAATGACTGCCGACAAGCCGCCTGCGCTCATCGAGCGGCACCCTGACAACACGGGAGCGTCAGCGAATGGAGCGGGCCGGAAGGGCAGGGGGCTTGTTTCTCAGGCGGGCATTTCTTCGGTTAAGCTTGGATGAAAAGTCCACTTGAGAATTATCGACACAACGTCACGGCTTCTGGCCGTGTCCTTCAATAGGGCAAGGATCTGTTATTCAGATCCGCGCAAGCTCAATCCGGGTGCGTTGCCGGCGACGTGTGGCCGTATTAAGCGACCGGATCGAGCGAAAGGACGGCGTTAAGATGCCGGTCCCGACCGACACCGTAGCCGTAAGGTGAATAGATGGCCGTCTCGGCCATATAGAGGGCTCAAGCCCTGCAAGGCCTCTCTCTGACCAACCTCGGCGATCCTGTGGCCGTTAAAAGCTGCCCAGGTCACCTAGAGACGTCGAAATTAGAGAGATGGGGGGCACGGTTTCAGTGCGTAAGCGGCATTTATGCCCGTCCTGAAACCGGGATCGTTACCCCAACCCATCCATCAGGTAACGACGCGAAGCGCCCTACCGGCTGGCCGGTCCAATCAATCTGGTCGCCCGCAGATCGGCAGGGATAAGATTTTCAGCAGGAAATATCGACCCTGAACAGAGACCTTCGGGCCTTCCATCTGGCGAGCGGGCCGCACCGGGACAGCAAGCACACATGAAAATGGCGGCACCCGAAGGAACCGCCATTGATTGACTATGGTGCAGTGATCAGGTGATCAACCCTTTTAAATAGGGCACGATCTCAACAAGGATAATCAGGCTCAACATCCAATAAACCAGGCGGAACGCACCGCCCTGGCTTTCGTCGAGAGCGGCAATCTTACTCTCAAGCCGATCGATGTCGGATTCTGAAGCGGCTCCGATGTCGATATAGGTGGTAATGGCCTACACCTGTTCGCGGGTAAAGCCTGCGTCCCGCATTTGGGGAACTGCTATAGTGAGACCCGCTCACACCCCCCCTTTTCGCTATTCTTTTCGGATCGGGCTTATGATATTTTAACATCAATAATTTGAGGGGCTCGTCGCTATAAACTCACGTAATTTGGTCAAGTAAAATTGGCAAAACTGTCCGTCATCAAAACATTTGGGACTACTGAGCCTATTTTCAAACGCAGGATCTGGCCCATCGTTGAATACTGTGCAACAAGCAGGTCTGAGTTCTGCTTAACGGGAAACCGCAAGATGTCGAGTCGATCCAAGAGGTGCCGTTTCATTCTGACACTCGTCATCGGGTTGTCGGCAGGCCTTAGTAGTACACAATCGGTTAGGGCAGAAAAACACCTTGATGGGGATGTCTGCGCGGTGGCTGCGCGATGGCTTGAACCCAGCACGGGTAAGGTCCTTGATGCTCGTCACCTATTCTCGCGATTGTCCAAGAAATCCGTAGTGCTTTTGGGGGAAAGTCATACGGTGAACGAACACCACCTCTGGCAGGCGCAAACGCTGTCTGGTTTGTTGGCATATAAACGCAACCTTGCCGTCGGGTTTGAGATGTTCCCGCGCCGTACTCAGGAGACTCTGGACGAGTGGGCCAAGGGAGTATTGTCGGAGAGCAGCTTCCTCAAAAAGGTTGGCTGGAACAAGGTCTGGGGTTACGACTCCGACTATTACATGCCTCTATTTAACATTGTCCGCCAGAATCGCCTGTCGATGATCGCCATCAATGTCGACCGCAAGCTGATCTCGCGTGTCGGCAGAGAAGGCTGGAAGGCCGTTCCACTGGCAGAGCGCAAGGGATTGACCGACCCATCGCCGGCCAGCACGGCCTACCGTCAAGTGCTCGCCGAGATTTACGAACTGGAGCGCCATCACGGTTCATCCAGCGTCAAGCTGACAGATACTGACGAGGGTCCAAAAGAAGATAAATCCGACGCAAAAACGTCCTTAAGCAAGCTCATGGAAAGTGAGGACTTCAGTCGTTTCGTTGACGCTCAGTTGACCTGGGATCGGGCCATGGCAGAGGCACTCTGGAAGGCCAGAAAAAATGAACCCGATGCCCTTATAACCGGTATCCTTGGGCGAGGGCATATTGAACACCGTCATGGGGTTCCACATCAGTTGGCAGACCTCGGCATCAAGGATGTCGCTGTCCTGCTGCCGGTCGAAGTTGGCAAAGCTTGTGAGAATACACCAGCCGATATCGCCGACGCGATCTTTTTGGTCGACAGCAAAACGGAACCCGAAGATACACCTGAAAAGCCGAAACTTGGAATTCTCATCGAAGGGGCGGACAACGGTATTCGGATAATGAATGTATTGGATGGCAGCATCGCCCAGACGGCCGCTCTGGCTGCCGGAGACATCATCGTCAAAGCGGCGGGGATAACGCTGAAAACCAATACCGACCTGATTGAGGTTATTCGGCGTCAGGCGCCGGGAACCTGGTTGCCCCTGGACATTCAGCGTGGTGATCAGAAACTCGAAATCATTGCGAAGTTTCCTCCGCGGGCGGAAACCTCACCGTGATCCGTTATCTTCGTCAAGCTTGTGC
>Ga0316204_10009907_pt1 | contig 12505 bp, 12 predicted proteins | sample 6monrhotite_MG_2_FD_205661 | JGI IMG/M metagenome (GOLD analysis project Ga0316204, IMG submission 205661) | Microbial mat bacterial communities from mineral coupon in-situ incubated in ocean water Damariscotta River, Maine, United States -... | ecosystem: Environmental > Aquatic > Marine >...
TGTGTAATCTTAAGATGAGCATTCAAACTGTTAGAAAAAAGCCGAGCCAGATAATATTAGGCAATTTAAGTAATTTTATTTTTGATGGAGTAAGAATTTATGGCAACACAACCGTCTCGCTATATTAGTAATTTAACACGCGATACCTATGCACTTATTCTAGCGGGGGGCAGAGGGTCGAGGCTCTATGAACTGACCAACTGGCGTGCAAAACCGGCCCTGTATTTTGGCGGTAAGTTTCGAATAATTGATTTCCCCCTGTCAAATTGCATAAATTCGGGGATCCGCAACGTAGGAGTCGTGACACAATACAAGTCCCACTCACTAATCCGTCACCTTGTCAGAGGTTGGGGACATTTTAAGAAGGAACTAGGTGAGTCGGTAGAAATTCTCCCTGCATCACAGCGATTTTCGGATAATTGGTATGAAGGTACCGCAGATGCTGTTTTTCAAAATATTGATATTATTCGTGATGAACTACCTAAATATGTCTTGGTGTTATCTGGAGATCATATCTACCGAATGGATTACGGTAATTTAATTGCGCAACATGTCGAATCGGGTGCCAAAATGACCGTCAGTTGTATGCCAGTACCTTTAGAAGAAGCGGCTGGACAATTTGGGGTTATGTCGGTAGACGAAAAATTAAAAGTTATTGGCTTTGAAGAAAAACCTGAAAATCCTACCCCTCTGCCTAACGATCCAAGCAAATGTTTAGCCTCAATGGGTAATTATGTTTTTGATACAGAGTTTCTATTCGAACAGTTAAAAGCAGATTCCGAAACATCTGGATCTGAACGAGATTTTGGCAAAGACATCATTCCTGCCATCATCGAACAAGGTTCGGTTTATGCGTTCCAATTCGAAAGCGATGGTGAAAACGAAGCTTATTGGCGGGATGTAGGTACCTTAGACTCATTCTGGCAAGCAAATATGGAGTTGGTGGCACCTGTCCCTGCACTTAACTTATATGATAAAAAATGGCCTATTTGGACCTATCAGGAACAATTGCCTCCCGCCAAGTTTGTATGGGAAGAGGATAACCGCAGGGGCACAGCGATTAACTCTGTGGTGTCTGGGGGCTGCATTATTTCTGGAGCAACTTTACGTCGAAGTATATGTTTTTCAAACGTCAGAGTGCATTCTTACAGCGAAGTTGAAGATTCTGTATTATTGCCAGACGTTGAAGTACAACGTAATTGCCGCATAAGAAAAGCGATTATTGACCGTGGTTGTATTGTTCCTGAAGGCACCACTGTAGGTCATAGTCGTGAAGACGATTTAGCCCGAGGTTTCAGAGTCTCAGAAAAAGGCGTGGTATTGGTTACGCGAGAAATGTTAGGGCTAAAAGTAGGGTATTAGACGCTTTAATTTGTTCCTTTATTTTTTCTAATATTAAGCCGCATTTAGTGCGGCTTTTTTAGATTCTATTCCTCTGTGTAGCGAAGCGCTCTGTGTCCTCAGTGGTGTAAAGCTTTTATTGTTGAAAGGCCAAAGAACAAGATATTTTGAACCACGGAGGGCACAGAGAAAAGCAAAGCCTCCTGACTGATTAAGCAAATTTTGTTCTGCCCAAAAATTACAAGAGTAAATTGGCTGAGAGCGTAATTAGATCAGACTTTAAAATGGAATATACCCAAAGCCATTGGAGTTGCAGCTAGGCGGCAAAGGAGCTCAGCCCCATGAACTTAGACTTACTAAGTGATTGGGGTGAGTGAGAGCAGCCAACAACGCTGCAGCTTCAAGAGAGACGGGTATAGTATTACTTTTCCCATAAACGAATCCTATCAGTAATCAACTTAGCGACTTGTTTGGGTTTTTCTAATGGGAACATATGCCCAGCGTCTTCAAAAACAAAATGTTCTATTTTGCTCTTCTTAATAAAAGTAGCCAAAAACGACGGAATACACACATCACTATGACTACCTGTTACCAATAAACCTGGTACCGAAAGTCGTTTGTAATACTGATTGATATTGTGCGGCACATTACGGTAAATACTCGCTTCAATCTGCGCGTCGAAGTTAAGTTGTAACTTGCCTTCTCTTTCGTCAATAGCAGCTTTTACATAATCTTGGATACATTGCAATTGGAAATTCTTGAATAACGCTTTGGCCTTAAAGTAAACCACCAAGTCGGTTCCCAAAGGCCAACTTTGGCAGCGTACTTTAGCTTTACCAGCTGGTGAAAACTTATCAATTAAAGGAGAATATTTGAGCAACCTAAAGGCTACTCTTGCCAGTCCAGAAGCAATGGGAGGATCAAGTAATATTACACCTTTGATTAAATCAGGCCTTTCACAAGCAGCCATAAAAGACACCACAGCTCCCATTGAATGCCCCACAACATAAGCAGGTATGGCCACCTTATGGGATAAATAATCAATCAACTCAGCCACTTGATTCGCTAAATTAGCATTCACTGGAAACCGTTCTGAATGGGCAAATTTAGTTAATGCATGTACCTCAAAATCATCAGGGAAATGATTAAAGATTTGCTGGTAGCTGCCAGCAGGAAACCCATTCGCATGTGCAAAGTGTAGGTTAACCCTGGTTGATCTAGTCACCGAAAACCTACTTTATCCATTGCGAACTTCAGCGGCTTTCCAATCAGTTGGTATATGTTTGGCAGTCCAAAAGAAAGCAATAATCGACATGAGGTAAGGTACTGCTAACCAAGACAGTGATAATCGCAACGCTTCAACTTCACCATATTGTTCCGTGTAAAAGTTACTCAAAATCCCAATAAATGTTGGACCGCCACCTAAGGCAATAATATTTAAGACAAAGAAAAATAATGCCGTCGACATGGCTCTTACTTTTACTGGTGCAAGGGTTTGTGCTAGTGCAAAAGAGGGTCCTAGATAGAAACCACTGGTAAAGAGTAAAATGGTCACCAGAGCGATAGACAGTTCGAGGGACTCTACCTGCAATGAAAAGTAATACGCAGGAGCACCCACTACCAAGGCCAATGCTGGCACTAGCCCATACGCTCGTCTGTTGGATTTACCCCACTTATCCACCAATACGCCACCAAGCCAAACACCACCCGCATAAGCAGTCCCATTAATTATGCCTAATGTAATTAAAAATTGGGTTATATCTAAATCAACGTGAGCACGTACATAAAAATCAATCATCCAAGTAGATATGGCGTAATTACCGAAAGAACCAAAGGAAATCGCAAAACACATGCCCCACCAAGATTTGATAGATAGTAGAGCTTTTATGGATTGCCATGACTTACTTTGTGCCGAGGCTGTTTGCATATTACCGCTACGAGACGGTTCTTTAACCGTTAACTTAAGCAATATAGCCAAGGCTATTCCGGGTAAACCAACTGCTATCATGACTATGCGCCAATCTGCCTCACCACCTTTGAGAAAAAATGCGGAAGCAAAAAACGCCAACATAATGCCAAAAGGGATACCCAAAGAATAAACAGCTAAAGCGCCTGCGCGTTTTTCTTTGGGAAATAAATCTGAAATAATTGAATGAGAAGGCGGGCTACCGCCTGCTTCACCAATACCCACACCAATGCGCGCCAAAGCTAGCTGTGTAAAATTACCAGCTAAACCTGATGCAGCAGTAAAACCGCTCCATAGCGTGAGCGAAATGGCAACGATATTGACTCTACTGTATCGGTCTGCGAGCCAAGCGATTGGAAGACCCACAACGGTATACAATAAAGCAAAATAAATGCCTTTGAGCCAGCCTAACTGCGCGTCATCCAGACCCAAATCAGCCTTTATAAAAGGCGACAATATACCGATTATCTGGCGATCGATAAAATTAAAAGCGTAGATAAGAGTCAATATGAATAACACATAATTCCGATAACCATTGGATACGGCTGTTGGAACTTCTGGTGATCCGCTACTCAGTGTTTCGTCACTTGCCATCTATGTATCCTTTGAACTCTGTGCTTTATGTTTACCTCATGGTACGGGTGTAGACCTAGTAATTTCAAGCTAATTTGTTAATTTTTTGTAAACATAACAGATAGTTATGCTCAATCATAAGGACATTAAATCATCCCAGAGCTATAGATCACTATTATAAGCACATTAGAGATCAGACCAGTCATGATTTATTGTCGGTGAAAAAAATAAGGATCATTTGTGCATATTGATACATTGTTAAACTCAGTCAAACAACAAGTAGAACCCCAAAGTGACAGCATAACCTTATCTGTTGCTAGCAGTTGGGCGCAAGGTCGTACGCTCTATGGTGGAATCTCAGCCTCTTTGGTCTATCAAGCAATGCGTGAAGCCGTCGGCGTTGAGAAGGTAATGCGCTCACTAAACACCAATTTCATAGGTCCAATAGAGTCAGATTGTGTGTTTAGCATTTCTGTTGAAGTCCTCAGGGAGGGGAAAAATGTTACACAGGTGGTAGGCCGTTTGATACAAGACAACAAAGTTGCGGTAATGAGCCAAGCGAGCTTTGGTATAGCAAGGCAGTCAAAAATTCACGTTACCAATGACCAACAACACCAAATGGATTACCCGCAAAAAGCAGATTTCTCCCCGCAACTCCCAAAGATTACGCCGAATTTTTTAAGGCATTTTGATTTAGCAAAATCTAAAGGAGGATTGCCTTTTACTGGTAATAAAGGTAGTGATATACAGGGATGGATGCGTTTTAAACAACAGCCAGAAAACTTTTCTGATGCGCATCTAGTGGCTTTAATTGATATTTGGCCACCTACAGTTTTACAAATGTTACGTTGGCCGGCGATGGCCAGCACTATGAGTTGGAATTTAGAATTTATCCATCCACATCAGAAAATTTCAGGGAATGATTGGTTCGCTTATCAAGCACAAACTAGGCAGGCTGCTGATGGATATGCCCATACAGAAGCCAATATATGGGACAAACATGGTAACTTAGTAGCAATTAGCAGACAGGTCGTGGCTGTATTTGCTTAGCCACGAACGTAACTAATAAACGGTCATTAAAACATCGCGAATGAAGATGGACTAAACAAAGCCAAGGCACTCATTAACTGCAAATTACTAAAATCTAATGCATTGTTAACAGACTCTATATCAATTCCCAGACTTTCATACATTTCCTCGGTCACATCGGCATGAATTGCATAGAAATCACTGTTAACGTTATTAAGTGCTAATAAATAAGCGAGTTGCATAATTCTTTCTTCATTGGTCTTAGCGGCATGTTCACTAACATGGGTTTTTCCCACAATTTGCGTAATATCGGTGGGGATACCCCAAAGTTTTAAAAGTTCAGCTGAGATATCAGCATAGCAAAAACCTAGGTGCATTTTTTGTAACATCAAGGGGGGGGAGTTACTTGAGATAGATGCGCATTCATTCGCTTTTTCTGGGTTTACCTGCACCAAAACCAGTTCACCAATGTTGTGTAATAAGCCACACACAAATAATTTCTCTGGCTCTTTTAAGCCAACTTCCTCGGCCAAATATTTACCTAACAAAGCACAGCTCACACCTTGCTCCCAAAACTTATCTAAATCAACCACATCTGGATCGATATCTTTAAAAGCGTTCGCCACACCGTAAGCTAAAACAAGATCATAGATTGAACGCGTACCAATTACCTGAATAGCCTTAGTAACTGTGGTAATAGTATTTGGAAATTTATACAAGGCGCTGTTAGAAATTTTCAAGACTTGTGACATGATAGCCGGATCATAATTAATCACTTCTGCAATATCGTCCATTGATGTCGCCTCATCATCAATTAACTGCTTAATCTTTATGACCGCTTCAGGCAACACAAAAATATCACCAGCGTTTACTGCATAGTCTTTTACATTCATTAAATTACTTCACCTTAAAGTCCGTTATATTGATTGTAATCTATGATTGATTTTACTGCATGCTCAATCATATCAAATTACAAAAAAACATAGTTGAAACAATTAAGTAGATGAAATTAAACAAGTCAGAAACGCAGTTTAGCTGGGAGTATACGGACAAGCAGGTTCTCATCCAGCACGACTTATGTCGACTGCTCGGAAATATTTTGGGTGTTTGGAGGTTTTTGAACTTGGAGATTTAAAAAAAGATGGTGGGTCGTGCTGGATTCGAACCAGCGACCAATTGATTAAAAGTCAACTGCTCTACCAGCTGAGCTAACGACCCATCGATTGAAATTGTACAGTGCTCACATTACTGTGAATTAAGAAAAATGGTGGGTCGTGCTGGATTACTCCAGGCATCCTGCCTTACACCCTTCGGGCCATGCTGCGCATGTTCCAAAATGTTCCGGACATTTTGGTCGAACGCTTCGCTGGTTCTCTTCCAGCACACAAGCCTATAATTTTCTGAAAATGGTGGGTCGTGCTGGATTCGAACCAGCGACCAATTGATTAAAAGTCAACTGCTCTACCAGCTGAGCTAACGACCCATTTTTCAATTTTCTTTCCGCCTCACTGCGAGGGCGGCATATAATACTCAATTGAAACCTCAGTGCAACCCAAATGGCATTATTATTTCAATAATGCCAACCGTTTGCTGAAAAACCGAACAATAGTGAATTCAATAAACTCTAACGACTGAAAAAAAATGAAATAAAGTGCCTGTTGACACCTCATTTACGTTCAAGTTACCCAATCAAAAAAACGGGCGTAGTATTTTATACCTGTCTCCCTTGAAGCTGCAGCGTTGTTGGCTACTCTCACTCACCCCAATCACTTAGTACGCCTAAGCTCATGGGGCTGAGTTCCTTTGCCGCCTAGCTGCAACTCCAATGGCTTTGGGTATATTAAAGCCCTTTGAGTCGCTTTTCAGCTAATTTAGCTGACGACGAATCAGGAAAGTCAGCAACAACTTGTTCCCAAAGTTGTTTAGCTCGCGCAGCATTTGCACGTTCCATTTCAGTTATTCCCAACTTCAAGGTGGCATCCGCTCTTTTACTCGAATCAGGATAATGGGTAATTAACGACTGAAATTGTTCACCTGCACCAGCCCAATCTTGTTTATTAAACAGCAATTGACCTAACCAATAATGTGCATTGGGAACATAACTAGAATTGGGAAAGTTTTGTAAAAATGTTTGAAACTCAGGAATGGCTTGATCATATAACCTATCTTTTAGGATCAAATTCACCGCTTTATCATAAGCTTCATTCTCATTCGCTGATAGAGGCGCTTCTGAATTCGCAACTACTGTGCTGCCAGCCGCTTCTGGCATTGTCAAAGGCTGAGCTTTAACTGCCTCAATACGCTTATCAATTTCCAGATAAAGCTCTCTTTGACGTTCAAGAATTTTCTCTAGTTGATAGTTTTGTACTTCTATCGCACCTCTAAGCTCATTCACTTCGTTTTGCATCACATCAAGCTGCTCTTGCTGACGATGTTGTGCTTCAGTGCGTGTCGAAAACTTTCTTTCCAGCTCAGTAATACGTTGCTCGCTACTACTACTGGTAACATCTGTCACAGGCGCAGGAGCCGCAATAACTGCGGCTCCATATAGCCCTAGCAAACTTATCGCTAAGGTGCGTTTCATCATATTGGACTTCTATTATTAATAAACCAAAACACCGCGGCGGTTTTCAGCAAAAGCAGCTTCAGATGTATCATTGTTAACAGGTTTTTCTTCACCGTAAGACACCACAGAGATTTGCGATGGGCTCACACCTGCATTCAATAAATAGGTTTGCACTGATTTAGCACGGGACTCACCCAAAGCAATATTATACTCAGGTGTACCACGGCTATCGCAATGACCTTCAATCACCACTGACTGGCCGCTGTTTTTTATTAAAAATGCAGCGTGTTGATCTAAAACGCTATAATACTTAGAGCTAATATTGGCTCTGTCAAAATCAAAATAAACCAACTGATTATTTTCTAGCGCCATTAATTCTTGCTTCATTTCTTCTGCAGGCGTCATCATAGGTGCAACTTTACCAGCTTCAACCATTGAATCACGTGCTTCTTGCGCTTTACGATCGGCTTCTGCTTGCTCTTGGGCAATTCTTGCTTCTTCAGTCGCCGCTTTAGCTGCACTATCATCTGTTGATGTACAAGCCATCATAGTTACAACTGGAAGAGCTATAACCAACCCTTTAAAAATTTTATTTAGTTGCATTCTTTTTTCCTGTTTTTATCGAATTTAAGTAAAAATGTAAAATTTAACGTAAAAATGGTGACCAAGTCGGAGCCTTCACTTGACCATCAGCTGCTGGCAAAAGTGCTTTAAATCTGCCATCCAAAGACACCAAAGACAAAACTTGCTTTCCTTGATGCAATGTACTGTAAATAATCATGCTGCCATTAGGGGCAATACTGGGTGATTCATCTAAATAGGTTTTAGTTAATACCTGTAGATTGCCATTTGTCAAATCTTGCCGTGATATATGATAATTTCCACGGGTTCGATTGACCATCACCATTTGTTTGCCGTCTGGGGTAATCGTACCCCCTAAGTTCATTTCGCCCTCAAAAGTCAAGCGACGAACCTTGCCTGACGTTAAATTTACGCGATATATCTGAGGTTTACCACCCCGTTCTGAACTAAATATTAAGCTCTCACTATCTGGAGTCCAGCTTGGTTCGGTATCAATTGCTCTATTCTTAGTCACTCTACGCAACTGCTTACTAGCAATATTCATTATGTACAGTTCAGGATTACCGTCCTTTGATAACACCATAGCTAAGGTTTTGCCATCAGGCGAGAACTTTGGTGAACCATTAATACCCGGAAAACTGGTCATTCGTGTTCTGTTCATGGTGTAGATATCTTGGATAAATATTTGCGGACGTTTATTCTCAAAGCTGACGTAAGCTAATTTAGTGCCATCGGGAGACCAAGAAGGGGACATTAACGGTTCGGGTGAACGCAATAGAGTCGTTTCATTGGCACCATCATAGTCAGCTACAACTAACTGAAAGGGTAACTCATGAATTTTTTTATCCCGCACTATGACATAAGCGATACGTGTCAAAAACGCTCCTCTTTCACCCGTTAACTTTTCGTAGACCACATCACTTATTCGATGAGAATGTCGCCTAAAATCATTGCCAGAAATCGTCATTTTACTCACAGCTAATACATGATCATTGCTAGCAATCAGTTTGCCTCCACTTAATACTTGCGACTGCCCCCCGGTAATTTGCCCGCGTAATACATCGATTAATTCATAAGACACTGTGTATCTATCTATGCCTGATAGTTCAACTTTGCCGACCAACACAGCTTCAATCCCTTTCGATGCCCATGCACTGTAGTCCACATTTTTATCCGCATTAGGATATTGAGGCATCTCCTTAGCATCAATAGGATTAAATTTGCCACTGCGGCGTAAATCAGCAGCAATCACATCAGTGAGTCTTCCTGGCATAACGCCTTCACCAATCCATTGGAACGGCACCACACCTATTGGACGAGAGGTATCGATGCCCTCAGTAATAACAATTTCCAGTGCGGCAAAGCTTCGAAAACTGACTAATAAAATAAAAAATGAAAGCAAAAGTTGCTTAGTTATGGACATAGTTTTAAACATTATAATTCTGGCTCAACGGTTAAATTAATTTCACGTAATTGTTGGTAAACATCGGCTTCTTTTGACACAGGTAATGTATCAGATTTAAATACCGCCGCTTTGGCAGCTCGGCACAAAATAGTATTACCACCTAACTCTGTAACTTGTGTCACTAACCCATTCGATGCTAGTCGAATATTTAAACGACAAGATTTACCTTTCATTGCATCATCAACAATCAAATTGCGTTGAATGGTCTGTTTAATCAGCGCTTGGTATTTTTGCACTTCGCTCAACACTTGTTTATTTCTTCTTTGCTGTCTTGCGGCCTGCTCTGCTTGAAGTTGCTCATCGAGCAGTTTTTCTTGTGCGGCTTTATCCTTTGCTTCTTGACGCTTTCGCTCAGCTTCTTTTAACGCTTTTTCTGCTTTCTGGCGTTTTTCCTTAGCTTGGTCATCGGCTTTTTTCTTTTCTAACTCTTTGCGCTTACGATCATCTTCAAGCTGTTTGGCTTTGGCTTTTTCTTGTTTTTGTTTTTCTCTTGCAGCCACTGCTGCTTGTTCAGCTTGTTTTTTATTCACTTGCTGTTGCTTAGTTTCTTCTTTCAATTTCGACACTTCAGACTCTTGCTGCTTGCGTTTTTTTTCTGCATTCGCAGCTCTGCGCTCAAGATCTTTGACCCTATTTTCTTCTTTCAGACGTTTGGCTTTTTGTTCATCTTTAACTTTTTGAACTTGTTTTTGTAATTGATTTTCATCAATCACTTTGGCTTCAATAATAGGTTCAGGATTAGATGCTTCAGGTGTCACTTTGGACATAGAAAAATGCCCACTTAGCAGCAAAGCAACAACCACTGCTAAATGCATAAACAGGGAAATAGCAAGGGCAATACGCAACTTAGACATATTGTCAGTTAACCTTCCGGTGGCGTGGTCATTAATCCCACAGAAGGTGCACCAGCCCGTTGTAACAACACCATCAACTGCACCACTTCACTGTATGCAACAGCGCCATCCCCTTTAACAACGACAGGTGTGTTGGGTTCGACTCGCAGATGCGCCGCCACTAAGGTTGCCAAATCCACTGCTGACATAGGCTCTTGTTGACTATCACCTACATTTAAAAAATATTGCCCTTGGGCATCAACGGATGCAACCAAAGGAGGTTTTGACTCTTCATCCAAAGGCTGGGCTTGTGCTTTAGGTAAATCAACTTTCACCCCTTGAGTAACAAGAGGCGCGGTTACCATAAAAATGATCAGCAGCACTAACATTACGTCTATATAAGGCACCACGTTAATCTCTGAAACAGGGCGTCTACGCTTTCTTACATACATAATCAATCAGCCTAAGCAGCGGGTTGGGCTGAGTGAGCAGCGTCTGAACCTGAAGATAATGCCTGTCTATGCAAAATACTGGAGAACTCCTCCATAAAATTGCCATAACTATTTTCAAGCTTTTCTACCTGATGGCTAAATCGGTTATAGGCGATAACAGCCGGTATAGCTGCGAATAGGCCCATTGCTGTGGCGATCAGTGCTTCCGCAATACCTGGCGCTACCATAGCTAAGGTTGCTTGTTGTTGACCACCTAAAGCGATAAACGAATTCATGATCCCCCATACTGTGCCAAACAAACCGATATAAGGACTAATGGATCCCGTGGTGGCTAAAAAGGGCAAACGACTTTCCAAACGGTCTATTTCACGGGATAAAGACACCCTCATAGCTCTAGAAGCACCTTCCATAATGGCTTCCGCTGGTGTATTAAGGTTTTTTCGCGACCGCACAAACTCTTTAAAACCGGCACAAAACATACTGGCCATGCCTTCCAAAGATTGACGAGCGGCTAATTCTTGATAAAAACGATTGAGGTCAACCCCAGACCAAAATTTATCTTCAAACTTTTTCATCTCAGACCGAGCAAAATTTAGCGCGCGGCTGCGTTCCAAAATAAATGCCCATGAGGCAACCGAAGCCCCAAACAACAGCAACATAACCAGTTGCACAAGCAAACTGGCGTCTAGAATAAGATCGATGAAAGATATCTCAGATGACACGTGAAAATTCCCCTAAAATTTTGTCAGGAATAGCTTGTGGTTTCATATTAGATAAATTGACACAAGCAACTCTGATTAACGCACTGACCAAACATTGATCGTTTGGACTTATTATTATTTGTTTGAATATTAAACTAGCACGCTTCAATTCTACTATTTCAGACTGAATACACAACAATTCATTGAAATAAGCTGGCGCGTGATTGTCCATTTCAACCCGTTTGACGACAAAACCGACGGAACGTTCCAAAAGAATGTCTTGCTCGGTGCCCATTTGCCTTAACCATTCGGTTCTGGCTCGCTCTAAAAACTTCAGATAGTTAGCATAATAAACTATGCCTCCAGCGTCCGTGTCCTCGTAATACACCCGTACATTGTGACTATGTTTGATCATGATATAGCTACTTTTATAGGTTTAAGGAGATAGGTCGCACTTTTTACATACTTAAGCTAAAAGTATCAAATATCCCAAGCTGTGAATCTTTATGCTATCAAACTAACATATAGGCAACAAAATATTAACAAGCAACAATAATAATAATAGTTTAAAAATCAATCAAATTAAATACCCCTTAATATTCATAAGGTTACGAATGAAAAAGCAGATAACACTGAATTAATGCAAGTTGAAAATTTAAACTCATTAGTTTTTCTAATCTATGAATTAATTTAATTCAATTGAACATTTGATTTAATTAACTAGAATACGCCTTGTTTTCTGAACTGCACATTGTTTGGCACTTGAGGCAAAATGACGCTGTGATGAGTTTATTTGACATGTTCCCTGGATTTATTTCCTTTAACACTAGTTGTTTGGCCCACATTATATGTGGGCTTTTTTTTACTTGAAATTTATAATTCAAATAATAGCCATTATTCAGGCGAATAATCTTTGCCAAAGTGCAAGAAAGCACGTTGTGATGCAATCCTACCTCTAGGTGTACGTTGTAAAAAACCCTGCTGGATCAAAAAGGGT
>Ga0316204_10009908_pt1 | contig 12504 bp, 11 predicted proteins | sample 6monrhotite_MG_2_FD_205661 | JGI IMG/M metagenome (GOLD analysis project Ga0316204, IMG submission 205661) | Microbial mat bacterial communities from mineral coupon in-situ incubated in ocean water Damariscotta River, Maine, United States -... | ecosystem: Environmental > Aquatic > Marine >...
CGAAGCCTTGCTGCCCTGGGACTTCGCGCGCCTGACCTCTTCGAAGTAGCTCCCGACCGCCGGCGCCCCGAGAACGGGGTGCCTGGCGGCGCGCGTGTCTACGCGGGCCACGGCGAGCACTTACCGAACGGTTGCGGTATTTCTTGGTACGTGTCCACCGGCCGAGGAGACCCGTGCCGGCGTTTGAGTGAAACTAACAGGGAAGACCCGGTAGCGGCATCGGCGCAGAAGCCCGGAGACGAATGACGGGCAACGCGGGCGCTGGCGGTCGGATCCAGGAGTGGGGCCAGGAGGACTGAAAGGGCTCGCCGAGGGCCGCGGGTAGGGATCTAAGGGACCCGCGAGAGGCTCGGAAATATGCCGATGCGCCTACGAGTGCCGACGCACTCGCGGTGAGCGAGTGCGGGATGCGGGGCTTGTGCTCAGGCCACAAACGAGTGCTGCCCTACCCTACTCCTTGAGTTCGTCGAGCGCGATCCGTGAGGCACGAAGCACCGGTCCCTCCCCTGCGCTCTCCCTCGCGAGCCATTCTTGACGCTTCACACGGACCTCGTCCTGAAGCGTATTGTCGTCAGTGATGGCCTGCAACGGAAACTCCCCTGCGAGAGCATGAGCGGCAACGCGTTGTCTGTACCCGTATCGAAACCAGGCGAGAGTCCCCTCAGAGTTGCAACCGTGCCGTAAGCACAACGGCAGGATCGCGAGCGCCCGAGGCACCTCGCGGAGGGCGTCGCCTTGCCGGAGATTGGCCTCGACCAGCGCCATGAAACACCCGGCATCGATTGCGAGCCCCCACTCGACTACCTCCCCGATTACCTTGATGAGTTGCGGGATCTTGCCTGAGCTACGCTTCCAATCGATGTCTTTCTCCGACACCCCGAGGTAGCGGGAGCCGAAGTTACGGTAGCTCGCACCCGACATAAACCCTTCTGCAAGCCGGCGAATAGTTTCCCAGTGTGTTTTCCACTCGGCCGGCGGGTTCCAGTTGGGGTCATCGTCCAGCGTGCCGAGAGACAGCTGGATGGTGCGAATCGCTAGTCGCGTCTTGTCATACTTTGCGTCGCCTCCGTATCTTTCCGAATATTTCGGCGTCAAGACGCTCAACACGTCCACTAGCACATGTAGCCAATCGAGCACCGTTCTCGCCTCGTAACCTGCCTCGAACACTTCCGACGTGCGGGACATGGCTTGCCACATACGGAGAGCGCGGACAAAACCTACTCCCGCGACCCCGGCGGCGTCCGCGAGCCAGCCAGGTACATTCTCCTGACCCAAGAAACTCTCTCGTACCTCCAAGACGCGCCGACTAACAACGTCCAAACCAGCGAGTTCGAGTTCGGTCCGTTTTCGGTAGCCACCGAACGTGCGCCGCAGGATGGCCCCAGCCTCGTGTTGCCCCACATCTGCGAGATAGCTGACCATAGAGAAGACGCTCTCCGATGCGGACTCCGGTCGGTGGGCATTCGCCAGCACGTCGTCGATAAATGTCTCAACTGCACTCGTCACCGTGGTCGAAGCATCCTCTTCCGACAACACCCCGTACTCTGGTTCGCTAAGCACGGCTCGCGGATCGGATTCTTTGGAGAGCGATCCGATATACGGACGGTCGCTGACCAGAACGACCAAACTCTGATTGTAGAACCCAGGGCGGCCCGCTCGCCCGAACCCATTCAGAATGAGTTCATTAGCCCGGACCAAGCCCGCCGCAGCATCCGAATCCCGCGGGTCACCCACCTTGCTACCGGAGACAACGACAGCATTTGAAGGAAGGTTCAAGCCTTGAGCCAGCGTGCCTGTGGCGAAGATAAGAGGCGTATGTTGATGGGTGAACATATACTCCGAAGCCTCCTGCTCCACCTGAAGCAGTGCCGCGGTATGCACTGCGACCCCGCGGCTGAACAGATGCCGAAGCCTGGATTCAACTCCGAGTTCCGCTGCTGCCAACTCCAGCCAAGACTCGACGACCGCCGGGTATGCTCCTTCTGTGATGGCGCCTGGCATGGCGTCTTTCACCCGTTCTGCGGCCGAAAACGCATGATGCTTGCTCGACAGGATGAAGTTAATGGTAGGCAGGCCCGATCTCGCCAGCCAAGAAGCCAGCTGCGCACCGGTCCCGTTCTTCCAGGACGAATCTTCCAGCTCAAAAGGGCCCATCCCGCCCTTCCGCCGTCGGCTGCGTTTCCAACCCACCTTGATCGGGAGCCGCAGAGTTCGGTAATCCTCAGGCCCATCGAGGGTCCATGGGCCTGACAGTCCGACAATGAGACCGAGCCCGACTGTTGCACGGAAGGGCCCCTTTTTGGAGAGTGGAGTCGACGAGGCTTCCTTCGCGGCGTTGTAGTCGGAACGATCGATGAGAAGGAACCCCCTTGCCGTCCGACTTGGCCGCCATCGAACCTCGCTCGGTGTCAAATCTCGGCCGGTCGCGTCCCCGACCCAGTCTGCTAGTTCTTTACCGTTCGCAACCATCGCCGACTGCAGCAATATTCTGGCGCCCGGAGCAGCTCCGAAAATATGTGCGAGCACTAGTTCCGCGAGAGCGCCCCGGCCGGAACGATCGTTGAGGAGGTGACACTCATCGAATACGCAGAGCGCGCACGCCTCGAACATCCCCGGATCCGTGCGAATGGCGAGTGCCGCCCTCTCCGGTGTCATGACGGCCACCATAGCTGCTCCCTCGGAAGCCTGAGGCTGGTCGGCAGTTGTTGAATACTCCGATCCGCCAACGAATGCGGCCACCCGGACACCGGAGAATGGCTTCAATGCTGCCTTCAGATCCCGACGGACCTGGTGTGCTAACGCATTAGTTGGCGTCAGATAGAGCACCCAGCCTCTTGGGAGAGCGTGAACAACAGCCAGTTCCGCAAGGAAACTCTTCCCACTGCCCGTGGGCATGGTTACCACTGCATCGCGTTGATCCTCTCGTAGGCTCTTCTCGATGAACTCCGTCGCCGACGGCCAAAGGAACGGCCGCGCCCGCAACCCGGACAACGGGTCTCCGGACGCTCGTCGCTTCCGATATCCGTCGAAATCCCGAGAATAAGCAACACTGCACTCGGGAGCGGGCAACTGAGAGATCAATGCCCGCCCGGATACACGCTCAACGGCAACCGCAAGAATCGAGATAATATGAAAGAGGTCCGCAAGGTCCGGGACAACACTGCTCGTCACGTCACCTCGAACTAGATCGCGCAGTCCGGAAATCCGTGACGTCGGGGGTCCCGGACCACCCTCGCCAACCAGCCAGGCCCTAAACTCATTCAGGGCAACTATAGCTTCTACAACGATCCTGCGCCGCGTGCTAGCGAGCGCATCAGAACCCGGTCCATCTGGTGGAAGAATATACGGCTCAGAGACGTTGCCACAACAAAACTGAGCGATCGCACGCAGTAAACTACCGATCGGAGCAAGGCCTTCAGCCAGCAACGCAATCGCTGGTTGCGCCACCGCAACCGCGTTGATGTCGAACCCCCCAATCAGATAAAGCAGACTCGACTCCACTTGATCGTAAACGCCGACAATGCCCGCTAACTCTTCACCGTCGCACAGATCAACTCCAAGCGCGAGCGCTTCGCCCGCGACGAACGCCGAGGCAGATCGTATCTCTGCGCCTGCGGATCCTGCCGCCGACTGGTCGAAAACTGCCGCGGACTCAAGAGCTGACGCCAATCGGCGCAAATCGGCGAGAATAGAGGCCCGACTCCTTCCATCTGCCGCGGAGGCGTCGCCGCGTATCCGAACAACCTCGACATACGCGGCGGACAGCAAGCGCCTCGCATCGACGGGGTCAAGCGTGGGGATACTGGAGATCCGACTGACAACACTACGCGCATGAAGATCGAACATTGCGAAACCTATTCCACCGAGGTAAGCCCCTGCGCAATTTCGTACATCTTTTCCGAGAGTCCATCGAAGTATTCAGAAAACGACACAATAGGGTTCGGCATCAAACAAACCCCCATGACCAGGTCGGACGGCCATCCTCGCAGAGACCTGCGTTTTCCGTCCCAACGGACAGGCGCCGCCGAATCGTAGTGCGGATTCGCGATATAGGCCCGCCGTTGTTGCCAAAGCGAAGCCGATATTTTACTCTGCTGCTCGTCGCTCATTGTGTCTCGAGCCGTCGAAACAAACTGCCTCGCGCGCTGGTCAAACCCTCCGCTATCCATCACGCGGAATGTGGCAGCTGCGTCAGAAAGCGCCTTGTCAGGGTATTTCTCATAGGCCTTCGTCTCGACGGCGGAAAACCCCAGGCCATCGCCATTCTCAAAGATGCCAGCGATATCGAAGCCGTGGTCCTTCGGATGAACGTGAGGCGGCGCGAGCGCGAGGATCTGACCATACGGATGAAGCGTCGGTTTGTGATGAGCAGCGTGCAGACAAAGATACCAAATCCCTTCTGCTAGCCACGGGTTTCGCTCATCTGTTTTCCGTTCTTTCGGCAGACTCGACGGAGGGTCTCCCACGATCGCGACGACATTTCGTACCAGCTCGGCGCGGTCCAAGGGGCTATCGGAAAGAGTATTCCGTATTTGAAGGAGGGATGAAACACTATCAACCCGCAGGCCAACGAGATAGGTGGCTACATCTCCCATCAGGCCCGAGTCCGTCAACCCTGTTACTTCAAGGAGATCATGTGTTTCGAACTTCCGCAGTGTCGGGGTTGCGACTTCGCAAATTCGCTTCAACGATTTCTCAATCCGCCCACGAAGCGCATCGGTCGAAGACATCACCAAGCACTATCATCCATTCCAGGTCAGTTGTGAAGGGGCAACCCCGGTGGACGAGTGTCAAGGAAACGAAGCAGTTCCACGTGGGAACTCTGGGTAGCTCAGGGCAAGGTAGGCTCGCGGCCGGGTAGAACAACAGAGAGCGTTTGAATGAAACTAGCTGGGAAGACCCGGCATCGGCATCGGCGCGGAGGCCCGGAGACAAATGACGGGCAACGCGGGCGGTGGCGGTCGGAGCCGGGAGTGGGGCCAGGAGGACTGAACCGGGCTCGCCGAGGGCCGGGTAGGGGTCTGAGGGAGCCGCAAGAGGCTCCGCAACATGCCGATGCGCGTACGGGTGCCGACGCGCGTCGGTCTCCGTCCTTGATGGTCGCGATGCGGCGGATGTCCGGATGTCCCGAGTACGTTCTCGACCGACCGGCAAACTGCGCTCTGCCAAGCTCCCGAAGGTCTCTGCTCCACGAATCGATGCTACCCAACGGCAACGGGCGGGCGGAGGGACCGGTTCGAATCCGCTCTCTGAGCTCGGACCCTCCCCTAGAACCGGACTCGCAGGGGAGCAATGCCACTCACACGGCCATCCCGTTTCCGCTGCTCCTGCTTCCAGACCACCGCCCCGACAACCGCGGTCACCAAACCCACGCCCATCACGGCCCCCGCTGTAATCGCCGTACCCGTCCGAGCTTGCTCCGAAGTCGTCGCCGAATCAATCCCGAGCGCAAACCCCAGCACCATCCCGCCGCCCGCAAACAGGCCAGCCCCTGTCGCGACAGCCGCAATCCCTGCGTTGTGACGCGGTGTGTACGGCCCCGTTGGTTCGGGCGGAGCTGGCTGGATCACGGGCGGAGGAGGCTCGGGAGCCAGCTCGGGCTCGGCGACCTCCTCCTCGGGTTCGAAGATTGGTGGCAGCAGTACACCAAGCCGGCCATCCAGCTTGTCGAGCAATTCGGGCGCGGAGCAGGAGCAATCAAACGTCTCGATGCGGTGCGGAGGCGAGGCATCGGTCGCCAGCGAAAGCTGCACTTCGTACGTAGTCCGGCTCTTCGCGGACCAGCCGACTCTGACGAGCAACAACCGGGGGAGTCGGTGATGGTGATGCCGAGGTCGGCGGCGCGGGCTTTGACTCGTTCTGAGACGATTTGGCGGACTTCGGCGTCGCCTTCTTCGCCGAGGGCGGAGATGACTCGGACGGTGAGGGTCTTGTCGGCCTGCTCGTCGGCCGGCGATTGGGCGGACTCGGGACTGTCCTGGATAGTGGACAGTGGGGGGCTGAGAACGAGGGCGGTGGTGAGCAGTGCGGAGATCATTTGCGCGGGGGCTGCCTGCGGGTGGCGCGGTGGATCGAAGGGGTGCTGATTCTGCGTGGAGGCGCGGCGGGGGAGATCTCGGTGCGACGCGGGGTCACGGTGCGTCGGTGGGAACCATCGCGGGGAGGGTGGGCAGGGGAGCGGCGACGCTGGTGGGCTGCCAGTGAATGACGGCGTCGGTGTAGCCGGGGCGGGTTGTTCGGACGTCGTGGACAAGGCCGTCGCCGACGGGGACCCCGATCTCGCACGGGGCGTCGCATTGGAAGCGGCCGTCGAGGAGGACCTTCGCATCGGAGTCTTCGGCACGACGAGGGCGCGATTGTTGGAGTCGCTGGGGACGGCGAACTTCGGCGTCGGTGCCTCGACGACGGCGAGCGAGCTCGGGCTCGCTCTACGCGACGTCAGCTCCGGGGAGGTCGGCAGTGCGCATCAGTCCTTCGGCTCGTCCCTACAACTCACCCTCCCGGGTTGCCCGCACGGATCGCGGAGAGTAGGAGCGTGCGCATATGCTCGCTCAGGCCGCCCACCTCGGCGCAGACGAGTCCCATCTCGCCCTTGACGCACCGGGTCTTGGAGCGGCGCGCCGATCCGACTTTGATCGCGTCCTTGAGCATGCGGTCGGCGTTCTCTTGGAACGAGGCGGTCTCGCTTTGCGAGGCGCACGAGCCGTTGGCGCGGTCGAGCCGCTTCCTCGCGTGAACATGCGCGGCCATGATCTCCTTCATGCTGAATGGCTGGGTTGAAAGCGCGGCGTCGAACTCGACGGGGAGCGCTTCGAGATCGACAAGAAGCAACCTCAGGTCCCGGCCGCATTCGGTCTCGGCCTCGAGCTCGCCTATGACGTTGCGCGCGAAGTCGGAAAGCGCGGCGAGGCGCTCGGCCTGCAGGGTTCGCTCTCGCCTTGTTGCAGCCCGCTTCTTCTGCGCAAGCTTCCGGCGCTGGGCAAGACCTGGAGGTGGCCTGGTGGCGAGGGCGGCATCGGCATCGTTCCAGGCTCTTCCAACCTCGGCGGCGGCCACCAACACGTCCAGCAGACGACCATCGCCACCAACCACGGACTTCGCTCGTTCGTATGCCTCGAGGCAACGCTGCGAAGAACGCAAAGGCAAGTCATCGGACAGCATCCGCCAACACGGCTCCATCACCGACGCGGCATCTCGGTAGGACCTCGGAACGACCTCGGCGGGCTCGGGCTCGGGCTCGGGCTCGGGCTCGGGCGCAGGCTCGGGCTCGGACGCAGGCTCGGGCTCGGGCACCATCGCACCCAGACTTCCGAGGTCGTCGGCCACACTCGTTGGCTTCCAATTCCGGACCAGGTCCTCGAACCCGTCTTTTTGGAGCCGGATCTCATGGCGACTTCCGTCCACGGGAACTTTGATCTCGCACGGGACCTCGCACTGCCGCTCACCGTCCAACAACACCTTGGCGCCGGGTGGTTGCGCGATAAGGGAGCGGTTGTTGAGCGTCAGGCCAACCTCACGCGTCCGATAGCTTGGGTTGGGAAACCTCTCCACGCTGCTCTTGGTCCCGTCCGCGAAGGTGACCTGGACGACGACATGGCTCTTCTCATCCAGCTCGAACTCCAGTGCGGAGTACGGACTCCTTTGCGGGCCGTCGCAGGGCAGCAGGGGGAGGTCCATATCCGGCTCGTCGCTGAATCCGTAGCGAGCGCTCTTGATCGTGCAGCTATGTGAGTTCAAGAAGCCCAACTGCAAGAGGTCCTTGCCTGCAAACCTCCTCCATTGCACCCACCGGTTTCGGATCAGGTCGAATGAGTCCTTGGTCACTGTGACCCGCGCCTGGTCTGGCTCGAATCGAAATCGATAGGGGCCGCGGTGAACTTCGCCGTTCATCTCGTACTCGAGCAGCCAGATATCGAGGGGTCCCTCGAGTTCTCGGGGCAAGTCGAAGGATGGTCCGCGATAGGTCTCTGTGCGCTCGTCTCCGAATCGGACCACCAGTTGGGTGGGTCGGCCGCGGAAGCCAACGAACGAGATGTGCCATCCAGCTGCGCCAGGTGTTGCGGACAGCGAGAGGCCGTCATTCTCCACGTCCTGGGCGGCAACAAGGCGGTCGCACCCGGCCCCCAGCAGGCATCCGCCTCCCAAGAACGCTACGACCAACAGTCTGCGCAGCGTGTTCATCGTGTGCCCTTTGTGCGCATTGCGCTCTGCAAGATGTCGGCACTAAACCCCATGCCCGCTTCGCCCCTTGTCGCGAAGTGGTACATGGCGGCGTTGAAGACCGAGGCCAGCATGCCCTCGACAACAAACGCGAGCACGAACCCGAGTCCGACGACGACAAGTGCCCATGCCTGCACCATGGACCCCGGCGGAAGTAGAAGCACACAAGCCAGCGCGAGGGCTGCCAGGGCGGTCTTGATGGCCCCAAACACAGCACCGAATCCCAGGTCTCGGATCAGCGACTGGCCCCAGGTTTCGCGGATCAAGGCTACGGACCTCTTGATGCCATCGACCGGCCCGACCTTCTCGTAGACCATGGCGGGGATGACCAGCAGCCGGCTGATCCGCCACGTGGTCTCTATGAGCCACAAGACCGGCCCCTCGAGCATGCGACCGAGCGGGCCGAGATTGTCGGCAGCCTTTTGGATGGTGCGTCGCAGGCTGCCCAACACCAAGAAGGCCAGCGCCGAAACGAGCGCCCACAGGACGACGCGGTGAAGGTTGCGGAGGCCGAACCCGAGGCTTTGCCCAAGGGTCGCATCTCCGCCGTGCAAGCGGACCTGAACCGTCCTCGTCGTGCAGAATGTCGCGAACATCACCCCCAAAGGCATGAGCAACGCCGCCGTCACGATGCCGATCAAGGGCGGTTGCACAGGCAGGAACCCGACCGCATCAGCGCTCGCAGAGGCGACGAAGTAGGTGCTGACACCGCTGCCAAGCACGAACAACAAGGTCAACGCTGGGAACAGGAGTAGTTCGGGGTCGTGCTGGAACGTGATCCGCAAGGTGATCTGGGTGATGAGGGCACTGCGCCGAAACGTGCGCCCGATCGAGGAGAAGAGGTTCATCGCCCATCCCCTTTCCAGTCTCGACCACACAGAAAATCCACGAACGCTCGGGGTCGTCTCTTGTTGTCCATCGTCTTCGGTTTCCTTCCTGTCAAAGCGGGCGAAATGCCCTGTTGAAGTGCCACCTGGCGTGGCGGTCCTATACATGCGCCCGGTTGCGGCCAGACTTCGCCACAGCTCGAACTCGTGACCTGCGCGCCGCAGTTCACTTGCCAGCTGGCCCGCTACGGCGCACGCCGGTCTCTGTATAAATCGATCGCTGTCCGCAACCTATGGTCTCTGGCGAGATGGGGGGCGCTGAGGCGCCGCCTGCCATCCGCATCGAGTGGCAACGCCCTCACAACATATTGTGCATACGGGGTATTCCCGACTCGTTCATGCTCGGAGGTGAGTTGCAGACGCAAGCCTGCCCGAGTCAAAGATTGTTCCGAACGTTGCTTGGTTAAGTTCGGCTTGATTGACAATGCCGCTGTGGGAGAAGTCCCGCGCGGGGTCATCGGCGACTGTGTGGCTTCGGACCCTCCCTCTAAAACCGGACCTGCAGCGGTGCAATCCGGCTGACCCGCCCATCCCGCTTCCCCTTCTCCTGCCTCCAAACCACCGCCCCCACAACCGCGGTCACCAGCCCCACGCCCGCCACAGCCCCCGCCGCAATCACGGTACCCGTCCGAGCCCGGTCAGATGTCGTCGCCGAATCCACGCCGAGGGCAAACGCCAGCATCATTCCCCCGCCCGCGAACAGTCCAGACCCGGTGGCAACAGCTGCAATCCCGGCATTGTGACGCGACGTATGCGGCCCAGTAGGTTCGGGCACAGGCGGCTGAATGACAGGCGGCGGAGGCTCGGGAGCCGGCTCAGGCTCGGCGGCCTCCTCCTTGGGCTCGAAGATCGGCGGCAACAAGACCCCAAGCCGGCCATCCAGTTTGTCGAGCAACTCGGGCGCGGAGCACGAGCAATCAAAGGTCTCGATGCGGTGCGGAGGCGAGGCGTCGGTCGCGAGCGAGAGCTGCACTTCGTAGGTGGTCTGGCCTTTCGCGGACCAGCCGACTCGGACGAGCAACAATCGGGGCGAGTCGGTGATGGTGATGCCCAACTCGGCGGCGCGGGATTCGACTCGTTCGGAGACGATTTGGCGGACTTCGGCGTCTCCTTCTTCGCCGAGGGCGGAGATGACTCGGACGGTGAGGGTCTTGTCGGGCTGTTGGTCGGCGGGGGATTGGGCGGACCCGGGACTGTCCTCGATCGTGGACAGCGGGGGGGCGAGGAGGAGAGTGGCGGTGAGCAGTGCGGGGATCATTGCGCGGGCTGGTTTCGGGGGCCGTTGGTGGGACGGCTCGCCTGCTGGCGCGGTGCCTCCCCGCCGCCTCCTGCGGAGTGACGCCGGTACCATTGTGGCGGGAGGAGGTTGTGGGCAGCTCGGGTCCTCGGAGTCGGCGTGGGCCCTCCGCTGGCGCGGCTGCGCGAGCAGGGGTTTCGATTGAAGTTGAGGTTCATGGGACGTCAGCTCCGGGGAGGTTGTCGGGGTCGGGGCGGGGGTCGCCGTCGAAGTCGAAGGGCGGATCTCCGGGCTGCCATTCGGCGGTGCCGCTGAACTGGGTTTGACCCGCGGCGTTGAGGAAGTAGGTGCCGGAGGCAAAGCCAGCGCCGAACCAGTCGGCGGGAGTCGTGGTGCTCTCGACGGCGGTGGTGGTGTCGAGCGAGATGCCCGCACAGTTCACTTCGCCGCCGGGGGTGTTGGTCTGGTTCACGATGATGCTGTTTCGGACTTCGACGGTCCCACCCGAACACTCGAGGACGGGGTCGCCGAAGTTGGTGTCGCGCCCCAAGGTGCTGAAGAGGATGGACAGCTCGCCACTGGAAGTGATGGCAGCGCTGTTGCCCGCGTCGCCACCAATCATCGAGTTGCGGATGAACCCGGTAGTGCCGCCGGCGAGCTGGACACCGCCACCGTTGTTTCCGACCAACTGGGCGCTGTCTGCGTAGAAGGTGGCACTCGACTCAACGGAAACCCCTACGTCGTCGGTGTTTCCGTTGAGTTCCAGGCGGTGCAGGTAGACCGTCGTACCCGTGCCCGTCACGGTGAGTGTCGGGTTGCCCTCTTGCCCATCGACCTCTCGTACCGCGGTGCCGTCCGAGACGAGCGCAATGACCTTCCCGCCGTCCACAGTGATGCCATGCTCGGCCCCGTCTCCCGTGATCACGATCGCGTGTGTCGCTCCGTCTGCGACGCCATCGATCGCGCCTTGAATCGAGCCACCTGTGCCCGCGTTCACCATGCTCACCGCATCACTTGAGAAACACGCCCCCGTCGCGATGTTGCACGCAGGCAGCCCGAGGTCCTGACAGTCCTCATGGAACCGACACGCCACACACGATGACGCCTCCACATCGCAGATCGGAGTCTCGTCCGCGCAAGCACCAATATCTTCGGCAGTACACGAGACGCACGCATCGTCCACACACAGCGGCGCGCCCTCATCAAACACGGCACACGCCTCGTCGGGCGTGACATCCACAGCAGCCGAACACGGCACACACGCCTCGTCGATGCAGATCGGAGCCGCAGCATCGGTGCACTCGTCATCCTCCATGCACTCGGGCCCGGTCGTCGAACTGCTAGAGCTGCTGCTCGTATCGGTCGTGCTCGTGGGTTCGGTTTCCGTCTCACCGTCCGTCGTGCTGCTGGAGCTCGCGGTCGGGTCGGTCGGGTCGAGACAGCTGTCGTCGTTGCCGATGCCGCAGGGGGCGTAGCATTCGAGGTCTTGCGGAGCCGCGGCCGCGCACCCATTGGTGGAGCGGTCGATACCCGCGGCCTCGAGACACTGCGCGTGTCCGACCACGCAAAACGGCCTCTCGGGGCTGTCTTGCGCGCAGAAGTTGTCGCCGTCGTTGTTGCCGCAATAGCTCGGGTCCAGGTACGTGCGGTCTTTGCAACCGAGCAAGAGTAGAGCGGGAGCGAGGAGGCAGAGAGTGCGTTTCATGTGCTTAGAACCTTCCTGTCAGCACGAGTCCGGGAACACGCAGCGTGGGGCTGAGCATGGCGCTGGCCTTGCTGGCGTTGCGCTTCTTTTGGCGGCGGGCGTCGAGCACGATCATCACCACGCCGCCCACCAACGCCGCGCCCCCCACAGCTGCGAGCGCGATGCCGGGGACCTTCTGCGGGTGCGTGTCGATTAGCGTGAACATGCCCGCGCTGTCGGTGCTCGTGGTCGTCTCCTCGCGCGTCGCCAGGTACACCCCGCCGCCTACGAGTCCCGCACCCACAGCCGTCGCGGCCACGCCGACCCAACCCACAGGCCCCAGTACCCGCAGGGCAAACGCATCAAGAGTTAAGCAATTCAGATCGGTTACGGCGTGATTTGCCTCGAGCCCGAAAATCGTGATCTCTTTGTCGGATGGCGACGGCGAAGAAGCGGGCTAAGAAGCAGGCGAAGCG
>Ga0316204_10009911_pt1 | contig 12502 bp, 5 predicted proteins | sample 6monrhotite_MG_2_FD_205661 | JGI IMG/M metagenome (GOLD analysis project Ga0316204, IMG submission 205661) | Microbial mat bacterial communities from mineral coupon in-situ incubated in ocean water Damariscotta River, Maine, United States -... | ecosystem: Environmental > Aquatic > Marine >...
GCGCTGGACACCTCCGACTGCAACAGCTGCGGAGACGGCGTCGTCTACGCCGGCTCCGAGGAGTGTGAGGACGGCGTGGCGATCACCACGACCTGCATCGACCTCGGCTTCGACGGCGGCGACCTCGACTGCGGCGACACCTGCGGCTTCGACACCACCGGCTGCTTCGGCTGCGGCAACGGGGTGGTGGAGGACGACGAGGCCTGCGACGGCGATGACTTCGCCGACGGCGACGACGCCTGCACGGACTACGACACCTTCACGGACGGTGAGGTCACCTGCAACGAGGACTGCGAGGTCATCCTCGACGACTGCACCGAGTGCGGTGACGGCGTCGTTGATGGCGACGAGGCCTGCGACGGCACGGACTACGCCGCGGGCAGCGACTGTACGGACTACGGCTTCGACGACGGCCCCCTCGACTGCAACAGCGACTGCACCCTCGACGAGCTCGAGTGCACGGGCTGCGGCAACGGTGAGCTCGAAACCGGCGAGGAGTGCGACGGCGACGCTCTCAACGGCCAGGACTGTGAGGATCTGGGCTACGACGGCGGCGATCTGGGCTGCTACAGCTGCATCTACGACGTCTCCGAGTGCCACGTCTGCGGTGACGGCGTCGCCAACGGCGACGAGGAGTGCGACGACACCGATCTCGGCGACGCCGGGGACTGCGAAGACGTGGACGACGCCGACTTCCACGGCGGTGAGTTGGGCTGCACGGATGACTGTGAGTACGACGTCGAGGAGTGCGAGTACTGCGGCGACGGCGAGACCAACGGCGACGAGGAGTGCGACGACGACGACTACCTCGACAATGACGACGCCTGCACCGACTACGACGACTTCGACGACGGCGAGATCGCCTGCAGCGGCGACTGCGAGGTCATCCTCGACGACTGCACCGAGTGCGGCGACGGCAACGTCGAGGGCGACGAGGACTGTGACGGAGACGAGTACGCCAGCGGCGACGAGTGCAGCGAGCACGGCTTCGACGGCGGCGATCTGGACTGCAACAGCGACTGCGAGGTCGAGACTGAAGACTGCTGGGAGTGCGGCGACGGGGAGGTCAATGACGGCGAAGAGTGCGACGGCAGCGATCTCGACGGCGAGGACTGCGAGTCCGTGGACTCGGACTTCCATGACGGTGACCTGGACTGCTCATCGAGCTGCGAGTTTGACACCAGCGACTGTCAGTACTGCGGCGACGGCGAGGTCAACGGCGACGAGGAGTGTGACGGCAACGACTACGCCGGCAACGATGACGCGTGCAGCGACTACGAAGACTTCGACGACGGAGAACTCGACTGCAACAGCGACTGCGAGGTCGTCCTCAGCGACTGCACCGAGTGCGGCGATGGCGACGTCGAAGGCGACGAGGACTGCGACGGAAATGAGTACGCCAGCGGCGATGATGAGTGCTCCGATCACGGCTTCGATGACGGAGAGCTGGACTGCAACAACGACTGCGAGGTCGAGACTGATGAGTGCTGGGAGTGCGGTGATGGGAACATCGACGATGACGAGGAGTGCGACAGCAGCGACCTCGACGGCGAGGACTGTGAGTCGCTCGGCTACCACGGCGGCGACCTCGACTGCAGCAGCAGCTGTAACTTTGATGAGGGTGAGTGCTGCACCAACGAAGCCGTGGACGAGACCGACTACAGCGACTTCTGTGACGGCTCATCACGCGACATCTTCACGGTGGACAACAGCATCAGCATCGACAACTCAGGCAGTCAGCCGGAGATTACAGCGACGTTCAGGAAGTGCGACGGCACCTCCTTCAGCAGCGCTCACCACTGCCATGTCCGCGTCGGCAGCTGGGACGGCAGCTCCTACAGCAGCAGCCTGGATCGAGTGGACTTCGACTGGTCATCTGGCAGCTCAAAGACCGTGAGCTGGGACGCCTGGTCCGATGTGAGCGAGTGGGAAGACCCCTCCTCAGTCGACTTCAAGGAGTACTTCCTCATCTGCGATGAGTCCGGCGGCGACTGGAACCACTGGCGCACCGAGTACCCCATCCGGGTCGAGCGCGAGTGTAACTGAGCAGCGCGGTAGCCCCCCCCACCCTGGAGTCCCTCATGACGCGCCCCTATGTTCGCATACGAGCGCTGAGCGGCTCCAGGGCCCCGGACGCTCGGCTGTACGACCAGAAGCAGGCCATCCCCTTCACCAAGGCCTGCGAGTGAGTCAGGTGCTCCGCTCCCGCTGACGGTCAATGGCGTCCGTCAGCGGGGCGACGGAAAGAGTGATCAGTTCTCGAATCCGGGCGGATAGGGCAGGTAAGGAGGCAGACCTCAATGTCCCGCGATGAAGACCAGACCCTCGCCCCGCTAGCCGAGGACTACGCCGAGGACTTCATGGACCGCGTGAGCCCCCACCTGGGCTGGCTGCGCGCTCACATCGGCAGCTTCGAACGCAACGCGCAGCTCGCGGATGAGCTGCACCAGCGGGTCTGCTACATCGCGATCAAGAAGATCGACGAGCTGCGCGATCACGAGAACGTCCGCGGCTGGCTTCGGAGAACCGCCCGCAACCTCCACATGCGGGACTACAAGAAGCGGGCGAACACCCGCGCCCGCGAGGAGGGCTACGGCGCCGAACGCCTGCGGCAGCCGCTCCCCAGTGTCGAGCATCAGCTCAGTCAACACGAGGCCGTGGACGCGGCGCTCACGCGCCTCCCGCCGAAGCATCAATCGGTGTTCTACCTGCACGTCATCGAGGGCTACTCCTTCGATGAGATCGGCGAGCAGCTCGACATCCCCAAGAACACAGCGCGCAGCCGCTATATGAACGCCAGGAAGACGCTCCGACGCAGGCTCGCGGTCAAGGCGCTGGTGCTCTGGCTCATCCCCTCCGCCGCCCGCGCAGCCGACTACCGCGCAGCCGAGGAGGCCCTGGCCTTCCTCCTCCCGGACGCCCCTCCGCTGCCGCGCCCGCCCCACCGCAACGTCATCGCCCGACACGTCGTCGGTGCGCTGGGCGTCTTCATCGCGATCTTCCTGTCCTCACCGCTCTCCGACGCCCAGTCCAGCTTCCTGAACAGGCTGCCTTTGCTCCAGGCAACGGGCGAGAGCCCTCCCGACCAGCCGCCTCCCAGCTCAACGTCTCCCGACGGGCCTGCTTCCACAGCCCCTCCGCCCGCAGCACCACATGGCGACGACGCCTCACAGCGGGTTCCCCCGTCCGAAGCGACGAGCGCGTCCCCGCCCTCGACTTCCCTTCGAACCGCCACCGAACCACCGGCCTCTCCGTCCACCGCTCCCCCCAACCTCAACAGCCCCGAACTCTGGCAACCGACAGCACGCCCCACTGGCGAACCACCCCCGGCGTTCAATCGCTCCACGGCGTCCTCACAAGCCCTCTCAGATTTTGTGCCCCCTTCGGGCTCACAGAGCTCTCTCATCGTGAACCAGCGCGAGCGCTCGCTGCCCTCGCCCACCGAGCGCCCACCCACCCCCGACGTGCTCTCACCGGACGAGGCGCAGGTCTCCATCCTGGTCGTCCCCGAGAACATCGAGCCCACCTGCGAGCTCCTCTCTCCTGAGGACGGCGCCGCCTTCGGCGTGGGTGATGGCGTGAGCTTCGAGGCCGCGGCCGACGACGAGGACGGGGACACGAACGACCTCTCCGCGAGCTGGAGCAGCGACAAGGACGGCACGCTGACCCCCACCGCGCTCAGCGTGCCCAGCGACGGCAGCATCTTCTTCACCACCGATGAGCTGAGCGCCGACAGCCACACCATCACCCTCACCGTCACCGACTCCCGCGACGGCGACTACACCTGCGCCACCACCGTCTACATCGGCGAGCGGCCCACCATCGACCTCCAGCAGCCCACCAGCGGCGGAGAGTACGCCGAAGGCGCGGACGTCACCTTCTGGGCGGTGGCCATGGACGAGGACGACAGCGAGACCGAGCTGAGCATCGAGTGGATGCTCAACGGCACCTGGTACTCCAACCAGGGCATCAACCGCTCCGCCGAGAGCGCCGCGGTGATCGTCGACAGCTCGCTGCCCCCGGGCAACCACACCGTCGTGGTCACGGTCACCGACCCCCTGGGCCTGACCGCCACGGACTCCGCGAGCTTCAGCATCGACGAGTGCGGCGACGGCGTCATCAGCAGCGAGGAGGAGTGCGATAACACCAACCTCGACGGCGAGACTTGCGGCTCCCTCGGGTACGATAGCGGCACCCTCGCCTGCACCGACACCTGCACCTTCGACGTCCTGGGCTGCAGCAGCTGCGGCGACGGCGCCTTGGACAGCGGCGAGGCCTGTGAGCCCGGCATCACCCCGACCGAGACCTGCACGGACCTCGGCTTCGAATACGGCGCTGTCGCCTGCGACAGCGCCTGCGCGCTGGACACCTCCGACTGCAACAGCTGCGGAGACGGCGTCGTCTACGCCGGCTCCGAGGAGTGTGAGGACGGCGTGGCGATCACCACGACCTGCATCGACCTCGGCTTCGACGGCGGCGACCTCGCCTGCGATAGCACCTGCGGCTTCGACACCACCAGCTGCTTCGGCTGCGGCAACGGGGTTGTGGAGGACGACGAGGCCTGCGACGGCGATGACTTCGCCGGTGGCGACGACGACTGCACGGACTACGACGGCTTCACGGACGGCGAGGTCACCTGCAACAGCGACTGCGAGGTCATCCTCGATGACTGCACCGAGTGCGGCGACGGCGTCGCTGATGGCGACGAGGCCTGCGACGGCGCGGACTACGCCGCGGGCAGCGACTGTACGGACTACGGCTTCGACGGCGGCACGCTCGACTGCAACAGCGACTGTACCCTCGATGAGCTCGAGTGCACGGGCTGCGGCAACGGTGAGCTCGAAGCCGACGAGGAGTGCGACGGCGAGGCTCTCAACGGCCAGGACTGTGAAGATCTGGGCTATGACGGCGGCGAGCTGGGCTGCTACAGCTGCATCTACGACGTCTCCGAGTGCCACGTCTGCGGTGATGGCGTCGTCGATGGCGATGAGGAGTGTGATGACACCGACCTCGGCGACGCCGGGGACTGCGAAGACGTGGACAGCGACTTCCACGGCGGCACGCTCGACTGCACGGATGACTGTGAGTACGACGTCGAGGAGTGCGAGTACTGCGGCGACGGCGAGACCAACGGCGACGAGGAGTGCGACGACGACGACTACCTCGACAACGACGACGCCTGTACCGACTACGAGGACTTCGATGACGGCGAGATCGCCTGCAGCGATGACTGCGAGGTCATCCTCGACGACTGCACCGAGTGCGGCGACGGCGACGCCAAGGGCGACGAGGAGTGCGACGGCAGCGACTTCGCGGACGGAGATGAGTGCAGCGAGCACGGCTTCGACGGCGGCGATCTGGACTGCAACAGCGACTGCGAGGTCGAGACTGATGAGTGCTGGGAGTGCGGTGATGGGGAGGTCAATGATGATGAGGAGTGCGACGGCAGCGACCTCGACGGCGAGGACTGTGAGTCCGTGGACTCGGACAACCACGGCGGCGACCTGGACTGCTCATCGAGCTGCGACTTCGACACCAGCGACTGTGAGTACTGCGGCGACGGCGAGGTCAACGGCGACGAGGAGTGTGACGGCAACGACTACGCCGGCAACAATGACGCGTGCCGCGACTACGGTGACTTCACGGGCGGCGACATCGACTGCAACAGCGACTGCACCGTCGACCTCTCCGAGTGCACCGAGTGCGGTGACAACAACATCGAAGCCGGCGAGGAGTGCGACGGCAGCGACCTCGACGGCGAGAGCTGTGAGTCCTTTGGCTACGATCTGGGCGACCTTGACTGCGACAACGACTGTGAGTTCGACGTCAGCGAATGTGAACTCTGCACTATCGAGGTCGAGCCCGCAGGGGATGACTGGACCGACTCCTTCACACCCGTGACTGACTGTGATCTCGCGCCGGATTGCAGCAGCAGTGACTGCGGCGAGCTGTACATCGGACAGGTGACGGACATCGACGTGGGTGACAACGAGGCGAACATGCAGTTCACCAAGGCTGATGGCAGCGGCGGCCCCTCGACGAGCGTGAGCTATTGGGTCGTGGTCGGCGAACCCTACCCCACCTGCGATGACCTGCATGCCTACACCACTCGCAAGAGCGGCACCTGGAGTTCTGGTAGCAGTACGTTGAGCGTCTCCAGCGTCGACATCTGGCCGAGCGTCGCGGACTTCGAGGCCGCCTCGGATGGTGACACCAAGGAGCTGTTCATTATCACCGGCGGCGCCAGCGACACCGGAGAGCGGCTGTACTACCAACGCGACGCCTTCATCTTCACCAAGGTCTGTGAGTGAGCCCGGCGCGGTGCCCAACCCCTCCCTGGAGTCCAGAATGACGCGCCCCTATGTCCGCGTACGAGTGCTGAGCGAGGACCGCGTCATCGGGCTCCAGCCCGGTGACCTGATCGGCCGGAGTCGGGCCGCCGCGCTTCGCCTCAACAGCCCTCGCATCTCCGAGGCGCACGCCTTCGTGAGTCTGCGTGAGGGACAGCTCAAGCTCCTCGCCCTCCGGGGCCGCGTCGCCCGAAGCGGCGAGCCCCCGGTCACCGAGCTGACCCTCCTCCCCGGCATGACGATCAAGCTCGCGCGGGATCTGAAGCTGCTGGTGGAGGCCGTGAGCCTCCCGGGCAGCCTGCTCGGTCTGACAATCAACGGCGCGGTGACCCCGCTCCTCGCCTCCGAGTACTCGCTCCTGACCGATCCGCCGACCCTGCTCACCGGCTACCGCGCCGAGGCGGCCGGCCACATCTGGAGCGGCGACGAGCGCTGGTTCCTGAAGCTACCCGAGCAACCGCTGGAGTCGCTGGCGGCGGGCCAGCGCCTGATGCTCGGAGACTCCTCGATCGAGGTCGTCGAGCTCCCCCTGTCCGAGCTGGCCGCCGCGCGCACGATGGGCCCGGTGTATGCGCGCCCCTCCGAGCCGGGGCTTCGCATCGACTCACACAAAGAGCGCTGCCGGGTGGAGAAGCCAGACGGCTCGATCCTGGACATCACTGGCGTGATGGCGACCATGCTCCACGTCATGGCCAGGACACACCCGGGCCACCTCCACTGGGCGGAGGTCACGCAGCAGATCTGGTTCAACAACAACCCGCTCCCGGCGAAGCGCGAGCAGTCCTTCAGGAGCAGCTTCCATCGAACGCGCCAGCGGCTGCGCGCCAGGCTCAAGGAGAGCGGCGTCCGCGAGGATCTCTTCGGCCAGGCGGGCTACGGCCAGTGGCGCCTCAACCTGTCTCCAGATGACCAGCTCATTCTCCACGATCCGGAGCCCACCACCGACTGATAGCGGTGCGTGCGTCCAAAGCACACACCATGTGTATGAATGTACACATCGATTGTGTGAGGTTTGTTCGCGGAAAAACATAGGATGAACACCTAATTTCATGACAGGAGCGGATGAGCTGCTCCCCCCGATACGGCGCGATGACGCGACCGTTGGGGACACCGGCGCCGCGGGTCAGCCCCGCGCCTGAGAGGTAGTCATGTCGCGAATCGTGCTGTTCATTGTCACGGCTCTGTCCACCATCCCCACCTCGTCCGCTGGTATCTACGGCGGCAACCCGCAGCTCTCCGTGGACTTCGATCCCGGCAGCGGGATCACGGTCGACCGCGCGCTGGTCCACCTGAAGAGCGTCGTCTTCTGGGGCTGCGGGAACCCCATCAACGAGGCGATCATCGAGGCTCCGGTCGACTTCAGCGTCGGCTGGAGCGTCGATCTCCCGGCCGATGACTTCTGCCAGGTGACCCTCAACTACAACTCGGATCTGTTCAGCGAAGGCTTCGATCAGAACGACGCCTTCCGCCTGGCATCACAGACCCGGCAGATGCACCTCATCCTGCCAGCGGGCCAGACCGCTACGATCGATCTTGCTGACTCCTTCGTGCTCTCCGGCATCTACGGAGGCAACCCGCAGCTCCAGGTGACCAGGGATCCATAATTGTGTTGAGAGGCCGCCGAATGCGGTAGTCTTCGGTCAGGGACGTGTGACCTGGCCGAAGACTTTTTAACTCTGCTGAAGAACCTCCGGGCGTCCAGCCCCGAGACCTGGCGTGAGCCGACGAGCCGCGCCGGCGCCGGCACCATCGACATCCTCGATCAGCCCGCGGGCGCCTGGACGGAGACAGGTGACGGCGCGTGGCGGGCGAACCGGTGCCAGCTTCCCTCGCAGCGATACGAGCCGAGGGCGTTCCTGGGCAGCGGCGGCATGGGCGAGGTCTACCGCGTGTGGGACCGCGTGCTGGAGCGAGAGGTCGCCCTGAAGCTCATCCGCGCTGACGCCCCTGATGCCCACACGATGCAGGCGCGCTTCCTGACCGAGGCGCGAGTCGGCGCGCAGCTCCAGCACCCGGGCGTCGCCCCCCTCTATGACCTCGGTGTTCTCCGCGACGGCCAGTCCTACTTCACCATGAAGGAGATCCACGGCCGCGACCTGTCGAGCCTCATCGACGAGGCGAGCGCGGCCGGGGAGCTCCGGGCGACGCAGCGTCGCCTCCTGGAGATCTTCCGGCGGGCCTGCGAGACCATCGCGTACGCCCACAGCCAGGGGTTCCTGCACCGTGATCTGAAGCCCTCGAACATCATGGTCGCCGAGCATGGCGAGGTGCTGGTGATCGACTGGGGGCTCGCCTGCAGGCGTGCGGAGGCCGGCTGTGGTGTCGCGGGAACCCCCGGCTTCATGTCACCGGAGCAGGCCGACCCGACGCAGCCGACCGGGCCCGAAGCGGACGTCTTCGCCCTCGGAGTCACGCTGGGTCAGCTCCTCACCGGGCGGTCCCCCGACGCCCCCATCGCCGCGCAGGTGGGCCTCGACGACGGTCTGACAGCCATCCACGAGCGGGCGACCCGGGGCGCTCCAGCCGAGCGCTACCCGGACGCCGGCGCGCTCGTGGAGGCCGTGGATGCCTGGCTCGCTGGCGCGCGGCGACGAGAGAAGGCGGCGGCGCTTCTCAGCGACGCGGACAGCGCGCAGGCGAGGCGGCGCGAGGTGCTGCGACACAGCGAGGCGCTCCGGGCGGAGGCCGCCGCGCTGATGCAGGAGGACTGGATCAGCGCGGCGGGCTGGGAGCGCTGGGAGCAGTCCCGGGAGGCGCTGGGCGACGCCGAGGCGCTGGCGCTGGAGCGCCTCGCCGCGTTTCAGGCGGCGCTGCTCGTCGAACCGGACACCCCCACGGCCCGCACCGCGCTGGCCCGCCACCTCGCCCGGCAGGCGCTTCGCGACGAACGCGACGGACGCTGGCGCGCCGCCGAGCTGCTCTGGCGCCAACGAGAGGCCCACCTCCAGGCGCTGTCTCCCGCGGAGCGTAGGCGCCAGGAGGACGCCTCCCGACAGCTCCAGGGGTTGCAGCGACGCTGCCTGGAGCGGGGCACCTTTATCGGCCGCGGGGCCCTGCTGGAGCAGCTGACCGCGACGTTGAGCGACGCCGGGGTCAGGCTGTGCACCCTCGTCGGCCCCCCGGGCGTCGGCAAGACCCGCCTCGCGCTGGAGCTCGCCACGTCGCACGCTGGCCTCAGCGCGGCCGAGGTCGTCTTCTGTGATGCATCGAGCGCCGTGAGCGATGTCGAGCTGCGCTATGTGGTCGCGGACGCCCTGGCTGTCCTCCTCACATCGAGCGCCCCCGAGAAGCAGCTCCGCAACGCGCTGCGTGGCCGCGGGCGGCTCCTGCTGGTGCTGGACAATCTGGAGCAGCTCGCGGCGTCCGCCCGGGAGGCCATTCAGGGCTGGCTCCCCGAGGCACCCGAGCTGACGGTCCTGGCCACCAGCCGCCGCGCGCTCGCGGTCGACTCGGAGACCGTCGAGGTGCTCGCGCCCCTCTCCGGCCTGGACGCGGTGGCGCTGTTCGTGGAGCGCGGCCGCCGGGTCCGCCCCGGCCTGAAGACAGGCCCCGCGTCTCGCGCGCTCCTGGGCGAGGTCGTCGATCGCCTGGATCGGCTGCCGCTGGCCCTGGAGCTGGTCGCGGCCCGCCTGGCTGACTTCCCGCTCCCTGAGCTGGTGAAGCGACTGGAGGACCGCTTCGGCTACGCGAGCGCCCGCCGCCGGGACGTCGCCGACCCGCGCCACCAGACCCTCCTCGGGGCCATCGCCTGGTCATGGGATCAGCTGCCCCCCAGCGCTCGCGCCGCGCTGGCCCAGGCCAGCGTCTTCCGAGGGGGCTTCGACCGAGAGGCCGCCGAGGCTGTGATCGCCCCCTCCACCGACGCCCCCTTGATCGACGATCTGAACGCCCTGGTCGCGGACAACCTCCTCTTGCGGCAGATCCACGCCGGGGAGGTGCGCTACAACCTGCTCGAGTCCATCCGGGAGTTCGCGGCGCGCGCCCTGTCGGACTTTGATCGGGAGTCCGCCTCCCGCAAGCACGCCGAGCACTACGCGGCGCTGGACAGTGAGCTGCGAGATGTCCGCGACGTCAAGGCCCACCTGCGGCGGCGGCGGCGCGAGCTGCAGAACCTCGTCGCCGCAGCTCGGGGGCGACGCGATGCGTGGGGGATCCGCTGCGGGCTGGCCGCCTGCAAGGTGTTCGACATCAAGGGGCCGTTCTCCGAGGGCCTCACCCTGGTTGACAGGCTGATGGTTGAGGCCTCCCCCGGCCCCGTACTCAGGGGCCGGCTGCTGAACACCTCGGGGCAGCTGCGGCGACGAGCGGGGGAGCTGGACGTCGCACAGCGTCACCACAGCGAGGCGCTGGCGATCTTCGAGGCCGAAGGCGCCGAGCACCTCCGCGCTCAGACGATCGCGGAGCTGGGCAACAACGCTCTCCAGCGCGGCGCCACCGACGAAGCCGCCGCGCTGCTGCTCGACGCCCAAGCGACCTACCGACGCCGGGGCGACCTGAACGGTGAAGCCTGTGTGCTGTCATCACTGGGCCTGCTGTACCAGGATCAAGGACGCACCACAGATGCCGAGGCCGCCTACACCCGCTGCATCGCCATCGCCACGGAGCGCGGGGATGACATCAAGCTCGCCATCAACCTGGGCAACCTGGGCAACCTCCACCAGGAGCTGGGCCGCCCCGTGGAGGCGGAGGCGTCGTACAGACAGTCACTGAGCCTCCACAGGGCGCAGGGAGCTCGCCAACAGGTGGGTACGGTGCTGGGCAACATGGCCAACCTCTTCATGTCCATCGGAGAGCTGGATGAGGCGACACGGCACCATGAGATGGCCTTGGAGATTCACCGCCACTCAGGCAACCAACAGCAGGAGGGGCGGGTGCTCGCAAACCTCGGGGCGCTGCACTGTCGGCGTGGGCAGCTGGAGGACGGGCGGCGCTATATGGAGCGCGCGCTGGAGGTGCACCGGGCCTCGGGCAACCGGCGAAGCGAGGGGCTGACCCTGGGCAACCTCGGGGGCCTGAGCGCCGCGCTCAAGCAGTACGATCTCGCGGAGACATACTTCCTGGCCTCGCTGGCGATCCAGAAAGCGATCGACAGCCCGCGCGGCCAGGGCATCACGCTGACCCACCTCGGAACCCTCGCCTTTGAGCGCGGGGCCCTCGACGACGCGGAGGCCTACCTCGACCGGGCCATGGACGCCCTGCTCCGCACCGATGAGCCCCTCTCACGGGCGCTGGTTCACCTCAACCGCGGCCACATCGCGCAGGCGCGTGGCGACCTCAGCGGCGCCCGCGCGGAGCTGTCCATCGCGCTGGAGAGTCTCCACGCGATCGGCGCGGTTCACTACGAGGGGATCACGCTGAGACACCTCGGAAACCTGGAGCGAGAAGCCGGCGCGCCAGCGCGGGCCCGGGTGCTCCTGCGGCGCGGGCTGGAGGCGCTGCGCCGCGCGGCCGCGGACCGTGAGCGGTGCGAGATCCTGGCTGATCTCGCCGCGCTCCACCTGGAGCAGGGTGAGCTGCCCGCGGCGCGTGAGGCGCTGACCGAAGGCGAGGAGGCGCTGGTTTCTATCGGCGGCGATGCCGCTCTTCAGGCGACGCTGGCGGGGCTCCTAAGCGATCTCCAAAAAAGTGATCAGTTCTCGAACGCTGACGGATAGGGCAGGTAAGGAGGCAGACCTCAATGTCCCGCGATGAAGACCAGACCCTCGCCCCGCTCGCTGAGGACTACGCCGAGGACTTCATGGACCGCGTGAGCCCCCACCTGGGCTGGCTGCGCGCTCACATCGGCGGCTTCGAGCGCAACGCGCAGCTCGCGGATGAGCTGCACCAGCGGGTCTGCTACATCGCGCTCAAGAAGATCGACGAGCTGCGCGATCACGAGAACGTCCGCGGCTGGCTTCGGACGACCGCCCGCAACCTCCACATGCGGGACTACAAGAAGCGGGCAAACAACCGCGCACGCGAAGACAGCTACGGCGCCGAGCGACTGCGGCAGCCGCTCCCCACTGTCGAGCATCAGCTCAGTCAGCACGAGGCCGTGGACGCGGCGCTCACGCGCCTCCCGCCGAAGCATCAATCGGTGTTCTACCTGCACGTCATCGAGGGCTACTCCTTCGATGAGATCGGCGAGCAGCTCGACATCCCCAAGAACACAG
>Ga0316204_10009912_pt1 | contig 12502 bp, 9 predicted proteins | sample 6monrhotite_MG_2_FD_205661 | JGI IMG/M metagenome (GOLD analysis project Ga0316204, IMG submission 205661) | Microbial mat bacterial communities from mineral coupon in-situ incubated in ocean water Damariscotta River, Maine, United States -... | ecosystem: Environmental > Aquatic > Marine >...
AATGCTGCGCGTTGACCACGCCGGCGAATATGGTGCTGTGCGTATCTATGAAGGCCAGCTGGCTGTGCTCGGGAAATCGAAATCTGCGCCGGTTATTGAGCATATGCTGGAGCAGGAAAAGCAGCATTTGGCGACCTTTGAAAAACTGGTTGGTGACCGTAAAGCCCGACCGACGGCGTTATTACCATTCTGGCATCTGGCTGGTTTCGCGTTGGGTGCGGGAACCGCTCTCTTAGGCGAAAAGGCCGCAATGGCCTGCACCGTGGCCGTTGAAGAAGTCATTGATGAACACTACGCCGAGCAGATTTCCGAACTTGATGCGGAAGGTGTTGAGCCGGAATTGCGCGACACCTTTGAGGCTTTTCGCCAAGAAGAACTCGAGCACCGCCAAACCGGCCTCGACCACGGCGCTGAAGCCACCCCCGGATATGAAGTTTTAACCGGAGCCGTCAAAGCCGGATCACGTCTGGCGATCTGGTTGTCAACGCGGGTTTAGAAAATTCTCATTCACTTTTCCCTCCCCCCTTGTGGGGGAGGGCCAGGGTGGGGGGTAAGTCTCGCCAATAACCTGGCCTTACGTAATGCTGCAATATCACCCCCATCCTAGCCTTCCCCCATCAAGGGGGAAGGGACTGAGTGGGGTTAATTTTTTGAGCTACCCCGATATCTCACCAACGACTTGATAACGCCCCGCAGCGTCCGGGTTTCCTGATCGGTCAGGTTGGCGCGCTGCCAGATATTGCGGAGCGTGCGTACCATGTTTGGGCGCTTTTCCTTGATTTGCAGAAATCCGGAATCATCGAGGGCACCTTCCAGGTGTTCGAACAAGCCAAGCAGTTCCTGTTTGCTGGCGGGGTGGATGTTTTTGGGCAGGGGGGTCTCGCTTGGACTCGTTTCGTCCTGGGCTTGAAACCATTCGTAAGCAACACAAAAAACCGCCTGCGCCAAATTCAGCGACGTAAATTCCGGGTTGAGGGGAACGGTCACGATTGTGTCGGCCAAGACCACGTCATCGTTCTTCAGGCCCTTGGCTTCGCGCCCGAACAATAACCCACAACGCCCGCTCGCTTTTGTTTGTTCAACCAACTCGGTCGCTGCCTGGCGCGGCGTGACGACACGTTTGACCATATCGCGGGGTCGGGCCGTGGTTGCATAGAGCGTGTCGATATCGCGGATGGCGTGCTCGGTCTTCTGATAAACACGGGTGTTTTCAATCACCGCACTTGCGTTGGCCGAGGTGGCGACCGCTTCCGCACTTGGCCAGCCGTCACGCGGGTTTACGAGCCTGAGATCGGTCAGGCCACAGTTCAACATGGCACGTGCAACCATGCCGATGTTCTCGCCCAACTGTGGTTCAACCAATATGATTGCCGGGCCCGGTTTCAGGAAGGTGTCGGTTGCCATTTGGCTCTCAATCTAGTCCGTTTTGTAAGCGAGTTTATAGACCAGACTATCGCGCAACGCATTATAGGACGCATCGATAATGTTACCCGAAACGCCAACCGTTGACCAGTGATTGCCCTCGCTGTCCGCTGATTCGATCATAACCCGGGTAATTGCCCGGGTCCCGGCACCGGGTGTCAAAATGCGTACTTTGTAGTCGACCAACCGCAAGTCTTCGAGGTTGGGGTATTTTGGTAACAAGACTTTGCGCAGGGCTGCATCCAGGGCGTTAACCGGGCCATTGCCCTCCGCGACCGCCATAAACGGCTCGCCATCAACGATCAATTTTACGGTTGCTTCAGAAAGCGTGATCAGCTCTTCCTTGGCGTTCCAGCGTCGCTCATCAATGACACGAAAGCTTGTGCAGGTGAAGTATTCGGGCACGTTGCCAAGCGTGCGCCGCGCCAACAGCTCAAAGCTGGCTTCGGCCCCGTCATAGGCGTAACCCTCAAACTCCTGCTCTTTCACCAGCTCGACCAAACGCCCTACCTTCGGGTGCTTGTGGTCAATCTCGAGGCCGATCTCGCGGAACCGCGCCAGGATATTCGAGCGCCCGGATTGATCAGAGACCACAATGTGGCGATGATTGCCGACAAGACCCGGATCAATATGCTCGTAAGTCCGGGTATCTTTTTCAATGGCTGAGACATGCAGCCCCCCCTTGTGGGCAAATGCCGATTCACCGACATAAGGCGCGCTTCTGTCCGGTGCCTGGTTTAGGCGCTCATCGAGCATCCGCGACAGATGTGTAAGCTTGGCAACATCTTCCGGTTGGACGTTGGTCTCGAACCCCATTTTCAAGATCAGCGATGGAATAACGGAAATCAGGTTGGCATTGCCGCACCGTTCGCCCAACCCGTTCAGGGTTCCTTGGACCTGACGCGCACCGGCCATCACCGCCGCCAAGGAATTGGCAACCGCGTTACCCGTATCATTGTGGGCATGAATGCCAACGTGCGATCCCGGGATATGTTGGCAAACGGCGGCAGTAATTTCGCCGACTTCATGGGGTAGGGTGCCCCCATTGGTATCACACAAGACCACCCAACGTGCGCCATTGTCGTAGGCGGCTTTCAGGCAATTGAGCGCAAACTCGGGATTGGATTTATAGCCGTCAAAAAAATGTTCCGCGTCATACATGACTTCGCCGGTTTTGGCTTTGGCGGCGATCACGCTATCGCTAATCATGGCAATGTTTTCGTCGTGCTCGATTTCAAGCGCCACATCCACATGAAAGTCCCAGGCTTTGCCGACCATACAGACGGCATCGGTTTTCACGTTTAAAATCGCGCTTAAACCCGGATCATTTTCCGCACTTCGACCGGGGCGACGGGTCATGCCAAAAGCGGTTAGCCGGGCGCGTTTGAGCTTGGGAGGCGCGTTGAAAAAGGCATCATCGGTCGGGTTGGCACCAGGCCATCCGCCCTCGATATAGTCGATGCCAATGTTATCAAGTTGGCGGGCGATAAATTCTTTGTCGGCTGGATTGAAGTCGACACCTTGAGTTTGTGCGCCGTCACGCAACGTTGTGTCGAACAAATAAATACGGTTATTGGTCATAAGAAACAGTTTCCATCTCGGACGAGTAGCAAATCGACAGGAGTCCCGGGCTCAGCTAAGAGGCCGGGCTGCTAATTCGCGTGGCTGACAACGCGACCTTGAAGGATATTCTGTACATAAGGGGGGATGATAGACCACCCTTTGGGTGCGTCAAGCGCGTGTTTCAGCGCAATCACTGCTGGGGTACGGCCATATCGGTCGGAGGGAAAAAGGCGTTCTGATCCTCTTGGATCATGGTGGTAAACTGCTCCGCCGGTACTGGTTTCGAATAAAAGTAACCTTGGCCCACATGGCAACCCAAACCGTGCAAAAAATCACCTTGTTCTTTGGTCTCGATACCTTCCGCAACAATATGCAGGCCGAGCTGTTGAGACATACTGACGATTGCACGCGCGATTGCCGCTGCATCTTTGTCACCGGGCAGATTGGTAACAAAGGCGCGGTCAACTTTTATGGAATCCAGCGGGAAACGTGTGAGATAACTGAGAGATGAATAACCCGTACCAAAGTCATCCATTGAAATTGTAATGCCCTGACCCTTGAGCTCTACCAGCGTATCGATGGTTTGTTCGGGGTTTTCTACCAACATACTTTCCGTCAGTTCAAGATCCAGTAGATCTGGCGTCAGCCCTGAATAGCCGAGGCAGTCATGGACGTTCTCGGTCAGATTGCCGCTGAGAAACTGCAGTGCGGACAAATTTACACCGACCTGTATCGGCGGATGATCCAGCTTCATCCAGCCAGCGGCCTCCATACAAGCGTTGCGTAGCACCCAATTGCCAATTGCGACGATCAATCCGGTCTGTTCAGCTATGGGAATAAACTCAGCCGGAGAGACAAATCCCAAGGCCGGGCTATCCCAGCGCAGAAGCGCTTCTGCACCTGTGACTTTGTGCGCTTCTAGATCCACTTTGGCCTGATAATAGAGCTCGAATTCGTCGTTTTCTAAGGCGTGGCGCAGACCCGCCTCAACTTCCATTCGGCGCTGAACATCGGATCTTAACTCTGACGTATAAAACTGGTAGTTGGCACGTCCCTGACGTTTCGCATGATGTATGGCGGTGTCTGCATCCTTCAACAGCTCGTTAATGTTCTCTGCTGATCCAGGATAGGGGACAACACCGATACTGCCTGACGTGAATATTTCTTTGTGATCGACATGGAACGGATCTTTAAGTGCTGCCAGCATACACTTTGCCACATCCTCGATATCTGTCGGGTCTATGCCTTCCAGGAGAACGCTGAATTCGTCTCCCCCCATATGGGCGACAGTATCTTGTTCACGGACGCAAGCGATCAACCGCTTTCCGGCCGCGACAATAACCTGATCACCCGTCGAATGGCCCATGGCATCGTTAATGTTTTTAAAGTTGTCCAAATCAACAAAAATGACAGCAATCTTTATTTCGCCAGCGTCTGCACGTTCAACGGCTGCCGTCAGTTTTTCATTAAAAAACGAACGATTTGGCATTTTGGACATGGGATCGGTGGTCGCCATCCTTCGCAGCACAGTCTCGTTGAGTTTTCGTTCCGTGATGTCGCGGAGAGCACCGATAAACAAGTGCCGGCCGCCAGCTTGCAGAGTACTAACAGCGACTTCGATGGGGAAAATGGACCCATCTTTACGGCGCGCTTCCAGTTCGCGGCGTTTCCCGACGATTTCCGACTCACCGGTATACAGAAATTTGCGCACATTTGACGGGTGTGCACTTGCCATTTCGTCGGTCATCAAGATTGTAATTCTTTCACCAACCAGTTCACCGGAGCTGTAGCCAAAAATCTGCTCTGTTGCCGGATTTACCGTTTCGATTAGGCCCGATTGGTCCATGGTGATGATGCCATCGACGACGGTATCCATAATTTTGCGTAAATGTTCTTCGCGGGTGGCGATCTGGCGTGTTGCGCGCATACGTTCACTGACGTCGCGGGCCATCAGCATGACCGAAGCAGAGCCCGACTCATCAGCGTCATCATCGTAATAGAGTGCTGAAAGCTCAACATCGACCTCGATCCCATCCTGTCGATTGAGTTTAATGGGAACGCGTATTTTGTCTTCGATCAAGCTCGCAAAGTCGCCATCAACCAGTTTGACATAGTCGGCATGCACAAAATCGGTAAACGCCCTGCCAATCAAATTATCGGCTGGCCAAACGCCGACCATATTTGCCCCGGCGGGGTTAATCATCTGAATTTGACCATCCCTGCAAATGCTTATGAGATCTGGCGCAAGCTCAATAATATGTCGGAAGTCTTTGCTTGAATCATTGCGACCCTGAAAGCGCTTGCGATCAAGAACCGTGTTCATGATTTCAAGCATCGACCGACCTGAAGTACATATGTCTGCGGCGTAGGTTCGATAATGGGGATTGACGATCGGACCAAGGATTTGCTGATCCATCATGTCCGCAAATCCGATGATGGAATTAAGCGGAGTTCTCAGGTCATGGCTCAGAGTCTCGAGCAAGGTTTGATTCGCACTGGTAGCTTCTGCCAGCTCCGCTCGAGCGTCCTCAAGTTGCTGTTCAATCGTTGTTTTATGGGTCACATACATATCCATTCTAAGTAAGTTTATCTCTGATAGAATTTTGTTGCAATGCGTCGACGCCAATGGAAACGTTTTGAAACATTCGGATACAAACGGACAAAATGTTATGGGTTTTGGCTGTCTTTTTAACGTCTTTGTCTATGCGATGAAATTCTTAGGACCTCAAAATACCGCCTATTTATATATGTGTTTAACCGATTCGAACCGGAGGCTGCGCGACAGTGACTAACAACTAAGGATTGTAAAGTAAGAACTCCCAAAATCGAGCGTCCTTGGTGCTTTTGAAGATGGGGGTAATCTTGCTTGTGCCGCGGTTGGACGAAGGAGCGATTAAGCTGTGGCGGCCCAAAAATTCAACTGCGTTGTCGTGTGATAGGTGCTAGCCTTATGCATGCCCGGTCCTATTCTCATATTGACCGGCCCCGAAGAAGGGCCCTTCTTGGAAGCAAAACTGAAAGCCTGTGCATTGGATGCACGCGTCCGTCGTGTATATGATCGCGATGGGCTGATAGGTGAGATTGCTCAGAAAGACTACAACCAGTCACCAACCTCGCGGCTGATCGCGTTTTGTACAGATGTTATCGTGCCGGCGGCGATTCTCAACAATTTTGGCGGGGGTGCTTATAACTTCCACCCCGCCTCGCCAGACTATCCAGGTTCGAACGCGGCAAGTTTTGCGATCTATGACGAGGTCGTCTTGTATGGCGTAACAGCTCACGAAATGGAAGCATCGGTAGATTCCGGTGCGATTGTTGGGGTGGAAACCTTTGCAGTTCCGCCAGGCATTCGGTTCATGGATCTGGAAATACTTGCCTATCAGAATCTGTTGAACCTGTTTGACCGCCTGGCACCACAATTGGTGGATACCGATAACCCGCTAAAGATTCTGGATCTTAAGTGGGGTCAACAGAAACGGACCCGTAAAGACTTCGAGCAGATGCAGAAAGTTTCAGACGCCATGAGCGAAGACGAAATTCGGTTACGTTGGCGGGCCTTCGGTTAAAAAGGTTAGGCTGTCTTTTGACCGCTGGCCTCTCGATCCATGATCATTGTGATGAAACGATCGAGAAAATGGGGTTCCAGGTGCCCTCCAGACATGGAGCGCATAATTGCCAGGGTTTTTTCGGTGGTAAACGGTGGTTTGTAACTGCGTTTGTCGGTCAGGCCCGAATAGACATCTGCGATGGCGCAAATGGCTGAAAGATCGTCGATTTCTGATCCTTTGAGCCCCCGGGGATAACCGGTGCCATCCATTTTTTCGTGATGTCGGCCCGCGACGTGGACGATTTCTTTTGGTACATCGAACGAGTCTGCCAGGATTTGCTCAGATATGCTGGGATGCTCCTGCATGACTTTCCAGGCACCCGCTTCCAGTTTGCCTGGGAAATTCAGTACGTCGACAGGGGTCTCGCGCTTGCCCACATCATGAAACAGGCCCGCCTGCGACAAAAGCTGCAAGTCACCCTCTTTCAACCCGAGCATGACCCCAAACAAAGTCATGAACGAAGAGACTTTGAGTGCATGCACAAAGGTATAACTGTCATGACTTTTCAGGGTTTCAAGGATGTCCCAAATCTCGCCCGATTGCGTGGCGGCGGCGATGGCCTGGCCGCTCTCTTTCATGACGTCCTGGCTTAGCGTTTCGCTCGCGCCTTCTGGCGAAAAATGTTTCCCGAACAAGGATTTGGTAACCCGTAGCAATTTTTGCTGATTGGGATTTAGCAAAGCCCATTGTTTTTCATTTCGATCAGACTGGAACTGGCTCATCGTCTCGACGAATCCGCCGATGGAAAAAGGCGCTGGCATAATCGAATCAACAAGATCCTTGTCGCCTGCGTCCAATTCTCCGCCACTTCCCTTTTCCATGACGAGAAGGATTTTAGCCGCGTCTGTTTGCGGCGTGTTCCTAACCGTGTGAGCAACGCTAACCCAGGAACCTTCAAGCACTTCACTTGAGATCACAGCGACGCCAAATGTTTGGGTATTCAGCAATTCTGATAAGTCATAGGCGTCCCATGCCTGTATCAATTCCATATCGGTGTTGGCAAGCGCTTGCTGCATGAGTTTGCCATTCGGTTCCGGCTCGACAGCAAGCAGCGTCTTGTTAGAAAAACCTGACATTTTTAGCGTCCAACTTTGGGTTGATTAAATTAAAACAAGCGACCTTATTTATCGTCCACACATTAGCACACCCTCTGGCACGCATCTTATGAATAAGACTGCAGAACATCAAGTGAACAAGATCTTGCCTGATCCGTAGTGACCTAGCTACGACGCCAAGTCGTCCCGTTGGCTCCATCTTCAAGTATGATGTTATTGTCGGCCAGTGTGTCGCGGATTCTGTCAGAGGCAGCGAAGTTCCGGGCCGCACGTGCCTCGGTTCTCTCGGCGATTAAACGCTCAATTTCCGCATCCGTTAGAGCTGTTTCCGTGCGGCCGACGGGTTGCCATTTGAACCAGTCTTCGGGGGACTGATCCAGCAATCCTAAAAGGTTACCTGCGGCCAGCAGGCTATTTTTTGCATCCGCAATTTGGTTGTCAGAGCTCGTGTTGAGGTCGCCCAAACACTTATGCAGGCCGCTTATGGCCCCCGGCGTGTTGAGATCATCACACAACGAAGCCATAACGGCTTCCGGTACGTCTACCTGTGGGGCTTCAACAGCTGGGTGGCGACGCAGGGCCCCATAAAAACGATCCAGATCTGCTTTTGCCTCGCGCAATCCGTCTCGGGTGAAATCCAGCGGTTGACGGTAGTGGCTCTTCAGCAGTGCAAGCCGGATGGCTTCACCCGGAAATTCCTCGAGAAGCTCGTGCACCGTGTAAAAATTGCCCAAAGACTTGGACATTTTTTCGCCCTCGCTCATTAAGTACCCGTTGTGCATCCAGTATTTGGCAAACGTTGTGGCCCCGTGGGCGCATTTGGACTGGGCGATTTCATTTTCGTGGTGGGGGAAAATCAAATCCAGTCCACCACCGTGAATATCGAAGCTCTCACCTAAATGGGCGTGGCTCATGGCGGAGCATTCAATATGCCAGCCAGGACGGCCTCGTCCCCAGGGGCTTTCCCAACCCGGCAGTTGTTGATCAGAGGGTTTCCAGAGCACAAAATCCTGAGGATCGCGTTTGTAGGGCGCAATATCGACCCGCGCACCAGCGACGATTTCACGTTTATCAAGCTTGGAGAGGCGTCCGTAATCCGGCATGGAGGGCACACTGAACAAGACATGCCGGTCTTCCGCATAAGCATTGCCCTTGGCAATCAAACCCTCGATCATCTCGATCATTTGGTCAATGTGGTCCGTTGCCCTTGGCTCCACATCGGGCGGAAGTGCGCGCAAAGCCGCCATGTCAGCATGGAAGATATCGGTGGTGCGTTTTGTAATTTCACGGATGTCTTCGCCTGATTCCAGAGCGCGGGCATTTATTTTATCATCCACGTCGGTGATGTTTCGGACGTAGGTTACTTTTGGATAAAGCTGACGTAACAACCGAGCTAAAACATCGAAGACAACAACGGGGCGTGCATTGCCGATATGGGCCAAATCGTAAACGGTAGGCCCACAGACATACATTTGAATATGGCTGTCATCAATCGGCTGAAATTCTGCCTTGGATCGCGTTAAGGTGTCGTGGATGGTCAATGTCATGGCTGGACTACTGATTAAATGTGACTGCGAAAGCCGTTGGTGATTGGATAGCGGCGATCGCGCCCGAAGGCCCGTCGGGTTAACTTGACGCCTGGGGGTGCTTGCCGGCGTTTGTATTCAGCCAAATCCAACATCCGCCAAATCCTGCGTACCGTCTCGGGATCGAACCCGCGTTCTGCCACATCAGACACTGAAAGTTCATCTTCAATCAAGCATTTGAGAATACCGTCAAGAATTTCGTAGGGCGGCAATGTGTCCTGATCTGTCTGGTCTGGTTTGAGTTCCGCAGACGGCGGTTTGGTAATAATGCGCTCAGGTATCACGCGACCCTCCGGGCCAAGCAGATCCGTCGAAAAGTTGTCGTTTCGCCAATGGCATAACCGAAATACGTCCAGCTTATAAACATCTTTTAATACGGAATAACCACCACACATGTCGCCATAAAGGGTCGCGTAACCGACCGACATTTCGGACTTGTTGCCCGTCGTCAGAACCATGTGGCCCAGCTTGTTGGATATGGCCATTAACAGATTTCCCCGTGTTCGCGATTGGATGTTCTCTTCCGTTACGTCTTCACCCAAGCCCTCAAACAGAGGGGCCAGCATCGTGTTAAACGCGTCCATTGCAGGCTCAATATTCACTTCGTCCAATTTTACGGCCAGATATTTTGCGCACTCAGCAGCGTCGTCGAGGCTGTCTTGGGACGTGTAAGGGGACGGCATCATGACGCAGTGAACTTTGTCGGCTCCAATCGCATCGACTGCGACGGCCGCAGAAATGGCGCTATCGACACCGCCGGACATGCCGAGTACGACCCCCTTAAATCGGTTTTTATATATATAGTCGCGAAGGCCCAGGACCATTGCCCTGTATGTGGCTTGCAGGATGGGTTCGGTCTGGGCGATTTCAGTTTCTTCGCAACTCCAGCCGATGTCTGTGCGCGACCAGTTCGTGATCAGGACCTGCTTTAGCCAAGAGCCAGCACGCGCACGCAAATTGTTGTCGGCATTAAGAACAAAGGAAGCGCCGTCAAAGACCAATTCATCCTGACCTCCAACAAGGTTGACGTAAACCAGGGGCAAACCGGTCTCGGTGATGCGGGCAACGGCATAGCTCAACCGTTCATCCAGTTTATCTGTTTCGAAAGGAGAGCCGTTTAAGACGACAATGATCTCGGCACCTGATTCTTGCAGGCATTCGGCAACATCACCGAACCACATGTCTTCACACACCATCACCCCAAGACGCACACCCCGGAACGACATGGGGCCCGGCAGCGGGCCTGCTGCAAAGACCCGTTTTTCATCGAAGACGCCGTAATTCGGTAGTTCATGTTTGAGGCGAACGGAAGTGATTTGGCCGTCATCAAGCAAAAGTGCCGCATTAAAAAGCCCAGCTTCCGTGCGCCACGGAGCACCCACCAGAAGTGCCGGGCCGCCATCACCGGTTTCAAGAGCCAGCGCTTCAACGGCGGACTTGATGGCGTCCTGAAAGGCGTGCTTGAGCACCAGATCCTCTGGTGGATAACCGCTGAGGGTCAGTTCACCGCAGACAACCAAATCCGCACCCGCGTCAGCGGCTAGGCTGCGGGCTTCTCTAATTTGCTCCCTATTGCCATCGATGTCGCCAACCATGGAATTTACCTGAGCAAGGGCAATTTTTAGATGATCAGTCATAGGCTCGGTTTAGACGGGCGTTGGAAGGGTGTCAACGCCCTGATCGTGCAATATTATTCGCGAAGGCAATTATCAATCGACTGGCTTTGTGAATATGAATTCAGTATGGTTTCCACACCATGGCAAGACGCAAAACGACAGAAGTTTTAATTACCGGCGACAAAGTCGACCCACGCGAACGGGTTGGTGTGACGACGACTGATGCCGGACCTCCCCAGGTGCAAAAACCTGTCGGCGCGTTCCCTGAAGATAATTTGTCACGACGACCGCGTAAAAAACCGAAAATTATTGATGTTTTGGATGGGGAAGCGCCAAAAAGGAACCCAGGCGACGCCCTGGCTGAGCTGGAACGCGAACTGGGTATGGTTCCAACCGCTGCTCCAGGAGAAGCGTTAACGGATTCGTTGTCTGTTCCGCTACGCGAAACAAATGAGAAAGATACCAATTGGCAAGAAATTCAACGCGCCAAGAAATCCGTTCATGACCTGCCGCCGCAAGTAGACCCGGTTCCAAAACCGATCACGGCAGATGACGTTGAATTGTCGCAGCCTGTCGTTCCCAAACCACAGGCGGACATTGCGCCGCCAGTGACGCCGACGCCGAAGAAACAGGCCGATATCGCGCCACCGCCCGCGCCCAGCACCAAGAAACCAAGTGCTGCGCCCCTCAGCCCGGCCCCGGTAGTGCCCTCAAAGGCCACCCCGGTCCCATCGCAAAATGGCAAAAAAGTAAAGGCGACCAGCCTGAAGACCCAAAGTAACGCCATCGCACAAACGGTGGTTTCATCGATCCTCGATAGAATTAAAGCCGAAGCGAAAAAAAACGGCGGGCAATTGAGTTTGGCCAATATTGATAGCCTGCAGGCTGAATTCGGTACCCAGACGCGGGCTTTGAGCCTCGCATTTGAGCAGTCTTTTGAAGCCTACGTCCTCGCGCGTGAACGTGCTGCATGGGACAACAAGAGAGATTTCCCGTTTGATCGATTGATTGTAAAAAAATTCTCACATCTGTTCGGCGATAACTCAGCTGGCTTTGATCGGGTCTCCAGGCGCATGCTGCCCGGGTTCTTCATGGCCATGGGGATGATGTTGGGGCCGGATGTGGTTGATGAATTTCAAGAGAAATGCCGGGTGATTGTTGAACGCATTCGATCCACTGAGGCCGACGAATTTGACTGGTCAGATGTTTATGACGCGGACAAGAATGCTGTAATTATCCTGGATGCCCTGGTACCGATCGCGCGTCATTTTGAGGATTTCGAAATGCGCCGTGAGTGGTTTGTCAATTTGATAAATGGGCATCTGTCGCCGCCCAGTTCTGACGAAAAGGATGACGCGCGTTGGGAAATGACCATACGCGGGTTCAATTTGTTCTTAAATGCATTGTTGGCCGATCTCAGGGTGCTCTTGAATGACCCCAAGGAAAAGCCCCGTATCACTAAGCGATACGGGGCTTCTGATGTTAATATCGTGCTACGAACCTTGAAGAAGGTCGAGCCGTCTTAAACCTGCCTGACAGCGATCGGTTGAGATGTCGTGGTCCGGTTTTCCTTCAGCATTTCCGCCAGCAAAAATGCCAGTTCCAGAGATTGTTTGGCGTTCAGGCGCGGGTCACAATGGGTGTGGTAGCGG
>Ga0316204_10009914_pt1 | contig 12500 bp, 12 predicted proteins | sample 6monrhotite_MG_2_FD_205661 | JGI IMG/M metagenome (GOLD analysis project Ga0316204, IMG submission 205661) | Microbial mat bacterial communities from mineral coupon in-situ incubated in ocean water Damariscotta River, Maine, United States -... | ecosystem: Environmental > Aquatic > Marine >...
CTTAACCTGCTGTTGGGTTATGGATTTTCCAGGCATATAAATCTCTTGCTGATTAAATATACCTGAAGTTTACCAAAACCGGCCAAGCTAGTTGTCGCGAACCGGTCAAGCTAATTGTCGCCTAATACTCACTAAACAACAACATGGGGATAAATCCACCTACAGTTGTGAAGGTAGTAGACAAAATATGTCGACTACAGCCCATAGTTTCTTCAACAATCTGGCTAATATTTCCTAATTTTGCTTGTGGATTGGCATTAATCGCAGCAATCACCACGATTGAACCATTGATCGCGACGCCGATAAGCCCAGCACAACCTAATAAAGGATTAAACCCGATAGGTAGGCCAGAAAGCCAAAGACTTAACATACCTAAGCCTACTGACAAAACGGCCACAGATCCTATGACCAACGCCAATCGCAGACTCCGAAACGACAATATTAAGGTAGTAATCATCAACACTAACAAAACCGGCGCATATGTGGCCAGTTGGCCAAGTGCCTCTTGTTGTTCGTCAGCATCGCCAGCCATTTTAAAGCGATATCCTTTTGGCATGCTAAAATTCGTATCTTCTAGGCTTTTTAATACCTGCTCACCTACATCTATGGCTGTGGCACCAGGCAGTAAAAACGCCTCGACATTATTCACTCGCTCACCGTTTTGTCGGGTAATACCAGCAACTGTTGGTTTTAGTAAAAAGTTACCTAGGGCTGAGACTGGCATCCACACACCTTGGCTAATCAGTTTTTCACTCAGCAAAGGTAAGTTCTGAATTTGTGCGAGCTCTCCTCTTAATTCATCTCCAACTCGAATTCTTATAGGAATTTCTTCGGTTCCTTCTAATATCGAGCCACCTACTTTTCCATCCAATGCATATTGTAGTTGTTGAGAAATTTCGACTAATGACATACCCGCCATTTGACTGGCGTCTTGTGTTGCTTCAAGCACCCACTCTGGCTCACCAAAAGTAACAGAAGCAATGGAATGGGATATACCCGATGTTTGCGACATTGCCAACCTAACTTGCTCACCCAAGGTATTTAAAATATTGATATCTGGCCCAAATATTTTTAACCCAACCGGAGCAGGTATTGGAGGGCCTTGTCCAAATGCTCGCACCACAATTTTAGTTTGCGGATAGGCTTGATCCAACTCAGTTTGCAACTGACCTATAAGTATTTTGGCAGCAGAGACACTTTTTGCTTTTACTACCGCATTTGCATAGTGAGATGAATTATCTTTATTCATGACTTGGTTGTAATACACAGATGGAAATGACCCACCCACTAACCAACTAAGTTGTACTACTTGTGGCTTTTTGCGGATCAGCTCATCCACACTTTTAACCACAACTTGGGTCGCTTCAATCGCGGTACCCTCTGGCATCCACAAGTAAATTTCAAATTGATCTCTATCAGCGCTTGGAAAAAATACATTACCAAGTTGCCCAGCTAAGATAAATCCAGAAGCAGAAATGGCAATACAAGCCAGTACACCTAACAATGGTCTTTTAAGCGCTTTTTGCAGTGCGGTTCTGTATCCAAGACTAATAGATGGCGCTTGGATGCCAATGGAATACCACGCAGAGGACACCTCTGACTTTCTGGATAAAAACCGAGCGGCTAGCGCCGCTATAATGGTTAGTGAAATAAATAGAGAGCCGATCAATGCCATCACCACACTAATAGCGATAGATCCAATAAAATCACCAATGTTGCCCGGCAGTAAAAAAATCGGCATAAAACCTAAAATAGTAGTCAAAGTAGAGGCTAATAAAGGTACAAATAAATGTTGGATACTTTGTGTTAAGGCATCGATACGGCTGATATCAGAGTTGACTAATTTACTTCTAATTTCATCGGTAATAACAATAGCATTATCAATCAGCAAACCAATGGCGATAATGATGCCAAAAATCGACATTTGGTGAATTTGTTCATCAAAAAAACTCAATGAAAAAATGGCAAAAGCTGCACACAATGGCAGTGACAAACCGACAATCCATGATGCTTTTATGCCCATAAAAATGAACACCACGGCCATCACCACTAAGCTACCGAGTAGCAGGTTTTTTGTTAACTCAGATAAGCGCGTTTCAGTGTAAATATTCTGTTCAAACACGATATTTGCCACAACAGTTCCACCATATTGAGCATTAAATCTTTTAATAATCTCTTTAGCATTATCTGTCCAAACATCCACACGTAAGGTGGTTTGCATCCGTGATGCAACAAAAATTACCTGCTGCCCATCTACCAAAGCAATATCGTTAACTGGCGAACGAGCCCCCCTTTCAACTGTGGCTATGTCGCCCAAGCGTAAATATCCACCTTGTTCGGTAGTGCGTAACGGTAAATCTCTAATGGTAGAAACACTATCTAGCTCCTGTGCAACTTGCATGCGCATGTTTTGTTCTGTCGAATACATCATGCCAGCCGGAACTTTAGGATCTGCACCCGCAATGAGATCACTCGCTTGGCTTATGCTTAAGCCTGAACTGCTAAGTTGCTGAGGATCAATAGTGACTCGAATTTCTTCGTCTAGCTCACCGTAAACTCTGACCAACTCAGTACCGGGCACATTACGCAGTTGATCAGATAAATGATCTGCCATGCGACTAATAACAGACAAAGGCGTCCCATAACCTGGTGCTGCTTGTAGACCCACAAGTAAGGTAAACGCAGTAGCGCCTCTGCGTTCATCAAGAAAGGGGTCACCTGCTCCTTGAGGAAACTTGAGTTTCGCATTGCTTAACCCATCGCGTATTTTCGAAAAAATTTGTTCGTTGCTACTGTTGTCTACCCATGCCTGTAATTCAAGAGACACAATAGAGGTACCAGAGCGAGAGGTAGATTTTATTTCCTTAATTTCATGTAGTTGTCTAACTTCATCTTCAATCACATCTGTGACAAGTGCTTCCACTCTTTCTGCTGACGCCCCTGGATAGGGCGTAATCACCAAAACGTTACGGGTATCGATTCTGGGATCTTCTAAACGTGGGATATTATTAATCGCGGACAAACCCGCTACCACCAGCACCATGATACTTAACACTAACAAGTGCCCGTTGCGGAAAAACAGGCTATACCAAGGGTAATGCTGCTGATTATTTGCTTGCATTGGTTGTGGCATTATAATAAACCTGTCATGGCGCTAGTCTGCATGCTGTTACCTACTACAACTTTTTGCCCTGGCACTAGACGTTGCACACCTTCTATCACTATAGGCGCAGCTTCTTGTAAAGCACCTCGAACAAAGGCTTTTTTGTCATCTGCATGAACCATTTCAACTAGCTTAGCCACTAGTTGATGCTCGCCATCTATGACTTCAACGGCAAACAGACTCCATAATCCCCTAACACCACTCACTAAGGCCTTTCGCGGCACCCAAAATCCTTTAGCATTTATCTCACTACTGATATCCATATGTAATAAGTCACCGGGTAAAATCGACTGGTTTGGCTCGGTCAAACGAACAATGACATCTACAGTGCGAGTATCTAACCTGCGTTGCTGAGCAATAGATTTAATTTTACCTATTAGCTGACTGGATTGAGTTGCCAGAGTGATAACTTGGTCGATAACAAGTTTATTTGCGTAGTCGGCTGAGAGTGCAAACCTAACCTCCAATTGACCGTTTTGTTGCAGAGTAAATAATGTTTGCCCAGCACCCACTACTGTGCCCTTATCAACTAAACGGCTGACAACACTGCCATCAAAAGGTGCCCGCAGCTTAGTTTTACTTATTTCAACTTGCAGCGTTTGCTGACGAGCCAAAATTTCATCGACAAAAGCGTTGGCGGCATTAACTGACTCAGTTGTTTCGTCTAAACGTTGCGCTGACTCAAGTTTTTTATCTACCAGTTCAACCACTCGCTTGAGTGATAGTTTGGCCAAGTTAACGTCGGAATTAGCGCGATTTAAAATGGCAGATAACTCAAGCATTTGTGCCCTAAGCCGCTGGTCGTCTAACTCAGCAAGTATTTGTCCTTGCGTCACCCTTTGCCCTTCATCTACCAAAATATTCACTACAGAGCCCGCTAAATCAAATCCTATGGCCGCTGTCTGCGGAGCTTCTGCACGGCCAACAACTAAACGCTTTTGCACATATTGCTCATGCCATTCAATAGGCATAACATTGACCAGATGTTTTTTAGTCTCAGTAGGTGGTGGCTGTGTCTGGCCATTGCCCGATGCTTTCATTAATAATACTAGGGCGATCAGTGCGAAGAGCGGGATCAACCACAGCAAGTACTTTTTATAACCTGACTGTTGTGGCAACTGATTTGCACTTGTCATAAAATTCCCGCTGGATTTGATAAAATCAAAAATAATTAAATACTGGACTGTCTAGTTTGATATATAATAATGCTTAATATGAATGTTGCAATACTTTTTTAGTGTCAGAAGAGGTTATCATTGTTAAATAAAGAGATTAATAAGGCTGGAAGGCCAAAAAGTGCTGAAAAGCGTAAGCAAGTGCTTGCAGCAGCCAGCGACCTTTTTTTGGAATTTGGCTTTAGTGGCTGCTCAATGGAAATGGTAGCCAAACAATCAGGCGTTTCAAAACAAACTGTGTATTCGCATTTTAGCAATAAAGAAGCATTATTCTTAGCTGTGATTGAGGATAAGTGTGCCGAATATCAACTCGATGATAGACACCTAGAAGGTGGCAACTACAGTTTGATACAGGTATTGCGGGAAAGGGGTTTACAGATAGTTAAGTTATTGCATGACGCCAAAGTGATTGCCATTTATCGGGTCATAATAGGAGAAGTAAACAGCAACCCCAGAGTAGCCGAATTATTCTACCAAGCTGGGCCAAAACATAGCTTGGAATATTTGGCAAAGTGTTTTTTAAAGTTTGCAGAGCAGTCAATCACTGAGGAATTGGCGTATAAATATGCTGTCACTTTTTTTAGTCTGCTGAAAAGCGAATTTCACATCAAAAGTATTTTAGGGTTAGACTTTGCTCTATCTGATTCAGAACAAATTGCCCAAGTAGAATTTGCCATTCAACAGATTGAAAGTTTACTTGCATCCAAAGCAAGCTAACCTTGCAGATGTACTCTGGCACTTTATAGGTTTTTATTGGTCTTAGAGGTATGTATGCAAAGTTTAGTGACTCCATCAATGGGCATAATGACTCGGCAGTTTTTTCTGTTATTAACCCTCAGCTTTAATAGCGGAATTGATGAATTTGGTTAACCGCATTAATCAGGTTTTATTAGTCGATTTAGCCTTACAATTTGAATTGGTTGATAACCAAGCTATTATGTTTTTTGACGCGGCTAACGATCCCTACACCAATTCCGATGCAGCTACTGATATTGAGGTAAATCAGGCTATTGTCGATCAAGCTATTGGTAGTCAAAACTATGATATAGGTCACGTACTGGGTACAATTGGTGGTGGGTTAGCCTTCGTAGGTGTGGTTTGTAACAGACAATGATAATGATGTGGACATGGATGCACTCAGCATCACCTCGTTTACCTATACAGGTGATGGACAAGTGGCAGTTTTAAATCAACAATTAACTTATACCCCTGCATCGGGGTTTACAGGCAGCGAATCAATAGTCTATGTTGTATCAGACGGCACATTAACAGACCAAGCTAGCCTGAATGTGCAAGTAAATTCGATTCCGGCAGTTTCTGGCGACTCTGGCGTTTCCGGCGGGGGCAGTATGTGGCTGCTAAGCCTTTTGTCTTTTCTTGGTTTTGCTTTAAAGTTATATCAATCACATAGTAAGGGCAGTTATGAATAAGCGGAAATCATCTTTAATGTTTGCCATTGCGATAAGTTGTATTTCCCTTGGCTGTAGTCAAACCAACACCTCTTCTTTGTCTCAAGCATCTGAGATAACTCAAGATGATCAAAGTAAAGAAATCGATGACCGCCAAACGGCTGATCTTAAATGGTTATTTTATGCTGATCCCAAAGCCGATGCCAATTTAGCCATTGAGAAACAAGACTTCACTTTATTGGCTTTTGCTGGCAGAGTCACCAGTTTTCCGGGCATCGACAGTGGATCTACCACTCTTCAGCAACAATGTGGTTACCGACTATTAGCCAATAGTAGTGACGCATTGAGGTCAGAAAACGAATTAAGTGTACGTAAACAATTATACCAATACGCAGCCACTTTCAACCAACTAGTTGCAGCCGCCTGTCAAAAAAATAATTGAGGTGATTAGAATCAGTCCACAACCCATCACGCAAGTTATGGACTGACATTTTTATTTTCTGAGTACAATTTACGTTGCATTAGAAAGATATTGATAGTGCGACTAGTTTTTTCATCAGTATTCTCCAGTTATTTAAAAAACACGGCCATAAACCGCAGAGTATTTATGACTGATCGGCAAATAAATTTCTGTGGTTTTATTGTATACAAGTAGTAAAAATGATGTAAAACAAAGAGTTAAACTTATGTGACAACTATATCCAATTGAAAGCCTGATTAAGTTCTATTAAAATTCGTATTCTAATGCAAATCTAAGGGTGTGATCTTTTGAGTCGCCGTTTAGGCCAGCAATAAAGGCCAACTCCCATTTTAGTTGTTTCTGTCCCTCGTATCGATGAACGCCCATAAAACCAGGGCCAACACCAACAAAGTTTTCACCCGTATAAATTTCGATAGAAGGCTGTAGAGAAGGTAAATACCGATAGCGATACTTGAGTCTAAATTCAGTTTCAAATTCATCTTGAATGTCTTTGCCCCATTCATAAACGAGCAATGCGTTGATAGTTAAACTGGTTTGGGTAAATTCTTTTTCAAATAACAACCCAGTAGTAAATTCGTAAGTATCTTCTTTATGTTGTTTTTCAAGTTCAAACAACATGCCCCAATCGGCCCATAATTCGCCTTGGTCAGTTAACATCCAGCGGGCCTCAATTTCATAAGCTTGCAACCCAAAGTCGCCTGTATCGTCTCTTTCTCCCACTATGTAACCTTCAATCGTCAGGTATTCAGAAACAGCATGTCCATACGCAAAACGTTGCGCCAACACATTGCCATCGTCGTTTTGCCTAGACATAAAACGCCATTCAAACTCACGCTCATTAGCCAAGACATATGGTTGATAAACCTTGTCCACTGGGATGCCGTCAGCCCAGCTTATTGGTACACAAAATAGAGAGTATAAAAGCGCAGCGGATAAGCGTAAAAAAGCTTTCATTGTTTGTTACCTGAGTGGGAAGCTGAATTTTGCTTAAGCCAATAAAAAGTAGCCAAAGGGATCGATAAAGCGAAGACATAAACAATCACTTGAGCAATAGATGGGGTTGCCTGATAGCCGAATAGCACGTTAAATAAATGACCGAATTCAAATTCATTGCTAACTAAGTGCTGGGTACTCCAAGCTGCGGCTGATGCATCAATAAGATCGACCTGTACCAGTAAAGGTAAAGCGTTGACGAGTTGCCCAGTAGCGTAAATAAGAACTAGTGCCCATGTTGCCCAAAGTCCTAAGCGTTGTTTTAACCACTGTGCGGCCAAATACAGTAATATCGCTAAGCTCAGACAAATACCTAAACCTAAAAATGTACCGAGCAACATAGATTGCAGTACGTTGTTTTGATGCAAATAGCCATCAAAGTACAAGATAAAATTACTGCCGTTAGATACTAGGGTTAGGCTAACCATTAAACCTGCTACCCAGTATATAAAATACCGATTCGAAGACTGAGAACGCGCTAATCCATAAGCTAAAACTAGGGTTAACAAGTACACAAACAATTGAGAAAACCATAAGGATATTTCAATGCCTTTACCATCAAACCATTGACCAATGATATGGATTTGACTGATGTATATCAGGCTCAACAGGGCACCAGCTACAAAGCAGAATAATAGCCATAACTTGCTCGCCGGAAGGTGCACATGGAGGTACACAACCAATACAAAAATGGGTAATGCATCGCGCAAAAACAAAATTACCGTATTAATTAACATCTTGTGACCCCAGCTTTTGCTGCTCAACAATCACAGTGCCGGTGGCAGTGTTAGGGTTATATTCGCCAAAAAAATGGTATTCCCCAGGCTTCAGTGGGCCAATAAATATGGTTGCTTTGTGATTAGCAAAAATGACCTTCTCGCGGTTTAGTGAAAAACTATCAAATTCCTCTGGGGTACTGTCTTGATTATCGATGATCAGTTTGGCTTTCTGGTTTGCTGGAATGGAGATCCGCGATGGAAAAAAAAGATGATCTTTGAGTTGTATATGATACTCAGTAACAGCTGCCAGCAGAGGGTGACAAAATAAGCTAACAAATAGTGTGGCGCAGCCTATTAGTTTATTCATAGGAATAGCCTTGCGGCAATAAAAGCTCTACTGACAAGCCCGATAATTGCTCAGAGCGGCTTAGTTTTAATGAAGCACTATGCAGCTCAGCAATATGTTTGGAAATAGCTAACCCTAAACCACACCCCGGTGTATTGCTAGTATGACGGTCACCACCAATTCGGTAAAAACGTTCAAACACTCTTTGGTATTCTGATTTATCAATGCCGGGACCAGAATCTTCTACTTGAATAATCACCTGTCTATTAACTGTTTTCAATGTGACTCTAATCAGCGCTCCTGCAGGCGAATATTTACTGGCATTGGAAATTAAATTTTGCAGCAATATACCTAGAGAAAATTCATCACCTTGAATGCTGGTACCTTGACCGACTAGTTCGATTTCTTGGTTTTTTGCTTCAATTTGCGGGAATAAAGAGGCGATAACCGTTTGGCAAAGTGATGCAGTGTTTATTTGTTTAAACTGGCCTTGGTACTGTTCAGGATTGGTACGGTTTAACAACAAAATCTGCTCTACTACATGGCTCATGCGCTCAATACCTTGTTGTAGATATATCATATTGGAGTTCGTAGTCTTGTTATTATTGAGTTCTAACGCCAGATTATGGGCATTGATTTTTAACACACTTAGAGGTGTGCGCAGTTCATGGGCTGCATCAGAAGCAAAGCGTTTTTCTCGTGAAAAGGCTGCGTTTAATCGCACAAACAATTGGTTTAAGGTTTCTAATACCGGACTGAGCTCGTTATGCTGATTTTGCTGTGTTATTGGACTGAGGTCGTCGGCTTTTTTGGCGCGCAAGTTGTCAGATAAAAGCCTTAGTGGGCGTAACCCTGTGCTGACCAGCAGAAATATAATAATAGCTAACAATGGGATACTCAGTATCAGTGGTGTGACAGCAGCCAAAATCATTTGTTCTGCCAGCTCAAAACGCCTATTTAGGGGTTGTGCTACTAATACCCACTTATCAGCTGATTCGAAGAAGTGCCCATAGGTACGCCAACGTTGCGCTAAAAAATTGTGTTCAGCGAATTCATTTTTAAAATCACTCATCGCAGCCTTAAGCTCTGGATGAGAACTCACAATTAATCTGTTGTTTTGCCATATTTGGTAGACAAAAGCAGCGTCAGTTTGTGGTGTTAACGATTGCGTATTTAAGTCGCTAATATTGACCAAAATATAAGTCAAAGAACGCAATTCATTGTCAAATACGCTGGTTGCTTTGGCCATACTGCCGCGATAACCTTGAATGGCGGCTGCAAAAATAACTAATGTAATCACAGATAACAAAATCAGCGTTAGATAGCGGCGAATAGACAAACTTAGGGCTCTATACTTGAGGAAGCTTTAATACTGTAGCCTACACCGCGGATTGTTTTGATAAAAGACTTGGGAAGTTTTTTGCGTAAATGGTGAATATGTACCTCAACCGCATTGCTCGCGACCTCTTCACCCCACTCGTATAATTTAGACTCAAGCTGTTCTCTAGATTGTATTCGCCCAGCTTGTTCTAAAAGTACCTTTAACAACATAAATTCTTTGCGAGACAGATCCACTACCTGACCAGCAATACTCAACTCATGGGAAGCACAGTCTAGGCATACCTCGTCAATGGTAATAGTGGAACTGGTTGCTGTGCCCAATCTTCTTTCAATCACCCGCAAACGGGCGATCAGTTCGTTTACATCAAAAGGTTTACTTAGATAATCATCTGCTCCTTGATCTAGCCCTTTGATTTTGTCTTCGATGGAATCTCTTGCGGTGAGCACAAGAACAGGCATATTAACCTTCATTTGCCTGATTTGTTTAAGAAGAGTTAGGCCATCCATATCTGGCAAGCCTAAGTCCAATATTAACATGTCACACTCATTGGTTTTTATAGTCAGCAGTGCTGACTTAGCATCGGTGACGTGATTGGCGGTAAAACCTTCCGAGCGCAGAGATTGGTGTAGGCCCCTGGCTAATTGCACATCATCTTCGACCAATAAAATTCGCATACTGACAACTCTAATTTATACCCAATGCTGTTCGCTACCAAAGTAGCCTATAACCACCTAGTTGGAAAGGTTGGGGTTATTTAGGTAACTGTTTTTATTATGTATTTTGGTTAGGTTAGTCTGGTTTTCTTAAGTCATCCTTAAGAGCTGGGTTTGTTGGTGATTTATCCTTGCGTTCAAATTCACCTTCGATGATATCGTCAGATTGACCCGTTGAATGAGGTTGCTGGTGTTGAGCAAAATTGCCATCAAAGGATGAATTAACTACCTTAACGGATAAATTTTTGAGTAACCCTTTGGCAATAAGTGGTCGAGTCATAGGTAAGCTCAATAAAAATCCAATGCCGTCTGTAATAAAACCTGGCGTCACTAATAAAACACCTGCAATCACCAGCAATAAACCTTCAGCCATTTCTTGGCCCGGCATGGTGCCAGACTGCATTTTTTGCTGGGCTTGCATTAAGGTGCTGAGACCTTGTTGCCTGACCAAGTGCGCACCAGAGAAGGCGGTAAGAATAACAATAACCACTGTATACCAACCGCCAATTTGTTCACCCACGTTGATCAATATCGCGATTTCGACAATAGGTAAAATGGCGAATAATAAAAATAATTTAAACAAAGATGCCTCGATATTTGAGCTATACGTAACAAGCTTTACGTATACCCTACTTTTACTGTTGTGTTTGTTATAATACTGGCACTAAAAAACCATAATCCAAGTGACGCATTGTTACAGAGTGTTGCTTGTTTTGTCTAACGAGTTTAATGACTAAGGCCTGTTAATTTTTTATCCGCAGGTTATTTTACACAGCAGTGAAATTTGACTGTGGAGTTTGGGGTCTCTAAACAACATAATGTTGTGTAATTATACATTCTTAATAAAATGTTAAGCTTAGTACTTTAACATTTTTGAAATTCCTCTTGGCATATTGCCGAGTTACCTTTGATATAAGAAGTGTTGTTGATGAATTTGAGTTTTAGATATTTTGTTTTACTGTTTACTTTTGGTTTTTTCTCTGCTGTGAGTGTGGCGCAAACGGCTGATCCATTGGCCGATCTGTTTGCTGACGAACCAGAATTTTTGCCAGTTGATGAAGCGTTTCAATTCGACTTCGCCCAGCAAGATGATCAAGTCATCCTGAGTTGGAAAATAGCAGACGGGTACTACCTGTATAAAAAACAGTTTAAGACTGTGGTTAAACAGGCGGAGCTAGGTATGCCGGTTTTTCCAGTAGCCGAGCAAGTAGAGGATGAATTTTTTGGTTTATCGGACGTATTTCGTGGGCAACTGGATATTACTTATCCCATTGTTTCTTCGGTGCAAGATGGCATAGTTAAAATTCGTTACCAAGGCTGTGCAGATGCCGGCTTGTGTTATCCACCCAGAATCAAAGAGGTGTATCTAAATCAAGTTGGATCGGGTTCGGCAGTTGAGTCTGAGCAAAAATTAGACAATACCAGTGCAGAATCAACCAACCAAGCACCCATTTCAGAGCAGTTTGAGCTAGCCAGTTTATTGTCCAGTGAGCAGAGCTTACTTATCACACTTTTATTATTTTTAGGCTTAGGTATAGGTTTAGCCTTCACGCCTTGTGTGTTCCCTATGTATCCCATTTTGTCTGGCATTGTGATTGGTCAAGGCAAGACTATTAGCACCTCTCGCGCTTTCACCTTGTCGTTTGTGTATGTACAGGGCATGGCAATTACTTACTCGTTGTTGGGGTTGATTGTTGCTTCGGCTGGGGTGCAGTTTCAGGCAGCTTTGCAGCATCCGGCGATTTTAATCGCTTTTATCGTGATTTTTGTATTGTTGGCGGTAGTGATGTTTGGTGCCTATGAGTTGCAGCTACCTTCTTCATGGCAAGAAAAGCTCAATGCCATGAGCAATAAACAAACCAGTGGTAGTTACTTGGGTGTGTTAGCTATGGGCGCAATTTCTGGTTTAGTGGCGTCACCTTGCACTACAGCGCCGTTAACGGGGATTTTGTTATTTATTGCCCAAAGTGGTGACTTGGTATTAGGTTTTAGTGCTTTGTATGTGTTGAGCTTAGGCATGGGTATCCCCTTGATTTTATTCGGTATTACCGGTGGTAAGTTGTTACCAAAAGCAGGCAATTGGATGGACGTAGTTAAGGTCACTTTTGGCTTTATGATGTTGGCGGTTGCTATAATGTTTGTAGAACGTTTAGTCACCC
>Ga0316204_10009915_pt1 | contig 12497 bp, 11 predicted proteins | sample 6monrhotite_MG_2_FD_205661 | JGI IMG/M metagenome (GOLD analysis project Ga0316204, IMG submission 205661) | Microbial mat bacterial communities from mineral coupon in-situ incubated in ocean water Damariscotta River, Maine, United States -... | ecosystem: Environmental > Aquatic > Marine >...
TGCCGGTTCCGGCGTCAAAAACAAACAATTCTCCACGCGCAAATTCCATGGTCACGCACGACGTATTGCCACCATAACGTACAGTATCTATGCCAGGCACCGGCAATGTCCCACGGACACCCCAGAAAGATACGTCGATCTTGTCCTTGACGTAACGTTCGACCTTGTAGGCGAATTTTTTTTCGCTGATCGGTTTGGTGATGAAACCGTCAATTCCGCTTTCGAAGGCTCGCTTGCGGTCGAAGTTGTACAATTTTGAAGAAACCAGAATAAGCTTGGTTTGGTCCAGTACGCTTTCCTTGCGGAGCAAGGTGCACACTTCCATACCGTCGAGCCCCGGCATCATCAGGTCGCAGACAACGCAATCAGGCTTTTGAGCGATGATTTGTGCAACAGCCGTAGTGCTGTCGGTGCTTGTCGTTACGTCATGCCCTGCTGAAACGAGCAAATCCGCCATGTACTCGATCATGTCCTGATCGTCATCAACGAGGAATATAGTGTATTTGGGTGATTCAGACATTCTCAGACCTGGAGGCTTTGTTTATGCTCTTATAAGGATGTTCATCGGGTTTTATTCTTACGGAATCATGGTACAGGATAAATCAGTCTCAGGACAATCTTTTGGGGGGACACCGCCGGTTGTTTTTCGAATTGGCATCTTGCCACCAGTAGGTAGGCAGAAAAAAAGGCGTGCTCCAGAGGTTTAACCCTCCGGAGCACGCCCAAGTTTCCCAGGGAGAATCTCCCTATCTTAAAGTTCGTTAGGAGCAGCCGCTCGTTCCACCGCATGTCAGGCACTTGAGACACGTCCCGTTACGGACCAGCGTGAAATTGCCGCACTCTCCACAGGGGTCACCTTCGTAACCCTTCATTTTTGCTTCCCGCATCTGGCCCAGGTGAGTGTCTGCACCATCCATGACGCTGGCGGATACCTGCACCGATTTGGTTGCGACAGTTTCCACGGTTGCGGACATTTGTGTGCCGCCTCCGCTTGCGGCAACGGCAGAAGAGGCCGTCATGGTGCCGCTGACTGCCGCAGTTTTTTCGTAACCTTTGTTCCCTTTGATAACCAGGAACTTGTTGCGAACATACCCTTTGCTTGCAATTCGTTCGACGGCTTCCTGGGCTTCGGCTTCCGGGCTGACCGGCATGTCGCCTTCTTCATCGCCGCGACCGATGCTGTCTGGTGCCAGATCATCGGGCACAACGTGGGCCAGATCATTTCGGCCCAGATAGGAAACGGCCAGTTCGCGGAACAGGTAATCGAGAATCGACGTTGCCATTTTGATGGTGTCGTTGCCCTCGACAATGCCCGACGGATCGAAGCGTGTGAACGTGAAGGCTTCGACGAACTCTTCCAGCGGCACGCCGTATTGCAGGCCGATGGAAATGGCTATCGCGAAATTGTTCATCAAGGACCGGAATGCAGCGCCTTCCTTGTGCATATCGATGAATATTTCCCCAAGGCGACCATCGACATATTCACCCGTGCGCAAGTACACCTTGTGCCCGCCGACGACGGCTTTTTGGGTATAGCCCTTGCGCCGATGGGGCAGGCGACCGCGGGAGGTGACCAGGCGTTCGACGATACGTTCGGCGATGATTTCGGCCCGTGCCGGGTTCGCTGATTCGGCGATCGTGTCCAGGTCTGCGATCTCAAGGATCTGTGCCTGCAGGGGTTGTGACAGCTTTGAGCCATCCCGGTAGAGCGCATTGGCTTTCAATCCCAAGCGCCATGACAACATGTAGGCCGCCATGCAATCTTCGATGCTGGAATCGTTCGCCATGTTGATGGTTTTGGAAATGGCACCCGAGATGAAGGGCTGCGAGGCGGCCATCATGCGGATGTGGCTTTCAACCGAAAGGTAGCGTTTACCGGTCCGACCACAGGGGTTTGCACAATCGAAAATGGCCAAATGCTCGTCTTTAAGATGCGGCGCACCTTCCACCGTCATTGATCCACAAACATGGATGTTGGCCAATTCGATTTGGTCCCTGGTAAAGCCCAAATCGGCCAGAAGGTCGAAGGAGACATTATCAAGTTGCTCGGGCTTAAAACCCAGGGTTTCGGTGCAGAAGGTTTCGCCCAATGTCCACTTGTTGAAAGCGAATTTGATATCGAACGCTTCTGCCAGTTCTTTTTCAACCGCTTGCAAGGCTTCATCCGTAAAGCCTTTGTCACGAAGCGCCTGATGATTGATGCCGGGGGCACCATCAAGGGTACCATGGCCTTCGGCGTACAGCTTGATCTCTTCGATCTGGCGTTCCGAATATCCATGACGCGCCAACGCAGCGGGGACCATGCGATTGATAATCTTGAAATACCCGCCACCGGCCAGTTTCTTGAATTTGACCAAGGCAAAATCGGGCTCAATTCCCGTGGTGTCACAATCCATGACCAGACCGATGGTACCGGTGGGGGCCACGACACTGACCTGGGCATTGCGGAAACCGTGTTCCTGACCCAATTCCAGGGCGCGGTCCCAGGCGGCACGGGCAGCGACCGAAAGCTCGGGGTCTGGAGACCCTTCGGCGACCAGTGGTACCGGGGAAATGTTCAGCTCTTCATATCCGGCGGCTTCGCCATAAGCCGCACGGCGGTGATTTCGGATCACCCGCAACATGGCATCCCGGTTTTTCTGATAACCGGGAAAGGTTCCCATTTCCGACGCCATTTCCGCCGATGTTGCATAGGAAACGCCGGTCATCAAAGCAGAGACCGAGGCGCAAATGGTCCGGCCTTCTTCTGAATCATAAGCGACACCCGATGCCATCAGGTAGCCGCCAATATTGGCGAAGCCCAGGCCCAAGGTGCGGAATTCATAGGACAATTGGGCAATGCGTTCCGATGGGAACTGAGCCATCAGGACGGAAACTTCCAATGTCATGGTCCACAGGCGGACGGCGTGTTCAAACGAAGCAACATCAAATTTGGCGTTACCGTCTGCATCGTCCGTCAAAAAGGACATCAGGTTGAGGGATGCCAGATTGCACGCCGTGTCATCCAGGAACATGTATTCCGAACAGGGATTGGATGCATTGATCCGTCCATCTTCCGGGCAGGTGTGCCAGTCATTGATGGTGGTGTCGAACTGCAATCCAGGGTCTGCGCAGGCCCATGCCGCATGTCCAATATCCTGCCACAGATCGCGTGCCTTGATGCGCTTGGAAACGGCACCGTCGGTACGTCGAATCAGTTCCCAATCGCCATCTTCAAGCACCTTTTTCAGGAAGGCATCCGTAATGCGCACTGTATTGTTGGAGTTTTGTCCCGAAACGGTCAGGTAGGCTTCAGAATCCCAATCCGTGTTGAAAACCGGGAACGAAATTTCCGAATAACCCTGTTTGGCAAACTGAATGACGCGTTGAATATAGCTTTCGGGGATCATCGCCGCGCGGGCTGCCAATACAGCAATTTTCAAGCTTTCGTTCTTCTTTGGATCGAAGCGTGCATCGTCTTTGTTCACGTCCTTGTTGCCGTCACTGTCCTGCTGACAGGCTTGCATGACGGTGTTCATATGAACCTCGGCAACGCGCGAGCCGGTGACCAAGGCTGCAACTTTTTGTTCTTCGTGGACTTTCCAGTTGATGAATTCCTCGACGTCAGGGTGGTCGACATCGACAACGACCATTTTTGCAGCCCGTCGCGTCGTTCCGCCCGACTTGATGGCGCCGGCTGCCCGGTCGCCAATTTTCAGGAAGCTCATTAAACCAGATGACTGGCCGCCACCGGACAGGCTTTCGGACTGACCGCGAACGCCGGAAAAATTGGATCCCGTGCCCGAACCATATTTGAACAAACGGGCCTCACGCACCCACAGGTCCATAATGCCGCCTTCGTTGACCAGGTCATCGCTGACGCCCTGGATAAAGCAGGCATGCGGCTGGGGGTGTTCGTAGGCTGATTTTGATTGCACCAGTTTGCCGGTGCGATAATCGACGAAAGAATGTCCCTGGGCAGGGCGATCAATACCGTAGGCCCAATGTAATCCGGTGTTGAACCACTGTGGTGAGTTGGGGGCACCAATCTGGCAGGCCAACATATAGCGCATTTCGTCATAATAAGTGCGGGCGTCGGCCTCGCGATCGAAAAAGCCAGCTTTCCATCCCCAATAGGTCCAGGTTCCAGCCAGGCGATCAAATATCTGTTTCGCTGAATTTTCACCCGATGTGCGCTCGTTTTCGGCAATAGTGCTGAGCGCTTTGTCATCGGCCGTGCGTCGCCAAAGCCAAGACGGAACGTCCTTTTCCTTAACCGCTTTCAGCTTCGATGGAACGCCAGCCTTGCGGAAGTATTTTTGGGCCAGAACATCGCAGGCAACCTGCGACCAGGACGCGGGGACTTCCATTCTCTCCTGATGAAAAACAACAGAACCGTCCGGATTCCGGATGTCACTGGATGTGTGGCGGAATTCGATGGAATCATATGGAGATTCGGATTTTTTCGTGAAAAGACGCGTGAGTCGCATAAAGCCCCCAATTGGCCGAGATAGTTGTTGTTAGGCCGGGTTTCGCGTTAGACGAATACCGACCGGTTCTTGTAGAAGCCCCAGGCTAGAAATAATTTCCCCACGAGCTCATTGCCCTCGAAATGGTAAACTTTCTGACGTCCTGTTTTCTTTACGAATACAGGTTTTTCTAACGTCACCACTATATAGCGTGCCCACCCAAGGTCGAGGCACAAAATGTAGTTTAAGGTTTCCAGGGAAGCAACAGAATTTAGTCTTGAGGACGGTAATTATTTTTCCCGAAATAGTTTCCAATTGGCGATTTTGAGAACGATTCCAGTGCCCTGTGGGACTCCGTTGACGACAACGGTGAGTGCGAAAGGAAATTGCGCAAGCGCCTCGATGCGTTAACCATACTTTGCTGGCGAAGATCCGATTTTACTTTAATTTGTGCGGGGTGAGGGGCGTATTTGTGAGTTTTATGGTTAAGGCTTGATAGCATCTTGGGAAATCGCCGAAGGCCGAATCGCGTGAAGCGGAACGATACCAAATTTCGACACGTCACAGAAACTTTGTGCCTTCTGAAGCAGATTTGTTGATGGCTTTAGGTTATGTTGACAGATATCTGGACCTTGCACATCGCAAATGCCATATTTGCGCCACTTGATTCCGATATTCATTGTGGGATCTGTTATAATGAGGTTGCCAGTTTGGTCGCAGAATGACTGACGGGTATTCGAATAAGAGGCAAAAATGAAAATCAGCACAGTTCTCTTTACCTGGTTCAAGGGTGAGCTTGTCGGCAAGGACATATTTTCGAATCGCTATTACCGTTCGAATGGAGCCAAGCTGAACAGCAGGGAGCGCCGTTGGGTTTTGTATAAGGGAGGAGACGATGCGTCATCGGTGCCACCGGAATGGCACGCGTGGTTGCATCATACCTGCGACGCACCGTTGACAGAACGGGCCGCCGTTATTCGTCCGTGGCAAAAGGAACACCTGCCCAACGCAACAGGCTCGATCGCATCCTACCTGCCGTCGGGACATGATTTCCAAGGCGGTCACAGGGCTCCTGCGACGGGCGATTATCAGTCTTGGACGCCTGATAAGCCTTAACGGTCAGGCTGCGAATTGTAAGGTTTTCCCGAATGCAGATATCTGAAACAAAATCGATCATTGTCGGCGGAGTAGTCGTGCTGGCGCTTGCTCTGGTTTTCGTATCGGTTCTTGGCAAAAGGGACATGGTATCGGGCCCCGGTGCCGGAAAGTACAGAATCAATGCCATGTTTAACAGGATAGATGGCCTCATCGACGGGGATGACGTGCGGGTGGGCGGAATCAAGGTTGGTTCCGTCACGATGCAAAGGCTGGATGAACATTACAGGGCCATTATCGGTATGGACATCTCTGCCGGCGTGAAGTTGCCGCGCGATTCGTCTGCAGCGATACATACTGACAGTCTGTTCGGGTCAAAATATGTCATTCTCGAGCCCGGGGGTGAGGAAGAAATGCTGGTGTCAGGGGATATGATTACATTTACTCAGGATGCGATGATTGTCAGCGAGTTGCTTGATCAGATTATCGCCCAGGGTGAGCAAACCGCGAAAGCCTCTGCCCTGGCCCAGGAAAAACTGATGGCCATTGAAAAGGCCATGGGAAATGAAGGAGCCAACTGAAATGGGTAGAAATGCCATTGAAACGGTAATGGGGGCTGTTGTTTTGATGATGGCTGGTATGTTTTTGTATTTCGCCTATACGACGGCCGAAATCAAAACGGTTCAGGGCTACGATGTTTCTGCCGCTTTTTACAAAATCGGTGGCTTGAACAAAGGCAGCGATGTTCGGATCAACGGGATTAAAATTGGTACGGTTGTCGAGCAAGACCTGGATCCCGAGACTTTTGATGCGGTCGTTCGCATGTCAATCGTGTCGGATATAAAATTACCGGTTGATACGACGGCCGCGATTGCCAGTGAAGGAATTCTGGGTGGAAAGTATGTTCGTCTTGAACCGGGAACGCAGAAAACCTATTTGGCCGATGGCGGCGCCATCACCAAGATAAAGGACTTTACTTCATTGGAAGACCAGGTCGGAAAAATCATCTTCCTGGCTACTGGTTCCAGCGATAATTGATCGTGCCGCAGTGTCCAGGAATTTGCTTATAAATTTTACCAAAGCGGATCTGTCGAATTGATGGTCCGGCGGATTGTCATGTTGTCGGCTGTTCTCGTGTTATGCTCGGCCACCCATACCTTGGCGGAACCATACGAAACCGCGATTTTGCAAGGGTTAGACAAGGTCACAGCGCGGGTTTCCACGATCGAGGCACCAGTTGGCGATACGGTGACCTTCGGAGCGTTGGAAATTATTGTCCGGACCTGCGATAAAAGGCCGCCGGAAGACCCACCGGAAAGTGCCGCTTTTGTTGATATATGGGAAGTTCAGGAAGGGGAGCCCGCGGTCAGTATTTTCCGGGGCTGGATGTTTGCTTCTTCTCCGGCGTTGTCGGCGCTGGAACACCCGGTATATGATGTCTGGGTCCTTGATTGTAAGAACACAGCCCCGACAGGATCTGTTCAAGAGTAACCGGATCAATCCGCCAGTACGTCTTCAATAGCTTTGTGTACTTGTTCCAGAGACGGTGCTATGGGGAATTCTGCGGTTACTGAAAGTGCTTCATCCAATCTTAGAAGGTAGTGTCGGGCAGGGATTTCAATGGCACCAAAACGTTCTAGGTGCGGCGTCACGAATTGAGTGTCTAGCAAGATTCCGCCACCCAGCTTAAGCCGCGCTACCAAATGGACCAAAGCGACCTTACTGGCGTTGGTAACATGAGAGAACATGCTTTCACCGCAGAATACGCCGTTTAGAGATACTCCGTACAATCCACCAACCAGTTTTCCCTCGACCCGGCATTCGACGCTATGGGCGATGCCCAGATCGTGCAGGGCTGTATAGGCATCGATGATCTGATCGTTGATCCAGGTCCCTTGATCTTCTCTTGGGGTTTCGGCACACGCATGAATGACGGCGGCAAAATCCGAATTGGTCGATACGTCAAAACGGCCCTTTCTGACGACTTTTTTCAAGGACCGGGGGACATGAAAGCTATCAAGCGGGAGAATGCCTCTCATTTCCGGGTCGACCCAAAAAATGCTCGGGTCCGTGCGACTTTCAGACATGGGGAAAATGCCTGCAGCGTAGGCTCTGATCAGAATTTCAGGTGTTAAGACATGTGGTCCCGGTGCATGGCTCATGACGGGTTGAAGCCCTTAATTCACTTGTCCAGGCTGACCAGTTTTTCCAGCCAGTGAATATCATAATCCCCATTTACAAAATCGACTTCCGACATCAGGCGCCGGTGTAGCGGCAGAGACGTATCGATGCCGTCGATGACATATTCGCCGATGGCCCGTCGCAAGCGCATCATACACTCGTTTCGGTTGGCGCCATGAACGATCAACTTGGCAATCAGGCTATCGTAATGGGGAGGCACCGAATATCCGGAATAAATGGCAGAATCGACACGAACGCCCAAGCCTCCTGGTGCGTGGTAATCGCCGATTGTGCCTGGCGATGGTACGAATGTTTCAGGGTGTTCGGCGTTAATTCTGCATTCGATCGCATGCCCCGAAAAACGGACATCTTTCTGTTCGTAACCCAAGGGGGCCCCGGCGGCAATACGCAGCATTTCGCGCACCAGGTCTAGCCCCGTAATCATTTCCGTCACCGGATGTTCGACCTGCAACCGGGTGTTCATTTCAATGAAATAAAATTCGCCATTTTCATATAGGTATTCGACGGTTCCAGTACTTCTGTAACCTAATTTCTTAACGGCGTTAGCGGTGATGGTGCCGATTTTGTTGCGTACATCGTCATTCAAAGCTGGCGACGGCGCTTCTTCGAGGACCTTCTGGTGACGACGCTGCAGCGAGCAATCGCGTTCACCCAAATGAACGACATTCCCAAAGCCATCGGCAAGAATTTGAATTTCCACATGACGCGGTTTGGTCAGGTACTTTTCCATGTAGACTTCGCCATTTCCGAAGGCCGCTTCCGCTTCGTTTTTTGCCGTTCTGATGGCTTCGGAAAGTTCATCGGCGCTGTGGGCAAGCTTCATGCCGCGTCCGCCACCACCGGCGGATGCCTTGATCAGAACGGGGTAGCCGATTCTTTTGGCAACAGAGAAGGCGTCTTCATTGTCCTCTACGGACCCGTCTGAGCCGGGCACGACAGGGATCCCCGCTTTCATTACAGCGGCCTTGGCGGCAATTTTGTCGCCCATCAAGGAAATATGCTCTGGCTTCGGGCCGATGAAGGTAAAGCCATGCTCTTCAACTTTTGCCGCGAATCCTGCGTTTTCAGATAGAAAACCGTATCCGGGGTGAATGGCATCGGCGTTAGACAGCGCCGCCGCCGTTAATATCGCAGATTCGTTGAGGTAGCTGTCTTTTGCCGGGGGCGGGCCAATGCAAATGCTTTCGTCGGCAAGGCGCACGTTCATGGCGTTGGAATCAGCAGTTGAATGAACGGCGACCGTACGGATCCCCATTTCACTGCAGGCACGCTGAATACGAAGCGCAATCTCGCCCCGGTTAGCGATCAGGACCTTTTCAAACATCGGACAATCCTGTTCGTTATTCGATGATCATCAGCGGTTCGCCGAATTCCACCGGTGTCGCGTTGTTGACAAAAATACGGGAGACAGTTCCGCCACGGACCGCTTTGACCGGGTTAAAGACCTTCATTGCCTCGATCAGCACCAGAGTATCACCTACAGACACTTGATCCCCAACCTTGACGAAAGGCGGGTCATCGGGCTCGGACGTGGTGTAGATTGTTCCGACCATGGGTGAAATGACAACACCGGGGTGTTCTATGTGATGATGATGCTCATCGCCACCTGAAGGGGGGATGGGAGCAGCGGTCACGGCAGGGGCTGCAACGACAGCAGGGGCAATCGGGACACCGCCCTTGGAGACACGCAAGTGCCAATCTCCGGATCCGTACTCAATTTCGCTTAATCCAGTTTCTTCCAGAAGTCCTGCGAGTTGTCGAACGAGCTCGGAATCAATTTCTGTCTTGGGTGTCTTGTTCTTGTCTGCCATATGAAAAATCTACCAGCGTTATTTTATCAAGTTGTTATTTGAGAATTTTGGTGGCGGCGTCCAGCGCCATCTCATATCCATATCCGCCGAATCCACAGATCATCCCACGTGCCGCCTTTGAAACATAGGAATGGTGTCTAAATTCTTCTCTTTGATGGATATTTGATAGATGGACTTCAATTACCGGCAATCCGCAGGATAAAAGTGCATCGAGCAAGGCGACCGACGTATGGGTGTAGGCGCCAGCGTTAACGATGATCAAATCCGCGTTATCCCTTGCTTGCTGAACCCAGTCAACCAGTTCCCCTTCGGTATTGGTTTGCCGAAATTCGGTCTTCAGGCCCAACGTAGCGGATCGGGATAGGCAATTGGCTTCGATGTCAGCCAAGGTCTCGTGCCCGTAAATTTCAGGCTCACGGGTTCCCAGCATGTTCAGATTGGGTCCGTTAAGGACCAGAATTCTTGACGTCATCGTAGATCCGCTATGATTAATCGAGTTTCGAGGAACTATATAACATGCCCCGATAGTGTCTGTAACAAAGACTTTATGTGTGTTTATTTTGTGGCAGAATTATGGGCGTTTTCCGTGCGCGGGCAGTCTGAATGTGGCGTGGCCGACAATCGTCAAAGTGCGCACCGGATTCGGGATGCGAAGCAGACACCAAAGCAGGTCCTCAGTCAGGTGGCATTGAAGTCGCAAGCCTGACCGATCTGGAAAAGCGAAAACTACTTTCGGGGTTTCTTTACCGGAGCCATCATGAAGGCGGGAACATGTTCCCCCATGCCGACGACGCGTTCCGCAGGTTGATTTTCAGTTTTTTGCGGTTTGGGGTCTTTGTGGCGTTCGGGCGTTCGAGGTTTAGGTTCTGGTTTTTGCTCGGCCTTCGACTCTGGCTTAGGGTGCGCCACGGGTTCGGGGGCTGCCACGGAGCTTTCCGGGGCGGTATTTTTACGGGCCGGTTTTTGTCTGTCGCGCCCGCGCGGGTTCTTTGTTACGGGGAGGGCGTTGTTCGTCATCCGGACTGGACCCGGACTGCGCCGCTGCCTGTGGCTGGTCGCCTAATACGACTTTCGGGATATCCCTGCCGATCAAACGGGTGATGGCATCGATATATTTGCCATCTTCCGGAACTGCTATGGTGTAAGCGTGGCCTTTGAGGCCAGCCCGACCGGTGCGTCCAATACGGTGTACATAGTCTTCGGCATGGGTCGGTACATCAAAGTTGAAGACATGTGACAATGCGGGGATATCCAGGCCGCGAGCGGCAACATCGCTGCAAACCATATAGGTCATTTCGCCGTTCTTGAATCTTTCCAGCATTTCACTTCGCGCTGATTGCGCCATGTCGCCATGTAACTGACCGGCAGAAAACCCATGTCGTACCATGGACTTATGGACAACGCTTACGTCGCGTTTGCGGTTGCAGAAGATGATCGCATCCTTGACTTCTTCGTTGGCGATCAGTTTGCGAAGTGCGGCCCGTTTTTCTTTATGTCCGCCCCCCGGTCTTTTACCGTCGCCGTGGGCGACCATGACCAGGCCTTGGGTGATGGTCTCGGCACTCATCGCCGGTGCCGCGACCGTGATTTCTTTTGGGTTCATCAGGAATTTATCGGCCAGGCGGCGAATTTCGGGCGGCATGGTCGCTGAGAAAAACAGCGTTTGGCGCATGGGCGAAATCAGCGAAACGATCCTCTCGACGTCAGGAATAAAGCCCATATCGAGCATGCGATCGGCTTCATCGATGACCAGCGTTTTGACGTCCGTCATTAACAAACGTCCGCGATCGAACAAATCCAGAAGGCGACCGGGCGTGGCAATCAGCACATCAGGCCCACGATCGACCAGCTTGATCTGTTCGTTCATGGACGTCCCGCCGATTAGCAAAACCTTGGTCAGTTTGTGATATTTGCCGTAGGTATCGAAATTGTCGGCAACCTGGGACGCCAGTTCACGGGTCGGTTCAAGAATTAGCGAGCGCGGCATGCGCGCCTTGGCACGGCCGGCGGCCAGGATATCGATCATTGGCAAGGTGAAGGACGCTGTCTTGCCGGTACCCGTTTGGGCGCAGCCAAGAATATCACGTCCCATCAAGACAACGGGAATAGCCTGTCCTTGAATGGGGGTAGGAGTTGTATATCCAGCGTCTTCAACGGCTTTGAGGACGCCTTCGCCGAGTCCGAGATCAGAAAATTTCATGTGGTTCCAGGTGGGCGATGCCCTGACATGGGCACCGGTTTATCCATTTCTTTAGTTCAGGAAAGGCGGATATTAGGCTTTCCGACGCTCAAGTCAATGTAATGGTGTATTTAGGACGTGAATTTGGATGAAATTCTATGTTCCGTCTTCGGCAGACGAATTGTTCAGACACCGGGTAGGGAACCCTGATTCTTTAAGTTTTCCAATTATGTCATTCACATGGTCACCGTTCATAGTTTCGACGACGACATCCACATCGGCAAGTTTGACGGGCACATCATAGAACATGCGCTGATGATACACTTCGACAATATTGCCGCCGCAATCGCCGATCAGGCCGCATACTTTGGCAAGAACGCCCGGCGCGTCCGTGATGCCAATGCGCAGGCGAACCAGGCGACCTTCGCGGACCAGTCCGCGCAACAAAATAGACGAAAGCAAGCGAGAATCTATGTTGCCGCCCGAAACGACAATTCCGACTTTTTTTCCAATGTATTTAGCTGGATCGTCCATTAGTGCGGCCAATGTCGCAGCCCCGGCCCCTTCAACGACCATGCGCTGGCTCTCCAGGTAGGTCTGGATGCTTTTTTCAAGCGATGCCTCGCCGACCAGAATGTATTCCGTGACCAACTCTTCAATAATGGGCCGTGTTACGGCACCCGGCACCTTGACGGCGATGCCCTCGGCCACGGTTTGTCCGCCGCTGGTGTCAGGAACTCCGGCGACTGCATTTTTCATGGA
>Ga0316204_10009916_pt1 | contig 12496 bp, 14 predicted proteins | sample 6monrhotite_MG_2_FD_205661 | JGI IMG/M metagenome (GOLD analysis project Ga0316204, IMG submission 205661) | Microbial mat bacterial communities from mineral coupon in-situ incubated in ocean water Damariscotta River, Maine, United States -... | ecosystem: Environmental > Aquatic > Marine >...
TCTCCAAGCGTGAGAAGATCCGCGTGATTTCAGGTATCTCTTCGCCAAGAAATCCCGAGATCCGGACTTTTCCACAGGGTTTTCCCCAGGTTCTCCGCGCCGGGTGCCTGAATCGGCCCGCGTCACACCAGGGGCCAGGGCCAGCGTCGTCCGCCGGTGTCATCCACGGGGAAACGCCGGGCGATGGCGATCGCACGGGTGCGCGTCAGCAGGGCATCGCGTTCCAGCGGGCTCAACCGTCCGACCAGCGATTCGGGCAGGCCGTCATTGACCAACCGCCACAGATCGTCGCAGACATCGTCATCGATCCACTCGTCGGCGAAGTCCCAGATCACGGTGCGAAGCTTGAATTCGTGGTGCAGGGCAACGCCATGGTCGATCGCCCAGATTCGTCCGTCGTTGCCGAGGAGGCAATGCCCGGACTTCCGGTCCGTGTTGTTGATGACGATGTCGAGGGCACAGATGCGCTTGAACGAGTCGTCGTAGGAGTCGTCGGCCTCCCGGAGCGAGAAGTAGTGCTCGCGGTGGTCATTCGGCATGAAGAGTTGAAGGGAGCCGACGCCATGGACAAGGTCATCGCGGACGATGGTCGGCGGGACGAGATCCCATCCGAGGGCTCGATCGATTTCGAACGCCGCCACCTCGCGCTGATAAAGGCCATCGGGGAAGTCCCAGAGGGGGCGCTCGCCGGCCTCGGGCTTGTAGATCGCCTGGGCATCGAGGCCGTCATGATGGATGTCGACGAGGAATGTGGCGTTCGACGAGTACGGCATTCGGCCGACGAGTTCGGCATCGCCGTCGGCCAGCAGGGTCAGCGCCCGGGGTGTGGCGATCGGTGGGCGCTCGAGGAAGGGCGACTCGGAGTCGGGGTCAGGCATGTACTCAGTTGCTGCAGGCGCACCAGTCGCCATTGCGTGGCTGAAGCGGTGTCCCGCAGAATGGGCAGGGCGGGCGACCAGCCGCGACGATCTCCCGAGCGCGCTCGATCCACACCGCCACCTGATCCCGGCGCAGGAGGAAGCGGGCCTGGGCCGGCTCGTACTCGCCGGGCTCGTCCGCGTCGGGTGCTTCCTCGGCCATCACCACGAGGCGGTCCTGGTCGCCGGCATACGCGATGCCGAACCCGCCAACCGTGAACGCAGGGACGACGGGTTCGCGCAGATCGAGGTCTTCCGGGTTCAGAGCGGTGGGCTCCTGATCGACCTCGGGGAGATCCTCGAGGACCTGATCCAGGTAGTCGGCGAGGGCGGACACCTGCTGTTTCTCGAGCTTGAGCGACACCAGCTGGCCTTCGGATCGGCCCTGGAGGAAGAAGGTCCGCTCACCACGCGGGCCGAGAGTGCCGACCGTGAAGTAGTCAACCTCGTTGAACTCGAACGACTCGGTCATGAGGGTGCCAACGATGACAGATCGTCACCGGTCGAGTTGACGGTGAGGACGATCGGGCCCTCCGGCGTGTAGAGGATCCCGGTGATCGAACACGGTGAGACGACGATGCGCTGGAAGAGGTCGAGGTGGGTTCCGGTGGCCGCAGCGACGACAGCCTTGATGACATCGGCATGCGAGACCGCCACGATTGTCTCGCCGGGGTGAGCGGCGACCAGGGCGTGGGTCGCGTCGACCGCGCGACTCTGCATCTCCGAGAACGACTCACCGCCCGGGAACCGGAACCCGCTGGGGTAGCGCTGGACCGTCTTCCACTCGGGGAGCTTGCGAAGGTCGGCCAGCTTCTTGCCCGTCCACTTGCCGAAATCGCACTCGATCAGGCCCGCGGCCTTGCGGACCCGAAGCTTACGCGCCCGAGCGATCGGTGCCGCAGTGTCCTGGGTCCGTTCCATCGGCGAGGCGTACACGGCAGCGACACTCTCGAGCGCACCGATCCGTGCGGCCGCGGCCTCAGCCTGGGCGACACCTGTGTCGGCCAGATGCAGGTTGGGGGCCCGGCCAGGGAGCGAGGCCCCCGTGGTCGGCGTCTGTCCGTGGCGAACGAATAGAACCAGGGTCGGTTTCGGGGCCGTTGGGGCCGAAGAACGTCGTGCCATCGACGCGTCAACGTAGCCTGCCCCTCGTGAATTCCAAGACTCGCGCTTCGGCTCTGTCAGTTCTGGCTGACGAGGTGTCAGCCTGTCGTCGGTGCCCGCGGCTCGTCGAGTGGCGTGAGCAGATCGGCGAGGAGAAGCGGGCGGCCTACCGAGATGACACCTACTGGGCCCGTGGGGTGCCCGGATTCGGCGATCCCGATGCCCACCTTCTCGTCGTGGGTCTCGCCCCTGCAGCCCATGGGGCGAACCGCACCGGACGGATGTTCACCGGTGATCGGTCAGGCGACTGGCTCTATCGCGCCCTGTGGCGTGCGGGCTACGCCTCGCAAGCGGATTCGACCGCCGCCGACGACGGCTTGACGATGACCGGGGCGTGGATCACATCGCCGGTGAAATGTGCGCCGCCGGCCAACAAGCCCACGACGGGCGAGCGTGACACCTGCCGCCCGTTCTTCACCCGGGAGATGGAAGCGCTCGACCGCGTGAAGGTGATCGTCGTGCTCGGAGGCTTCGGCTACCAGGTCGCCTGTCAGGAACTCGGTGTCCGGCCTCGCCCGAAGTTCGGCCACGGCGTCGAGGTCCCTCTCGACGGTGGCCGCACCCTCTTGTGCAGCTTTCATGTGAGCCAGCAGAACACGTTCACGGGACGATTGACCGAGCCGATGCTGGACGCCGTGTTCACCCGGGCGCGGGAGCTGGGGGCCGAATAGCCCAGGATCGATGGCCGGAAACCAGGCCGGATGGCCTGTTGCGAGGCGCTCGGGATGGGTCATCCGCCCCGAATAGGGTACGGATGGTTCGATCGACCCTTGGCCGCTGGGGTTCCATGGCCGAAAATTCAGGGCATGGCAGCAGTGATCGACCTTGATCTCACCGACGAACATGGAACGCTCTGCGAGGAGTACGCCGAGCGGAACCCGGAAGGCACCCGAGCGTTGCTCGCTGCGCTCAACCTGCAGATTCCCGGTGCTCCCGCCGACAACACGGTCGACGATGATGCCGCCTTCGAGACGTATCTGTTCGAGATGGCGGTCTATGAGGCCACCGGTTGCGCTGACCTGGCATCGATCTTCCGCACGGCTGCGTAGGACCCCACCGAGAGCCAACGCCATTCGGTGCCGTCAGGGCGCTAGCCTCACCCGGGTCATGGAACGCAGAAATCGCTCCCGCATCGTCCTTGTCGTGATCCTGGTCGTGGTTGCCCTCGTCGGCACTGCGTGTGGTTCGAATGATCCCGGTAGCTGGGAGGAAGCCGGTGATGACGGCAACCTCTACGAGAACTTCCAGAAGGCCTGCAACGACGCCAACATCGAGGGCAGCGAGACCACGCTGACCGATGCCGAACGTGCCGTCTACTGTGAGTGCGCCTTCGCCGAGCTCGTCGAGTACTACGGCGGCGAGGTCATGGAGAACGGCCAGATCACCGACGTTGTCGGTGCACTCGAGGGCCGTGACTTCCAAGCGTTCAAGGACCTCGAGAGCGACCTTCGCTCTGACCCCGAGGACATTCCCGTCGACATCGAGGCGATGCTGACCGGCCGGGGCGGTTGCCTGGAGCAAGCGACCTGATCCACTCCTTGGAGGGACCGACATGACCCACCGGCTGGATCTCGACTTCATCCGAGCACAATTCCCGTCGCTCTGCGACGCACCTACCAGCGAGTGGGCCCATCTCGAGAACGCGGGCGGGAGCTATGTGCCGAAGCAGGTGATCGAGCTGATCACCGAGTTGTTCTCCCACGCCAAGTGTCAGCCGAACTGGGACTTCGGGCCGTCGGTTCTCGCCTCCGAGGCCATGGATCGCTCCCGGCTCGTGATGGCCGAACTGTTCAATGCCGACCCGACCGAGATCCACTTCGGCCCCTCCACCAGCCAGAACACCTACGTCCTCGCCCACGCGTTCCGGGCGGGCTGGGCGGAGGGTGACGAGATCATCGTCACCAACCAGGATCACGAAGCCAACTCCGGCGTGTGGCGCCGCTTGGCCGAGACCGGGATCGTGGTACGCGAATGGCAGGCCGATCCGGTCACGGGACGTCTGGATCCCGCCGACGCCGCGGCACTGATCACCGATCGCACCCGTCTGATGGCGGTCACCCATGCGTCGAACGTGGCCGCCACGGTGAACCCCGTTCGCGAACTTTCCGACATGGTGCACGCGGTCGGTGGTCGAATCGTGGTCGATGGGGTGTCGTACGCCCCCCATGCCGTCGTCGATGTGCAGGCCCTGGACTGCGACGTCTACCTCTACAGCGCCTACAAGACCTTCGGCCCCCACATCGGCATGATGTACACGAAGGCCGACCTGCTCGATGAGATCGCGCATCAGGGCCACTACTTCAACGCGGGCATTTCGAGTACGAAGCTCACGCCCGCCGGTCCTGATCACGCCATGATCGGCGCTGCTGCCGGCATTGGCGATTACTACGACGTGCTCCACGCCCACCACTTCGGTGCGAGCACTGCTGAGCGCTTCGCGCGGACCACGGAGCTCTTCGAACTCTTCGGTGCCCATGAGGAAGCACTCGTCGAACCGCTGCTGGCGTTCCTGCGTGATCGTGACGGTGTCCGAATCGTTGGTGCGGCCGAATCCGATCACACCGTTCGGGCCCCGACCATCGCGTTCGCCTCGGAGCGACGCTCATCGGCTGAGATCTATGCCGCGCTCATCGACGCCAAGGTGTCATGCGGGCACGGTCACTTCTATGCCCACCGCCTGGTCACCGCGCTCGGGCTCGAGCCTGACGACGGCGTGGTGCGTCTGTCGGCGGTGCACTACAACACCCCGGCGGAGATCGACCGGTCACTCGCCGTTCTGGACCGTGTTTGCTGAAGATCGGGTCTGTTGATCAGCTCCGCTCGAGGCCGTTGCCGGTCGAGTTGAAGTTGAGGGCACCCTCCTGGGCTGACGACGCGACCCGGCGCCCGTCGCGCCGGTAGATCGACCCGAGTGAGAGCCCTCGCTTGTGGCGGGCCGCAGGGCTGTGCATCGCATGGAGATGCCAGTCGGTGAAGTCGATCTCGTCATGGAACCAGATGGTGTGGTCGAGGCTGGCACCGGTGAGATCACCCGCGTCCTTGTGGGGGAGTGAGGCCGTACGCATGAACACCCGGTCCGTCGCGAAGATGAGGATGGCGGTGTGGAGGATCGGGTCGGCGGGGATCGCCTGGGTCGGCCGCATCCAGATCCAGTGGTTCGGTTCGGAGCGCTCGCCCCACGGATCATCGGTACGGATGTCGATCGGGTGTTCTCCCCAGTCGGGTTTGCCCCGGGCCTCGTCGCGGTTCGGCAGAGAGTCGGGTGCGGGTACGACCGGCATCGGATCCTGATGTTCGACGCCCGGGGTCAACGCGGCGAAACTCGCCATCATCTGGAAGATCCGCTTCTCGCCCTGGAAGGCCCGAACTTCACGGACCTGGAAGTTTCGGCCCTGCTTGATGCGGTCGACCTCGTAGTGGATCGGCACCCCCGCCTCACCGGGGCGCAGGAAGTAGAGATGGAGCGAATGGACTGGGCCGACATCGACAGTGCGCGCCGCCGCCACATAGGCCTGCGCGGCGACGAGCCCCCCGTAGAGCCGCTCGCGATAGCCGCGCCCACCGCGCCCTGAGCCACCGATGAACTCGTCCGTTCCCTGGGTCTGGAGATCGAGGCGGGCGAGCAGTCGTTCGATCTGGGTGGGCATCAGGCAGTCGGCGGCAGCTCGCTTGTCACGGACGCTCGCCGAACTCCGGTCGTTCGGTACGGGTGCGCTTGAGCTCCCAGAAACCATCGATGTTCATCATCGTCTGGAGCGCGTCCCACATGGCGAGTGAGTCCTCGGTGTTCGGCACACGCGTGATTACCGGGCCGAAGTAGCCCTGGCGCACACCGTTGCGATCATCGAACGCGATGATCGGGGTGCCGACGTCGTCGCCACACAGGTCGAGACCGGCATCCATACGGGTGCGGATCTCCTTGTCCCACTTCTCGTCGTCGAACGCGGCAGCGTGTGACACGTCGAGCCCAACGGCCTCGAGGGCCTGGGCCGCGGTGAACTCGCGGTCCTTGTCGTGATGGATGCGGCGGCCGTACTCCCAGTACAGCGGGAAGACCGCATCGTCACCCTCCGCCGCGCGAATCGACTCCATCACCCGCAGCAGCTTGTGGGTGTACGCGGATGCCTCGTAGTACGGCGAATCCTCCGGCGGCTGGTTCTTGAACAGCAGGCTGATGGGCTGCCAGGTGATGTTCAGATCACGAGCAGGCTTCACTTCGTCGACGACCCAACGGGCCGTCACCCAACACCATGGTCAAATGGGGTCAACCCAGAATTCGATGTCCATTTTGTTCCCTCGCTTCCGCGAGGACCGCCCCAATCAGTGCTGCCCCCGGCTATTCCCCGAGGACCGCCCCAATCGGTGCTGCCCCCGGCTCTCGGTCCCTAACCCGTTTTCTTTGCGGGTATTCCCACCCGAGCGGCCCCTTGGGCCCATTCGGGCCAGCGGCTCCGACTGTTCGACGCCAGGCGATGCATCAAGGCGATGGCGCCGGGGTCGTCGTCGCCGGGACGGGTCTCGATCACACCGTCCTTGACCATCGCATCGATGATGGCGCGGCCCAGTTCGGTGCGGACGATGGTGAGCGTCCAGTCGGTCTCATTGCCGATTCCGCCGGTGGAGATGTCGGCATGCTCGGCCGCGAAATCGGGGCAGTGGTTGCAGCCCTCGCGGGTCCAGGCGTGGCATTCCTTGAGGTTGATCTCGTGGTAGCCCCCGTCCTTGGTCCAGATCTGGAAGACGCCCTTGATGTTCATCTTGGCGATGTTCTCGCGCTTGAGGCCGTACTTGACCTCGAACAGTTCGTCGAACAGTGCGTCGTCGAACGACTTGGAGCAGAGCAGCCCGATGTTGAGCTTGAAGGGCTTGGAGACCTTGCCGATTTTGCGATGCCACATCACCGGTGCCACCGACGTCTGACAGCTCATGCCCACCAGGGCGAGTCGGTCGAGCCCTCGTTCCTTGGCCTCGTCGAAGGCGATCGTGTTGGCAGAGTACGTGTAGCGGCTGCCGGCTCCCCGCAGAACTTCGTCGCGGTTGGTGGCGACCATCGGGAACGCCTTCCAGCCCGGTTCACCGTTGGGCAGACTCTCGACACCAGAGGTCAGGGCCCCGTTGACGATGTCGTTCTCGAGGCACCAGATGAGAATCGCGGAGACGAGACCGCCGTCCTGTCCCGTTTCGTAGACGAAGTCGTCACTCGCGCGGGTGAGCAGGATGTCTTTGTAGATTCCGGCGACCTCGTCGGGTTCGCGCTCGCGCGCATGGAGGTGCATGTCGGCCTCGGGTTCCCACATGCGGAAGCGGGGGCACGCCCGCGTGCACGAGGTGCAGCCCTTCTGTCCGTGGACGCAGTCGTCGGTGCCCAGTTCCTCCTCGAGGTGGAAGGGTTTGTAGGCGCCGGGTTCGTGCTCGTAGCCGATCACGTCGTGTGGGCAGGAGATCACGCAGCCCGCGCACCCTGTGCACAGGCCGCTGGTGATCACTTCATCGTGGAGCTCTTTCCACTGATAGCTCCAGCGTTCCTTCTTCTTGACCGGCGCGGCGGCCGAGGATGCCCCGGACGTTTCTGTGACTGCCATGGCGTGAACCTAGCCGTTCAGTCGCGAGCCGCTCGGTACGTGTCGTAGTCCGAGATCGGCATCTCGTCTTCCTTCCAGCCCGCGAATCCGGTCTCGATGTGTGAGACACGCGGGAGGCCCATGTCCTGCAACGTCTTCGTCGACAGCGCCGAGCGGCCGCCACTGGCGCAGCTGAGGATGAACTCCCGGTCTTCGCCGAAGACCTCGTTGTAGTACGGCGATTGGGGATCGATCCAGAACTCCAGCATGCCTCGTGGCGCATGCATCGATCCGACGATGGCGCCGCCGCGCTGCAGCTCGCGCACATCACGGATGTCGAGGATCAAGGCACCTTCCTCCTCGACTCGCCGCTGTGCTTCGGCCGGAGTGAGGTTCGTGATCTCGGTCTTGGCCTGGTCGACCATCTGCCATACGGACTTGACTGCCATCGTGCTCGATCCTTTGCGTCAGCTGTACCGCACGAGCGTCGCACCAGAATCGCCGATTGGCTAATCCTCGTCGGAACCCGAGCGCCACCCGTCGGTGATCCGACTCGTCACCGTGCCGATCTTGTCGCCCACGTCGTCGGCGATCTTGCGAACGGTGGCGGCGTATCCACCGGCGGCGTCGCCGAGATCTTCGGTGTACGGCGTCTCGACGTCGTCGGCGTTCGTTCGGTAGTCGCCGTCGAGGATGCGCTGGTAGTCGCCGCTGTCGACCCACTCGCGCAACTCGGCGACCCGCACCACCGCGAAGGGATGGGTGGCGCCGAGCGCCGCCAGGAGCTTGTACACGCCGCCGAGGACGTCGCCGTCGCCGCGGTACTCATCGGACTGGGAGATGAACTCGTCGAGATCGAGCTCTTCGCCGCGTGACCCACCGGCGAGCCTCATCAGCGCGCCCATCATGATCGCCGGGTCCTGGACGGCGAGCACGCCGGCGCGGTCACAGGAGAGCTCGGCCTTGCGGCTCCACTCAAGGAGTCCGTAGAGGATGGGGCGAACGGCGACGCCTGCCAATGGATAGCGGGTCAGAGCGAAGCGCAGGAGAATGAACAACATCGTGCGGTACACCGCGTGGCCGCTCATGATGTGGCCGACTTCATGGGCGATCACCGCCTCGACCTCGTCCCGATCGAGGATCTCGATCATCGACGAATTCAGCACGATGAACGGGTTGTCGAGGCCCACGGCGCCGGCATTCACCAGAGGCGTCTGACTGACGTAGAGCTCCGGTGGTTCGTCGAGGTCGAAGGTGTCGCAGACCCGCAGCAGGCGTTCATGAATCCACGGGTACTGCTTGTCACTGACACGAACGGCGTTGGCCTTGAACGTGAGCCGGATCGACTTCTCCCCGAACATCCCGACGAGCTTGCGCAGCACGATGTCGAAGCCGGGAATCCGACGCAGTGCGTTCAGCGCGGCCCGATCGGCCGGGTGTTCCCACGCGGTGCTGCTGATGTCGGGGTACCGGGTGTGCTCGTCGGCCGCCATGGAGCGAGCGTAGGTCAGGTCAGCCCGGAGGTTCCCGCGCGCCCAGGTGGATCGGTTCCAGTGGTCAGCCGGTCGGTTCGAGGATGTACTCGTCGATCGGGGCATCCCACGCCGGAATCGTGTTGGTCGCCGGGTCGTAGGCGGCGAGCCACAGCGGCATCCATGACGGGTCGGCCTGCTGGCTCGGGTGATGTGATCGCAACGCGGTGATCGCCATGGTCGGCACCACCTCGAAGGCGAAGCCGAACCCCCACTTCCACAGTCGGAACCAGGCGACGGGGGAGAGGATCCGCCGCCAGGCGGCCAGTTGCACCACGACGCTGAGGAAGATGAACCACACGAGCATCACGAAGCAGACGGCCATCGCGGCGGCATAGCGAAGGCGGCTGCCATCGACCGCGGCCCAGACATCGTGCGCCACGGTCTTGTGCTCGACCTCCTCGGCGAGATGCCAGAGAAAGAGCGTCGACGGTTCGGTGTCCGCGCCGCGGAACAGTTCGTGGCGGTTGGCGTCCATCCACCGGGCCGCGGCGAACGCAGTGGCCTCGAATCCGGCGGCGTAGGCGACACCGAACTTCCTGCCGGCCCGGCGCTGGAGGAACCGGTAGGACCACGCCAGCCACTTCTCCACCCGCTTCAGCGCGGGGTGCTGGGCGGTGAGCAGCGTGTTGAAGCGCTTGTGCTGGCGGGAATGCTCACGTTCCTGATCGAGGTAGCGCTCGACATCGGCGCGCAGCGCCGGATCCTCGATCTCATCGAGGGCGCCACGAACCGAGGCCATCACGTATGGCTCGCCATACGGCATCCCGAGGGAGAGACCATTGCACGCGGCCGCGAACTCCGGCTTGAGTGGTTGCCACGCGGCACGCACATCGTCGGGCCACGCCAGCTCGATCGGCCGGTGCTGAATCTCGTGCGGCAGCGAGCGTGCGTCCATGCCGTCTCCATCGGCGCATGGGCCGAAAGGCTTAGGGCATGGGCCGAAGGACCCACCATGTGCTGTACTCCGCTCATGCAGTTCGCAATCAAGACCTCACCGCAATACACGACTTGGCAGGACATGCTCGACGTGTGGACCGCGGCCGACGACATCGACGTCTTCGCCTCGGCGTGGAACTTCGATCACTTCTACCCGATCAATGTTCCCGACACGACGGGGCCGTGTATGGAGGCGTGGGTGACGCTGACCGCGTTGGCGCAGGCCACGAGCCGGATCCGGGTCGGCACGATGGTGAACGGGATCATCTACCGTCACCCGGCCCTGCTGACGAAGATGGCCGCCTCGCTCGACATCGTCTCCAACGGCCGGTTGGAGCTGGGTATCGGATCCGGCTGGAACGAGGAGGAGTGCGACGCCTATGGCATCGAGCTCGGTACATGGACCGAGCGCTTCGACCGTTTCGACGAGGCCTGCGAAGTCATCACCAGCATGTTCCTCAACGAGACGACCACGTTCACAGGCAACTACTTCCAGCTCGAAGACGCGCGCAACAACCCCGGTCCGGTGCAGACGCCGCACCCGCCGATCTGCATCGGCGGTCAGGGTCCGAAGCGGACCTTGCCGACGGTGGCGAAGTACGCCCAGCACTGGAACTTCCCGGGGCGCGGTGGAGTGCCGTTGGCGTCGGTGCGGGCACTGCTGGACGAGGAGTGCGCCAAGATCGGCCGCGACCCGGCGGAGATCATCACATCCGTCCACGTGCGGTACGACCCGGCGACCGGACCGTCCGCTGCCGCGGAAGCCGCGGCAGCGCAGGGTGAACAGGGTGCGGATCTCGTCCTCGTGTACCTCCCGTCGCCCCACCGCGCTGACGTGCTCGAACCGCTGGCCGCGGAACTGCAGAAGATCGGGTAGCCGGAGCGCCGGTTCAAGGCGTCCCCTCGGGAGAGCCGCAGTGCCATCGGGAGGAGTCGAACCTCTAGCCAGATCGAACGCTGGTCCGCTTCGCCGTAGCCCCGGCTGGCAAGCTTAGTCTACCGACTCGGATCTCCGGCCCGCACTGCGCCCGACGTCGGCCGAATGGCCCACCGGGAACCGTCAGGCGTCCTGGCTCTTCTCGCCGTCTTTGCCGGCAGGGACTGGATGTGGAGTGACGATGTGCGACGTTTCACTCCCGAGGGCCACATGACCGAAACGTGCCGCTACCACCCGAGCAGAGCCTGACCGGGGAGTCGGGTTGTGCGCTCGCCAGGGTCAGTTCGCCGCGACGCCTTCGACGGTCCATTCGTCGACGACTTCCCAGACCTCACCGCAATAGGAAGCGGTGTCGCCGGTCGATGCTTCGAGGTCGAGGCCGGTTGCCTGGGTCCAGGATCCGGTGAAGGTGGCCGGCAGCGATTGGTCGTTGAGGCCGGTCACAGTGAGTTCGAAGACGTCGTGATTCCGTATCACACACACGGTGCCGTCGGCGTTGTGCGACTGGATGGTCTGATACGTGGCGTCGAGCGACCACTCGGCCCCATCGACGACCCAGGTCGCTTCGGGCACATCGCCGAGCAGGGCTTCGGGGATCAGCGGATAGATGACCGTGGCATAGCTGCATGCCTCCTCGCAGGTCTCGATCAGGTCGAACGCCCATGGCAACGCCGTACCGATCGGAGTCGGCGTGATGAAGTCGGGGGCAGGAACGATGACGGCGGACTTCGTCGCGGTGTAGCTCCACCGCGTCGGGAACGAAACGATCGGTTGGTCGGAGGTGTCTCCCACGGCCGCAGGAGCCTGCGTCTCATCCGTGCTCGCCGCTTCGGTGGACGCAGGAGCGGTGCTGGCGATGGTGGTCGCCGGCGTGCCGTCTTCCTGGTCGCCGTCTCCATTGGGGAGGAATACCCCGACAGCCAACACCAGCCCGAGCACCCCGCCGCCGCCAATCCAGATCCAGCGGCGCTTCGTGGACCTCGCAACGTTCAGATCGTGACGGGCATCGACCAAAGTCTCCATGGCGGCGTACGGGGCCAGCTCGCCCGCCGCCGCTCCGGCCGGAGTCTGACTGTTCTCCCATCCCCGCCGGAATCGGGTCTTCGCTTCGAGGCTCATCCGGCGCCACGGCTCGGCCTCGTCGGGCATGTTGAGGTTCTCGTCGTATTGGAGTTGTCGGTACGCCGTCAGTCCGAAGTGAAGATCAGGGTGACTGGTGGCAGTCACGAGGTGGCCGTCGCCGTCGCTGTAGAAGTCCCAAAAGGCATCGTCGCCGCCGAAGCCGCTCTCGAACCACTCGTCGAGTTCGGCTCTGCTCCACTTGGCCTCGGCGACAGCACCGGTCGTTGTCGGGTCGGGGCCCGGAGATCCAACGGTTTCTGCCGGCGTTTCGGGTTGGGCGGCTGGGGCCGGAGCGTCATCGAGACCAGGGAGATCGGCATCGTC
>Ga0316204_10009917_pt1 | contig 12494 bp, 12 predicted proteins | sample 6monrhotite_MG_2_FD_205661 | JGI IMG/M metagenome (GOLD analysis project Ga0316204, IMG submission 205661) | Microbial mat bacterial communities from mineral coupon in-situ incubated in ocean water Damariscotta River, Maine, United States -... | ecosystem: Environmental > Aquatic > Marine >...
CCGCCAATGTCTTGGTGGTTCCGGCCCGCCATTCGGCGTCAATCTCGGTCAAACTGATGCAGGAAATGGCCGGTGCCACGGTGGTGGGGCCGATTCTGACAGGGCTGGAGCATCCCGTGCAGATCTGTTCGACCGTTGCCACCTCCAATGACATTCTGAACATGGCCGTGATGGCGGCCTGTGAGATCGGACGGTAGTTGCCGACCCTACTTGTCGTGTAGATTTAAAGCCGGCATACGAAATGTAGTGCGACAACTTGACTCATGCGTCAACCTGCGGAATCTTGATGCGAGTCAAAAAATCAGCCCCACCGAACGTCGCTAAACTCTCGGTGGGGCCTGTGACTAAGACTCGTTAACCTAGGTCGGTCACAAGTCAGTGCGTTCACAACGAGATTTGATGATTCTCTAGCGCTGATGTCAAGACTGATCGCAAACCTGCATATGCAGGAGAAAGGCGCGAGCAATGGCACGTGTAGCACCTTGGCATTCGATCAAATCGGATCGCCATCATGACAACACTGACTGCAACACCGCCAACAATATCGAGAAGGAAAATATCCGCTCGGGAACCGGCGGCAAGCCGAAGCGTGAAGAGTGCAAACGCCTCAGCTAAGAGGCTATCAGGGCACCAAATGGTGCCCTGATATTACCCCTTCATGTCATCCCAGAAGCTTTTGACCTTATCGAAAAAGCCGTGCGCATTGGGGTTGTTGGAGTGAGCGCAGCTTTCTTCGAACTCACGCAGCAGCTCTTTCTGCTTGCCAGTCAGTTTCACCGGCGTTTCCACCGCCAGTTCGATATACATCTCACCCTGACCGGGGCCGCGCAGGGCGGGCATGCCTTTTGACCGCAGGCGCATCTGACGGCCCGATTGCGACCCTTCGGGCACTTTCACCCGGCTGCGGCCGCCATCAATGGTCGGAACCTCAATCTCGCCGCCCAGAGAGGCCACAACCATCGAGACCGGGACCCGGCAGAACAGATCCAACCCATCGCGCTGAAAAATCGTGTGCTCTGCCACTTCGATGAAAATATACAAGTCACCGGACGGGCCGCCGCGCAACCCGGCCTCACCCTCACCCGAAAGACGAATGCGAGTGCCGGTTTCAACGCCGGCCGGAATGTTGACCGACAGCACTTTTTCCTTTTGCACCCGGCCCGCGCCCGCACAGCCTTTGCAGGGGTTCTTGACGATCTGACCGGCCCCCGAACAGGTCGGGCAGGCGCGTTCGACGGTGAAAAACCCTTGCTGCGCGCGGACCTTGCCCATGCCCGAACAGGTGGGGCAAGTCTGCGGTTCGGCCCCGCCCTCGGCCCCTGACCCACTGCATTCCCCGCAGGTCGCGGATGCAGATACGGTTATGGATTTTTGCAGGCCGGAATAAGCATCCTCCAGCGAAATGCGCATGTTATAGCGCAGATCAGACCCGCGCGCGGCGCGCTGACGCCCACCTGCGCCGCGTTGGCCGCCCATGAAATCGCCGAAAAGATCTTCGAACACGTCTGAAAAGGCCGATGCGAAATCACCCTGGCCGTGGCCGCCGGCGCGCGGGCCGCCGCCCATGCCACCGTCAAATGCCGCGTGGCCATAGCGATCATAGGCGGCTTTCTTGTTGTCGTCCTTCAGAATTTCGTAGGCCTCGTTGGCCTCTTTGAACTGCGATTCGGCCTCCGGGTTGTCGGAATTGCGGTCCGGGTGCAGTTCCTTGGCTTTCCTGCGATAGCCTTTTTTGATCTCGTCAGCGCTGGCCCCTTTCGAGACGCCGAGAACATCATAAAAATCGCGTTTTGCCATTTGTTTTATACCCTCCTGAAACGCGGTGACCGGCCAAAGTTTCCCTCAGCCGGTCGCAACGCGGGTCAGTTCACGCAATCAGTCCCGGCGCTCGTCGTTCAGATCTTCGAAATCGGCGTCAACGATGTCATCATCCACGCTCGACGGCTCTTCGGCCCCTTCCGGTGCCTCTTCGCCCTCGGCCTCGGCCTGCGCCTTGTAGATCGCCTCGCCCAGTTTCATGGCCGCTTCGGTCACGTTCTGGATACCGCCCTTGATCTTGCCGGCGTCCTCGGACTCCATGCTTTCTTCAAGCGCCTTGATCGCCAGTTCGATCGCTTCGACCGTGGTCGGATCGACCTTGTCAGAATGCTCTTCCAGCGATTTCCGGGTCGAATGGATCAGGCTTTCAGCCTGGTTCTTGGCTTCGACCAGCTCTTTGCGTTCCTTATCGGCTTCGGCATTGTCTTCGGCGTCACGGACCATTTGTTCGATATCTTCGTCAGACAAGCCACCCGACGCCTGGATCGTGATATTCTGTTCCTTGCCGGTTCCCTTGTCCTTTGCGCTGACCGACACGATGCCGTTTGCGTCGATGTCGAAGGTCACCTCGATTTGCGGCAGGCCGCGCGGGGCGGGCGGGATATCTTCCAGGTTGAACTGACCAAGCATCTTGTTGTCGGCCGCCATTTCGCGTTCGCCCTGGAACACCCGAATTGTTACCGCGTTCTGGTTGTCCTCGGCGGTCGAAAAGATCTGACTTTTCTTGGTTGGGATCGTGGTGTTGCGATCGATGAGACGGGTAAAGACACCGCCCAGGGTTTCGATACCAAGGCTCAGCGGCGTCACATCCAGCAGAACCACATCCTTGACATCGCCCTGCAGAACACCGGCCTGAATGGCGGCACCCATGGCGACAACCTCATCGGGGTTCACGCCTTTGTTGGGCTCCTTGCCAAAGAAGGTAGACACTTCCTCGATCACCTTGGGCATCCGGGTCATGCCGCCAACCAGCACGATCTCGTCAATGTCGCCTTTGCCGAGGCCCGCATCTTTCAGAGCGGCCGCGCAGGGCTTCATCGATTTCTTGATCAGGTCGCCGACCAGGCTTTCCAGCTTGGCACGAGTCAGTTTCATGACCATGTGCAGCGGCTGGCCACCATTCGGATCCATCGAGATGAACGGCTGGTTGATCTCGGTCTGGGTGGCGGACGAAAGCTCGATCTTGGCTTTTTCGGCGGCTTCTTTCAGACGTTGCAGCGCCATCTTGTCCTTGGTCAGATCGACGCCGTTTTCCTTTTTGAACTCACCGGCAAGGTATTCGACAATGCGCATGTCGAAATCTTCACCGCCCAGGAAGGTATCGCCATTGGTCGACTTCACCTCGAAAAGGCCGTCGTCGATCTCGAGAATGGTCACGTCGAACGTGCCACCGCCAAGGTCATATACGGCGATGGTCTTGGTCTCTTTCCGGTCAAGGCCATAGGCCAACGCCGCCGCGGTCGGCTCGTTGATGATGCGCAACACTTCAAGGCCCGCGATCTTGCCGGCATCTTTGGTTGCCTGACGCTGGGCATCGTTGAAATAGGCCGGGACGGTGATGACCGCCTGGGTAACTTCCTCACCCAGATAGCTTTCCGCCGTTTCCTTCATCTTGCCCAGGATCAGCGCCGAGACCTGCGACGGCGAATATTTCTCGCCGCGCACTTCGACCCAGGCATCGCCATTGCCGCCATCGACGATGGCGTAGGGCACCAGTTTCTTGTCTTTCTCGACGGCGGCGTCGCCAATGCGGCGCCCGATCAGGCGCTTCACTGCGAAGATGGTGTTGTCGGGGTTGGTGACAGCCTGACGTTTTGCCGCCTGTCCGACCAGACGTTCATCATCCGTGTAGCCCACGATCGAGGGCGTGGTACGCGCGCCTTCGGCGTTTTCGATAACGCGGGGTTGCGCGCCATCCATGATAGCAACGCATGAGTTCGTAGTTCCGAGGTCGATGCCAATGACTTTGGCCATATTTCATATCCCTTCTTAAAGGCGATGTTGCAGAGGGCAGGTCCGATTACGGCCCCCGGCCCCTATACTCGTAGGTCGGGAGTGGCCCCGGCCATGCTTCGCAGGGTATATAAGTGGGGGTTGAGGCGGCTGCAAGCATGCGAAAGCCGGGAAGGTTTATGATTCTGCAACAGAGCCTTCAAAGGAGGATAAATGCGCCCGATTGCTGACCGTGGCTTTCTCATATTCAAGCAATTCCTGGCTCCAGGTGCGCAGCAGGCGATGCTGGCAGATATCCGTGCCGTGGTGCAAGCCGCGCCTTTTGTGACGCCGGTTACGCCAACGGGCCGTGAGATGTCGGTCAGGATGACCTCAGCAGGGCGTTTTGGTTGGGGTACGGATCGTTCCGGGTACCGGTATGAACGATGCCATCCGTCGGGCATTGATTGGCCGCCGATCCCGGCATCGGTTCTGGATTTGTGGCGATCGGTGGCAGGCGTGGATCGGAACCCCGACAGTTGCCTGATCAATTTCTACGGCGAAGGCGCGCGGATGGGGATGCATCAGGATAAGGATGAGGCCGATTTCACCATGCCGGTGGTGTCGGTCTCGCTTGGCGATGACGCGCTCTTTCGCATGGGCAACACAACGCGCGGCGGCACGACCAGTTCGATTTGGCTGGCTTCGGGTGATGTGGTGGTGATGGGCGGTGACGCCCGGCTGGCATATCACGGCGTCGACCGCATCAGGTTTGGCTCATCTGCATTGCTGCCCAAGGGCGGACGGATCAACCTGACGCTTCGGGTGGTGGATTAACGCGACAGCGAACAGCACCCGTCCAGCAGCACCGTCTGATCGCTTGTCCGGCGAACGAATTGCGCGATCAGGCCATAATCCCGGTCGCTCATCCCATCCGAACAGATACCCCGGCGGACAAAGGCGGTCATGCTCGATGTTCCACTGTCCAGTTCCATGGCGAACATTGACGGACCACGGCCCGAGGCAGGGCCGGACCAAACCTCTGCATACGGTTGGTTCTGAACTTCAAAATCGCTCCAGTTGCCGCCACCGATCAGACGCTCATAGCCCCAAAACGGCTCAGTCCCGCTGCAATAAAGCGGTGTCGGCAGGCCCTGATTCCAGCCCGGCCCGGTGCGGGTCAGAAACTGGGTTGATACCCAGCCGGAACTTTCCCCCATCGAAACGCGCGCCCATCGGCCGGTTCCATTGGTGCCCACAGCCTCGACGCCCGTCGCATCGCGCGCCAGCGTCGCGATGATCGGATGGTCGACGCCGGGCCCCGCGCGCACGTTCAATACATCGCCATGCGCCACATCGGTGACGTTGAAAAGGGCTGGATATTCCTGAGATTGGGCTGAACCAATCGTGCCAAAAATCATGAAAATAAAGGAAAAAACGAAAGCTTTCATCGGTTTGCTGCCCAACTCGCTGAGGCGCGTTTGCGCGTATAAAAATCGCCCATCAGGCCCAGTAAAATAAAGCCCAGGATAAAATAGATCGGGTATTGCCAGTTCGTATTATGCGGAAAGTAGTTGTTAAAAGCAAATCCACGCGATTGATCAATCAGGTGAAACAAGGGGTTCCAGTCGAACCAGGGGATCATGAAGCTTGGCAGGCTGTTGGCGGTGAACATCTTGCCCGAGGCGATCATATTGGCCCGGGTATACACGGTCTGAATGATGCTTATCACATCGGGGATCCAGGGTTTCAGCGCCAAAAGCACCAATCCGATGGCACATCCCGAAGCCCAGGACAGCAGATACATCATCCCGACACCGCCCCAGTCATACATCTCCAGCGGGCTATAAAGCGTGTGAACGCCAAACAAGATCACAAGCAGCGACAGCGTCTGGATATAAAGCGACGCCAGCGCCGAAGAGGCAATGGCAACCAAAGTGTTCATCGGTGCGTGCTGCATCATGGCCGAGGCCGGGCCTTCGGCACCCAGGATGGCGGCAAGCGCCTTGATATGGGTCAGGTAAAGGAAAATTCCAGTCAACAGATAGATCATGAAATCGCCACGGATTGCCATTCCGCGCGTGCCCAATACGGTGAACATGAAATAGAACGCGAGCACGAAAAGGACCGCCTGCATCATGTTCATCACCAATGCCATAAGGGCATTGCCGTGAGCCTCACGTACTTTGCGCACGGTCGAGACATAGGTAAGCTCGGCCAGATTCAGGATTATGCCGATGGTGGTGCGACTGTATTCTTGCCGAAATTGCATCTGAAACCTGCTTGCCTGACTGAATCGTTGCCGCCCCTGTCTTTGTCGCAGGGAATTCTTGCTCAATCCTTGGTAGCAGACGATAAACGCAAAACCCGTTATTTTCAATCAGCGCTTTGGAAAGGCATTTGATGGATTTCGACAAGATGGAAACCGTGTTCCGCACCCTGGCCTTGCAGGCCGGCAAGCGGATCATGGAAATTTACGACGCCGATGATTTCGAGGTAAAGGCCAAGTCCGATGACAGCCCGGTAACCGAAGCCGACGAAGCCGCCGACGCGCTGATTTCCACAGGCCTTCGCGCCGCGTTCCCGGATGTGACGCTGGTAACCGAAGAACAGGCGGCAAGCCATAGCCAATCGGCGGATAGCTTCATCATCGTCGATCCGCTGGATGGCACCAAGGAATTCATCAAGCGGCGCGGCGATTTCACGGTCAACATCGCCTTTGTCGAAAATGGCGTCCCATTGCGCGGCGTGGTCTACGCGCCCGCCAAGGCGCGGCTCTTTTACACCGACGCAACCGGGCAGTCGGTTGAAGAAACCGGGCCTTTCGTCGAGACAGAAAAAGGCTCTGTCAAAGGCATTTCAGTGTCGAAACCGGACAATTCGGCTCTGTTGGTCGTGGCCTCGAAATCGCACCGTGACGCGGCGACGGATGCGTATATCAACAAATACGCCGTGCAGGATATGAAGAGCGCCGGTTCGTCGCTGAAATTTTGCCTGGTGGCCACCGGTGAGGCCGATATTTACCCCCGCCTTGGCCGCACCATGGAGTGGGATACCGCCGCAGGCGACGCCGTGCTGCGCGGTGCGGGCGGGCATGTGATCCGTTTCGACGACCACACCAGTTTCACCTATGGCAAATTCGGCTATGAGAATCCGTTTTTCATTGCCCACGCCCCCGGCGTCGATTTGAAGGTGGGCTGATATGCGTACGGTCTGCCTCATCCCGGCGCGCTACGCCTCGTCGCGCTTTCCTGGTAAACCGCTGGCCGAATTGCGCGGCGCGACCGGCATCTCGCGCAGCCTGATTGAGCGCAGCTGGCTGGCGGCGCAGGAGGTGCGAGGGATCGACGCTGTCTATGTCGCCACGGACGATGACCGGATCAAGGTTGCTGCCCAAGGGTTCGGGGCCGAGGTTCTGATGACATCGGACACCTGCGGCAACGGTACCGAACGCTGTGCCGAGGCGCTGGAACAGCTTGGCGATGTTGAGATGGTGGTCAATCTGCAAGGCGACGCGCCGCTAACGCCCGCCTGGTTTCTGGAGGATCTGATCGCAGGCCTGCGCGCCGCGCCGGATGCGGCACTTGCCACGCCGGTTCTGCGCTGCGACGGAGAAACGCATTCGGCGCTGATGGCCGATCGACATGCCGGCCGTGTCGGCGGTACCACGGCAGTGTTCGGCATCGATCATCACGCGCTCTATTTCTCCAAGGAGGTCATCCCCTATACGGGCCGTATCTATCAGCGCGACGAAGATACGCCGGTTTTCCACCATGTCGGTGTCTACGCCTATCGCCCCGACGCGCTGGCGGCCTACCCGTCCTGGCCGGTGGGCGCGCTTGAAACGCTGGAAGGGTTGGAACAATTGCGGTTCCTTGAAGCCGGGCACAAGGTGCTCTGCGTCGAGGTCGAGGCGCGGGGGCGCAAGTTCTGGGAATTGAACAACCCCGAGGACGTGCCCCGGATCGAGACAATGCTGGCCGAGATGGGGGCCCCTTGACCCAAACCCCAAAGGTCAGCGTCGTCATCGTCAGCCATGGGCGGCCCGCCCTGCTGCGGCGCGCGCTGATCGGGGTAAGCCAGCTTTTCTACCGTCCGTTCGAGGTGGTGGTGATCGCGGACCAGGCCGGGTTGGATGCGATTTCGGATCTGCCGCTTGCCGATAGGGTAAAATCCGGACATCAGGCCGTTGCGAACATCTCGGCTGCCCGTAATCAGGGGGCGGATCTGGCGGCAGGTGCGATTGTCGCCTTTCTGGACGACGATGCCGTGCCTGAACCCACCTGGCTTGACCACCTCACAGCGCCTTTTGCAGATCCGGAATTGATGGCCGCGACCGGCACCGTTCTGGGCCGTAACGGGATCAGCGTGCAATGGGCGCAACGCAGCGTTGACGCGCGAGGCGTCGCCCATCCGGTTATTGGGCCGGTGCCGACGGATCATGCTGTGAAACTCGAAGGCACCAATATGGCCATCCGGCGGGATGCGCTGAAGGCTCTTGGCGGGTTCGATCCGGGGTTCAGCTTTTTCCTTGATGAAACCGATCTGGCCTGGCGTCTGAAGGCCGCCGAAATGCGGGCCGGTTTCGCTCCGCTTGCGACGGTCCATCACGGATATGCCGAAAGCCTGCGCCGGAGTGCGAACCGCGTGCCACGCAGCCTTTTTCAGATCGGAGCAAGCAGCGCGCTCTACTTGCGAAAACATTCAGATCCCGAGGCGATGGAGACCCGGTTGAGCGCACTGTTGCGAGAGCAGTCGGATCGCGTGCAGGGATTTGTGCGCACGGGCGATGTCTCGGTTGATGAAATGCGCCACCTGCTTGAGGATTTGCAGTCGGGCATTGCGGAGGGCCGTTCCGTTAAACCGGCTCTGGCCCACATGGTTGCTGTGCCCCCCGATTTCCGTCCGCTGACCCCAGGCCAGCCCCCCGAACCCTTGGTCCTGATGGGGCGGTGGTTTCAACGCAAGACGCTTCTGGAGCAAGCGGAATTGGCAGCTGGGCAAGGCCGGTCCACCAGCCTGTTTTTACTGGCTCCTACCGTGCGCGCGCACCGCGTTTCGTTTTCCAATTCGGGTGTCTGGGTGCAATCGGGGGGATTGTTCGGACCGTCTGACCGTGGCCAGCCGCGATTTCGATATTCGAGCTTTGCTGCACGTATCGCGCAAGAACGCAGCCGGTTGGCCGGAATTCGCTGGATTTAGGGGGCGCAGCCGGTTCATATCTTGGCCGAGGACATGAAAAAGGCCTAGTCTGGTGCAAGAACCGCCGAGTTCGGTCGCCAGAATGAATAAAAAAGGGGCATCGACCCCTTCGCAATGGCCAAAAAACGGTTGGGGTAAGTCATGAAAAAAGTATCGAAAGCGATATTTCCTGTTGCGGGTCTTGGGACGCGGTTTTTACCGGCCACTAAATCCATCCCCAAGGAGATTATGACGTTGGTTGACCGGCCGCTCATCCAATACGCAATCGACGAGGCACGCGCCGCCGGGATCAAGGAGTTTATCTTTGTCACCGCGCGCGGCAAAAGTGCGCTGGAGGACTATTTCGACGTTGCCCCCGAACTGGAAAGCTCGCTGCGCAAGAAGGGCAAGTTTGAAATCCTTGAAATGCTGAAATCCACCAATATGGATTCAGGCGAAATCGCCTATATGCGCCAGAACAAGGCCCTGGGCCTGGGGCACGCGGTTTGGTGCGCGCGGCGTCTTTTGGGCAATGAGCCCTTTGCCGTGATCCTGCCCGATGACGTGATCGCCGCCGACACGCCCTGCTTGCAACAGATGATGGAGGCGCATGCCGAGATCGGCGGCAATATGGTCGCCGCGATGGAGGTTCCGCCCGAAAAGGCCTCGGCCTATGGTGTTCTGGACGTCAAGGAGGACATGGGGTCGGTCGTTTCCGTGAAGGGCATGGTGGAAAAACCGGCGGTCGAGGACGCGCCGTCGAACCTGGCCGTCATTGGCCGCTACATCCTTACGCCCAATGTCATGCGCAACCTCAACCGCGCCAAAGCCGGCAGTGGCGGCGAGATCCAGTTGACCGATGCCATCGCCCAGGAGATCGCGGCCTCGGACAATGTCTATGGGTTCCGGTTCCGTGGACAACGCTATGATTGCGGGTCCAAGGCCGGGTTCCTGCAGGCGACGGTGGCCTTTGGCATGGCCCGCGAGGATCTGCGGGATGAGTTTTCGCAGTTTCTGGACGATCTGATTGCCATGAAGAACGCGGCGCAGTGATCTGATGCCGGGCCCGCTTTGCCTAGATCTGACGCGGCTTTTGTCGCGCATTGGTCGTGGCCCGTTGACCGGCGTTGATCGCGTCGAACGCGCCTATGCCGATTGGGTTTTGACGGTCGACCCCGACCCACGGTTTCTGGTGCGCACATCGCGGGGATATGTCCTGTTTGACCATTGCGGTGCGCGGGCGTTTCTCGGCGCGCTGGACAGCGGAGGCCCCAGGGGCAAGCCCGACCTGTTTTCGCGTCTGACCGGCAAGGCGGGAAGCCCGCGCCATGCGGCCGAAGCCATGTTGCGCCGCCACGCATTGGCGCGGTGTTTGCCCGGCCGTCTGCTGCCGTGCCTGTCCGACCATCTGCGAGAAAACACGACCTATCTGAATGTCGGGCACAGTAACCTGACTGACCAGACGCTGAATGCGTTTCGGGTCTTGCCGGATGTGCGACTTGCGATCTTTATCCATGATGTGATCCCGCTGGAATATCCGCAGTATTCCAGCCCCGGCTTTCCCGAACATTTCGCGGCAATGATGGCGCGCGTCGTTGCCTGCGCGGATATGATCCTGTGCAATTCAAATGACACGGCAACGCGGCTGAAATCCAGGTTCGATACGCTGCCGCCGGTGACCGCCGCACATCTGGGGCTGGCCGACCTTGCCTCGCCGGAGCCTTTGCCGTCGCCGGTTGCCGCCGATATCCCGCGTTTCGTGACCCTTGGCACGATCGAGCCGCGCAAGAACCACGCGCTGTTGCTGGATGTGTGGGAAGGGTTGCCGGAAGAAAACCGCCCGCATCTGCATATCGTCGGACATCGTGGGTGGGCCGATGCCGACCTGCTGGCGCGCCTCGACACCCATCCGTTGCGCGATGTGGCGATATTCGAGCATTCGGGCCTGACAGACGGGCAGGTGATGACGCTTTTGACCGGTGCGCATGGGCTGCTTTTTCCGACCCTGGCCGAGGGTTTCGGTTACCCTGCGGCCGAGGCCGCGCGCCTGAATGTGCTGCCGATCTGCTCGGATCTGCCGGTTTTGCGTGAAATCCTTGGTGATTGCGGCGTTTACCTTGATCCATTGAATGCGTATTCTTGGATGGAAACGATAAAGAAACGGTCGGCGGTTAACCTCGCGGCAGAATCCCTGCCTGCATATGATGCACCGACCTGGCAGGCGCATTTTGAAACGGTTGCAGCGGCGCTTTGGCCGCTAGGGCATGAAGGTGAGGCATGAAGGCGGTCCGGCGATACAAGCTGCGCCTTGAGCGGAAGCGGTTCCTTGTCAGGGCCTGGCGCAAGGCGCGTGAGCTGATGCTTGTCGCCGACCGCACCGACGATATCCGCCCCAGTGATGTGTTGTGCTTTGTCACCTTGCGCAATGAACGCATCCGGTTGCCGTTTTTCCTGAACTACTATCGCGAACGTGGCGTCTCACATTTCATCTTTGTCGATAATGACAGCACCGATGGCACCCGTGAATATCTGGCGGCGCAAGGCGATTGTTCGGTCTGGATGTCTCAGGGCAGCTATAAGCGGTCTCGTTTCGGGATGGATTGGATCAACGCGTTGCTGCGTCAGTTCGGCCACGGGCATTGGTGCATCATCGTCGACCCGGACGAATTCCTGGTCTATCCGTTCTGTGACACAAGGCCGATTCCCGCGCTGACGGATTGGCTTGCGGCGTCATCAATCAAATCTTTCGGTGCGATGCTTTTGGACATGTATCCCAAAGGCCCGATAACCTCACAACCCTACAGCGAGGGGCAGAACCCGTTCGACATTGCCTGCTGGTTTGACAGTGGCAATTACATAATCGACCGCAACTGGGATTATGGAAACCTCTGGATACAGGGTGGTCCCCGGGCGCGCCTGTTCTTTGACAAAAATCCCGAACGCGCGCCGGCGCTGAACAAGATCCCACTGGTGAAATGGGACAAAAGCTTTTCCTTTGCCAGTTCGACCCACATGTTGCTGCCGCGTGGTTTGAACCTCGTGTTCGATGAATGGGGCGGCGAAAAAGCGTCGGGCGTGTTGATGCATGCCAAATTTCTCGACACGTTCACGACCAAGGCGCGCGAGGAATTGCAGCGCAAGCAGCACTACGCCAACAGCCATGAATACAAGGCCTATCATTCCGGGCTGAATGAGGATCCGAACCTGTGGTGCAAGTGGTCCGAACGCTACATCAACTGGCGTCAGCTTGAGATTCTCGGCCTCATGTCCAAGGGGAACTGGGCATGAGCGTTGGTTTTGTCATGATGTGTCACACCGCGCTGGACCGGGCCGCGCAGGTGGCGCGTCATTGGGCCGAACGCGATTGCCCGGTAGTGATCCATGTTGACAAGCGGGTGCCCAAACCCTCGTTTGACGGGCTGCGCGAAGCGGTAAAAGACCTGCACAATATCCGCTTTTCAGGCCGCCATAAATGCGAATGGGGCACCTGGTCTTTGGTGCGGGCCTCGCAAACCGGGGCCGAGGTCATGCTGGCGGAATTTCCCGAGGTCCGGCACGTGTTT
>Ga0316204_10009918_pt1 | contig 12494 bp, 8 predicted proteins | sample 6monrhotite_MG_2_FD_205661 | JGI IMG/M metagenome (GOLD analysis project Ga0316204, IMG submission 205661) | Microbial mat bacterial communities from mineral coupon in-situ incubated in ocean water Damariscotta River, Maine, United States -... | ecosystem: Environmental > Aquatic > Marine >...
ACATTAATGTTTCAGTGCCATCAGTAACTTCAAGAATTAACCCTGGTAAGCCGTGATAATTTCTTGGTCCTGCGTTTACAGGAATTTGTGGAGTGTACCATGCAGTTATGGTAATTTCTTCCATTTTTGGCTTCGTTTCTTCATCAAGATCTTTATCCCCATTAACGCTTATACCACTTTCCCTAACTTCAATTTCTCTTTTAAAAGTAGCCTTATAGCAAGTATAATCACCAATATTTTTTGTTTCGCTTCCCAATTCCCATTTCAAATCTTCTAATTTATCTTGAATTAAAAAAAGCTTACTAAACGATTCGTTTTGATTGGTATATCGTTTTTCCTTAGTGTTTTTGTACATCACATCTGAGCCCCCTGTCTCTACCATTACCATAACCATTCCTTGTGGTTGTGGTGCTTCTAGCTGCTCATCTTCTTTAAATATGGACTCTTCCTTATTAAACGAAAGTAGGTAGGTTTTTTCAAATTGTTTTTTCATCATATCCATCATGCGTTTATGCATATCTGAATTCATTTGTGTACTATCTAGCTTAATATCAATCTTTCTGTGAGACTTGTAAGTTGCTATTCCTTGAAAATCTTGAGCTATAACACTCGTAGATACAAGTATTATCATTGCGAATAATAATTTTGTGAATCTGTTCATTTTTTTTGATTTATATTTTTGATGTTACAAATATGCTTACCAATTTACAATTTTACCGTTAACTAGTGTTAACTAGTGTTAACCGATTGGTTTAATATGCTTTTAACGTTTACTTTTGAATTATGAACGACAAAAGATACCAATGGATTTTGTACGCTATTGTTGCTGTAATTATTAGCACGATAGCCATACAAGTGTATTGGAATTTTAAAAATTACCAGAATAACAAGCAACAGTTGGTTAATGATGTGCAGTCTAGCTTAGATAATGCTGTTGAGAAGTATTACACCAATTTAGCAAAAGAACAAACTTATGGGTTTGCTTTTAGGTCTTCATTAAAAGATAGCCTAATTGGTAGCAAAAGCATAGATAGTGTAATGCACTATATAGACATAGCAAGATCTGGCATTAGTGTTTTAGATTCCATTAATTTAGAAATTGAAAATGGCTTAAAGCTATACAAAGGGAATAACGTTGATTCGTTTTTTAAATCCATTGATGAAAATTCAACTTTAAAAAGAAAAAGAATACGTAATGTTTTAGGTGATTCTATTATCACTAGAGATTTTGAAATGCTAACTTCTAAAGTGATTGTTTCATTAACTAGTGATTCATTACAATTGCGAAAAATTGACTCAATTTTTAATGAAGAAATCAAGCTAAAAAATTTAGATATAAATTTTCAACTTGATTTATCTTTTAAAGAAACGCATACCGACTCTATTGAGTCAAAAATAATTGATTCATCAGATTTATACACGATTTCAAAATCTCCATTTTTACCACCACACAGCAGTTTATCCGTTGGATTTTCTAATTCAACTAAAGAAATATTGAAACGAAATCTTACTGGGATACTTATTTCAGTTTTACTTGTTTTAGCAGTTATTAGCTGTCTCTTTTATCTTTTAAAAATTATAAAACACCAAAAGCAAATTGCCGAAGTTAAAAATGACTTAATAAGCAATATTACACATGAATTTAAAACGCCAATTGCTACTATTGGAGTCGCATTAGAAAGTATTAAAAACTTTGATGTAATCAATGATAAAGAAAAAACACAATCCTATCTAAACATGTCTAGCAATCAACTCTCTAAATTAAATTTGATGGTTGAAAAACTTTTAGAAACAGCAGCTTTAGATAGTGAAAGTATTGAGCTTAATAAAGACACACACAACATAATTGGACTTATTGAAACTTTAATAAACAAACACAAACTATCAACCGAGAAAGAGATTGTTTTTAATTCTGAATTAACTAACCTTGAAGCAAAGGTTGACTTATTTCATTTTGAAAATGCCATAAATAATGTTTTAGATAATGCCATTAAATATGGAGGCGAAAAAATTAGCATTGAACTTTCTAAGTATAGTAATGCTTTTGTAATTTCAATTTCAGATAATGGCAATTCACTTACCAACTCCAGCAAACAAAAAATATTTGAGAAATTTTATAGAGTACCTAAAGGCAATACTCACGATGTAAAAGGCTTTGGTATTGGCTTATACTACACTAAAAAAATAATTGAAAAACATAATGGCGCTATAGATTTAGAATTAAACAATGGATGGATAACTTTTAAAATAACAATGCCAAATGCCTGAAATAACCACCATATTATTAGCCGAAGACGAACCAGCTTTAGGTCAAATAATTAAAGAAAGTCTTGAAACTAGAAACTTCAAGGTTTTGCTTTGCAGTAATGGTGAAAAAGCTTATGAAACCTACAAAAAAGAGCAGCCTGAACTGTTAGTTCTTGATGTGATGATGCCTAAAAAAGATGGTTTTACTCTCGCTAAAGAAATTAGAATGGAAGATGACAGTATTCCTATTATTTTTTTAACCGCAAAATCTCAAACTCAAGATGTTGTTGAAGGATTTACCATTGGCGGAAACGATTATTTAAAAAAGCCTTTTAGCATGGAAGAGCTTATCGTTAGGATACATAATCTACTGCAACGAACAACACTTCAAAAAACATCAGATGTTTTAAAAATAGGTGACTTTACTTTCGATTTTCCAAAACAAACCCTTCAACATAAAGATGAAAATAAGGTGCAACTAACACATCGAGAATCTCATTTACTATTTCATTTAATTAATAATAAAAACGAAGTTTTAGATCGTTCACTAATTTTAAATAAACTTTGGGGAACCGACGATTTCTTTTCTGCCAGAAGCATGGACGTTTTTATAACTAAGCTTCGTAAAAAATTAAAACAAGATGAGAGTATTCAAATTGTAAATGTTCGTGGTTTTGGTTATAAACTAATTTGCTAAAAATGGTTTGATTTTTGTACTTTTCAATTCTGTTATGAATTACACCAAGTACATATTTATTATTCTTTCTTTTTCGTTGTTTGCTCAAGAAAAAATTCCTGTGAAGCAGATAGCCAAGTATAATTTTGAAGGTAAAAATATTGTCCAGATAGATAAATTTGGGACACAATATAGCTTTAGTAACAACACATTTTACTCAAAAGGAAGTAAAGGGAGTTTTGAGTATAGCAATTTACAGTTAGGGGACATTACATCCATAAATGCTTTTAATCCGTTAAAGATTAATCTTTTTTACAAAGATTTTAATACTGTTGTAATTCTCGACAATCGATTAGCAGAGATAAAAAAGATAGATTTTAATTCGCTTACACCTTTCCGGATTATTACAAAAATCTCTTCAGCCAATGACAATGCCATTTGGATTTTTAATGATAATACACAACAATTAGAGCTTTTTGATTTTATCACCCATAAAACAAAACACAAAACACTTCCAGTAGATGGAAACGTATTAGATTTAAAAAGTAATTACAACTTTTGCTGGCTTTTAACCGACTCTTATATTTATACCTATAATTATTTTGGAAGCCTCATCTCAAAACAACCAAATAATAGCTTTGAACAATTAGCTAAAACTAATGGTAATTTAGTTTTAAGATCCAATAACAACTTGTTTTTATTATCTAAAAATAGTAACAAAATCACTAAGTTAGATTTACCAAAATTGTTAATAAAACGGTTTTTTGTAACCAATGAAACCTTGTATATTTACGACGGTGAAATGCTTCATCAATACCAACTAATAAACGAATAAAATATGCACGTTGCAGTAGCAGGAAATATTGGCGCAGGAAAAACTACACTCACAAAATTACTCGCAAAACATTATAAATGGGAAGCTCAATTAGAAGATGTCGTTGACAACCCTTACTTAGATGATTTCTATAATCAAATGGAGCGATGGAGCTTTAACCTTCAAGTATATTTTTTAAACAGTCGTTTCCGTCAAGTTTTACAAATTCACCAAAGTGGAAAAGAAATTATCCAGGATAGAACCATTTATGAAGATGCACACATTTTTGCACCTAACCTACATGCAATGGGATTAATGACCAATCGTGATTTTGAAAACTATTCGTCATTATTTCAGCTTATGGAATCTTTAGTAAAAGGTCCAGATTTATTAATCTATTTAAGAAGCTCAATTCCAAATTTAGTAAGTCAAATTCATAAGAGAGGTCGCGATTACGAAAACTCCATTAGTATTGATTATTTAAGTAGGCTTAACGAACGATATGAAGCATGGATTCATGGTTATGACAAAGGTAAATTACTTATTATTGATGTTGATAATCTAGACTTTGTAGATAATCCTGAAGATTTAGGAAGCATCATAAACACTATCGACGCCGAAATTCACGGTTTATTTTAAGAGAATAGTTACTCATTTTTAATGTTAGATTTATTACTTTAGTCACTCAAACTAAAGTTTATATAAATTTCCAACCAACAATTATGAGAAAGTTCACATTCTTGCTTATATGTATTTTAAGCACAACTTTTATTTTTGCTCAAGATGAAAGTCAAACACCAACCCCTAATTATAGATTAGCCGCAAAATATTCACCAAACAACCTTGGTAAATTAGTGCACTCTACCACAGTACGTCCTAATTGGCTAAAAACTGGCAATCGTTTTTGGTACCAATACAAAACTACCGATGGGTCTAACTACTACATTGTAGATCCAGATAAGCGTACTAGAACAAAATTGTTCGACAATGCAAAAATGGCAAAATGGTTAACCGAAATCACTAAAGATCCATATGATGCACAACACTTACCACGTTTTGATTTTGAATTCGTTAAAAACGAAACAGCCATTCGTTTTAGGGTAACCTCAACCGAAGAAGTAGAAGCTAAAGACGACGAAAAAGAAGAAAAAGAAACCGAACAAGACTCTACAAAAGCTAAAAAGGCCAAAAAGAAAAAGCCTAAAATGGAAAAAAAGGTGTATTATCTTGAATATCGTCTTGGAGGAAATGGTTTAACTATCATTGATAATTCTAAAGATGATGAAAAACGTATACGCTGGGCCAATGTGGCACCAGATAGTTCTATTGTATTATTCTCCAAAAAACACAACCTGTATTGGATGGATAAAGAGAATTTCTTAAAAGCAGTTGAAGATGAAAAAGATTCTACTATTGTGGAACACCAATGGACTAAAGATGGCGAGGAAAACTTTGGCTATGGAGGCGGAAGAGAAAATAATGTAGACAAAGAAAAAAACAAGGATAAAAGAAAAGGTGTTTTTGGCTTGTGGTCCCACGATTCGAAAAAGTTTGTACTCCAAAAAACAGATTCAAGACATATAAAAGATCTTTGGGTGATAAATTCGGCAACAAAAGATCGTCCTACTCTTGAAACCTATAAATACCACATGGCTGGTGAGCAAGAATTCTATAAGCCATACATCGAGATTTTTGATATCCCAACAAAAAACATGATTCAAGTAAAATTAGACACTACTGTACAACAAAGTGTTGGTTTATTTTCTCATAGGTATAAGAAAAATGATGATAGCAAACATAAACCTGCTTTATTACTTTCTAAAAAAGGAAAAGTATACTTTAATACAACTAGTAGAGATAGGAAGCGATACGATATACATGTAGCAGATATTAATACAGGTGAAGTCACTACTTTAATTGAAGAACACTTTAACACTTACATAGAAAGTAGAGGAAAAAGCATTAGATTATTCAATAATGAATCTGAAATTTTATTCTGGTCTGAAAGAGATGGTTGGGGTCATTACTATTTATACGATGCAAACGGAAACTTAAAACGTCAAGTTACGAGTGGTGAATTTCACATTGACACGTTTCAAGGTATCGATGAAAAAGAGCGAGTGGTATATTTTACAGCCAATGGCGTCGATAAAAATGAAGATCCATACTATGCACATTTGTACCGAATTAACCTTAATGGTACTGGGTTTAAAAGTTTAAATCCAGGCGATTTTAATAGTGACGTTGATGTATCCGACTCTAGAAAGTATTTTGTAAGTAATTTTTCAAGAGTGAATACCATACCTAAATCTGAGTTGAGAAATAATACTGGTGCATTAGTAATGAAACTAGAAGAAGCCGATTTATCGCAATTAATGGCAACAGGCTACCAATTCCCAGAACCATTTAAATTTAAAGCAGACGATGGTATTACGGATATTTATGGCGTTATGTATAAGCCATTTGATTTTGATGAAAACAAAAAATACCCATTAATTCAATATGTATATCCTGGACCACAAACGGAAGCAGTAAATAAATCATTTTCTGCTAGAATGAACAGAACCGATCGTTTAGCTCAAGTTGGGTTTATTGTGGTTACTTTAGGAAATCGTGGTGGTCATCCTGCACGTTCTAAATGGTATCACACCTATGGCTACAACAATTTAAGAGACTATGGTTTGGCTGATAAAAAATATGTTGCAGAACAATTAGCAGATAAACATTCATTTATTGATATTGAAAAAGTAGGTATTTTTGGTCACTCAGGTGGTGGATTTATGAGTACTGCCGCCATGTTAGTATATCCAGATTTCTTTAAAGCTGCAGTATCATCCTCAGGAAATCATGACAACACTGTTTATAATAGTTGGTGGAGTGAAACGCATCACGGAATTAAAGAAGAAAAAGATGCTGACGGAAAAATTAGCTACAAATATATGATTGACAAGAACCAATCGTTAGCAGCAAATTTAAAAGGACATTTAATGTTAACAACTGGTGATATTGACAATAATGTACATCCAGCTGGAACCATTAGAATGGCAAATGCCTTAATAAAAGCCAACAAGCGTTTCGACTTTTTCTTATTCCCAACACAACGTCATGGTTATGGAAACATGACTGAGTATTTCTTTTGGCAAAAAGCCGATTATTTTAGCGAACACTTATTAGGTGTTGGCCCAAATGAAGTAGATTTTACTGAAATGAATAGAGAGACACCTAAAAACGACTAAACTCAAATTCTTAGATAATAAAAAACCACGCTATTTGCGTGGTTTTTTTATTTAATCTTTTAAACTAATTGGTACGTTACTAGATTCAAAATCTAGTTTTAATAATTGGGCAATAGTACTTGCAATTTGATTTGAATACAGCTGCTCATCATTATCAATCTCACCTAAAGGCTTTACACCTGCTCCAAAGGCAATAAGCCAAACCTCATCTGCGCCATTAACATCTGAACCATGACCTCTCCAACTTTCAATTGGCTGTGTTCCACGACCATGGTCAGTAGTAATAATAAACGTTGTTTTATCTTTATAAACAGGATCATTGTTAGCAAACTCCCAAAGCTCTTTAATAAGCTTATCAGTAGTATTCGCCGATTTTATGTAAGCATCATAATTACCATCATGAGCGAAATCGTCTGTTTCGCCATAAGAGATATACAGCAAACTTGGATGTGCTTTTTTAAGATACTCCAACGCATAATGATGCGTGAATACATCTAATCTAACAGTACTCCATGGACTTGGCGTGACTTTTTGCAATTTATTTAAGTATTTTTCATTGCTAGTTAAAGATTCTCCCTCAGCTAAATTAAAACCAGCATTCACTGGCACACTGCTACGATCTTCATTAATGATATACGGGAAGACATCCCAACTGGCAAAAGCGCCTACTTTACCTTTGTAACGTTCATCTGCATTTGCTATCTCCAAAATAGTTCTATTTGGGTTTGGTATTTTGTCATTACTTTGTATTCTATCATCATCAGCATTCCCAGAGAGAATTTCATTATACCCTGGATAAGAAAACCAAAAGAAATTGGTAAGATTAACACGACTACCCAACGTTCTATTACCATGTATTTGACCTAATTTAGGAACAGCCTCCCAAATAAAAGGTAATAATGCTTTACGTCTTTCTTGAGGCGTCTCTTTCCAGAAAAGCTTCCTTAACCGTGAAGTATCACTAGAAAAATATTTATTGGTCATCAAATCTTTATCTATTCCTGTAAACAATTCCTGCCATCTAAATCCGTCTAACGTAATCAAGATAATGTGTTGTTCATTAGTGTTGCTAATTTCTTGATCCGTTGTTGATTTACAACTTGTAAGAACTATTAAGAGTGATAAAAAAAATCTTTTCATTTTGACGATTTTAGAATGCACCTCAAATTTATAAATAAAAAACCACGCTAATTGCGTGGTTTTTTATTTAATATGAAGTTTGAAGTATTAGCTTTTCTCTTCTTCTACTTCTTCGATAACTTTTTTAATCATCTTCTTTTTCCCTTCTACCTTTTGCCCAACATCTTCAAGCGCATCTAACTTTGCTTTAACCTCTTCTAAAGTACCTTCATATACTTTATCTTCAGTTGTTGTTTTGCCATCTTTAGTAGTGGTAGTTGTTACAGTTGCTTTAGCAGTACCATCGTCATTCTTTTCGATGTTTACTTTTACTATTTTTTCAGCTTCTTCAGTTAACATTGCCATATCTCCTTTAACAACGTGTTTTTTTCCATCTTCATCAATCCAAACTTTTTCATTTGCTTCAACAGCATAAGCACTGTCTCCAGTTAAAGCAATACTTGGTGCAATAACTAATGCTACTACAGACATTAACTTTAATAAGATATTTAATGACGGTCCTGATGTATCTTTAAATGGATCTCCAACAGTATCACCAACAACAGCAGCTTTATGAGCCTCTGTTCCTTTTCTACCTTCTTCTTCAATAGTTTTCTTAGCGTTATCCCAAGCACCTCCAGCATTCGATTGGAAGATTGCCATAAGCACTCCACAAGTTGTTACACCTGCTAGAAGGCCTCCTAACATTTCTGCTCCTCCAATAAATCCAACAGCAACAGGAACAACAATTGCCAATAGGCCTGGCAACACCATTTCTTTAATTGACGCTTTCGTAGAAATATCAATACATTTTCCGTAATCTGCAACGCCATCTGCATCATCAAATATTTTTCTATCTGCGTCAGATGCTTTAGACATATCACTATCATACTTACGCATTACTTCTAAAGCTGCTTTTAATTGAGGAATATCCCTAAACTGACGTCTAACTTCTTCAATCATTGCCATAGCTGCTCTACCAACTGCATTCATAGACAAAGCAGAAAATACAAATGGCAACATCCCACCAACTAATAATCCTGCCATAATATTTGGTTTAGATACATCAATTGCAGTTACACCTGCTGTCTGCATAAAAGCGGCAAATAATGCTAACGCTGTTAATGCTGCCGAAGCAATGGCGAATCCTTTACCTACAGCTGCAGTTGTATTACCAACAGCATCTAATTTATCTGTACGCTCACGTACTTCACTTGGTAATTCTGCCATTTCAGCAATACCACCAGCATTATCACAAATTGGTCCGTAAGCATCTACAGCTAACTGAATACCTGTGTTTGCTAACATCCCTACAGCTGCAATTGCAATACCATATAATCCTGCGTAATGATGAGATACAATAATAGCAGCAGCTATTAAAATAATAGGAATAGCTGTAGACATCATACCAACACCTAAACCAGCAATAATATTTGTAGCAGATCCTGTTTCAGATTGCCTTACAATAGACATTACAGGCTTTTTACCTGTAGCTGTATAATACTCTGTTATTTTTCCAACCGCCAAACCAGCTATTAAACCAGCAATCACAGCAAAAAATACACCTATAGATGTGTACTCAACGCCATTTAAGTTAAACGTTTCTGGAATAAATTCTTGAATTAAAAAGTAAGTCGCAATAGCCATTAATCCTGCTGAACCAAATTCACCAATATTTAATGCTGTTTGTGGATTTCCACCATCTTTTACTTTTACAAAAAATGTTCCTATGATTGACATTATAATTCCTACGGCTCCAAGAACCAATGGTAAATATACCGCTCCTAAACCATCAAAATTAGGAGTTATAATAATAGCTCCTAATACCATTGTACCAATAATAGATCCTACATACGATTCAAATAAATCGGCTCCCATTCCAGCAACATCTCCAACATTATCTCCAACATTATCTGCAATAGTTGCAGGATTTAAAGGGTGATCTTCTGGAATACCAGCTTCAACTTTACCCACTAAATCTGCCCCAACATCGGCTGCTTTAGTATAAATACCTCCACCAACACGTGCAAATAATGCAATAGATGATGCTCCTAAAGAAAATCCAGAAAGTACGTTTAGTACCATTGGAATATTGTCTGCTCCTGGCCACATCATTTGATATGCCATAAATAAGCCACTTAAACCTAAAATACCTAAACCTACAACACCTAATCCCATTACAGAACCTCCAGCAAAAGCAACCTCTAGTGCTTTCCCCAATGATGTTCTTGCCGCTTGTGTGGTTCTAACATTTGCTTTGGTTGCGACTTTCATTCCAATAAATCCAGCCAACGCTGAACAAATGGCTCCAACTATAAACGATACTGCTACCATCCAGTTTGAACCTTCTTCGCTGTTTCCTTTAAAAAACAATAGGATTGCTACTGCAACCACAAAAATTGCTAGAACTTTGTATTCGGCTTTTAAAAATGCCATTGCACCGTCTGCAATATTTTTGGCTATACGTGCCATTTTTGCATCACCAACTTCTTGTTTTGAAACCCAGCCACTTTTTATAAAAACAAAAATCAAGGCTAAAACACCAAATGCAGGTAATAATTTTACTAATAATTCCATATGTTAGTTGTTTATTTTTAAACTCCGCCAAAAATAGTAAAATATGGCAGATAAAAAAAGCCACTCTTTAATTTAAAAGAATGGCTTAGCTGCTTTTATTCAAGCGTTATTTATATTGTGAAAGTTCGGTTCTTCTTGTGGTCACTTTCTTCATATCGTTTTACACATTTATTGTAAATACTTATAGCATCTTGTACATTTCCCCAACCACCAACATCTACTTTCTTCTTTTCTAAGTCTTTGTATACCTGAAAGAAATGTTCAATTTCTTTTAATCTGTGTGAACTAATATCAGCAATATCATTGTGATTATGCCAAATAGGATCGTTCATAGGTACGCAAATTAATTTTTCATCTGGACCTTTTTCGTCTGCCATATGGAATACACCTATTGGCTTAACTTCCATTACACACATTGGGAATGTTGGTTCGGTTCCTAAAACCAATACATCCAATGGATCACCATCTAACGCTAAAGTTTCTGGTATAAAACCATAGTCTCCTGGATACATCATAGATGAAAACAACATGCGATCAAAACGGATCTTGTTTAATACAAAGTCATATTCATATTTGTTTCGACTCCCTTTTGGGATTTCTATTAATACATCGAAAGTCACTTCTTTTTTCTTGCTCATAATTTCCATTTTTGGGAGCGCAAAGGTAGATATCCTTTTAACGTTTAACAACAAAATATGCATTGATTTTGTAAGAAAAAAAAACTAACTTGGTGCTCCTCCAAAATAAAGCTTAATCAATAGTCATTTTGATCATTAAAACACTAAAAAAACCAACCATTATGAATCGTGTATTAACCCTTCTTATCCTTTTTATTTTAGTCAGTTGTAAAAACGAAACAACGTTAACCGATGAAGAGAAACGTTGGCAGCAACATGCCGAAAGCGTTGAAATTATTAGAGACGACTTTGGAGTGCCTCATATCTATGGCAAAACGGATGCAGATGCTGTGTTTGGTTTGTTATACGCACAATGTGAAGATGATTTTAATCGTGTAGAACGCAATTACATTTGGGCTATTGGAAGGCTTGCTGAAGTTGAAGGCGAGGCTTCTATTTATAGTGATCTGAGGGCTAAGTTATATATGACCAAAGAAGAGGCAATTGAAAACTACAATAATAGCCCACAATGGTTAAAAGATTTATGTGTGGCTTTTGCTGATGGTGTCAACTATTACCTTAAAACTCACCCAGAAGTGAAGCCAAAACTATTAACCCACTTTGAACCTTGGATGCCAATGTATTTCAGTGAAGGGTCTATAGGAGGTGATATTGAAAGGGTTTCTACCAGAAAAATAAAAGAATTTTACGATAACGACAATGAAGAAGTGTTAGCTGTTAACGATGGATTAATTAGACTAAAAGATGATGAGCCACGCGGTTCTAACGGCTTTGCAATTTCTGGAGACAAAACAAAATCTGGTAATGCAATGTTATTGATTAATCCTCACACATCATTTTATTTTCGAGGCGAAGTACACGTCGTTAGTGAAGAAGGTTTAAATGCGTATGGCGCTGTAACCTGGGGACAATTTTTCGTGTACCAAGGCTTTAACGAAAAAACTGGTTGGATGCACACCTCAACTGGAACCGATATTATTGATGAATTTGAAGAAACCATTGTACAAGAAAACGGAAAAACATCTTATAAATATGGTGAGGAATTACGCCCTGTAGACTCTATGGAAGTGACTTTAAACTACAAAAGTGCCGATGGTTTAAAGAACAAAACCTTTATGATGTATCGCACGCATCATGGACCAATAACGCATACCAATGATCACAAATGGGTCTCTACCGCTTTAATG
>Ga0316204_10009919_pt1 | contig 12493 bp, 12 predicted proteins | sample 6monrhotite_MG_2_FD_205661 | JGI IMG/M metagenome (GOLD analysis project Ga0316204, IMG submission 205661) | Microbial mat bacterial communities from mineral coupon in-situ incubated in ocean water Damariscotta River, Maine, United States -... | ecosystem: Environmental > Aquatic > Marine >...
AAAAACCGTATGACTTCCGTAGCGATATTCCATTGCTAGATACCTCGTTCAGCCTCTGAAGAAGTATCGCAGATAAATCTGACCGCCTAAAGGCGGTGGTTTTAACCTTCTCTACGGGACGAATAAAGTGCGCCTTGCCGAACTTATCAAGCAACGCCTCAACATAGACATTCGCACCGATTCTTTATTCGACATTCACGTCAAGCGCATTCATGAATATAAACGCCAACTTCTCAACGTACTTCACGTCATCACCCTCTACAATCGAATGCGCCAACACCCCGAACGAGACTATGTAGCACGCACTATCGTATTTGCGGGCAAAGCCGCGCCCGGCTATTTTTTCGCAAAATGTACCATCAAACTGATTAACGCTATTGCTGACATAGTTAATCATGACCCTGTCATTGGCGATAAACTTAAGGTCGCCTTTTTGCCTAACTACAATGTATCCCTGGCCGAAATTATCATGCCTGCCTGCGATTTGTCCGAACAAATATCGACAGCAGGTACCGAAGCCTCAGGCACTGGCAATATGAAATTTGCCCTTAATGGCGCACTCACCATAGGCACACTCGATGGTGCAAATGTTGAGATGTTGGAGGAGGTAGGCCAAGAAAACATGTTTATCTTCGGCCTCAGCACTGGCGAAATACAACAGCTTCAATACAAAGGCTATAGTCCTTGGGACCACTATTATACTAACCAAGAATTAAAACAGGCCTTGGATATGATCAGTGAAGGCTATTTTTCACCCAGAGAACCTGATTTGTACAAACCTATCACTAACGCACTCACTCATGGCGGTGACAAGTATTTGGTGCTGGCCGATTATGCCGATTATATTCGCTGCCAAGAACAAGTATCTGAACTTTATCGAGACTCACAAACTTGGGCTCAGAAAGCTCTACTTAATACTGCAAATATGGGTAAGTTTTCAAGCGATAGAGCCATCAGGGAATATGCAAAAGAGGTATGGAACACATCTCCCGTACAAGTGAGGGAAAATGCAAAGAACGGAATAAAGTAATCTATATAAAAAAGGCTAGCTCATAAAGAGCTAGCCTTTTCTTAATTAACGCTTCATTGACATAAAAAAGTCTGAATTAGTCTTGGTGTCTTTTAATTTATCTAACAAGAACTCCATCGCCGCCAACTCATCCATAGGATGTAAAATCTTACGGAGTATCCAAATGCGCTGTAAATCTTCGGCGGGCATTAACAATTCTTCTCGACGAGTACCTGAACGATTGATATTAATCGCCGGATAAATACGCTTCTCAGCAATACGACGATCCAAATGCAATTCCATGTTACCTGTGCCTTTGAATTCCTCGAAAATCACATCATCCATGCGCGAGCCCGTTTCGACCAAGGCTGTTGCAATAATCGTTAAACTGCCACCCTCTTCAACATTACGCGCTGCACCAAAAAAACGCTTAGGGCGCTGTAGAGCATTCGCATCAACACCACCGGTCAACACCTTGCCCGAAGAAGGAATCACGGTATTGTAGGCACGCGCTAAGCGAGTGATTGAATCAAGTAAAATGACGACATCACGCTTGTGCTCAACCAAGCGCTTGGCTTTTTCGATAACCATTTCAGCGACTTGTACATGGCGACTAGCGGGTTCATCAAAGGTACTAGAAACCACTTCGCCACGCACTGAGCGCTGCATTTCTGTCACCTCTTCAGGACGTTCGTCGATAAGTAATACAATCAAATCACATTCTGGATGCTGGGCAGCAATCGACTGAGCAATGTTCTGCATCATCATCGTCTTACCCGCTTTGGGTGGAGAAACCACCATGCCGCGCTGGCCTTTACCGATCGGGGCAACCAACTCAATCACTCGAGAGGTTAAATCTTCTGTACTACCGTTACCCACTTCTAAGTGGAAAGGCTCAGTCGCAAAATAAGGCGTTAAATTTTCAAATAAAACTTTGTTCTTCGCATTCTCAGGTGGTTCAAAATTAATTTCAGAGACCTTTAATAAAGCAAAGTAACGCTCACCATCTTTAGGAGGGCGAATTTTACCGGAGACGGTATCACCAGTACGCAAACCAAAACGACGAATCTGGCTTGGCGACACATAAATGTCATCGGGTCCGGCTAAATAAGAACTGTCTGAGGAACGCAAGAAGCCAAAACCATCTTGTAGTATTTCGAGTACACCATCCCCAAAAATCGCCTCACCCTTTTTGGCATGAGATTTAAGGATGGCAAAAATCACATCTTGCTTGCGCATGCGAGACATGCCATCAAGCTTCATGGATTCGGCTAATTTTAATAGTTCTGCTGCTGTTTGTGTCTTAAGTTCGGTTAGATTCATATCGATTTATGATTGCTAGAGCGCACGATGAAGAGTATGAGGTAGGTCGGTCCAGGTCAATGAACCTAAATAATTATTCAGATTTTGGACAATGTTTTAAGGACAAACTGAATAATCCGAAAAACACGTTTGCCAATGTGTTATTGGAGCAAACGTATCATACAAAAAATTCCGCGTCTAGTTTTTATTGAACTAAACACGGCATCTTATTGTCCCTAGATATTGCTATCTAAAAAGGCTATCAATTGCGACTTGGAAACAGCACCCACTTTGGTCGCTTCCACATTTCCAGCCTTAAATAGCATTAATGTCGGTATACCACGAATACCATATTTAGGCGGTGTACCAGGGTTTTCATCAATGTTCAGTTTGGCGATTTTAACTTTTCCATCATATTCTGATGAAATTTCGTCCAAAATAGGGGCTATCATTTTACAAGGCCCACACCAATCTGCCCAGAAGTCTACAAGCACAGCACCCTCAGCATTTAATACTTCCTGCTCAAAAGTGTCATCACTTACATAAACAATGTTTTCGCTCACTTAGTTGCCTCCAGATGGGCGTATTTTTAAACAAATTCAGGTAAACATACCGGAAACGGTATAAAGTATGTGACTTTTAATATAGTCATACTTGTGAAATTCAAGTCCAAACTAAAGCATAATGCAAGTATTGTCTACTCATCAAAACGTCTAATAGCATGTCTATAGAACATTTATCTAATACAAAGTTTAGCGAATTAAACCTAGCCGAGTCTTTAGCAGCGGGGTTAAAGAATAGCGGATTTGAGTTCTGCACGCCGATCCAGGCCCAGGCCATTCCTCATCTGCTGGCGGGCCAAGATGTCGGAGGCCAGGCCCAAACAGGCACAGGTAAAACCATCGCCTTTCTCGTTGCAGTCATTCAACGACTCATTGATCAACCCGGGTCAGACAGACGTCGGGCCAATCAGCCACGCGCACTTATCCTTGCGCCAACCCGTGAGCTCGCTGTTCAAATACATAAAGACGCTGAACTGCTTGTAAAAAATACAGGAATCAAACTTGGCCTCGCTTACGGCGGCGCTAACTACGATGGTCAACGTACAGCCATTCAAGAAGGCGTGGATATATTAATAGGTACTCCTGGTCGCTTAATCGACTTTTTTAAACAAAAAATATTTGACCTCAAAGCGATACAAGCTGTGGTACTTGATGAGGCTGATCGTATGTTTGATCTCGGTTTCATCAAAGATGTACGTTTTATGTTTAACCGCATGCCTGAGCCCGGCAAACGACTCAGCATGCTGTTTTCAGCAACGCTGTCATATCGTGTTATCGAGCTTGCTTATGAGCACATGAACAACCCTGAGCTCGTTAAAATCGAAAGTGAATTCAAAACAGCGGAAAAAATCATAGAAACCGTTCACTACACAGCAAATGATGAGAAAATTCCATTATTGATTGGAACGCTCAGAGCGCTGAATCCGTTTCGAACAATTATTTTCGTTAATACAAAGCGCTCGGCGGAAAAAATATCTGCTTATTTGCAGGGTAATGGCTTTCAGTCAGGCTTACTCTCTGGCGATATCCCTCAGAAAAAGCGCCAGCGCTTATTAGACCAAATTCAAAAAGGCGAGCTGCCTATTCTGGTCGCGACAGATGTTGCCGCCCGGGGCTTGCATATTGACGAAGTCAGTCATGTTATTAACTTTGACTTACCTCAAAATGCTGAAGATTATGTTCATCGCATTGGTCGTACAGGCCGGGCTGGCGCAAGTGGTGTCGCTATTAGCTTTGCTTGTGAGGACTATGCCTTCTATCTTCCTGATATTGAAGAATATATTGGCCATAAAATTAACGCCGAAGCGGTCGACCCAGCCTTGTTAGCAGAACTCTCACCACCAGCCAAAATAGAACGGGCTAAACCAAAGCAACACGCCAAAAGGCCGCCCCGGAATAATAATAGAAATTCCAACAACAGACCCAAACATCACCATAAGCCGAAGTCAAAACCCCAAGGCGACGGTAATAAAAGTGGCTAAAAGCTTCGACCAAATAGACCCAGCTGAGGCTCTAGCTAGTATTGGTCGAGATTTTCACCAACGAGGCTGGATGGCAGGCACTGCAGGCAATCTCAGCACCCGCTCATCAACCTCAAACGATCAGTTTTGGATAAACTCCAGCGGCCTTGCGAAAGGTAACATGGAAGCAAACGATATGATTTTATGTGATATTAACAGCGATAAAGTCATTCAACGCTTTAAATCAAAGGCAAAACCTTCAGCCGAGACTAGTATTCATCAAGCTATTTATCAATGCGTGCCCGAAGCCAATGCTTGCCTCCACATTCATACTGTAGATGCTTGTTTAGCAACAGAAAAAGCAGGAGAGAAAAGTACGGAACTCGCCCTACCTCCTTTGGAAATGGTCAAAGGTTTAGGTGTGTGGGAACAAACGCCAGACGTAAGCTTAACGCTGTTTGATAATACTTTAGATGTCGGCCTGATTGCGGCTCAGATAAAGCGACGCTTCAAACACACGCCCCCCCAAATTCCAGCCTTGATGATCAAACACCACGGCATCACCGTCTGGGGTAGATCCTTACAAGAAGCCTACAATCGCGTAGAAATCGTCGAATTCATCATGAGCTATCTTGCTCGGCGATGAATTCAACACTGCTTTATCGATTTATTTAGCGCACGCACTTTGCGTTGGAACACCCGCTTTTTCCAGCAAGCTGCTCATTAGGCACCAATTAGTAATACCACTTTGGAACAAATTCACACCAACAAAGGCGGTAAACCACAACCAATTCACTGAATGAAACAGTGGGCTTGCCTCTACACCTAACGCCAGTGATAACATGATGAAAAATCCTGCCACCAAGTGCACAATACGATTAACTGTCATATCCAATAGTCTCCGACCATGATTTAAAATATTAGCAATTACTAATATAATAGAGTTTACCACCCCAAGATTCAAGTACCGTATATCCATCAATGGAGTATTTTATGGACTGGGAAATAACCACACGACTCTTTTTCTTCTTCGGTATCTTTGCGATCATGGCCTATTGGGAACGAATGAGGCCGCGTCGCCCCCTCAATCATTCGATAACAGGTCGCTGGATCAATAACCTAGGCCTTGTTGTTATCAACTCCGTCACATTAAAGCTCGTATTCCCTATCGCAGCCGTCGGTCTCGCGCTCCATGCTGAACAACAAGGTTGGGGTCTGCTCAATATATTTAGTTTACCCACACCATTAGCCATCATCCTAGCGGTTATTGCGCTAGATTTTTGTATTTATTTGCAACACGTACTTTTCCACGCCGTTCCATTATTGTGGCGACTGCACATGGTTCACCACGCTGATCTCGATTATGATCTCACCACTGGATTGCGATTTCATCCTATTGAAATCATTTTATCCATGCTCATTAAGTTCGCCGCCATTCTAGTCATCGGCCCCAGTGCCTTGGCCGTCATCATGTTTGAAATTATTCTCAATGCCTGTGCCATGTTTAATCACAGCAACGTCAAATTGCCTCGAATAGTTGATCAATCACTGCGCCTAATTTTAGTCACGCCCGACATGCATCGCGTCCATCACTCAAGCATAAAACAAGAAACCAATAGCAATTATGGTTTTAGCCTATCGATCTGGGACCGACTCTTCGGCACCTATCGGCCTCAACCTTCACTGGGTCACGATGATATGGAAATAGGCTTGGAACAATTTAGAGACCCTAAAAAGCTCAAACTAGCCAGGCTGTTGGTTCTACCTTTTATTGGAAAAATCGGACGCTACCCTATTAATCGAAACGATGACTAAGCAACCGCATTCATCCTGTGTTCATGTTGACACCCACAATAAATACATGGCATAACCCATGCTGGGGATAATGAAAAATATATGGAGAACACAGAATGAAGTCAGCTTGGTTAGGTCTATCCGCAACATTGTTACTTGTGGGATCATCGACAATCTATGCCGAAGCAGAGCTAGACTTGGCCAAAAAAAGTGGCTGTTTAGCCTGTCATAGCGTAGAAAAGAAAGTGGTCGGCCCAGCCTGGAAAGATGTTAGCGAGCGCTACAAAGACCAAAGCAGCGCTCGTGTAGAGTTAATTAATAAAATTAAAAAAGGCACAAAAGGTGCCTGGGCTGATCAAACTGGCGGCGTACCTATGCCCCCTTACTCACCTCGTGTGTCTGATCCAGACATTGAATTGCTTGTTGATTTCATCTTGCAACTATAAAACCAGAAACTCTAACGAATTAGCGACAGTAAAAAGCCAGCGCCAAGCTGGCTTTTTACTTAATTTACATCCTACGACAAGGCCCCAACAAAACCCCTTAGTGATACACTTCTGCCCTAAATAAACACAAAACCAAATGAGACTTGTCAGGTGAACCAACAGCACAACATACCCGTGGTTATGGCTTTTTCAGGCAACGACCCCACTGGCGGAGCAGGCATACAAGCGGATATCGAAGCCATTGCCAGCATGGGGTGCCATTGCGCGCCCATCATTACTGCTCTCACCGTTCAAAACACAGAGGGTGTGATTCGCTTTGAAGCCACCGCCAGCAGCCTAGTAATTGAACAAGCCCGTGCTGTGTTGGAGGACATGCCCGTCGCCGCCATCAAAATTGGCATGATCGGCAGTATTGAAAATGCCCAAGCCATCCATACTCTGCTGAGCGATTACCCCAACATTCCCGTCGTGCTCGATCCCGTCCTTGCAGGCGGTGGCGGCGGCAGCCTATCAGAACAAAATATGGCAGAGGCAATATACGAATTATTATTACCGCTGGTCACCATCACCACGCCCAACAGCGATGAAGCCAGAATCCTTGCACCGCTAGCCGATAATTTAGATGCCTGTGCCCAAGAGCTACTCGATGGTGGCTGCCAATACGCATTGATTACCGGCACCCATGAAAATACCCAACATGTAGATAACCGCTTTTATTCTCTTCACCGCCACTTAGAAACCTTTACCTGGGATCGCCTAGCCGGCAGTTATCATGGCTCAGGTTGCACACTTGCCTCAGCCATCGCAGGACTACTCGCCCAAGGCTTAGAAGCTTTTGCCGCAGTACACGAAGGTCAAGAATACGCCTGGGAAAGCTTGCAACAGGGCTATCGCGCAGGCATGGGGCAATTACTCCCCAATCGCCTTTTTTGGGCTCGGAATAATGAGGACGAACCTGAGTGAATGCCAAACTACACGGCCTTTACCTGATTACCGATAATGGCCAAAGCAGCGGCCAGGCCTTATTCGACAAGGTTGACGCAGCCATTCAAGGCGGTGCTCGCATCGTGCAATATCGCGATAAAAGCGATGATCAAGCTCGCCGTCAGCAAGAATCGCAGGCATTGCTCGCACTTTGCCGCCAACATCAAATCCCCTTCATCATTAACGATGATGTTGAACTGGCCCACAAAATTGGGGCCGATGGCGTACATATTGGCCGTGAGGATGGTGCACTAGCCCATGCCCGCGCCAAACTTGGCAACCGCATTATCGGTGTCTCTTGTTACAATGATTGGGATTTAGCCCGTAGCGCTGAAAAAGAAGGTGCTGATTATGTCGCCTTTGGTGCTTTTTTTAACTCCAGCACCAAACCTAACGCGAGCAATGCTGACATCAAATTATTGGTACAGGCCAAGCAGGCATTAACCATTCCGGTGGTTGCCATTGGCGGCATCACTCCAGACAACGGTGCCAACTTAATTAACGCTGGCGCAAACATGCTAGCGGTGGTCAACGGCGTATTCGGACACACTCAAGTCCAATCCGCAGCCCAACGCTATGCCGAACTTTTTATCTAGGGAATAACCACGAAGGATTCCAAATGAGCCGTTCTCACGACCTATTTCAAGCTGCCCAACAACACATCCCTGGTGGCGTCAACTCGCCCGTTCGCGCATTTAAAGGCGTTGGCGGCGATCCAATCTTTTTCAAACGAGGCGAAGGTGCTTACCTGTTTGACGAAGATGACAACAAATACATCGACTATGTTGCCTCTTGGGGGCCAGCCATTCTTGGCCATGCTCACCCACGTGTGATTGAAGCGGTTGAAAAAACCATTAAAAACGGCCTAAGTTTTGGCGCGCCAACCGCCATCGAAACCGAAATGGCTAATCGCATTTGCGAAGTCGTACCATCAATCGACATGATCCGTATGGTTAGCTCCGGCACCGAAGCTACCATGAGCGCCATTCGTTTGGCCCGTGGTTACACCGGCCGCGATAAATTGATCAAATTCGAAGGCTGTTACCACGGCCATGCCGACTCTTTATTAGTGAAGGCCGGTTCTGGCGCATTAACGCTGGGCGTGCCCACCTCACCTGGCGTACCCGCTAGCTTGGCAGAGCACACCATCACCCTAAACTACAACGACATCGAACAAGTTAAAGAAACCTTCGCTCAGATCGGCGAACAAGTCGCCTGTATTATTGTTGAGCCGGTGGCTGGCAACATGAACTGCATTCCGCCCGTCCCAGGTTTTCACGAAACATTGCGTGAGGTGTGCGACCAGTACGGTGCCGTCTTGATTTTTGATGAAGTGATGACCGGTTTTCGTGTTGCCCTCGGTGGTGCGCAAGCGCATTACGACATCAAACCAGATCTAACAACGTTAGGTAAAGTGATCGGTGGCGGCATGCCGGTTGGGGCTTTTGGCGGAAAGCGCGAAATTATGGAATACATCGCCCCGCTTGGTCCAGTGTACCAGGCCGGTACACTGTCCGGTAACCCAGTCGCTATGGCCGCAGGTCTTGCTAATTTGGAAGAAATTTCTAAACCTGGCTTTTACGAAGGTTTGGCCAAAAATACTGAATTCTTGATTCAAGGCCTAGTCACTCGCGCCAGAGCGTTTGATATTCCGATCACAGAAAATCACGTCGGCGCTATGTTTGGTTATTTCTTCTCCGAAGAAGAGAAAATCACCCGCTTTGCCCAAGTCACTCAATGTGATTTAAACCGTTTTCAGAAGTTCTATCACGGCATGTTACAAGAAGGCATTTACTTAGCCCCATCAGCTTATGAAGCTGGTTTTGTTTCTTCCGCTCATGGCAAGCGTGATATCAAAGGCACCTTTGCTGCGGCTGAAAAAGTTTTCTCAACACTGATGAAATAAACGGAGAATATCGAATGGAGCAACGTCGCCTCGGACGTACCGATTTGCAAGTTAGCAGCCTCTGTCTTGGCACCATGACTTATGGTGAACAAAACAGCGAGGCTGATGCCCACGCGCAGCTCGACTACGCCTTGGCGAACGGTGTTAATTTCATCGATACCGCCGAAATGTACCCTGTGCCGCCCAAGGCAAAAACTCAGGGATTAACCGAACAATATATTGGCAGTTGGATTAAAGCACGAGCCAATCGCGATAAGTTCATCCTCGCCAGCAAAGTCGCGGGCCCAAGCTTTGATTACATTCGCAATGGTGATTTACGCCTCGATCGAAAAAACATCGTCGCCGCCCTTGATGCTAGCCTTAAACGACTCAACACCGATTACATCGATCTATACCAACTGCACTGGCCTGAGCGTAGAACCAATTATTTTGGCCAGCTCAACTACGCGCATGACGAATCAGAACCACACTGGACTGAATTGACCGAAACCTTGCAAGTGCTTGATGAGCAAATCAAGGCCGGTAAAATTCGCCACGTTGGGCTGTCCAATGAAACCCCTTGGGGCACGATGAAATATTTGGCCCTAGCCGAGCAATATAATTTGCCCCGTATGGCCACGATTCAAAACCCGTATAGTTTATTGAATCGCAGTTTTGAAGTGGGTCTGGCCGAAATAAGCCATCGGGAAGATATTGGCCTATTGGCCTACTCACCCTTGGGTTTTGGCGTACTGAGTGGCAAATACTTGGGCGAAACCTGGCCGGCTGATGGCCGCCTGACCTTATTTGAACGTTTCCAGCGCTACACCAATGAGGCTGGCACCAGCGCCACCCGCGCCTATGTTGAATTAGCCCAAGATCATAAACTCGACCCCGCCCAAATGGCCTTGGCCTTTGTCACCGGTCGCTCGTTTGTTAGCAGTAATATTATTGGCGCTACCACGATGGATCAGTTGCGTAGCAATATTGCCAGTGCCAGCCTCGTGCTCAGTGCTGACGTCATGGAAGAATTTGAAAACATTCATAAAAAATACACCATACCTTGTCCTTAAACGGGGAACTTAGAACTTGTTCACACCTAAAATTCGTCCTGTTGCCGCCGCCCTACTGGGCTTATCCCTCTGCTCTACCCCGCTGTACGCTGACTTTGACATTGAGCCTAATAAAGCCACCGAAGGCAAATCAGCAGAGTTATCTATAAAAATAGAGCCTAATAAAAAAATACGCTCCATTGACCTTTCCCCTGGCGGCCCAGCACACATCCACAGTCTTAATTTAGACGGTACCAGCCAAGGCCCCTATCAGCTCAAGCATCATGGCGATGAGGTCTGGGTCACTCACCAAGATCAGCTAGATAGGCCAGTGGCCCGCTTTCCTAGCGGCAATCATGATGAATTTAAAGGCCTGCGCTACACACCGGCAGGGCAACAAGGCCTTTTTATCGAGCAAGGCCAGCAGCGCCTCGGTCACTATCGCACCACCGGACCGGCGCTGGATATCAGCATCGCTCAGGGCAAGGCTTATCTCGCCAACGGTGAAAACGGGGTGACTTTGTTAGACCTAGGTCAGGGGCCCGTGCCCTTTTGGTTGAGTAGCCACCAAAAACTCGGCCGTGTCGAACTCATCAGTACCGATGCTAACCATGTACTTGCGGCCAATGATGATGGCGTGGTGTATTTCATCAATGTCAGTAATCCCGTCGAGCCCACCGTAGTGTCGGGGTACCGTAGTGATGTTGCTATTCACGATATTGCACTCAAGGACAACACAGCTTTTTTGCTCACCGATAACAATGTCGAGGTCATCGACTTTAGTCACCTAGCACCTCAAATCAGCAACGAAGGTTTGGATTTTGGCCAAGGTGTTAACTTCGGTGGCGAGCGTCGCGTCTATATCGAAAACGATTTGGCCTATGTCGCAGACTGGTTTTCCGGCATGCATATTTACGATATTAGCCGCCCCACTATCCCTGTTTTATTATCCAGCTTTCACACACCCGGTTCGCCAAAAGGCATGGTCGTGCGCGATGGTGTCGCCTTCGTGCCCGATGATGATCATGGCTTACAGATTATTGATGTGACTAATCCACAGGCTCCCACGCTTATTTCACATCTACAAACCGCTGGTTTAGGGTATACCCCAAAATTACAGGATGACTTACTTTATCTGTCCAGCCATCGCGGTGGTTTTCAAATTATCGATGTCAGCGACGTGACTAAGCCGCGTCAAATCAGCGAATACAACACCGACGGTCAAGCGTGGTCGCTGGAAATCAAAGGCGATATTCTTTACGTCGCCGACAATGATCCTGGCTTGATGATTTTTGATGTCAGCAATCCTGAACAAGCCAAACCGATCGGTCAATTTTCACCTGGCGGCGCAGCGGAAGAGGTGCTGATTCATGACAATATTGCTTTTGTGGCCTTTTTTGAAGAAGGTCTCTACATTTTAGATATCGGTGATCCAACCAATCCCAAGCTCATTAGCCATAGCCAAATCCCAGGCAATACCCGTGGTTTAGAATTAGTTGGTGACACACTCTACGTCGCCAGTTGGTTGGCTGGTGTGCATAGTTTAGATGTGTCTGACCTAAGCCAACCTCGTCTTCTTGGCCAACACGATACCCGCGGTGCAACCTGGGGCATCAAAACCCACGGTGATTATCTTTACGCCATGGATTGGTGGGGCGGCATCACGGTGGTCGATATTAGTGAGCCAACTCAACCTGTTGAAGCTGGCGGATACCACAATCGTGGCCGCGTAAACGATATCGCCACCAAAGACACGTATGCCTACGTTGCTCAAGGCAGTAACGGTATTCAAGTCTTTGATATTAAGAATCCACTCCATCCTACCTGGACGACTGGCGTTGAATTCCCCGGTCAAGCTCAAGCTATCAGTCTTCAGGGCAATACCGCCTACGTAGCCGCTGAAGACGGTGGTATCGCCATCATCGATATCAGCTCGCCGTTTAATATTAAATGGCTCGATAGTATTCCAAACCAAGGCAATGTTATCCACAGCCTAGC
>Ga0316204_10009921_pt1 | contig 12492 bp, 11 predicted proteins | sample 6monrhotite_MG_2_FD_205661 | JGI IMG/M metagenome (GOLD analysis project Ga0316204, IMG submission 205661) | Microbial mat bacterial communities from mineral coupon in-situ incubated in ocean water Damariscotta River, Maine, United States -... | ecosystem: Environmental > Aquatic > Marine >...
GCTTACCCTCAATGGGCCCAGGAGGCAGGAGGAGAGAGGTGCGGGGTGGGACCGGGACACAGGTTGGAGAGGCTCCGCACCCACTTGTGCTTCAACAGCAGCCCCCCGTCATTGCGCGGAGGACTGGCTTGGGAATGGGTCGTCACCACCAGACTCGGTGGCGCAGGTCGCCAACCCGGGTGGGGGTTGAAGCCTGGGAGCGACGGCGACAAACTCAGAAGGGCTGTCGCAGGCCGTGAGTCCTGAGGACGTTCTCGAGATTCATCGCTCGGTCGCAGGTGCCGCCCAGGTTGGCAAACTGCGCCACCAAGCCCAGTGGCGGCGATGAATTCCCAAGCCAGTCCTCCGCGCAATGACGGGGGGCTGCTGTTGAAGCACAAGTGGGTGCGGAGCCTCTCCAACCTGTGTCCCGGTCCCACCCCGTACCTCTCTCCTCTCCCCTCCTGGGCTCGATGAGGGTAAGCCTGCGCCGTTGTCGAGGAGGGCGATGCCGCCTCGTCAGCGAGAGGAACGCCCGCGCTACCTCCAGTCGATCCTGGAAGGCTACAAGCGATCAGTCGTCTGCCTGCGGGCTGAGGACGCACTGGGACCGATGAGGCGAAGTGCCCCGACCAGGGAGATTCCGCCGTGTGTGACGCAAGCTGTACGGCACCGGCCACCCAACCTTGTCGACTTGATGCTGACGACTCGTCCGGGGATTCGTTAGCGCAGCGAGCACACGTCGAATCTACCCAGGGGCACCGCGCCACCAACGACGATCGGGAAGTCCAACAACACAACAGGCAGCACGACGGCGCCTCGACGAGACGCTCAAAAACCGAGCCCGCGACTGCCAAGACCGCTCTCGCAAGTCCCATCGACCTTCGTCAAACCAAGCCGAACCCGCCGAACCGACAACCGACCCGACAACCGACCCGCCGACCCGACAACCGACCCGCCGACCCGACAACCGACCCGCCGACCCGACAACCAACCCGCCGACCCGACCCGCCGACCCGACAACCGACCCGACAACCGACCCGACAAACCGACCCAACCCCAACCCAAAAATCAACTCACCGACGAACCAAAACCGTCTGCCGTGTATCAACATCAAAAAAGGCCGACCGCTCACCATCGGGCCATGTGACAACGAGCTTATCGATCACGTCGATCTCACCGAGCCCGAAGTGGGCGAGCGGCTGGGAGCTCGACGCGATGCTGGTGGCGCCCGCGAGGATCCAGTGAGTCCAGGTGGTCTCTCCCTCGGTGACCTCGATGACCGCGCCGATGCCGTAGGGGTTCAGCGACTCGTCTCGGAGGTGCACGCTGAGCCAGGTGTTGTCGCCGCAGCGGCTGGTGTAGTAGCGCGCGGGCTCGCCCAGCGATGACTTCAGGATGTCCAGGTAGCCGTCGCCGTTGATGTCCACCGTCACAAGACCCCGGCCGATCCCGGGGTCCGCGAGCCCCCAGGATTGAGCGACATCCTCGAATGTGCCGTCCGGTTGCTGGATGAAGAGCTTGTCGTGCTCGGCTGGGGCGTCGCCCTCCTCCAGCCAGACGAGCCTCCCGAAGGCCATCACGCCGTCGAGCAGGCCGTCGTTGTTGATGTCTACAAGCTCGGTGCCCCAGCCGCTGGTGCGGCCCTCAGAGGACTCCACCGTTAGATCCCTGTTGAGGCTGGTGTCGACCCAGAAGTTCTCGCCGTAGCTCTCGAACATGACGACACGATCAATGTCGGAGACCATGAAGTCGGGGAGGCCGTCGTGGTTCAGATCGCCCACGCCGACGCCCATGCTCGACATGTTCAGCTGCATCCCCGTGGAGCTGCCCGCGCGGTCGAAGGTGCCGTCGCCGCGGTTCAGGAACAGCAGGTTCGGCTGCGTATCCCAGCTCATCGCGCGGGAGTCGTTCAGCAGAAACAGGTCCATGTCGCCGTCGCGATCGACATCCACCAGCGACGAGAGGTGGGTCAGGGACTCTCGCAGGAGCTTGGCGGGGAGCCTGTCGGAGATGTTCTGGAAGGTGCCGTCGCCCTGGTTCTCCCAGAGCTGGCGGGTGTCCTCGACCGGCTCGGGCTTCTCATTGCACTCGACCTCGCCGTCGATCCGGGTGCACTCAAGGTAGATGGAGAGGAAGAGGTCGAGATCACTGTCTCCGTCAATGTCTCCCCAGGTGCTGCCGGTGCAGCGGCGGACGGCATCCAGCAGGCCCGCCTCTTCGGTGACGACGTCGAAGTAGCCGGCGCCGTCGTTGCGGAGGAGGTGATCGTGGCCGTCGTTGTTACACAGGTACAGGTCGAGGTCGCCGTCCCCGTCGTAGTCCACCGCAGTGGCTGAGGAGGTCGAGGTCTTGAGGTCGATCGGGAGGCGGTCCCTGGTCTCGTCGACGAAGTAGCCGCGCTCTCCCACGTAGAGCTGATTGCGCGCCCAGTGTGGGAGGAAGATGTCCTGGACACCATCGCCGGTGAGATCGGCCACGGTGATGCCGCCGCCCGCGTCAACCTGGTGGGGGTTCGCGTAGGACTGCTGCTCCCAGTCGGTCTGAGGCGGCGGGCTGTCGAACTTCCGCTCATCCCGCAGCTCGGGGTTCTGGCAGGTGACGACGCCGCCCTCCTCCAGCCAGCCCACACCGCTGAAGTCAGGCAGGGAGTTGGTGTCGAGCAGCTGGTTGGTGTCGGGGAGCGGTCGGTCAGGCGGCGGCGGCAGCAGTGTGCAGCCGCACACGAGCAACAACGCGCTGTACGCGTACTTCAACATGTCCCATCCCTAGGAATATCGAGGTTAGAGGCGACGGGTCACGGTGACGTTCTGTCGGGTGTCGATGTCGGTGAAGACGGAGCGATCTCCGTCGGGCCATGTGACGACGAGCTTATCAATCACGTCGATCTCAGCGAGCCCGAAGTGGGCGAGCGGCTGGGAGCTCGACGCGATGCTGGTGGCGCCCGCGAGGATCCAGTGAGTCCAGGTGGTCTCTCCCTCGGTGACCTCGATGACCGCGCCGATGCCGTAGGGGTTCAGCGACTCATCTCGGAGGTGCACGCTGAGCCAGGTGTTGTCGCCGCAGCGGCTGGTGTAGTAGCGCGCGGGCTCGCCCAGCGATGACTTCAGGATGTCCAGGTAGCCGTCGCCGTTGATGTCCACCGTCACCAGACCGCGGCCGATCCCGGGGTCCGCGACGCCCCAGTCCTCGGCGACGTCGGTGAAGGTGCCGTCCTCACCCTGGAGGAAGAGCATGTCCTGCTCAGTGGGATCCTTGGGCTCGTCGACCCAGACGAGCCTCCCGAAGGCCATCACGCCGTCGAGCAGGCCGTCGTTGTTGATGTCCACAAGCTCGGTGCCCCAGCCGCTCGTGGCGTCGTCGATGCCCCCCTCGACGACGAGGTTTCTGGTGAGGCTGGTGTCGACCCAGAAGTTCTCGCCGTAGCTCTCAAACATGACCACCCGGTTGATGTCGGAGATCATGAAGTCGGGGAGGCCGTCGTGGTTCAGATCGCCCACGCCGACGCCCATGCTCGATATGCTGACCTCCACGCCAGCGTCCTCGGGGCCGCGCTCGAAGGTGCCGTCGCCCTTGTTCAGGAACAGCAGGTTCGGCTGCGTCTCCCAGGAGGTCGCCGCGCGGGAGTCGTTGAAGAGCATCAGGTCCATGTCGCCGTCGCGATCGACATCCACCAGCGACGAGAGGTGGGTCAGCGACTCCGTGAGCACCTCCGCCGGCAGTCGATCGGAGATGTTCTGGAAGGTGCCGTCGCCCTGGTTCTCCCAGAACTGGCGGGTGTCCTCGACCGGCTCGGGCTTCTCCTTGCACTCGAAGGTGAAGTCCAGGCGCTTGCACTCGATGTAGATGGAGAGGAAGAGATCGAGATCGCCGTCTCCGTCGATGTCTCCCCAGGTGCTGCCGGTGCAGCGGCGGGTGGCGCCCAGCAGGCCCGCCTCCTCGGTGGCGACGTCGAAGTGGCCGGCGCCGTCGTTGCGCAGGAGGTGATCGTGGCCGTCGCTGTTGCACAGGTACAGGTCGAGATCGCTGTCCCCGTCGTAGTCCACAGCGGTGGCTGAGGAGGTGACGTTCTGCAGGAACTCGGGCACCCGGGTGTCGGATTCGTCCACAAAGCCCCCCATCCCGTCTCCAACGTAGAGCTGGTTGGTCTGGGCGTGTGGGAGGAAGACGTCGTTCAGGCCGTCGCCGGTGAGGTCGGCGACGGTGACGCCGCCGCCCGCGTCGACGGCGTCCGGGTTGCGGTAGTACTGGAGATCCCAGTCCGTGCCGCGAGGCTGCGGGTCAAACGGTCGGTCCGCGCGCTGATCAGGATCGGCGCAGGTGATGACGCCGCTCTCCACCAGCGATGAGCGCTCGTCGGCGATCGCGGTGTCTGTTGGGAGGGTGGGCTCACCGGTCTCACCGCCCGAGTCGATGACAGCGTCAGCCGTCGTGCTGTCGGTGGTGCTCAGGGCGTCGGTGTCTCGCGCTTCACTCTCTGCGGCCTCCGTATCCTCTGACTCCATGTCCCCAGGAGTCTTTGAGGGGGTCTCACAAGCAATCAGACATAAAAATAAGACACAACCAGATACCCGCAGCATGTTGAGTTCCCCTTCAAAATACAGTGGTTTCCTCGCTTATATCAGAAACGGGTCAGTGCGCGAGGATGAAGGGGTAGATGACCTCAGCTTCCTCGTCGCTGTCGAAGCGCCAGCCCTGGACCTTTCTTGCGATGCAGTCGCCGAGGGCTGCGTCGCCGGTGCTGTTGGAGAGCACGCTGGCGGTGAGGACGCGGCCGTGGGCGATGGTGAACATGATGTCCACGCGGCCCTGGAGGGTGGGGTTCTGCTTGAGGCGGGCGTCGTAGCAGTACTTGATCTGGCCGCGGTAGCGCTGGATGACACCGCGGACGCCGGCGTCGTTGGCGGCGCCGATGATGTCAGCGGTGCCGCCGGAGACGATCCCTTCGACCGTGGTTGTGGGGCCCGAGCCCACGCCGGCGCCGCCGGTGTTGGCCTTGGCGAGGTCGCCGATGTCAGCGCTGCCCTCACCGCCGCCCTGGGCCTCTCGCACGCCGACCTCGTTGGTGGTGGCCACCTCGGCGCCGCTCACGTTGGCGAGGGCCGCGTCGAGGTTCTGGCCGCCCCAGTCATCCTCCGAGAAGAGATCCTGGACCCGGTCGCCGTTGTTGGCGTCGCCGGTGGTGCCCAGGAGCGCCATCAGCAGGCTCGACTCCTGGATGACCTCCTCACGGGCCTGCTCCTGACGCTGAGCTTCAGCGACCTCCTGCTGCTCGGGGGTCTGCTCGGCGGGGGCCAGGTCGGCGACAGCGTCCGAAGACTCCGTCTCCTTCTTCACGACCTCGGGGCCCTCCAGGTTCTCGTCGATCTCCGGCTCTTCGGACTCAACATCGGGCTTGTCGAGATCCGGCTTGTCCAGGATCAGCTCGGTGAAGCGATCGGGGATCTCCATCAGCCCCTTGGTCTGGGCCGGCTCGGCGTTGAGGATCACCATCACCAGGAACGCGGCCGCGACGTGGGAGAGGGTCAGGAAGCCCAGGAAGACGGTGTCATCGGTGTAGGGCTCGTCCCGCTCGGTGCGGCTCATCACCGGCGCCGCGCCGGCGCGGCGCGCCTTGACGCCGCGCTCGAAGCGCGCCTCGACGCGGGCCAGCGCCTCGTCCTCGGGCGCGACGGCGGCGCGGTGTTCGCTCAGCAGCGCCTGGCTCCAGGCCTCATCCGTCATCTTCAGCGCGCGCAGCCGCCCCCTGAGCCGGTCGCGCGAGGGCGCGTCGGGCTCCCGCTCGGCCCGAAGCCGATCAAGTACGCGCCGATACCGCTGCATCAGCCTCCTCGATGAGGGGTTCGTCGGTGGGGGAGAGCTTCATCCGCTCCGCCACCTGTCGAAAGCGCACCCGCCCCCTGGAGAGGCGGCTCTTGACCGTGCCCACCGGGATCGACAGCAGCGCGGCGGCGTCCTCCAGGGAGTGCTCCTCCAGGTCAACCAGGATCATCACCTCCCGCTGGGGGGCTGGCAGCTTGTCCAGCGCCCGCTCCACGAGGCGGGCGGTCTGGGAGAGCTCGGCCCGATAGACCGGGCTCGCGCCGGGGTCGACGGCGTCGAGCACCGCGTCCGGCACCCACCGGCGGACCCAGGCGCGCCGGCGGTGGCGGCTGATTACGGCTCGTGTCTGCCAGTGGAGCCACGCGGGGAAGGCCTCCGGCTCCCGGAGCTGGCCCAGCCGGGTGAGCACGATCTCGAAGACCTCGCTGGCGGCGTCCTCCGGATCCACGGCGTCGCCGGCGCGGTGGCTGCACCAGCGCAGGACGACCGGTCCCCACGCCTCAAAGAGCGCCTCCCACGCTCCGGGTTGGTCGCGGAGCGCGGCGCTCAGGAGCGCGGGGTCTGTCTTCGGCAGCGGCATGATCGACCGTAAGGAGCCCTCACAATGCCGCTGGGTTCCAGTTTTTTCTCAGAGAAGATCCGGGATGCGGGAGGCCGCGTCGTAGTGGCCGCCGCCGCCGGTGCCGCGGGAGTGGATCGTCATGTCCCGATCGATCAGCACGGAGAGGGGCTGGCTGTTGCCGGTGAGCTTGTAGTCGTTGTAGATCCCCGCGTCGTCGATGAGCACGGGGAACGTGAGGCCGTAGTAGTCCGCCCAGGCCTCGGCTTCGGAGGCGGAGACGCTGCCGTGGGTGGCGTCTTGATCGGCGACCGTCAGGATGATCAGGCCGTCGGAGGAGTAGGTCGAGTAGGTCGTTTCGAGGTCTGAAGCCAGACTCTGACAGGTGCCTCACCAGAAGGCTGAGAAGTCCAGCAGGATCACCTGGCCCGCGTAGTCGTAGAGGCTCCGCTCGATGCCCTCGTAGTCGTAGAGGGTGAAGTCGACGGCGCAGTCGCCGACGTCGTAGCCCGTGGTCTTGCCGGCGCAGGGCAGGGGGGCCGTGGCCGTGTCATCGGTGCCGCCGTCGGTGCCGCCGTCGGTGCCGCTGTCGCCCGTGACCGTGCCGGTGTCGTCTCCGCCGCCGGTGTCGTCGGTGCCGCCGTCGGTCCCGCTGTCGGTGCTCCCGTTGGTGTCGGCGCCGCCGTCGGTGTCGGTGTCATCTGGACCGGTGTCGTCGGTGCCGCCGTCGTCGGTGCCGCCCGTGGGGTCGGTGTCGTCACCGCCGGTGACGCCCGTGGTCTCGTCGGTGCCCGAGTCCTGATCCGTCGTCCCGTCGGTGCTCGGGGGAGCCGGCAGGTCTTCACCCTTGTCGCAGCCCGTGAAGGCCGCCAGTGACAAGGCGAGGGTGAAGGAGAGAGAGAGTGCGCGCACGTGGTCACCGCGTCTGGGGATACCCAGCGAGGATGCGCCGCGTCAGCCGGAGTTGCAACTTCGGGTGTGATGACGGACGCCGGCTGGATGGTGTTAGGCTTCGGGAGCGACATGGATCGAGACACCGCCAACGCCCACATCATCGCCATCGCCGAGCGCGGCGATCGGCAGGCGTTCGCGAGCCTCTTCGCTCACTACGCGCCGCAGGTGAAGCGCTACCTCCTCCGCGCGGGCGCCGACGCCGACGCGGCTGAGGAGCTGGCCCAGGAGGTGATGATCCTCCTCTGGCGCAAGGCCGCTTCCTTTGATCCGCGCCGCGCCAGCGCCAGCACCTGGATCTTCACCATCGCCCGCAACAAGCGCATCGACCGCTTCCGGCGCGAGAAGCGCCCCGAGTACGACCCCGATGACCCGCTGCTGGTGACCGTCGAGAAGGCCGGCGGCGACTCCGCCGTCGCCGCGGGGCAGCGCGAGTCGCGGCTGCGGGAGGCGCTGAACGCGCTGCCCGAGCAGCAGTCCACCATCCTCCAGCGGGCCTACTTCGAGGGGCTCTCGCTGCGTGAGATCGCCGATCAGGAGGGGGTGCCGCTGGGCACCGTGAAGTCGCGTGTCCGGCTCGCCATGGGCCGCCTGCGCGGTCAGCTCGATCCGGAGCTGATCGGAAAGTGATGCTGGCGGTGCTGCTGGCGCTGGCCCCCGCGCTGGCCGCCGAAGGGACGAGCTGGATGGCGCCCGATCGCATCAGCGTCGATGTGAAGGGTACCCTCGACTACTACTACGTCGCCGGCGAGGCGGGGATGCAACCCGGCGACCGGGTCCGCATCGAAGACCCCATCCTGCACGGCATGCGCTGGTCCAAGTGGGCGGTCGATCAGCTCCGGTCCGACGGCTGCAGCGTCAAGAGCCCCATCGGCTACTCGGTCTCCCTGCTCAGCGCGCTGAGCAACGGCCCGGCGGCCTTCGAGCTCTCCCGCTCCACCACCGCCCCCGAGATTCACGAGTACGCCTGGACCGAGGTGACCCTCACGACGGGCAGCCTGGCGCCGGGCCAGTGGGTGCGGGTCCGCTACGGCGACGCCTCCAAGGATCCGGACTGCGGCCACCAGACCCCGGACAGGGCCTACCAGAACGTGCCCTGGCGCGCCTATGAGTGGCTGGACGGGCAGGCGACCTGGCAGCCGCTTGAGCCCGCGCCGACCTTCAGCCTGGATCACCTGCCGGACGTCGCGCTGCTCAGCGTCGCGGCCCCCTCGGTGGTGGGGGTAGGGGAGCCGTTCGAGCTGACCATCGGCGTCCTGGATGAGCTGGGCAACCCCATGATCGACTGGGAGGGGCCGGCGACGATCGCGGCCGGCGAGGCGACCGGTGGCGCGGCCATCAACGTCCCTGTCCCGCACGGCGTCGGCGCGGTCACCTGGACGACCCAGCTCGACACCCCGGGCATCGCGCGGATCCCCGTGAGCGTGGACGGCGTCACCGCGCTGTCCAACCCCATCGAGGTCACCGCGGAGCCCCCGGCGGACCGCCTCTACTGGGGAGACCTGCACACCCACCACGGTCACTCCTATGTGGACGAGTCCGGGGCGCGGATCGACGAGAACCACGTCTACGCCCGGGACGTGATGGGCATGGACGTCGGCTGCGAGTCAATGAAGGCCCACCCCATCGAGATCAACGGGGACACCCTCTGGGATGAGATGCAGGCCAACTGCCGGGAGTACACCTCGGACGGCGACTATGTGGCCATGCTGGGGGTGGAGTGGATGAGCACGGACGACGGGCACCACAACCTCTACTTCGATGGCTGCGAGGTGCCGTTCAGCAGCCATGAGCAGATGGTCCGGCTCGCGGGCCGCGGCAGCACCTTCGCCTGGATGGACGCGCTGTTCGCCGAGACCGGCGTGAGCAGCGTGGCGGTGCCCCACGCCAGCATGTACACGGGCCACAACTGGACGGACGTGGACGATGCCCGCCGCACGGTGGCCGAGATCTACTCGGGCTGGGGGTCGTCGATGGAGCAGAACGGCCGCCCGGGGAGCATCCAGGAGGCGCTGAGCGGCGGCAACCGGGTGGGCTTCCTCGGCGCCAGCGACAACCACAAGGGCTGGATGGGCAACCTCGTCTCCATCCGTCGATTCCAGCCGGGGCTCGGCGCGTTCTGGGCCCCCGAGCTGACCCGGACGGCGCTCTTTGAGTCCCTGGAGCAGCGCCGCACCTACGCGACCACCGGGCCGCGCATCCTGCTGCGCTTCTGGGCCGAGGACGGCGACGATCGCTTCGAGCCCGGCCAGGACTTCCGGCCGTCGGCGGCGGGGCCCACGTTCTCCTGGGCCGCCCACGGCACCGAGGCCATTGAGCGGGTCATCCTGCACGCGGTGGCGGAGGACGGTCGGGTCGACGTCCAGTCGCTGAGCGCGGTGACCCCCGATGACTGGGACGCCGAGGGCAGCTTCACCTGGGAGGCCATCCCGACGGGGGACCACGCGGTGTGGGTTGAGGTGGTCCAGGTCGACGGCAACCGCGCCTGGTCCACGCCCATCTGGGTCAACAACCGCGGCTGCGGCGGCTGCGCGCTGAGCGCGGGCGGCCCCGGCGAGACCGGGGGCGCCGGCGGCGCGCTTCCCGTCGCGCTGCTGCTCCCGCTCATCCTCCTCGGCTACCGGAAGCGGTAGCCCACCGCCACCCCGATGGTCGGCGTGTGGAAGTACTTGCGGAGGGTCTCGTCGAGCTGGGTGGAGGCGTCGGAGCGGTAGGGATCCGTCTCGATGGTGACGTCCTCGTAGATGATGTCGTCCATGTCGACCTGGCTGTTGGCGTTCAGGGTCATCGCCGCGCCCAGGGACAGCCGCAGCAGGATCCGCTCGGGGGTCTCCCACTGATAGCCGGACTCGAAGGTCATCTGGTGCAGGCCGGCGCCCACCAGGATCTCGGGGAGGTAGAGGTTGGGGTTGTTCTTCAGCTCGGCCTTGTCCGCCGAGGCCAGCTCCTCCAGTCCGTCGAAGTCCTTCAGCGCGTCGGTCACCTCGTAGGGGCTCACCTCGCCGCGAAGCCAGACCCGCTGGTAGCCCACGGCCACGGACCACTGCTTGTCCGCCAGCGGCCGCCAGCCCACGTCCGCCCGCAGCGTCACGCTGCCCGGCAGGAGCTGCCCGACGACGTAGCCGGTGGTCTCATCCCAGGCGCCCAGATCCCGGGCGATGTCGTCGACGATGTTGGCGTAGCCCTCGGGGATGAACCCGGCGCTGGCGCCAGCTCGCAGGCGCAGGGGGTTCTCATAGACGATCCCGGCGCCCACGACATCGGGCACCCGCGTCATGGCCAGGGCGTCCAGATGGCTGGGCGGTGGTGTCGGCAGCGGCACCTGGGCCGCCGCAGTGGACACCAGCGCCGTCAGTAACGAGAGCGTCATGGATCACTCGGGTGGAGTGTGTGGAGGTCGTGCCGCAGGCACAACCATACGCGAGCGGTCAGAGATCCGATCACAGGAAAGCGCTTCGGTTTCATGGAATCCAGACGTTTCCGTGGTGAAGTTCGCAGGGGGTATGGAGACTGCTCGAAGCGCGAACGATCACTGATTACGTCCGATTGTCTTCAGGAGTGACTGTGCTCACCGGACGTTATCGCCCCGCCCCTGTCCACCAGACCCTCGGCGACGCCTTCTACGACGTCGTGGCGCCCGCGCGCTTCCCCGAGGCGACCCTGCGCTGGCGGGATCAGCGCGCCGCGACGGAGGTCGGCCTGGACACGCTGGGGGAGGCGGCCTGGCTGTCCCACTTCGGCGCCTTCAAGCCCCTGCCGCGCAACTTCGCCGAGCCCCTGGCGCTGCGCTACCACGGGCACCAGTTCATGTCCTACAACCCGGATCTGGGCGACGGCCGGGGCTTCCTCTTCGCCCAGCTCCGCGACGAGCGCGACCGGCTGATGGATCTCGGCACCAAGGGGACGGGGCGCACCCCCTGGTCCCGGGGCGGCGACGGAAAGCTCACCCTCCAGGGCGGGGTCCGGGAGGTGCTGGCCGCCGAGCTGTTGGCCGCGCGCGGGGTGGAGACCTGCCGAATCCTGAGCCTCGTCGAGACAGGCGAGGCGCTTCGCCGCCACGACGAGCCGAGCCCCACCCGCGCCGCGGTGATGGTCCGCCTGAGCCACTCCCACATCCGCTACGGCACCTTCCAGCGGCTGGCCTACGAGCGCAACCGAGAGGGCATGCGCGCTCTGGTGGACTACTGCGGCCGCCACTACTTCCCGCAGATCCTCGAGGCCCCGCCCGAGGAGCGCCCGGCCCGCCTGCTCGCCGCGACCGCCGCCCGCGTCGCCGCGACCGCCGCCGGCTGGGTCGCCGCTGGCTTCGTGCACGGTGTGCTCAACACCGACAACATGAACATCACCGGCGAGAGCTTTGACTACGGGCCCTGGCGGTTCCTGCCCACGCTGGACCCGCGCTTCGTCGCCGCCTACTTCGATCACAGCGGCATCTACGCCTTCGGTCGTCAGCCCGCGGCGGTCGCCTGGAACCTGGGCCGCCTCGCGGACGCCCTGACGTCCATCACCAGCGCCAGCCGCCTGGAGCCGATCCTCGCCGCCTGGGAGACCGCCTACACCGCCGAGGCCCATCAGGCCTTCCTGCGTCGCCTGGGCCTGCGGACACGCGGCGAGACCGCGGACGGCGCGCTGACTGCGGCCGCGGTGAGCTTCCTGCAGGCGAGCCAGGTTGGCTACGATCAGTTCTTCCACGACTGGTTCGGCGGGCTCGCCAGCCGGGAGCGGGCTGAGGCGGGGCTGGCGGGGAGCTGGTACCGCGGGGGAGAGTATGAGGCGTTGTTGGGGGCGCTTGATGGATTCGAGGCCCGGCGGCCTGAGGCGTTGGCGGATCCCTGGTTTGAGAGGGCGTTGCCTTGTGGGTTGGTGGATGAGGAGTATCGGGCGATCTGGGCGGCGGTTTATGAGCGGGATGATTGGGGGCCGTTTGAGGGGAAGTTGGCTTCGATTCGACGGTATGGGGCGGTGGTTCGAGGTGATGGTTCGTCGGGGTCGGTTGGTTCGTCGGGTTCGGGGGGTACGGCTGGTTCGTCGGGTTCGTCGGGTTCGTCGGGTTCGTCGGGTTCGTCGGGTTCGGGGGGTACGGCTCGGTTTGACGTAGGTTGATGGGATTGGCGAGAGCGATCTTGGCAGTCGCGGGCTCGTAGTTTGAGCGTCTCGTCGAGGCGCCGTCGTGCTGCCTG
>Ga0316204_10009922_pt1 | contig 12492 bp, 8 predicted proteins | sample 6monrhotite_MG_2_FD_205661 | JGI IMG/M metagenome (GOLD analysis project Ga0316204, IMG submission 205661) | Microbial mat bacterial communities from mineral coupon in-situ incubated in ocean water Damariscotta River, Maine, United States -... | ecosystem: Environmental > Aquatic > Marine >...
TAATGCCGGTACCGGCGTTTTTCGCTCCACTGACGGCGGTCAAAGCTTCACTCAGATCCGCGCCAACAGCTGCTTCGATCTGGCCGTCGTACCCGACAACTACAATCAGATGTACTACACATCCAACGATGACGCGGACGGCAGCGGTGTGTACAAGTCCTCCGACGGCGGTCAAAGCTGGGCGCTGGACACCGGTGCGGTCAATGGTGACGTCAGCAACTTGGCGATTGCCGTATCCAAAGACGGCAGCCGGATCTACATCGGCGGCGACAAGGGCAGCGATATTGTCATTCAGAGCAGCACCGATGGCGCGGCCTCATGGCAAATGCCGCGGTTGACGCCGAACCCGGCCAGCGCTTCCAATGAATTAGGCCAAGCGGGCACTTACTGCGAAAAGCAGTGCTTCTACGACAACGAAATTGCGGTTAATCCCTTCGACCCCAATGACGTGATTTTTGGCGGTATCGGATCCTACCGTTCCACTGATGGCGGTGAGACCTTCACCCGCATTGGTGACAACAACAATCCCGGTACGCCGCCGCTTAACGTGCATGTCGATCACCATATGGTGACGTTTGATAGCGCCAATCAAGGCGTGGTCTACAACGGCAACGACGGCGGAGTTTGGCGCTCCACTGATGGCGGCTCCACCTGGACTTCCATCAACCAGACTCTGGGCACGCTGCAGCCCTATCATTTGTCGCTGCATCCAACCAATCCGAACATCATGTTCACCGGTAATCAGGACAACGGCACCCTGCGTCGCTCCGATTCCAACACCTGGACTGAAGTGTTTGGCGGTGACGGCAGCTACAGCGCTATCGATCACAGCAATCCGCAGATCGTATACGCCTCGGTGCCCATGTTGGTACTGGCAAAATCCACCGATGGCGGCGCGACTTTTCAGGATCTGACTGGCCTGCCGACGGGCGAGCCGACGCAGTTCATTGCCCCGTTTGTGATAGACCCGGTTAACGCCCAGACCCTTTATGGCGGTACCAATAGGCTGCACCGAAGCACCGATGCAGCCGAGACCTGGGCGCCCTTCACGGATGTCCTCACCACCGGCGAAGGCGCGAGCATCACCGCGATTGCGGTGGCACCCAGTGATACCACGGTGATTTACGTTGGCGGCTCGGACGGCACCGTATCCAAAGTCAGTTCTGGCGCCCCGGCGGCAGTCAACGCAGCGCCCCTGCCGGGTCGCTACGTCACCAGTATTGCGGTCAACGCGACCGATGCAAACACGGCCTACGTGACCTACTCAGGCTTCAACAACGGCACGCCCGATACCCCGGGTCACATTTTCAAGACCACTGATGGCGGCGCTAGCTGGACCAACATCAGCGATAACCTGCCAGATGCGCCGGCCAACACGGTCGCCATTCGTCCGGGCATGGCCAATGAGATCTACGTGGGAACCGACGTTGGCGTATACGTCAGCGCTACCGGCGGCGGTAGTTGGGCACGGATGGGCAACGGGATTCCCAATGCCCCGATCATGTGGTTAGCGGTTAACGGCAGCACCAACATGCTGGTTGCCGCGACGCACGGTCGCAGCGTGTGGAAAACCGAGCTGGGTGGCACCACCATGCCGCCGGGTGGAACCACCAACTACAGCTACGTGTACTACAACCCGGCTGAGGCAGGCTGGGGCTACAACGTGCTGCATCAGGGCAACAACGCGTTTGGCACTTGGTACACCTACGCGCCGGACGGCCTGCCGATGTGGCTGTTTGTACAAGCCGTAGAGCAGTCGCCTGGAACCTTCTCCGGACCGGTCTATCGCACCAGCGGCACGCCGTTCGAGATGATTGACGGGATGGTGGCGCAGACCTCTATCACCCAAGTCGGAACCGGTGAGATGGTGTTTGATAGCAACGGTGGCTTGACCTTGAACTACGAGCTTAATGCCGCCGGCTTGGATGCAATGCAAACCAAGCAGCTGCAGAAGTTCACGTTTGCCGATCCGGCACCCACCTGCTCAGGCACGACGGAGTCGCGCGCTGGTGCCACCAACTATTCCGATTTGTGGTGGAACAGCAGCGAGTCTGGTTGGGGCCTGACCGTCTCGCACCAGGGTGATGTGATCTTCATCCTCTGGTACACCTACGGTGAAGGCGGGCGCGACCAGTGGATCTCCGGTACGCCGCTGCGACTGCAGCCTGACGGCAGCTTCAGCGGTCCGATGCAGCGCCCAGATATGGGTACGGCTGTAGCCGACATCGACGGCTCTCCAGCAACCACCTTCCCGGTGCCGGAAATCGGCATGGCTAGCCTGAGCTTCAGCGATGGCGAAAACGGTACGTTTAACTACACCGTGGGCGACGTCACTCAAAGCAAGGCGATTGAGCGTTTCGTCGTTGTCGGGCCGGATGACCCGAAAGCGGTCTGCGTTAACTAAGGGCTCTCAGGCTGGCGGGTTCATCCCCGCCAGCCTGTCTTGCTCATTCAACTCTTCCTGATGCGCGCGTCGGCTACTCAAAGCCGTCCATCAGCAGTCGGTCGCGGTTTTCAAAAGCACCTAGATCTATCCGCTCGGACTGTACCCGTTCAAAGCCATCCAGATCGTCTGCACTGATGAACCAGCTGGCGCTGGAGCTCGGTGAGACTCCGCGGTTTATTAGCGGTGATTGATCACCCAATCGAACCGGAAAGAAGCCACCCCCATCGAACTGCGGATCGAGATTGAAGTCGACGCCACTACCGGGTGCGGGTAGTCCCAGCAGAACGGCGTAGTTGTTGGCTACTAGTCGAGCATTGAGGGTATTGAGTCGTAGATCGACATTCTCATTGCCCCAAAAGATATTGTTTATCACCAGCGCTTCACTGTCGCCGCCAAGGCGCATACCGCCGGTCGCGTCCGCGCTGCAGTCAGTACCAACGCCGTTGTAGGCCACCGTGTTGCTAACGATGTTTACCTTCGTGGGCACATTGTTGGTGATCGACGCGGCGCCGTGTCGGCATTCGGCCGAGTTGGTCAGGAATAGGTTGTTCACAAGCTCAAAGCGATTACCCGCACCGCCTTTGAATCCACCGCCGAAATCGCCGGCTGAATTGCTGCGGAACACGTTGCGCTCTATCACGACACTGCCCAGATAGCCGACGTAGGAAATCAAGTTGAGGCCCGCGCCGCCTTGGTCTGGGTTGGCCAAGCCGACCGTGTTGCCGTTGGCGAAGGTGAGCATTTCTATACGCACGTCGGTGTTGGTGTTGGGGAAGATCTCCATTACCCGCGTGGTGTTGTTCCCGCGCAGTTCGGTGTCGAACGCATTACTGCCAAACCGAATGCCGCAAGGGTTGTTGAAGAATGGACTCCAGCCGCCGCTGATTGTGAGGTCAAAGTTGTCGGCAAAGCGGTTTTCGAAGCGGAAGCCCCCCGCCGGTGCGTTGTAGTTGCCGGACTGGATTCGTACCTCATCGTGCTGGCCGTTGACCTCGGCTGAGTTGAGATGGGCCTGGATTTCAGCGGCACTGGTTGCGCAGTAGGTGGTGGCGGTTGCGGGCGCGGTAGTGATGGCGAAAGCGGCGATGAGTATCGGTATTCGTGGCATGGCGGTGGCTCCTGATTGTTCCCTGTGTGAGTGGGAATGGAGCGGAGCGGCGAATCGCACAGAGCTGGCGACTGCGGGAACGCGACAGTGAGCGGCAGTCGAAACTGCGGTACGCATCGCGTTGCTAGAATTGGGATTAGCGCGCGTGGCCCCGCTCGCTGCGCTGCAACGTGCTTAGCGGTAAGCGCGATCAATCAGTCCCGACTGGGAAAAGCTCGTGAGCGGTGCGCCACTGACCAATACAACGACCTTACTGGCTCGTTTCCGCGCGGGCGATCTCGACGCGAAAGCGGATCTAGTAGCACGCTATTTGCCTCGGCTGCGGGCCTGGGCGCACGGGCGCTTGCCATTGACTGGCCGTGACCTGGCCGACACCGACGACTTGGTCCAAACCACGTTTATGCGCGCACTCAATCGTCTGGATGGTTTTGAGTCTCAGCGGCCGGGCGCATTCCTGGCCTATCTGCGCACCATTTTGGCCAACTTGGTGCGCGAGGAAGTGCGCCGGCGCAAAGCGAGAGCCATGGAGCCCTCGTCACTGGACCTGTTGGTTAGCGATGCGCCCTCGGCCATTGAGCAAGTGGTCGGACAGCAAACACTGGAGGCTTACGAGCGAGCCCTGCTGCAGATTACCGAGGACAAGCGCTTGGCGGTGATCATGCGGATCGAGTTTCAAATGAGCTACGCAGAGATTGCCGAAGAGTTGCAGCAGCCCTCAGCGAATGCAACTCGGATGAGTATTGCCCGCGCACTTCATGAGATTGCTGCGCAGATGCCGCAATGAGCGTAGATCGACGGATGCTGGATATCGCCGAGGCGATTGCCGATGGTGAAAAACTCGATTGGACCGCGCAAGCAGAGAATCCACGCCTGGCGCAGCTCAAGCGCCTGGGTCAATTGGCGGACGCCTTTCGATCTGTAACCGCTACAGAGCCAGACGCGCCTGGGCCGGTGCTGTTCAGCTGGCGTCACCTGCACGTGCTGGAGGAAATTGGGGCGGGCAACTTTGGGCAGGTTTATCGTGCTTACGATCCGACACTACGTCGCGAAGTTGCCCTGAAGCTATCCCACCAGCGGCTTGATCAGAATGTGCCGTCTGGTGTCAGCGCTGCTGAGGCCAGACTGATGGCGCGCTTGCGCCATCCGCATATATTGGCCGTGCACGGTGCCGACATAGAGAATGGCCGGGTCGGAATCTGGAGCGATTTACTCAGCGGTGTCACCCTGGCAGATCGCCTAGCTGCGGGCCCGCCGATGAATACTGCGCAGGTGTTAGCGCTGGCGTTGCCGTTGGCAGGTGCGCTGGGCCTGATTCATCGTCGCGGGTTGACCCACGGCGACCTAAAGCCGGCAAACATCATGCTAGAGCCCGGCGGCGCGCCGGTAATTATGGACTTTGGCGCGGCGCGTGAGGGCAGTTTGGCGATTGCCCAGGCCGGCTCGCCGCTGGTGATGGCGCCGGAGCAGTTTCAGGGCGTAGCGCTGCAGCCGGCGGCCGATATTTACGCGCTGGGAGCGGTGTATTACCGCCTATTGGTCGGTCGTTATCCGATTGAAGCTGCGAATATAGAGGCCCTGGCGCAGGCGCATGAGCAGGGCGCGACGCCGGAGTGGGCCACGCTGCCGCGGAGCTGGCGAGGTTTGTTGTCAGCCATGCTCGCTCGTGAACCCACGCAGCGTCCCAGCGCGAGGTCAGTGTGGCTGGCGTTGGAACAAATGCGCACCGCTGGGCAACGTCGCTTTCGCCGCATCGCCATTGCCGCGGTGATCGGCTCACTAGCGATTGGCCTGGTGCTGGCGGGCTGGGCTTACTCCAACGCGAGCCAACAACGTGACCGCGCCGAAAGCACTACCGAGGCCCTGGTCGATCTGCTGCGTTCGCCGCGGCCCAGCCGCAGTGGACGTGATTTGCGGGTTGTGGACTTACTCCAGGATTACCGGCCACGCCTACGCGCGATGTTGGCGCACGAGCCGCAGTCGCAGGCGCGAGTGATGATGGAACTGGCCAGCACCTACTTGTACTTCGATGACTTCGACGCGGCGCTGGAGCTGAGTCGTTCCGCGGTGTCCGTGTGCACGCAATGCTCGGTGCAAACGCGGGCGGAGTTGGCAGCCGACGGTCATCATCTGGCGACACAGATTGCGCTGATACGCCGCGATTTCGAACGCGCCGAAGAGCAGGCTAGATCCGCCCTGGCAATCGCTGAGCGGGAGCAATGGAGCGGTTGGCGTTATCGCTATGCTCTGGGCATGCTCGGTGACGTGATGCTGTCGCAGCGGCAACTGGACTCGGCGAGGCAGTTCCTGGAGCCGGCCCTGGCAGATGTCGAGACTGAACACTGGCCCGATCCCAGCTTGCTGGCCTCCATCCGCGGAAGCTGGCTGACCTATCTGAAAGAGGCCGTCGATCTAGGATCGGCAGAGGTCTATGGACGTGACCTTGTGGCCTGGGCCGACCGCGAGTTTGGCGTCCGGCACAGCAGCAGCCTGTCCGCGCATCAGGGTTTGAATCTGGTATTGATCCAGGCTGGCAAGCTGGAAGAAGCCGGCGCTCGCTTGCAGCGCGACATCGCCGTCGCCAGCGATTGGCTGGGCAGCGCCGACACCACCACCATCGGCCTACGTCAGCAGCGCGCCAGTCTGCTGCGGCAAATGGGCGAGGTGGCCGCATCAGTCGCAGCGTACGAAGCTATACGCGAAGACTTACTCGGCACAGCCGAGCCCGATCAGGAAGCGCTGCTGGTGACGTTGGGTAATCTAGCCACCGGCTACAAGGAGCTAGCCGACTATGAGCGTGCCGAACAGCTGTACAAGCAGGTGATTGCGCAGGTCGAAAATCGCAGCGGCACGACTCATGCGCGGGCGCTGCTCAATCGTGCCAATTTGGCCGAGCTTTACCTCTCTGCCGGTCGCCCAGAGCAGGCGGCCACCGCGGCTACGCAGGTGGTCGCGCAGTCAGAACAATCGTTGGGCAGCAGTCACGTGATCAGCAGCTTTGCGACCATGGTGCTTGGGCGTGCTGAGCTGCAGTTGGGCCGTCCTGCACGGGCTATTTCGCTGCTGCGGCAAGCCGCAGATCAACTGACCGCTACGCGTGGGGAAGACGCGGTGTTGACGCTGCGCGCGCATTTCTATCTGGCCCGAGCGCTGGCCAACGCCGGTCGCGCCGAACAGGCCCTAGCCTTGCTGCGGCCGCTACGCGAGCGGACGCATGCGGTGCTCGGAGCTGAACACGCGCATAGCCTCGAGGTTGACGAGCTGGTGCTGGGTTTAGCCAGCGTAGACGCGAACTAGGCGCGATATGCTCAAGCACTAACTCACGCTTCGGAATCGAACGACCGAATGAAGAACGGATATGTGATGTACGGCTGGCAGCTGTCGTACTACTCGGCGAAGGTGCGCAGCTACCTGCGCTATAAGGCCATTCCTCATACTGAAAAAGCGCTCAACTTCTACACCCTGTATCGGCGCATCCAGCGCGAAACGGGGGCGCGCGCGATGCCGGTCTTGCACACGCCGGAGCAAGAATGGATTGCCGACTCCAGCATCATCATCGAGCGCATGGAACAGCGGTTTCCGGCGCTGCCGGTGGTTCCACAAACGCCTCGTCAGCGCTTCGCCGCCTATCTTCTAGAGGCCTGGGGCGACGAATGGTGGATTCCCGCGGCGATGCACACGCGCTGGAGCTACCCGGAAAACTATGCCCTGTTTGAGCGCGAAGCTGGCGCGGCGCTACTGCCGCACTTTCCCGGCTTCATCCAGCGAGCGATGGCGGCGCGGGTGGCTAAGCTGCTGCGTGGATATCTGCACCGCGTCGGCGTGCGTCCCGAGCAGTTGGGAATCATCGACAGCTGGATTCGGCGCATGCTGGCTCAGCTGGATGCGCATTTTGCAGTCCATCCGTATTTGTTAGGCGGACACCCGACGCTGGCTGATTTCGGCCTAATCGGGAGTTTGTATGCGCATTTGGGCCGCGATCCATGGCCGGCGCGCGAGTTGGTGCAGCCGCACCCACATCTGCGCAGCTGGATCGACCGGATGGCCGCGCCCAGCAGCGATGCTGCGCAGGCTCATGGCGGCGCCGATTACGGCCCGTTGCTGGCCGATGACGCCATCGCGCCGACGCTGGAGCCGATACTGCGTAGCGTTTGCGCGGAATTCGTGCCGCTGCTGGCAGGAATCAACGCCCAGGTGGCCGAATGCCTCGCCAATTACCCCGCTGGCAAGCCACTGCCCCGGAGCTTGAGTGATGTTGCAGTGCCTACCGCCGACGGTGAGTTCCGCCGTGCCGCGGTGCCTTACAGCCTGTGGATGGCCCAGCGCACGTTGGATGTCTATGCGGCGCTGTCGGTTGAGCAGCAGGCGTCGATTCGTGGGTGGTTGGATCCGCTCGGCGGCGGCGAACTGTTGGACATGGTCATTCCGCGCCTGCGCCGGGTAGGATTGCGGGTCGCAGCGCAATACTGATTGCCTACGCGCACGGTTGAGGGGAGTTTGATGCAGACACTTAGCATAATCATGGTCATCTTCGGCGCCCTGATGGCCACGGGCTTAATCTGGGTGGGTGTGCTGTGGCTGCTGGCCCTGACCTGCGGTTGGCGGGCGCTGGCACGGCGATTTGAGGCCGACCGCGATCCGCCCGGCAAGTACTACTCGATGGCCTCGGGTGGCTTGGGCTGGACGCGCTTTAACGGCGTACTCCGAGTTTGGGTCAGCGACAAAGGCCTCGGACTGGGCTGTTTGATGCCGGCGATGCGAGCGATGCCGACCCTGCTGTTGCCGTGGCGGGCGATCACTGCCGTTGAGCAACGCAAGGGGGTGTTCGTCTCCACGGTTCGAATCGAAGTGGATGATTGGTCCAGCTGGATTACGCTGCGCGGTGCCGCTGGCGATGCGGCGCTGGGTGCGTGGCAAGCGCATCGGGCTAAGTAGGCCCGACCAACGCAGCGGTGCTTCAGGCCGAGCGCAGCAAGTCCTCTCGCAGTAGGTCGGAGCGAGGGGTGCCCACGCGAGTGACCAAGCCGCAGCGCTGAAGCAAAGCGATGACCCACCAGCCGGGGTCCGTCTCCCCAGGGTAAATGCCGATTCGAGCCGATTCCGGAAATGCATGGTGATTGTTGTGCCAGCACTCGCCCATGGTGATCAGGCCACAGCCGGGTAAGTTGGAGGCCTGCACGCCTGCATCCGGAACCTGCCACGGTCCAGGGCCCGGGTTGTGGGTGAGATAGGTGACTACCCAGTGGCCGCTTACGCTCACCGTGACGCGCACAAAGATCCCCCAAACCACCCAAGCCCATCCACCCATTGCGTAGAAAGCGATAGCCAACGGCAGCTGCTGCAGCATCCAAGTCCGCTGCATCCAGCGATACCAGGGGTCGTTGGCTATCTCCGGTTCCAGTTCGAAACGCGGAGGACGTTCGAATTCGAAACGACAGCAAAGCTGCCACAGCGCATCTCGCCAGAGCGAGCGGCGGTGCGCAAAGAAATCGTGGCACGCCGGTTCTCGCTGAGCCCAATCGCGCACGTCATGGATGCGCAGGATGCCGATCGGGCCCGCCATGCCCACCAGTACTCCCAGGTAAACGAGTATGCGCTCTAGCCACTTGGGGCAATCGTAGCTGCGATGGATCAAGCGTCGGTGCATGCCCACCGAATGACCGAAGAGCAGCGTGAAATAGGTGCTAATCAGGAACACCAAAATGGCGTCGACACTGGCCGTGAACGGGGCGAATGTTAGCCCTAGGGTGAACAGCGTAATGTGCCAGGCAGCCTTGGCAGGTGCCCAACGGATGCGTCCGGCGCAGGCGTCCGCACCAGTGCCGTCGATTCTGAATACGTTGGGACGCATCGCTGTGGGGCCCTGCTAGTGGTTGGGAAGCCCCTGGGGGCAAAAGGGGCGCGGCAGCGACGATCCCATCGCCTGCCAAATCAGGCAAGCGCAGTAGAGCGATCGCCAGTATTCTGACCGGATCTTTATAGGACAAACATCGTATGCCGTTGCCGCGAACAGTGCTGCTAACCGGGCTGGCAATGCTGGCATTCGCCGGCAACTCGCTGCTGTGCAGAGCTGCCCTGCAGGGCACGGCGATAGATGCGGCCAGCTTTACCACCATCCGTATTGCGGCTGGCGCGCTGACTTTGTGGCTGATCGTGCAGTTGCGCGGTGGCGAGCGCAGCGGGCGCGGCAGTTGGCTCTCGGCGCTGGCACTGTTTGCCTATGCGGCGGGCTTTTCCTTCGCCTATCAGGGGCTACCGGCAGCGGTCGGTGCGCTGCTGCTGTTCGGAGCGGTGCAGGCGACGATGATTGGCTATGGATTGGCTCACGGCGAGCGCCTGCGCTGGGGCCAGTGGCTGGGTTTGATCCTCGCCCTGAGCGGACTGGTGGTGCTGTTACTCCCCGGTCTGGCAGCGCCGCCGCCGTTTGCCAGCGCGCTGATGCTCAGTGCCGGAGCAGCCTGGGGCATCTACACGCTGCGCGGGCGCGGTGCCGGCGACCCGACGCTGGTCACTGCGGGAAATTTCCTGCGCGCCGTGCCGATGGCGTTGGCTGCCAGTTTAGTCTTCGCTGCCAGTACCGACGGTTGGATGACGGACACTGCGGGCGTCGGTTATGCGATCGCTTCGGGCGCAATCGCCTCCGGCGTCGGCTACGCGATTTGGTACGCCGCTGTGCCGAGTTTGCGCGCCACCACCGCGGCCACCGTGCAGCTTAGTGTGCCGGTGATTACCGCCATCGGCGGCGTCGCCCTGCTCGGCGAGGCGCTGAGTCTGCGCTTAGTTCTGGCCTCGCTGGCAATCCTCGGTGGCATCGCGCTGGTGATCTATTGCGGAGGCGCTCGGGCCGCGGCCTCGCGCTAATGACCTGCGTTCGCTCGGTAGCCGGCATCTGAAAGCGGTTACGCGTGCGGCACGAGGGTAGGTCAACCGATTGCCCGCAACTGTGCTGACGCCGGCCAAGTGCTCTCGGTCTCAGGCGATGCCGGTATCGACTCTGCCGATCTTCGCGCTTAGCTGTTCTAGCCGTTGGCGCATGGCCTCGTCGACTTCTTCAGGTTTGATCTTGGAAATGATGTTGCGCAGGACTCGGATCTCTTCCTGGTCGATGACCCCGTCGCGCTCGGCGATCGCGACGATCTTTCCCAACTCGTCGGCATCCAAACGACCGTTGTTGTGAAAACACTGGATGGATTTGAATGCCATTTCTAGGTGATCGCGAGATTTGCTCATGGGTTTCCTGCTCGATGTGTTGGGGATGAGTTTTGATGCCAAATGGCAATCACGCAAGCTCTGCGCGCGCCTGCTTGGAAGCTTCCCGTTTCTCAGCGAATTTCAGCACGCTGGTCAGCAACGCCGGCAGGAAAGTGAGCGAAACCGCCAAGCTAAAGAGCAGCCCGAACAGGACGATGGCGCCAACCCCGCGGTACAGCTCGACACCGGCTCCGGGGATGAACACCAGCGGTGCCAACCCAAACAGCGTGGTGGTGGTGGACATCAGCATCGGCCGCAGTCGCACCTGCACCGCTGCGGTAACCGCCTCGATGACGCTGTGCTCGCCACCGCGGCGAAAGCGTAGCGCTTGATCGACCAGCAGAATCGGGTTGTTGACCACGGTGCCCACCAGTATCAAGAAACCCAGCATGGTGATCATGTCGAACGGTTGATTGACGAACAGATTGAGTAAGGCCAGGCCGATGACGCCGCCGGCAATGCCCAGCGGGACGGTGGTCAGAATCAGCAGCGGATAGCCCCAGTGCACGAAGATCGCCACCAAAATCAGATAGCAAAGCGCAATGGCAACAATGAAGTTGCTCGATAGCGCTTGTCGTGTGGCGTCCAGCTGATCGCTGGCACCGGAGAAATCGATGCTCACGCCTGGGGGTATCAGTCCGTCCTCGTAGAGTGCGCGAACCACATCCGTGCGTACGGTTTGCACTGCAGTTTCCAGCGGAACCGAGCGCGGAGCGATCACGTTTAGGGTCACGGTACGTCGGCCGTTCACTCGGCGCAGGGTCTCGGTATCGACCGTTTCCACGATTTCTGCCAGCGCGCTTAGCGGCAGAACTGCGCCGGACGGCGTGTGGATGGGCAGGTCAGGGATGCCGCTGAGCGCTTGAGCGCTCAGCTGGGGGCCATAGAGGTAAATATCGATCTTGTCGTTGTTGTCGAAAAACTCATCGACGAAGGCGCCGTCGCTCAGCGCCGCAACGGTGTAGCCCAGCGCTTGAGCGGAGAGTCCCAATTCGGCCAAGCGGTCCCAGTGCGGGCGCAGCTGTATCAGTGGCTGACCGAGCACCAGCGATGATGGGCTGGAGCCTATGCGGGCGCCGTCAAAGGCCTGTTCGGCGCGTCTATAGGCGGCTTCGGCCACGGCATAGATTTGCGCCAAATCGGGCCCAGAAATGTCCAAGTTAACGCTACGGGTGCCGCCGTTGTTGCTGGAAATGATCGACCCGCGCGAGGAAAAAGCACGCATCCCTGGGTAGGCGCGAAAACGTTCGTCGATCGCGTCCATCAGCGCATTGATATGAGCCGGGTCTTTGGACTCGGCGATGATCCGCAGCGAGCCTGGCGAAATACTCATGTTGAGCACTCGAATGGCCGGTACCGCGCTGACCCCGCTGTCAAAATCGGCCGGATCCTGGTCCACGTAGGGCTGCAGTTTGGCCTGCAACTCGGCGCCGATGACGGCCATTTCCTGCAGGCTATAGCCGGGTGGGGCAATCATCACCGAAAAGGTCTTTGCCTCCTCGCCTTCGGGTAGATACTCCGCCGCCGGGGTAAGCAACCAGGCCACCACCAAAGTGACCGCGAGCACGCCGCCGGCGCTAATCCCGCGGCTCATCGGAGTGGCGATCATCGCGCCTATGCCGCGCGCTGCCCATGCGCTGAGCCGGCCCGTAGTGTTGGCGGTAGAACGCAATCCGACGCGGGCCGCCAG